>Ga0315277_10000285_pt1 | contig 83709 bp, 97 predicted proteins | sample YL17G05_15_MG_FD_203695 | JGI IMG/M metagenome (GOLD analysis project Ga0315277, IMG submission 203695) | Sediment microbial communities from Yellowstone Lake, YNP, Wyoming, USA - YL17G05_15 | ecosystem: Environmental > Aquatic > Freshwater > Lake > Sediment | place: USA: Wyoming | collected...
TTAAAAAAATAAAAGAAATCTGACAAAAAACCGGTACGCTGGTTATTTACGACGCTGCCCATGTTCTGGGTCTAATTTCTGCCGGATTTTTTCAAGACCCTTTAAAAGAAGGAGCGGACATAATAACTTCCTCAACCCATAAGACTTTTCCCGGACCCCAAGGCGGTTTAATTTTGGGAAACATAGATGAAGGATTGCAAAAAATAATCCGTCGCAAAGTTTTCCCGGGCGTCTCCTCTAACCACCACCTTCACAGAATTCCTCCTCTTTATTTCACTTTGTTAGAAATGAAGAAATTCGGTAAAGATTATTGTGGTCAAATAATAAAAAATGCAAAAAATTTAGCTAAAGAGCTTTCTGATTTAGGTTTTGATGTTTTGGGAGAAAATAAAGGATTTACCAATACTCATCAGATTCTGGTTGACGTAAGAAATGCAGGAGGAGGGGATATGATTGCAAAACTTTGCGAGGACACAAATATCATTTTAAATAAGAATGTCCTTTTGGGTGATGTTGTTGATGTTAAAAATCCCAACGGTTTAAGGATCGGCGTTCAGGAAATGACCCGCTTTGGAATGAAAGAAAAAGAAATGAAAGAAATTGCAAAATTGATGAAAAGATTAATTTTGGATAAAGAAAGCCCGGAAAAAATTAGAAAAGAAGTGATTAAATTCAGGAGAAGTTTCCAAAAAGTAGGATATTGCTGAAAAGCGAATGAAAAAAAATAAAAAAAGAGGAAAATTTATTGTCCTTGAAGGAATTGACGGGTCTGGGAAATCAACCCAGGCAAAATTATTGGCAAAAGATTTAGAAAAAGAAGGTTATAAAGTTTTTTTTATTGATTTCCCTCAGCATGGCCAAAAATCAGCTGGCCTTGTTGATGAATACTTAACTGGAAAATACGGTAAAAAAGCTAAGGAAGTCAGCTCTTATCAAGCTTCAGTTTTCTATGCTTGCGATCGTTATGATGCCAGTTTCAAGATAAGAAACTGGTTAAAGAGGGGATATATCGTAATCGCTGATAGATATATTGGTTCAAACATTGGCCACCAGGGAGGAAAAATTAAGAATCTAAAAGAAAGAAGAAAATATCTGAGATGGTTATATGATTTAGAATATGGAATTTTTAAAATTCCAAGACCGGACATTAATTTTATTCTAAAGATAAAATCCAGAATTGCCCAAAATTTATCTAAAAAAATTTTTGATAAAGAAAAACTTGTCAAAAAGAAAGGTTATTTGGGCCACAAAAAAGATATTCATGAAAAAGATTTAGATCATCTTGAAAATGCTGAAAAAGCTTATTTATTTGCTGCAAAAGAATTCCCTAAAGATTTTAAAATAATCGAATGCTTTAAAAATAAAAAATTATTACCTCCGGAAGTTATTCACCAAAAAATTTTAAAAATGACTAAAGACGTTTTAGAAAAATAAGGCAATAATAAATCGCAATTTTAATAAAAGTTGGGGCAGCTGCCCCAACTTTTATTTCGGTATTATTAAAATTTTTTCGTTGTTTTCTTCTCTTAATTTTGTTAAGATAAAAAAACATATGAGAAATATAGAGATCGAAGTCAGGAGTTTTATAAGCAGAAAAGAATACAAAAATCTGCTTAGTAGATTAAAGAAAGAAGCCGAGTTTATAGATTCTGTAGAGGAGGAAACGCTTTATTTTGAAGCAAAAAATAAAGATTTAAGGATCAGAGAAGATAAAAAACAGGCCTATATTATATTAAAAGAAGGGAAGATTCATGACGATTCCAGGGAAGAAATAGAGATTGGGTTAAAGAAAAATGATTTTAGGAAGATTAAGAACCTATTCAAAAAATTAGGCTATAAAGAGGAGATCAGATGGTTCCGAAAAAGAAAAATTTATAAATGGAGAGGAGCGAAGGTTTTTCTTGACGATACGAAAGGTTATGGATTGATTATTGAATTAGAAAAAATAGGGACAGCTAAAAACAAAGAAAAGATTCATAAGGACTTGGAGAATAAACTTAAATATCTAGGAGTAAAAATTACTCCCAAAGAAGTTTTTGAGAAAAAATTTAAATATTACAAAAAAAATTGGAGAAAAATTTAAACCATACCTCTGGAAATATTTTCTAGGGGTGAAAAATATAAAAACATATGAAAATCGCTGAAATTATTGATCACACAAATATAAAAAAAGATGCCAAGGCAGAAGAAATTAGAAAAACTTGCCAAGAAGCAAGAGAATATGGCTTTCGTGGTGTCTGCATCAGACCACAGTGGGTAAAATTAGCAAAAAAAGAATTGAAAAAAACGGGAATTAAGCTTACTGTATTAATTGATGCGCCAATAGGGGACAGCTTACATCAAAAAAGAGTTTTGATTTGTAAAAAAGCCAAGAAAGACGGTACTAATGAGCTAGATGTTGTGATTTCGATTCCTGACGTGAAACATGAAAGATGGCAGAAAATTTTCCGAGATTTAAAAGAGATTTGCAAAATTTTGCCAACCAAAGTGATTATTGGTTCGGGATATTTGACCGACGAGGAGATCAAAAAATGCTCCCAGATTGTAAAAAAGGCAGGGGCTATTTGCGTAAAAACTTCGACAGAAAAAGATCCTTTAGACCACTTTGAATTAAAAGAAAAAGCCAGACACTTGAAGCTAATGCGTGATTTTGCTCCAGGGCTTTTGATAAAGGCAGCTGGAAATATCAAAACCTTAAAAGATTTAAAAATGATGGTTAAGGCCGGAGCAGATATTGTTGGTTCAAGTTATGGTGTTGAAATAGTCAAAGAAGCTAAGAAAAATAAATTTTCTACTACTTACGAAAGGGAAGAATAAAATTTCAATCTAAAATTATGCCATATCAGTCTATAATCGGTCTGGAAATACATGTTGAATTGAAAACAAATTCAAAGATGTTTTGTTCTTCTCCGAACGATCCGGAAGAAAAAAATCCGAATACTAATATTTGTCCTGTTTGTATGGGTCACCCTGGCACTCTTCCGGTAATTAATGAGGAAGCCGTAAAAAAGGTAATTAAAACTGGTTTAGCGCTCAATTGCCAAATTCCCGAAAGCTCCAAATTTGATAGAAAGAATTATTTTTACCCTGATTTGCCAAAGGGTTATCAAATTTCTCAATATGATCTGCCTCTTTGTCGGGAAGGTTTCTTAGAAATCGATGGGAAAAAAATCAGAATAAGGAGAGTTCATTTAGAAGAAGATACCGGTAGACTAATCCACAAAAAAGGCTATTCGCTTGTTGATTTTAACCGGGCAGGAATCCCTTTGATGGAACTGGTTACTGAACCCGATATAAGAGAAGGAAAGGAAGCGAAAAAATTCTCCGAAGAACTGCAATTGATATTGCGTTATTTGGATATTTCCAACGCTGATCCCGAAAAAGGGGAATTAAGAGTTGAGGTCAACATCTCTCTTTCTTCTAATGGTAAAAAATTAGGGACAAAAGTAGAAATCAAAAACCTGAATTCTTTTAAGGCAGTTGAAAAAGCAATTGACTATGAAATTGAAAGGCAGGAAAAAATTTTAAGTTCGGATAAAAAGATTATTCAAGAAACCAGAGGATGGGATGATCTGAGGGGCATTTCGGTGAGCCAGAGAGAAAAAGAAGAAGCTCAAGATTACAGATATTTTCCAGAACCAGATTTGCCTCCGCTCCATTTTAAAAAAGAAGAAATTGAAAAGATTAAGAGTACGATTCCCGAACTGCCTGAGCAGAAAAGAAAGAGATTTAAAAAGGAATATAATTTACCAACTAATGACATTGACATTTTTGTTTCTAAAAGAAGTTTGTCTGTTTTTTTTGAAAAATCTATGTCTGAATTACGAGAATGGGTTAGGACAACAAGAAAAGATGATGTATATGAGAGAGAATTTTATAAATTAGCAAAAATCGCCTCAAATTATTTAATAAGTGATCTTATCGGATTGATTAGAGATTTATCAGGAAGCGATGCTGAATATTTGTTTTCTGGTTCCTATCTAAATTTAAAAGCTAGTCCAGAAAATTTTGGAGAGTTTGTAAAAATGGTTTATTTAAATGAAATTTCTTCCAAAATAGCCAAATTGGTTTTAATAGAAATGATAAAAACTGGCAAAGACCCTTCTCATATTATTGAAGAGAAAGGATTAATTCAAATAACCGAAGAGAAGGAGATTGAAAAAATCGTAAGAGATATTATTGCTAAAAATCCAAAAGCGGTGGCGGATTTTAAGCAAAAAAAGGAAAATGCCCTACAATTTTTAATCGGTCAGGTAATGAAAGAGACTAAAGGCAAGGCTAGCCCTCAGTTGGCCAAGGAGGTGTTAATAAAGATAATTGACAGCGATTTTTAATATATTTATAATAGCCTAATAAATAGCACCTTTTATCTTCTCAAAGCGTAAGAAGGTTTGTCTTCTTTCCCAGGAAAGTCCTATTTCTCCCTTCTCTCCTTTTCTCCTTTATCTACTTGGACTTCTGAAAGGAAACGAAGAGAATACACCTTCTTACAAAGGAAGGCAGGCACTTTTTAGTTACCCTTCCTTTTTTATTTTAGGAATGAGATTTTGCCGAGAAATTCTTATTGAATAAGAATTTTTTTATTAGTTTCTCTGCTTTTTTATAATTATTTATCCACTTAATTCTTTTATCTCTTTTAAACCAGGTCATTTGGCGCTTGGAAAATTGGATGGTGTGAAGCCTAATTTTTTCTTCCACATTTTTCGCACCAATTTTTTTATCAAAATAATCTTTCCATTCTTGATATCCGATTGTCTGAAGCGGCGAGATTCTCCAGCCATATTTTTTTACTAATCTTTTCGCCTCTTTCTCAAGCCCGGATTTTATCATTTTTTCTACTCTTTTTTTGATTCTTTTTTCCAATTCTTTTTTAGCTAATTTTATTCCTATTATTAAAACAGCAAAAAGCGGTTTCCCTTTTTCTCTTTGCATCCAGAAAGATTTTTTTGTTATCGTGCAAACCTCAATAGCCCTAATCAGTCTTCTTCTATTTTTCTTATCAATCAATCTCGCTCCTTTTGGATCTAGCTGTTTATAAATTCCGAATAATTCTTTTTCACTTTTTCTTTCCAATTTTTCCCTCAATTTTTGTTGAGCAGGAACTCGCGGAAATTCAATATTATCAACTATTGATTGAAGATAAAGGCCGGTTCCACCCACCAAAAAGGGAATTTTCCCTTGTTTTTTTATCTTTTTTAGGGCCTTGAGAGCTAATTTTTTATAAATCGCCACGCTAAATTTTTGATTTGGGTTGATGAAACCGGTTAAATAATGAGGAATTTTGACCATTTCTTTTTTTGAAGGCTTGGCAGTTCCTATATCCATGAATTTATAAATCTGCCGCGAATCAGCAGATACGATTTCTCCCTTAAATTTTCTGGCTAATTTTATTGCTAAATCAGTCTTACCTGAAGCCGTTGGTCCAAGAACGACAACTAGTTTTGGAAGTTTTTTTTGCATTAGATAATTATACCTCCAGTTAAAAGCAATTTCACTAGATTGTAAATTTAAATGCCCTGATAGTAAATAAAAAAAGAGCTGATTTTTTTATCAGCCCCTAAAATCCGCAAAAGAGCCAGGGAGGTTCGTCAATACCCGGCATCTCTAACGCCACTGGTTTTCATTCTATAATTCTTCCTTTTGAGCCTATTTTTGCTTCAAAGGTTGAACGATCTAGTAATCCTCTGATTCTTATTTTTCCTGTTTTCTTTCCCATTATCTCACCTCATTGAAATATTATATATCTTTTTTAATAAAATTGTCAAGAACCCCACCCCTCCGTGGGTGGGGTTCTTGACAGGTATTTATCTTTATGTTATTAATAAAATAACAGTTCTTTGACAATTTTATTGGATGAGAAGGACTGAAAAAACAAAAAAAAGGTGAATAGAAATGAAAAAAAACAGAAAAGTAATTCTATTGGCAATGTTGATATCGACAGCAATCTATATCAGCGTCGTTGTTTATGCAAACAGTGTTGATTCAGGTGCCAACGTACTCTATGCGGCAGAGAGGTACCAACCAGAAAATCCGCCACCCTATTGTTATCAACCAGAAGAATTGGGCATAGTTCAAGTGATAGAAGATACCCAGAATGCTTCTTGGGTTCATATTGAGGTCGATCGTGAAAAAGAACCATTTCCTCTACAAACAGAACAACCGATATTTCTCTACAATGGTAATTTCTACAAAGTCTTATCATTGTGGGTGACTCCTGGCTTGTCTGAAGAAATAAAACAGTGGCAAATTCATGGAGGTGCTGCAATAGGAGTTGGATGGGCAGGCACTGTAATCGCTGGAATCGTGTCATGGAGGAAGAGAGGATGAGGAAACTGCTGTCTTATTTGCTGATAATTGTGCTGACAGCTTCAATTACGTTTGCTACCAGTAATATTCAAGGCGCTACCCGTAATATTCAAGACGCAAAAGCTGCTCTATCAAGCAGTCCTGGTTTGCCAAAAGAAGTTCGTGACGTTAAACCGATACCTATAGAAAACTATACGGGAGATTACCTCAATACTACCAATCCGTATTCTGATATAATCGCTCCCATGTCAGCAAGCGATGAAGTAGATAAGTTAGAAGGGCACCACCCCCTCTATGTCTTAATTGCAGGAGATGAAGAAGAAAGAGAAACTTGGCGAAGTCTTCCAATCGAATTCTACCCAGTACAATCTTGGATTGATTGGGCAAAGCTTCAAATAGAACGGGGCGATGAAGCACTTGTGGCAAATTTTGGAATAGACATTAGAATCCTTGGCTTTATATCGTGGGAGAGTAATGACAGTCTGACGTTGATGTATTATCTTTGGTATGACCTAGAACAAAAGACCTCAACATATCTTGGTAAAAAATACATTGGCCCTTGGTGGACTAATAAGGTAGATGCCATAATTGGTATCACAGCTCAAAATACACCCGATGATATTCCTCCAATTGCAGGTCTTACTCCGCCAATCAGCTATCTAGACGCTGGAAGAATCTTTATCCTTCTGAAATGGCAAGCTTATTGGATGGATGACAATCTTGTCCAGCACGAGGTTTCTCATCTTTTCCATCTCGATGACCACTATGAAAGTTGTTGTGCCATGGCTTTCCACAAGCACTACCAAACTGCGATATTAGAGGATGCTGTTTGGGTGGTCCTTAACCACGTTTACTGCAGCTATACCTCGTATTCTTGGTGTAATACCAACAATTGTTCTTCATTACTAGAGCAGAATCAAGCCATGTATCAAAGCGGAGACCTCCCATTCTTGGCTTATTGGTATTGCCCATTCCAGGACAGACCAATGACAATATATGCTTGGCTAGAGGAAGCATCTAACACAACATGGCAGGAAATAAAATGTGGTAGCAGCACCGCGACAAGGCGATAATTAGATAGAACATAAGAACGAATAGCGACATTTGAACAGAGGATTTATTCCTCTACAGTTCCCCATTTTTTGGGAAAAATTTAGGCCCTTAGCGAAAAGCTCAGGGCATTTTTATTCTAAAACTCCTTTTAATCCCCAGTTTAAAGCACCAATTATTCTTGCTTCAATTAATTTTCCCATCAGGTTTTTGTTTGAATTAATTTTTACGGTTTTATAACTTCTAGTCTTGCCAAAATAAACATTGCCCTTTTTGCTCTCGATTAAAACTTCAACTTTTTTGCCGAGGTATTTTTTATTATTTTCTAAAACCGTTTCTTTTAGAATATCGGTTAAAAATTTATACCTTTTTTCTTTTTCTTTTAAGGAAACGTTATCGTTCAACTTGCTGGCCGCTGTTCCCGAACGAGGGGAATATTTGGCTATATAAGCCATGTCGTATTTTATTTCCCTGAAAAGTTTTACCGTATTTTCAAATTGTTTTTTGGTTTCTCCAGGAAAGCCAACGATAACATCAGTAGAGATAGCAATTTCTTTTTCTAAGCCAGTTCTATATTTTTTAAAAGCAACTCCGATTTTTTTAATTAAACTTTTATAATGTTTTACAGTATAAGGCCTATTCATTCTTTTTAAAACTTCATCATCTCCGGATTGAACAGGCAGATTCAAATACGGAGTTATTTTTTTGGATTTAGCCATTACTTTTATTAACTCATCAGAAAAATCTTTTGGATGAGGAGAAGTGAATCTTATCCAGTAGTTACCCTTAATCTTATTAACCATTTTCAAGAGTTTCGGGAAAGTGATTTTCCCATTTTTGTAACTATTGACATTCTGACCCAAAAGCCAGATTTCTTTATAACTGTTTTGGATTAGATTTTTTATTTCTGCTAAAATTTCTTTTGCTGGTCTTGATATTTCTTTACCACGCGTATAGGGAACTGCGCAGTAGGTGCAAAAATTATTGCACCCCGTCATTATTGGCACAAAAGCCGAAAAAGAACTTTGGTATTTCGGTTTAATTTTTAAGGAATCATTTATATTCAAATAATTCTTGGTATTTAATATTTCCGGAAGTTTTACTAAATTTTTGATATCCAGAATAAAATCAACTTTATTTTTAAGTTTCTGCCGGTCAGATTTTAAAACACAGCCTGTTAGAATAATTTTGAAATTAGGATTTTTAGATTTGAGTTTGGAAAAATCGTTGATTTTTCCATAAACTCTGTCTACTGCCGATTGTCTGACTGAACACATGTTAATCAAAACCAAATCAGCACTTTCGATATTAGAGGATTTTTTGTATCCAATTTTTTCTAAAACTGAGGTAATTCTTTCCGAATCACTTATGTTCATCTGGCAACCATATGTAATAATAAAATATTTTTTCATTTTGTATTCATTCTTGCCCCGTAGTATACTGAGCAAAGCGAAGGATTACTACTGGGGTGGCAACCGAAAGTGATAATATGATATTTCATATTTGTAATTTTACACCAAAAAACGGCCTTTTCAAGACCGTTTTTTGATTTGAATTTCTATTTTTTTTCTTTAATTTCTGAATTAAATTTTTCTGATAATTCTTTTATTTTCGTCATCCCTAAATCTTTATTTTTTGATCTTACTCTGACTGATTCTCCTTTAATTTCTTCATCACCAACTACTAATAAATAGGGGATTTTCTGAATTTCACCCTCTCTTATCTTTTTGGAAACGGTTTCGTTTTCGTCTTTGATTTCTATTCTTAAATCAGGAATTTCTTTTATTAATTCTTCTTTGACTTTTTTGGCGTAATCTTCGTGTCTTGAGCCAATCGGGATTATCCATATCTGAACGGGTGATAGCCACAAAGGCAAAGCTCCGGCATAGTGTTCCAACAAGTTCCCGATAAATCTTTCGACAGACCCCAGGACTGTGTGATGTATCATCACCACTCTTTCCTTTCTACCTTTCTCATCAATGTAGTTCAGATCGAATTTTTCCGGCATATTGAAATCAACCTGAATAGTCGGTCCCTGCCAGCCGCGGCCTAGAGCATCAATCAGTTTTATGTCGATTTTCGGGCCGTAAAAAACAGCCTCGCCTTCAGCCCTTCGGTAATTTAGTTTTTTCTGTTTTAAGGCATACTCCAAAGCGTTCTCGGCTTTTTTCCAGATTTTGTCACTTCCTAGATACTTTGTTTTATTTTTTGGGTCACGGACAGATAACTCAACTTCAAAATTTGAAAAACCAAAAGTGTTCAGCATAAAACAGGCAAGATCTAAGACGCCTTCCACCTCTTTATTTATTTGGCTAGGCGTGCAAAAAATATGAGCATCATCTTGGGTAAAACCTCTGACTCTTAATAAACCGTGCAAAACTCCTGCTTTTTCGAAACGATACACTGTACCAAGTTCACAATACCTGATAGGCAATTCTTTATATGATCTGATTTTTGATTTATAGACTTGAAGGTGGAAAGGACAATTCATGGGCTTTAGTAAATACTGCACCCCTTCTATTTCAATGGGGCTGTATAAATTCTCTCGATAAAATTCCCAGTGTCCGGATTTTTTCCATAAATCAAGTTTTCCTATATGCGGAGAATAAACGTACTGATACCCTCTTTTCTTGTGCTCTCTTTTCCAAAAATCTTCAATATTGTTTCTTATAACAGCTCCTTTTGGATGGAAAATAACCAATCCAGCGCCGACTTCGTCGGAAATGCTGAAAAGATCCAATTTTTGCCCCAAAAGTCGATGATCTCTTTTTTCTGCCTCTTCCTGAAATTTCAGGTACTTATCTAATTCTTCCTTGGTTTTAAAAGCCAGTCCATAAATTCTGGTCAGCATTTTGTTTTTCTCCGAGCCTCGCCAGTAGGCCCCTGCGATTTTGGTCAGCCTGAAAGAGTCTAAAGGAATTTCTTTCGTAGATTTGACATGAGGACCTCTGCAGAGATCAGTAAATTCTCCTGATTTATAGATACTAACTTTTTGTCCAGGCAATTCTTTTATTAATTCCAGTTTATATGGCTGTTTGCTGAATATTTTTTTTGCTGAAGTCTTGGTAACTAGTTTTTTATTGAATAAGATGCCCTCTTTTATCAGCTCTCTCATTTTATTTTCTATCCTCGGTAAATCCTCATTAGTTAAGGTGTTTTTAAATTCAAAATCATAGTAAAATCCATTTTCAATCGCTGGACCAATCCCAAATTTGGTTCCTGGATATAATTCCTGTATCACATGAGCCATAACATGAGATAGGGAATGACGGATTATTTCTTCTTTTTTAATATTATCTTTTTCCATATAATTATTCTTATTTTAACATAATAATTTTTATTTTGAAATCCTGAATAAAAAAGCCTCTTCATAAGAGGCTAATCTAGCAAATTATGCCCAAATTAGCCTCAAAAAGAGGTAGTTGTAGAAGTTGTGACTGTAAATTTTCTAGAAATTTTCGGCATTCTACAATTACGACGGAAAAATAAGTTTTTTGTTACACCTTAAAACATTAATCTTTAACGCAAAATCCAATTAATATGGTTCCGCGACCACAGGCATAGCCCATAATCGGACTGAATTCAGATATGAAGATTTTTGCAGCAGGAATTGTTTCTAAAATCATTTTTTGCAGTAATATAGCCTCGGTAAGGGAATCAGCGTGTTGCAGTCCTATTTCCGGAAAGTTTTCATCGAAGTTAGCTTTTAAAATTTTTAATAATTTCCTAAAACCACCTTCTTTTGAGGTAGCTGCCCCTATGATTTTAAGTTTATTATCAAAGAGTCCTAGAATTGGTTTCAATGGCAAAAGAGCGCCAAACTTGGAAGCGGCTTCTGGGATTCTTCCGCTTCGATAAATATACTTAATAGTTTCTAGTAAAAGATAAGCCTTGGCCCTTTTTTTGAAATTCTCAATAAACTGTACAATTTCTTCGAAAGTTTTTCCTTCCTCGATTAACTTCGCAACTTTAATACAAAGCACAGTTTCACCGCAGGCACCGGTTCTGCTATCAATAACTTCGATTTTTGCTTGCGGGATTTCTGTTTTGGCTAGTTCCTGTGCCATTTTAGCTGCTTTCCAAGTCGCGGAAAGTCCGCTGCCTAAAGTTATGCAGACAATTTCTTCTTTTCCTTTTTCTACTGCTCTTTTATAAGCATTTAAGAAATCACCGGGAGAAGGGGCCGAGGTGGTAAATTCATTAGGGTTTTTATCCAAAAAACGATAGGCTTCTGTAGGAGAAAGATCAACCCAATCTCTATATACTTTGCCCTCAAAAAGGACGTTAAGGGGCACTATTTCCAGCTGGTATTTTTCCTGTTGTTCCTTAGTCGGACAGGTAATTGAATCTGTGACTATAGCTATTTTAGCCATTTATTATTTCTTCGATATTATCGCAAATTATTTTCGGAACCCCGTCTCGGTTATCAACTCTTCCCGAGACAAAAACAATTTTATTTTCCTGGAATAACGTCGGATTTCTTTCGATAATGTTGGGAAAAGCGATCACTTCAATTTTATCAGTTAAATCCTCAATGTTTACAAACAACATCGGCCTTCCTGTTTTAGTGATTATTTTTTTAATCTTTGAAATTATTCCGCCAATTCTTACTTGTCTGCCAATAATATTATCATTAACTTCAGCTATGGGAAACGATTTTTTTTCAAAAAATGTTCTAAAATCTTCTAAGGGGTGGCTGGTTACAAAAAGACCTAAAAGTTCTTTTTCCCAGGCAAGTTTTTCAATATTTTTTGCTGGTTCTGCCATTGCTAATTTTATTTCCCTTGTGACATTAAACAAATTTGAAAAAAGATCTTTTTGGCCCGAGTTTCTGTTCTTTTTAGTTTCTCGATTATATTCTAGAATAGTTTCTAAATTGAAGAGCAAGCGATTTCTTTCTCCAAATTTATCAAAAGTACCGGATTTAATTAAACTCTCCATAGATTTTTTATTTAAGTCCTTGGTATTAATCCTATCGAGAAAGTCAGAGAGAGAAGAAAATAAGCCATTTAGTTTTCTTTCTCTTACCACTTCTTCAACAAAATTGCTGCCCACGTTTTTTACAGCCGACAACCCAAACCTTATTATATTTTCTCCAACAACACTGAAATCTTCTTCACTTTCGTTTATATCGGGAGGCAGAACTTTAATCCCAATTTTTTTGCATTCCTCAATTAAAAACCCAATTCTTTCAACATCGGCTTTTTCCGAATTTAATACCGCGGCCATAAATTCTGCAGGATAATGTGCTTTTAAATAAGCAGTCTCGTAAGCTATCTTAGCATAGGCAACACTGTGACTACGATTAAATCCATATCTGGCAAAAGGCAATACCCATTCCCAGATTTTTTCAGCAACAGATTTTTTAATTTCATTGTTTGCCATTCCCTTAATCATTTTTTCTTTTTGATCCATCAATAAACTTTTTATCTTTTTACCAACTGCTTTCCGTAAGATGTCGGCTTCGGTCAGGGTGAAACCGGCCATCTTTTGAGCGATAGCCATTATCTGTTCTTGGTAAATAGGCAATCCAAATGTGTTTTCTAGGATCTCTTTTAATTTGGGATGAATATATTCGATTTCTCTCCTTTTATGTTTTCGGTCAATATAATCTGGAATAATAGAGATAGGTCCGGGTCGATAAAGGGCAATCATAGCAACAATATCCTCAAAAGCCGATGGTTTTAATTGCTTCAGATATCTTTTCATACCGTCTGATTCTAGCTGGAAGACTCCGGTCGTTTCCGCTTTTTGAAGTAGTTTAAAAGTTCTTTCATCACTATCCGGTAAATTTTCAATATCAATATCAATATTGATATTATTATTTTTTCTAATGAAATTTAAAGTGTTTTCAATAATCGTCAGATTTTTTAACCCCAAAAGATCAATTTTCAAAAGTCCGAGATCTTCAATTGAATGCATTTCGTATTGAGTGACGATAGCTTCATCATCTTGAGTTGGGTGCTGTAAAGCTATTAATTCTGAAAGAGGGTCTGAAGAGACGACAACGCCGCAGGCGTGGGTTGAGGCGTGGCGGGCAACCCCCTCAAGTTTTTTGGCAAAGTCAATAAGTTTTTTAGCCTGGTCATCGGTGTCATAAATCTGTTTGAACTCCTGGACGTTCTTTAAAGTTTGATCCAAGGTAAAACCAAAAGGAATCATTTTTGCAATTTGATCGCAATAACTATAAGCATATCCTAATGCTCTTCCCACATCTCTGATGACTGCTCTGGACGCCATTGTTCCAAAAGTAATAATTTGGGCAACCCTATCTTGGCCGTATTTTTTAGCAACGTAATTTATTACTTCGTCTCTTCTGACATCAGTGAAATCAAGATCAATATCGGGCGGGGAATATCTGTCAGGAGTTAAAAATCTTTCAAAAATAAGATTATATTTTATCGGATCAACGGTGGTTATGTTAAGTAAATAAGAAACTAAAGACCCGGCAGCACTTCCTCTGCCAGGTCCGACAACGATTCCATTTTTCTTTGCCCAATTAACAAAGTCCTGGACAATCAGAAAATAAGAAGAAAAGCCAGTTTTTTCGATTACTTCCAGTTCTGTTTTTAATCTGTCCATAACTTCTTTTTTTGGTTCTTTGCCAAATTTTTTATCTAATCCTTCTAGGCACAATTCTTTTAAGTATCCATTATCGGTTTTCTTTTCTGGAACTGCGAATTTTGGCAATTTTGTCTTTCCCAGCTCAAATTTAAAATTGCAAAGATCGGTGATTTTCTGGGTGTTTTCAATGGCTTCAGGGAAGTCCTGAAAATCTTTTTCCATCTCCTCTGGTTTTTTTAATGAAAAATCATCGGCTTTTAAAGTTAATCTTTCCGGATCCTTGGGATCAGCTCCAGTATTAATAAGCATTAAAATATCCTGAGCTTCAGAATCCTCGGGTCTTAAATAATGACTGTCATTAGTCGCAACTAAAGGTATACTAAGTTTTTTGGAGAGCGAAACCAAAACCTTATTAACTTTTTTTTGGTCTTCGATATGCGGATGATTCTGGATTTCTAAATAGAAATTTTCTTTTCCAAAAATTTCTTTATATCTTATGGATAGTTTTTCAGCTTCCTCAATTTTGTTGGCCAAAATAAGTTTCGGAATTCTTCCTTGAAGGCAGGCCGAAAGACAAACTAATCCCTGACAATGGCTAGAAAGAAATTCCTCATCAATCCTGGGTTTATAATAAAATCCTTCCAGGTGCGCTTTGGTCAGTATCTTTACTAAATTTTTATAACCCTCCTCATTTTTAACAAGTAAAATCAAATGGTATCTTCTGTCATCTATATTTGGCCTTTTCTGGCTTAGAGATTCTTGGGCCATATAAATCTCGCAGCCGATAATCGGTTTTATTCCTTTAGCAACAGCTTTTTTATAAAACTCAACTGCGCCATACAAAACACCATGGTCGGTTAAGGCAACTGAATTCATGCCAAGTTCTTTGGTGTAATCCAAAATCTCGTCGATCTTTGGCAAGCCGTCTAGGAGAGAGTAGTGCGAATGTAGATGCAAATGGGTAAACTTCGGCATAAAAAAATGGTCTGCCCGCCTAAATATTTAGCCCGCCTAAATTTCTTCGAAAATTTTGGCGGGTTGGCGGGGTAAATTTCATAAAACATTTAGTTAATTTTAGTTTTTTTAAAAATATAAGTCAAATAAAAATTACCACACTTACGTTGTTAAAATTCCCAGCGTCGCATATTTTCAGGCAACAAAAGAAAAAGATAGAGAAGACAAACCAAACTAAATTCCCCCCTTTTTTCTATAATTCAAAAAAGCCTTACTTCGCAATTGAAGCTAAGGTCTTTTTTATTTAGCAATTGATTTAAGTTAGCGTTAGAAAGTGATAAAATATTAATAATTATGTTTTCCAACCTTAAAGAAGAAAAAAAATTATGGAAGAGGGGATTTAAAAGAGTGGCTTGTTTAGATGAGGCAGGCAGGGGGCCGCTCGCTGGACCAGTAATTGCTGCCGCGGCCATGATTAATCTCGCAAAATTGAAAATAAAAAAAACCTCTGTTCCTAGGCAGGAAGAATTGAAAATTCTATTCCGAGAAGTTAAGGATTCAAAAAAGTTAACAGCGAAAAAGCGGGAAGAATTATATAATATCTTAATAAGAACTCCGGCAATAGAATGGGGAATGGGAAAAGTTTCAGAAAAGGTAATAGATAAAATTAATATTTTTGAAGCAACGAAACTAGCAATGAAAAAAGCAATTACTAAACTAGGAAAAAGACCCGATTTTTTAATTTTGGACGGTAATTTTAGGATTAATTTACCCTTTTTTCAGAAATCAATTATAAAAGCCGACCAGAAGGTTTTTTCCTGCAGCGCCGCTTCAATAATTGCCAAAGTTTCGCGAGACAGAATAATGGAAAAATACGATAAGAAGTATCCTCAATACGGATTTAAAAAACACAAAGGTTATCCGACCGCCTTTCACTTTAAAATGTTAAAGAAATACGGACCGTGTAATATTCATCGGAAAACTTTTTGGCCTGTGATTAAATATAAAAGCATTGCAAGATAATGTATAATATGGTATTCTATGATATAATTTTAAATTTTGAGATTTTAATTTTGATTTTTCATTATTATGGGAGTACCCAATAAGCGCGGCACAAAATCAACAAGAAATCAAAGAAGGATGCACATATTTGTTACAGCACCCATTTTAGCCTTGTGCCCAAAATGCGGCAGGCCGGTTTTATCTCACAAAGCCTGCCAAAATTGTGGCTATTACAAAGGCCGGGAAGTTATAAATGTTTTGGAAAAACTTGAAAAGAAAGAAAGGAAAAAAAGGGAAAAAGAAATCAAGGCTCAGGAAAAAACTGGGAAGCAAGAAAAACCTTTGACGATGGAAGAGCTTAGTAAAAAATAACCAATCCCCAATTTTTAATAAAATATTAACGACATTAGAAATTAGATATTAGAAATTAGAAATTTTAAAACTATGTCATCCCGCCATTTATCACGCTCAATTGCCATGCAGTCACTTTACGAATGGGATTTTAACGGTAAGACAAAAGATTCTTTAGAAAAGATAGTAGCGAAGAACATTAAAGAATTCGGTCCCGGACTTGAAGACAACAGTTTTGTTAGGCAGTTAGTTAACGGAGTAGTTAATAAGATCTCCCAGCTCGATCAGATTATTGAAAAGGCAGCCCCGGAATGGCCTATTGATCAGATAAACATTGTTGACAGAAATGTTTTAAGAATCGGACTCTACGAAATTTTATACAGCAAAAAAGAGGAAGTTCCGCCAAAAGTCGCAATTAACGAGGCGATTGAATTGGCCAAGAATTTCGGAGGAGAAAGTTCTGGAAAATTTATAAACGGAGTTTTGGGAACAGTATTTAAAGAAATAAACGAGGCGGAAGCTAAAAAAGAACCTGCCCGTAATGCTTCATCTAGTGATGGAGGCGGGGAAAAAACAGAAAGCGATATTAAAAAATAAATAACTCTACGAATTACGAATCAGTACGAATAGGCGATTTTTGTAGATTCGTAATTATTCGTATTTCGTAGCGAATAATGAAAGATTTTTCTCTTCTTGAAAAAAAATTGGACCTTAAATTTAAAAATATTGATTTTTTGGTTCAGGCATTTGTTCACCGTTCCTATTTGAATGAAAATCCAAAATTTCATTTGTACCACAATGAAAGGTTGGAATTTTTGGGCGATGCCGTTTTAGAATTAGTTGTCACAGAATACCTTTACAAAGAATATCCCCAAAAGCCAGAAGGGGAGCTGACCAACTGGCGGGCAGCTTTAGTTAATGCTAAAATGCTTTCAGAAATTGCGAGATCTTTGGAATTTAATGATTTTTTGCTATTATCAAGAGGCGAAGAAAAAGAGGCCGGGAAGGCAAGGCAGTATATTTTAGCCAACACTTTTGAGGCAGTAATAGGTTCAATATATCTTGATCAGGGATACAAGGTCTGCGATAAATTTATAGGAAAAAATTTATTAAAAGAATTAACAAGAATTATTGAGGAAGGTCTTTTTAAAGATGTAAAATCCAGCTTTCAGGAAGAAGCTCAGGAAAGGGTTTGCATAACGCCGACTTATAAGGTATTGGAAGAGTGGGGTCCTGATCACGCAAAGCATTTTATAATCGGAGTTTTCTTGAAGGACGAGATGGTAGCTAAAGGCGAAGGCTCTTCAAAGCAAGAAGCCGAGGAACATGCCGCTAAAAATGCTCTAGAAACAAAAGAGTGGTAAAAATAAAAACATGCTAGTCATAAGATTTTTTCGTGCTAGTAAAAAAAATCAGCCGCTGTATAAAATCGTGGTGACTGATAAAAGGAAATCATCGGTAAAAGGCATCTACGTGGAAGAGGTCGGTTTTTTCGATCCCTTGAAAGATAAGAAATTTTTGAGAACTGAGAGGATCAAATACTGGCTTTCAGTTGGAGCTAGACCTTCTCCGACTGTTCACAACTTATTAATTACAGAAAAAATTATAGAAGGTAAGAAAATTCCCAAATTTAAGAAATCCAAGAAAAAAGAAGAAAAGAAATCTGAAGCTCCAGCAGCGGCCGTAGCCGCTGCTCCGACTACCCCCACGGCCGTTAAAAGCCCGGAGGCTAAACCTGCAGCAAAGGAAACAAAAGTTGAAAAAGCGCCAGAGCCAGTTAAAACACCAGAAACGCCAAAAACAGCAGAAGTTCAAAAAGCGCCGAAGGAAAAACCAAAAGCACCGGAAGCCAAACCTGTAAAAGCAAAACCTGCTGAAACGCCAGAAAAAAAACCATAATTTTTTACAAAGAATATGTAAAACTACCCGGTTTTTAACCGGGTTTTTAAATGCGACTTTAGTTTAACATCAATGAAATTACTTGTGGCGGCTTTAGTCCCACACCTATAAAATAGGTCGTGGCGACTTGACAAAATAGAACTTATCGTGATATAATATATGTAGAAGAAAATAAAAAGAGTTAGTTCTTTGAGAATATAAAAAAGGGGAGAAAAGATTTCACCTCCGTAGAAAGTAAATTTAAAAACAGGTTTTCTTTCTACGGAGGTGAATGGCAGAATGGTTAAAATTGCTTCAGAGTCGTATGTATCTGCGGGGAAGTTCGGAAAAGAAAAAACACTGGAAGAAGCGCTAAGGAAAGTTGACGCCGTATTTTCGGATGTTGCTACACAACCACTTGACCAATACGTGATGTTCCATGGCGGTTCTGAAGAAGATCAAAAGCGCGAAAAAGTAAAGCACCGATCCTTAGAAGGAGTGGGAGACGTGTGGATGATTCCTTGCACGCGAATTTGGGCCAAGACAAACGAAGTTCTTGAAGAAATAGGTAAGATTCTAGAGAAAAAAGGATTTGGAGTTTCTCCGCGAGAAAAAAACAATTCATTATGCTGCATGGATGTTGAAGCATTCCTAGAAGATATTTGGTATCTCGACGATTTTGAACGCGTTTGTCCTTAAATCTCACTTCCCCTTTCTTTTTTCGAGCCTGGGATTTAGATTGTAGGCTCAAAAAAGGAAATAGCACATTAAAATAAAATAAAGGGAAGAAATGATCACAAGATAGCTGATTTGTTTATCGAAAATTGGTAGATAAATCAGCTATCCTGTGAAGGAGTGTTGAACTCATGAGGATACAGGCCACGACGGCCTGGCAAAGGCGCGTTGAACGCCAAGCCTATGTACCTGCGTTGAGCAGCAAAATGGGTGAGAAAAATGAGCGAAAAAGTCCATCCTCTAAGAGAGCAGCTTGCGCTACAAATAGAAGGCATGAAGACAGAAATTCTACAACAACGAACAGACGCCGTATTGGATATCTTCGAGATCTTATCTGGCAGGAGACCACAGACAGCGAACAACGATTCTCAGGTTCTAAATTTGGGCGAGAACCTTAACATACCGACCGAAGATCCGATTCGATACTCTCTATCGTTCTGTGTCAGAAGTACCCCAGGAGATCCGTGCGAAGAAGATTTCGCCTTCGGCTCCAGTGTCGCCGAACCACGCTCTATTACAACGAAAGCATTTATGAGGGCAATTCCAGAAATATTTAAGAAGCACCCTGACTTCAAACTTAGAAAGTATGCGGAGATCGATCGTTGTCCTGCTTGCAATGATCCTCTAGAAGGAGAATTCGGTTTCTTTGTCTCTAATCAACAATTAGATTCGATAGGTCCTCAAGGTGCCAATATCCGCGTTTTCGTTAAAGAAGGATATCGCTGCGACTGTAAGTGCAAGTGAAACATTTCCAAGCTCTAATCTAGAATTTTCTTCCCTTTTTCTTTTTTCGAGTCCTCTCACTTTTTGCAAAAAGTGGGGGATTGGAAGAACGAAATTTGACAAGAAAAAGCGAAAGGTATAAAATTATAATTAGAGAAGTAGCTATTTTTCTGCATTCTCAGAATTGTTGAAAGAGAGAATGACAGTGAAAGGTCGGGCTACTGAGATAGAAAAATATGATTAAATCAGAAAGATTATGGCAAAAGAACTTGCTGATCAAGATTTTCTCGAGTTCATTATCAAAGCCTTAGTTGACCATCCAAGCGAAGTCAAAATCGACCGCAAGGTTGATGAAATGGGAGTTTTACTTTCTTTGAAAGTAAACCCTGAAGACATGGGTCAAATTATAGGCAGAGGCGGAGCCACCGCCAGGTCTATCAGATCTTTAGTTAGAATTGTTGGCTTGAAGAATCATGCCAGAGTTAACTTAAAGATTGAGGAACCAGAAGGTGGAAGAGCTCCAGCTCCTCGAGGAAGAAAAGCCCCAGAGAGTGAAGGGCTTGACGAGTTGAAACTCTAGTTAGAATAAAGTTTATCACGTTAAAAAATTAATTTTCTAGCGTGATTTACAGATAAGCGGAAGCCGTGCTATCATTTTAGGTAGTGCGGTTTTCGTTTACGAAATTGTAAATTATGAAATTTGATATTATCACCATATTTCCGGAAATTTTTGACTCTTATTTTTCTGAATCGTTAATAAAAAGAGCGCTTGATAAGGGTTTAATTAAGATTAAAATCCATAACCTAAGAAAATGGGCAAAAGACAGGCATAAAACTGTTGATGATAGACCTTTCGGCGGAGGATTAGGTATGGTGATGAAAGTAGAACCAATTTACAAAGCAGTTAATGAGTTAAAGAAAAAAAATAAAGGAAAAAATAAGGTTATTCTATTTTCGCCTCGGGGAAAAAAATTCACTCAGAAAATGGCTTATCAATTTTCCAAGTTAGATAATCTGATTATGATTTGCGGAAGGTACGAAGGGGTGGATGAAAGAGTGGCGAAATATGTGGCTGATGAATCGATTTCAGTAGGGGATTACGTTTTAATGGGAGGAGAGTTGCCAGCGATGATAGTGATAGAAACGATGGCAAGGCTGATTCCCGGAGTTTTAGGAAAACCTCAGTTATTAAAAGAAAGGGTTACAAAAGAGAAAGGTTTTATTGAGTATTCTCAATATACTCGCCCGCCGCAATTTTTTCCCGAAAAACTTGGGCGGGCAAAATCTAAAGCCTGGCAAGTTCCAAAAGTCTTACTGTCTGGCAATCATAAAAAAATCGAAGAGTGGCACAAAAAATACGGTAAGATTATTGAAAAATAAAATTACTTAGGATATAATGGAAAACATTCAGTATCAGGGAAGGGTAGGTGGCAGAGCGGTCAATTGCCTCGGTCTGTAAAACCGATGCCTTCGGGCTACGCAGGTTCGAATCCTGCCCTACCCATAAAAATTTATAATTCTGCCGATGTAGCTCAGTTAGCAGAGCGCATTCTTGGTAAGAATGAGGTCCGCAGTGCAAATCTGCGCATCGGCTCAGCTCGAATTAATTAAGTATAATTATCATGGCAACAAAAAAACCATTTATAAAACTTCAGTGCAGTGTTTGTAAGAAAGTAAATTACTTTACTCACAAATCAAAAAAGATAGCTGAGAAAAAAATAGAATTGAAGAAATTCTGCAAAAACTGCAAAAAACATACAACACACAAAGAAGTGCGCAAATGACTATATCCCAAATCTTAGGTTTGAAGAGATAATCCCTTCAGGAAGATAGGAGGGATTATTTTATTGCTAGAAAGCAAAAACTGCCTGATTACAGACAGTTCTTACATTTTTCCAGCTCACAAATGATTATGGGCTAGAAAAAAAAGGAAGAGTTTTACTATCTCAATACTATCGCCATGATTAATGTCAAATTGTTGATAATAAACACTAAATAGATACTAACCAAGATAATGAGGTTTAAGTTCAATGTCCACCGTTCTTCAGTGAAACCTTTTTGGGCGCATAGTTTATGTGATACAGTGAAAAAACTAATGAAAATAAGAGGCAAACTAGTCTTGATGATCAGTGATCCAGTGGTAATAAATGATTTTCCCTGGAAAAGTGGATTGAGTTCACTGGCTCCCAGAGAGAAACCATAGACAGTAGTCGCTATATCTGCTAAGTTCAGGATGATTAGTAGAAACAATAGTATGCGAATTGACGATGAGATAGTTTTTGTTTTGGTGAGGTTTTTTTCTCTTTTGATTATCATTTCCGTCACCGAACTATTTACCAAGACTGATAAACAATCCGGTGGCGGAAATTCCTCTCTTCCCTATATATTTTTCTCAAAGAACAAACTCTTCTTATTTTTCTGCCTATACTATAGCAAATTAAATCTATTTTGTCAAGCATTTTAAGGGGACAAAACCTCGTGATTTTTCACATATTCTTGATAAATTTTAAATCAGAGTATATAATAGACTCAGTTTACACAAGGAAGTAAAAAGATAAGATCAGAAGGGGATGTAGTTTAACGGCAAAACTGCGGTCTCCAAAACCGCTGATGGGAGTTCGATTCTCTCCGTCCCCGCCAAGATAATTATGGTCTAACCAGGATGCTTGCGTCTGAATTGTGATATAATAAAATATGATATAATATTAAAAGAGTATGAGTTTAAAGATAAGTAAAAAATCTTTTCTTGCGATTCCTATAGCTATTGTTTCATTAGAGATATATTTAGGTGTAATTATTGGCTACTTTTGTGGTAAGTTTTTTGCCGGAAAATATGATGGTTATCAAAGAGTTAAGTCTATTTTTATTAATCTCGGCAATTACCAACTTCATATCCATCATTGGATAGCCTCGATAATAATAGGAACTATTGCTGCAGTATTTAATCTATTTCCATTTTTCTCTCCATTCTTTTTTGGTGTTTTGGGGGGACTAGTTATCCAGGATCTTTATCTAGATGAAGATTGGCGTCACGTAATAATCAAAAAATAAAAGAACGAATATGCTATAATATTCGTTCTTTAAACTTTTAACTTCTATAAGAAGTTTTTGTTTTCAATCTAAGCTTTTATTTCTTTAGGTCGTTTGGTACTGGGATTCCCAATTTTCCCAAGTTCCTGAAAATCGAGGTCAAAATGACAATAATTATCAAGACAAAAGATATCGGCACAACGAAACTTAGTTGGGGGAGTTGTTCTCCAACCATCTCAATAATCGCAAAACCGAATAGAAAATATATTACCGCACCTTTCATGAAATCGGCCACTTTGGACAGAGCAAAGGTTTTTTTAAATAGAGCAGCGATGAGGCCGAACAGAACATCAATTCCGACTAATGTAACAATAACCTGCATATACCAGGTGCCAAAATATAAGGAAATATCAAGCATTTTTCATTTGATTTTTAGAGCTATCCCTTTCGACCAAAAAGAGGGATATTATTATATTATATAGTCTATAATAGATGCTTTCAATCTTGGTTGTGGAAAACTTTTGAAGCTTAAATTAACCTTGATTTTAATTAAAAATTAATTTAAAATTAGGAAAATACAAAGAAATGAATAAAAAGAAAATTTTTACAATAGCAATTATTGCCGTCTTGGCGATTTTCGGGGTTTATGCGGTTTTTTTCAAAAAAACAAAGCCAGCTTTTACTTTGGCTAAAGTAGTCAGAGATAATATCTCCCAGGAAGTATCGGCAAGTGGTGTGGTTAAGCAAGGAGAGGAGATAAATTTAGCTTTCAAAAATGGCGGCAGAATTGAAAAAATTTATGTTAAGGTGGGAGACAAAATAGAAACAGGACAGAATTTGGTTAAAATAGATGATAAGGAAATTCTTCTCCAGTTACAAGAAGCGGAGGCAAGTCTTCAGGTAAGTCAGGCAGAAAAAGCTAACACTGAAGTTTCTCTTCAGGATGCTCAGCTAAGTTTAAAAGATACAGAAGCTAAAGCAGAAGAAAATTTAGTCAATGCTTACCAAGATGCTCTTAATACTTCGGATGATGCCTACTTGAAAATTTACAACGCCTATAGCACTGTTTACTTAATAAAGAGGACTTACTTTGAAAGAGGAGACCAAGAGAGCATCACTGTTGTAGATAATATGGATAGAATTAAAAAAGCTCTTGATCAGATAAAATTATATATCGACAATGCCAAAAAAACTTTGGAAGACGAAGATATTGACACCACTCTTTTAAAAGCCAGAGAAGCGCTTTTGATTACGAAAGACGCTTTAGAGATTATTCGTAATACCTCAGAAACTGCAGCTTATAAAGACATTGTTTCGAGTACCGATAGAACTTCTTTAGACACCCAGAAATTAAATATTAATACTAGCTATGATAATATTACGAGTTCCCAGCAAAACATTTCTACGAATAAGATTAATAACACGACAAATATCAACACCGCTCAATCTAAAGTTTCTGAAATTGAAAGTCAATTGCAAGAGGCTAGAGGAGGGTTATATCAGGCCAAAATAAAACAAGCTGAAGCTAGCGTTGACCTTCTAAAGAATCAAATTGAAGACAGTGTATTAAAAAGTCCTACTAATGGACAGATAACCGAAATCAAAATTCAAGAGGGAGAAATAGTCCAGTCGGGACAACTAGTAATTTCTATGATACCTGATAATCCTTTCCAGGTATCAGTCGATATTTATGAGGAAGATGTGGTCAAGTTAGCCATAGGTAATGTTGTGGATATCAATCTAACAGCTTTTTCAAATGAAACGTTAAAAGGAAAAGTAATTTCAATTGACCCTGACCAAACGCTTAAGGAAGGCGTAGTCTATTATGAAACGACCATTGATTTCGAAAATCCTCCTGAAAAAATTAAGCCTGGAATGACAGCCGACCTTACCATCACAACAATAACAAAAGAAAATGTGTTAGTGATTCCTAATTCAGCAATACAAGAGGTTAACGGGCAAGCAACAGTTCAGGTTTTAAATGGAAAAAATCTTAATAACCGGCAGATAGAAATTGGAATAAAAGGCAGTAATAATATGGTTGAAGTTATTTCGGGATTAAAAGAAGGAGAGGAAGTAGCAATAAATAAATAAAATTAAAAATCAATAATTTGATAGCAACAATATGCCGGTTTTCGTTGTTTTTTGTTTAGTGATATTAGGAATTGGAATTTTATTGGCTTTGGGGCCCATCCTTTGTTTTCTTAGCCAGCTAGTTCTCGGCTTGTTTATTTTTTTTCTATTTTTTAAAATTGTAGCACTTTTTTCCAAAATTTTTTAGTATGGAAGAAAAATCCTTAATTAAACTAGAAAATGTTTGGAAGGTATATCAGCTAGGAAGGGTAGAGCTTGAAATTCTAAAAGGAATAAACCTGGAGATTGCTCCAGGTAATTTTGTGGTGATTTTAGGCCCAAGTGGCTCGGGCAAATCTACGCTTTTGCATATTATCGGTCTTTTAGACATGCCAACTAAGGGAAAAGTTTTTTTGCGAGATCAAGATACGTTAAAACTTTCTGAAGATGAATTAGCTCAAATCAGGGGTAAAAAAATAGGTTTTATTTTTCAGCAATTTAATTTATTGCAAAACCTGACCGCGCTTGAGAATGTAATGATACCGATGATTTTCCAAGGAGTTCCAGAAAAAGAAAGGAGAGAAAGAGCTGAATTTCTTTTGGAATCCGTTGGCTTGAAAGAAAGGATGTCACATAGGCCCTTTGAGCTTTCGGGTGGGGAACAGCAGAGGATTGCCATTGCTCGCGCTCTTTCTAATAATCCAGAAGTGATCGTAGCCGATGAACCGACAGGGAATCTAGATTCATCAACAGGCCAGAAAATAATGGAAATTTTAATTAGTCTCCATGAAAAAGAGCAAAAAACGATGATAGTTGTAACCCATGACCCAACTATCGCCGATTATAGTGAGCAGATTATAAATATTAAAGATGGTAAATTGGTGTCTAATCATTTAACCACTGGAAAAGTTTTATGGGAAAGAAAGAAGTAAGAGCCTTCGTCGTTTCGTTCCTCAGAACCTTGATTCGTTAATGTTTGAATATATAATCTTGAATTAAAATGATAAAAGAATATTTTAAAATAGCAATAAAAAACCTAAGAACCAGACCATTGAGAAGCTGGTTGACGATTTTGGGAATTGTCATCGGTATTTTTTTAATTATGTCTTTACTTTCGTTAAGTGAAGGTTTGAAACAAACAGTCCTTAAGCATTTAAACACTATAGGAAAAGATGTTCTTATGATTATTCCCGGCAACATCAATGACATGATGACTACTCTTATGGGCGGGATGAAATTAACCGACGATGAGCTAAAAGCGATAGAAAAATCCGAAGGAGTAGAGGCAGTTGTTCCTATGGTTTACAAGGGAGAAATAATGAAATATCAGGGTGAGAGCAAAAGTGTTATCATATACGGCGTAGACATAAAGAAATCTTTAAAGATTCTTCAAGAGGATTTGGGTTTTTCTATGTCTACGGGTGATTGGCCAATCGCTGGAAAAAGAGAAATAGCGGTCGGCAGTTTAGTACCAAAAGATATCTTTCCCGGTCTAAAAATAGGGACCTCAGCCAAAATTGGAGGAATGCAATTTCAAATCGTTGGTATTTTAAAATCTCGCGGAAGTAGGCAAGACGATTCCATGATTTTTATGGGCTTGGATCTTTATGAACAAGTTACTGGTGAAAAAAAAGGAGCGCCAGAAGCCGTAGCTAAGGTTAAAAATGGATTCTCTCCTGCAATAGTTGCAAAGAATATAGAAAGTAATCTTTTGGAGGTAAGTAAAAGAAGAATGGGGGATACTGCGCCTTCTTTTTCTGTCTTAACCAATGAAGAGGTTTCTGGAATCGTTGGCAGTATAATGGGAGTAATCCAAGCTGCAGTTGTGGGTTTTGCCAGTATTGCCATTATTGTTGGCGGAATAGGGATAATGAACACAATGTATACTTCAGTTCATGAAAGAACGCGGGAAATAGGAATTTTAAAAGCGGTTGGAGCAAAAAATTCTACTATTACAATAATATTTTTAATTGAATCAGGAATTATTGGATTGTTAGGAGGGACTGGAGGAGTGCTGCTGGGATTAGGGTTGTCAAAGCTAATAGAATTTTCTACTAGAAATAGTTCAATTTATTTTTTAAAATCATCAATTCCACCATCTTTAGTAATTTTCGGTTTAACTTTTTCTTTTTTGATCGGTTGTCTTTCGGGTTTTCTTCCAGCCCGAGGAGCTTCCAAATTAAAACCAGTAGATGCTTTAAGGTATGAATAAAAATAAATAATAAGACATAAATAATAAAAAAATGTCATTAATTGATAATCTAATTAAAGATGGCTGGCTAAAAACCCTGAGAATTATTGAGGCTTTCAGGAAAATTCAGAGAGTAGATTTTTTGCCCGACGATATCAAGGATTTGGCGGAACTAAATGAAGCTTTGCCAATAGGTTTTGGCCAGACAATTTCTCAACCACTTGTTGTGGCTTTTATGATGGAACTTTTAAATCCCCAGCCAGGAGAAAAAATACTGGACATAGGCTCAGGTTCTGGCTGGACCAGCGCCCTTTTGGGAGAAATAGTAGGCGATAGTGGAAAAGTTATCGCTATAGAGATAATCCCTGAATTAAAAGAATTTGGTAGAAAAAATGTAGCAAAATATAGTTTTATTGAAAAAAAGATAGTAAGTTTTTTCTCCGTAGACGGTTCAAAAGGTTTAAAAAGAGAAGCTCCTTTTGATAAAATTCTTGCCTCAGCTTCGGCTGAAAAATTGCCCAAAGCCTGGAAAGATCAGTTAAAAATAGGAAGCAGGATCGTTACTCCAGTTGGTTCTTCAATTTGGCTTTTTATTAAAAAAAGCGAAAGCGAATTTGAAGAAAAAGAATACCCCGGTTTTGCCTTCGTTCCTTTAATTGAAAAATAGTTATGCAATACAATAAAAAAATTGTTAGATATTTATTATTGGTACTCATTATTATCCTGGGTAGTATTTATATTTGGCAAGGAATATATTTACCAATTAATAAAACTTCAAAGGAAGAAATTATCTTTTCGGTCAGAAAAGGCGAGGGAACAAAAGAAATTGCAATTAATCTGGAAAGAGAAAAATTAACAAAGATGGCAACCTTATTCAGAATTTATACTATTTTTGCTGGGATTTCTAATAAACTTCAGGCAGGGGAATATTCATTATCGCCCTCAATGATAATGCCGGAAATTGCTAAAAAATTTGTTTCTGGCGATATTATTGAAGAGCAGATTACTATTATTGAAGGCTGGGATCTGAGAGATTTAGCCGAATACTTGAGAGGAAAGGGATTTAATAAAGATGAATTTCTTCAATTGACAAAAAAAGATTTTTCCGGAGATTACGATTTTTTAAAAGATAAACCCAAGGATTTGAGCCTGGAAGGCTACATTTTCCCAGATACTTATAAGATGAAGAAAGGAGAAACTCTTGAGGATATAATAAATAAGACACTCCAGAATTTTGACAAGAGACTGACGCAAGGGCTAAGGCAGGAAATAAAAAACCAAAATAAAACAATTTTTGAAATAGTAACCATGGCTTCAATGATTGAGAAAGAAGTAAAAACTCTCGAGGATAAAAAAATAGTTTCTGGAATTTTATGGAAAAGATTACAGAATGACATACCTTTACAGGTTGATGCCACAATTTCATTTATTACAGGCAGGAAAGGGGATAGTGTTTCAATTGAGGAAACAAAAATTGATTCTCCTTATAATACTTACAAATATAGAGGACTCCCGTTAGGGCCAATCTGCAATCCAGGCCTTGAAAGTATAATAGCTGCAATATATCCTGAAAGTAGCGACTACTGGTACTACTTATCTACTCCCGATGGGAAAATAATCTTCAGTAAAACATTAGAAGAACATAATATTGCCAAGGAAAAATATCTAAAATAATTTAAAAAATATACCCAGTAGAGGAATTTCGAACAACTTCGCTGGGCTAATCGGAGAAATTTCGAAGAAATTTTCTATTCGAAATTCTCCTACTGGGTATGGAACAAAATAATCAACAAACTATTCAAAAACAATCTCTTCCAATAAAAACAAAAATTGCGGCGTGGTGGATGATTGTCTTTAATAGTTTCTCAATTTTATTTATATTTTCTGGACCTGCATTTCTTGCATGTATATTGAGTGGAACTTTTGGTTCTTCGCCACCGGCTTGTTATCTTCATTTTTGTATTTTTGTATTTCTGTTCGTGTTTAATTTAACTATTGGAAGAAAAATTTTATTTAGAAAAAAATGGGCTTGGTGGGGAGGTATAGCGACGCCTATTATTTTATTTACTTTAGGAAACCTATCTTTATATATATTGTCATCATCATTTCCTGGTGGAAGCACTGTGACTGGTTTGGACGTAATAATCGTAACAATAATACCATTTATTCTTCTTCTCCTTGACCGCAAAAATTTCTGGAAAATCGCCACTTAATTAACTATGAAAAAGAGTTTGCTTTTTATTGGAATAATTATTATATTAATAATTGCCGGAGTTTTAATTTATAAATTTTTACCAAAAAAAGAAATTAATAATAAAGAAAAAATTACTATGCCAGAGAATACTTTAGAAGGAAAAAAAGTAGCCATTATCATGGCTTTTAAAGATTTCAGGGATGCTGAATATTTTGTGCCAAAAGAAATTCTGGAAAAAACTGGGGCAGTAATAACCACTGTTAGTACTCAAAAAGGAAAGGCAATAGGCGCTGATGGCGGAGATGTGGAGATAGATTTGACTTTGGAAGAGCTAAAGCCTGCTGATTTTGACGGGATTATATTTATCGGTGGCCCGGGAGCCTTGAAAGAACTCGATAATGAAAAATCTTATAATTTAATAAAAGAAACAGTTTCCAATAATAAAGTTTTAGGTTCAATTTGCATCTCCCCTGTTATTTTAGCCAAAGCCGGAGTTTTAAAAGGAAAGAAAGCAACGGTTTGGAGTTCTCCATTAGATAGAAGTTCGGTGAGAATTTTTAAAGAAAATGGGGTAATTTATGTTTCCGAAGAAGTGGTCGTGGACGGAAAAATTGTTACTGGTAATGGTCCTGATGCTTCCGAAGAATTCGGAACAAAACTGGTGGGGGTATTGACATTAAAATAGGAAGAGATTATACTTTAATATACATAAAATATCCACAGACAGCAGGCCCTTCGATAAGCTCAGGGCAAGTCAAAGGTAAGTCCTGCCGAGGATAAATTTAGTCGATTTTTCGCTTTGTCTGTGGTTCAAAACCCAGATTTTTTATTTAAAAACATGGCTTTAAACAAATCTCAAAAGAAAAAAATCATTGACGACTTAAAAGAAAAAGTTGAGAAACAAAAGATTTTATTTTTTGTTGATTTTAAGGGCCTGAAGGTCAAGGACCTTTCAAATTTAAAGAAAAGATTGAAAAAAGTGGATTCCCAGCTGAAGGTCTCCAAAAAGACATTATTGAAGCTGGCCTTAAAGGAGAAGGGAATAGAGTTAGACACTAAAAAATTGGAAGGTGAAGTTGCTTCAGTTTTCGGATTTAAGGACGAGATTATGCCGGCCAAAATCACCTATCAGTTTTCTATAGAAAACAAGAATATAAAGATTTTGGGCGGATACTTTGAAGGAAAGTTTAAAGAAGCAGAAGAGATGCTTATGCTTGCTCAGCTTCCAACGAAAGATGAACTTTTAGGTAGGTTGGTAAGTAGTGTCTCAGCACCGATTTATAATTTCGTGCGAGTTTTAAATGCCAACATTAAAGGTCTAGTATATGTATTAAGTGCTATTAAAAAATAATTATTAATTTAATAAAACTATGGCTGAAGAAACAAAAAAAGAGCCTGTTGAGGTTCCAGAAAAATTCAAAAAGTTAGTCGAGGAAATTGAGAAAATGACAGTCTTGGATTTATCAGAGCTGGTGAAGATTCTAGAAAAGAAGTTTGGAGTCTCTGCTGCCCCACAAGTAGTTGCCGCGTCAGTTACTGGAGCTGCTGCCGGAGCGCCTGCCGAAGAGAAATCAATTTTCAATATTGTTTTGGCTGGAGTTGGCGATAAAAAGATTGAGGTGATTAAAGTAGTCAGAGATATTACTGGAAAGGGGTTAAAAGAAGCCAAAGATTTGGTTGATGCAGCTGCTACCGGTCCTCAGACGGTAAAAGAAAACGCCAAGAAAGAGGAAGCCGAAGAAATAAAGAAAAAACTGGAAACAGCCGGAGCTAAGGTTGAACTCAAGTAGGGAAACCCGCTATAATAGATAAAAGTATTATAGCTTGAAATAGTACCATATTATGGATTGGATTTTCATATTGAAATCCCTATACTTCTTTCTGCCTGCTTATTTTGCTAATATGACTCCAGCTTTTGCTAAAAGATTCAGAATATTTGAATCTTTGGCAAAACCAATTGACTCTGAAAAGCAGTATAAAGGAACTCCTCTTTTTGGTTCGCATAAAACCTGGCGAGGAGTAATTCTTGGCACAATAGCAGGAATATTGGTCGCTTGGATTCAGAATTTTCTATATAAATTTCCTTTTTTTCAGTATGTTAGTTTTTACGATTACCAAGAAATCAATTTTTTGTTTCTTGGTTTTTTAATTGGGCTTGGTGCTCTTTTGGGTGATTTATTTTTCAGTTTTCTAAAGAGAAGAAAAAATATAAAACCTGGCGATTCTTGGATTCCTTTCGATCAGATAGGTTATATACTAGGTCCATTCTTGTTGGTAAATCTTTTTTTTCAGAGAATTAATATATTTGCCTGGCTTTGGATTCTAATTTTAAGCTTTTTCTTACATATGATAGGAAACAGAATAGGTTTTTGGTTAAAAGTCTCGGACAGTAAAATATGAAAGCAGATTTGCATTTACATACTAATTTTTCTTTTGATGGTCTTTCTTCGCCGAGAGAAATCATTGAGTCAGCTATAGCTAAAAAAATAGATTGCGTTTGTATTACTGATCATGAAGAAATAACTGGGGCAGGAGAGGTAGTTAACTTGGTAGTTAATAAATCTATTTTGGTTATTCCTGGAATCGAAATAAAAAGTAGAGAAGGGGATATTTTGGGATTAAATATTAAAAAGATAATCCCTAATGGTCTTTCGGCAAAAGAAACAATAGAGAGTATAATAAAAGAAGGAGGTTTTCCAGTTATTGCCCATCCATTTGATCTAATCTTCCACTTTAGAGAGATAGAAAAACACAAAGATTTTTTTAAAGAAAAGGGAGTAGCGATTGAGGCCTGGAATGCTTCAGTGTTTTTGGAATCTAGTAACAAAAAAGCAATCAAATTTGCGGAGGAAAATAGCCTCCCTTTTACGGCCGGATCCGATAGCCATTCAAGCCGGTTTGTGGGCAAAGCCTATTTGGAAATACCCGGAGAAAATCTTTCAATTGAAAATATTATTGAAGAAATTAAAAAAAGAAATGTCAAAGTCTGTTTTGAAAATATTGATTTTTTTGAAAAATTAGGCGACCACATCAAAAGAAATTTAGCCAAAATAAAAAACTATGTTATCGGAAAACCGGAAAAATTTTGAAGAAATTTCAGAAAAAATAGGCAAGTTTTTTTCGAAAACGGGAATTTCTCCAAATACCTTTACTCTGATTTCTCTTTTTTTTGCTTTTTCATCTTTTTTCTTTTTGGTCAAAAAAAATTTGATTTTAGCTCCTTTATTTTTTGTCATTGCTGCAATTTTAGATTTAATTGATGGTGCGGTAGCTAAATTTAAAAATAAAACTACTAAAACCGGTGCTTATTTGGACACGATTTGCGACCGTTATGTTGAAGGAATAATTATTTTTGGATTTTTATTTTTGAATTTGCCAAAAATTATATTTATTCCTGAAATTTGGATTTTTCTTTGTTTTTTTGGGGCTTTAATGACAACCTATTCAAAAGCTGTAGCCAAAGAAAAAGAAATAGTAACTGAAGAATTAAAAAAAGGCCTTTTAGAGAGACCAGAAAGGATTATTTTGATTTTGCTAGCAATGATTCTAGGAAATTTTAGTCTTCTGTGGACAGTTTATATTTTGATAATTTTTGCAACCCTTTCTAATTTTACTGCTTTACAAAGAATTTTTTATACCTTGGATCTAAAATAAAAAAACAAAAGCAGCGTTTTAAAACGCTGCTTTTGTTTTTTTTATTACTATAAAGGAATATTACCGTGTTTGCGAGGTATTTTTGCCTCTCTTTTATTTTGAAGGGAATCAAGAGTTTTTATCAAAACGCTCCTTGTGTTTTTTGGATTAATAATCATATCTATTTGGCCCATTTTTGCTGCCTGGAAAGGACTGAGAAATAGTTCGCTTAGTTCTTTAATCTTTTCTTTTTCCAGTTTTTTTGGATCTTTTGAATCAAAGATTTCTTTTTTGTAGATAATTTTAATCGCTTGTTCGGGTCCCATCACAGAAATTTGAGCAGTTGGCCAGGCGATGACTGTGTCGTATTCAAGTTTTCTTGAGGCCAGGGCAATATAAGCCCCGCCAAAAGCTTTTCTCAAAATCAAGCTGATTTTAGGAACAGTTGCTTCGGAAAAGGCATATAAAACTTTTGCGCCATGTCTTATGACTCCTTGATGCTCTTGGTCGGTGCCAGGCAGGTATCCGGGCGTATCTACTAGGTTTATTAAGGGAATATTGAAAGCGTCGCAGAATCTGACAAAGCGGGAAACTTTATCAGAGGAGTTTATATCCAGAGTCCCGGCCATAAATTTTGGCTGGTTAGCGATAATTCCTACGACCTTACCTCCTAATCTGGTAAAACCTGTAACGGCATTTGGCGCAAAACCGGCCTGAACTTCAAAGAAAGTGTTTTTGTCAAAAATTTCAGAAATTAATTCTTTAATATCGTATCCTTTTGTTTCGTCATCAGGCACTATTTTTATCAAATTTGCGCTTTCTTCGTTTTCAAAAAATTCAGACAAAATACTTTTTTGTTCAGGGGGGTCATCAATATTATTTTGGGGCAAGTAAGAAATCAGTTTTTTAATACCGATAAAACATTCTTTTTCATTTGGAAACACAAAATGGCAGCAGCCGCTTTTCGCGCTATGAATGGCAGCGCCTCCTAGTTTTTCGAAAGTTACTTCTTCACCGCTTATTGCTTTTATGACTTCAGGGCCGGTTATATACATTTGTCCTATTTCTTCAACCATAAAAACAAAATCAGAAAGACCAGGGGCATAAGAAGCTCCGCCTGCTGAGGGTCCTAAAATAGCGGTTATTTGAGGAATTACTCCTGAAGCTTTAATCATTGCCCGGAAAATACCGGCATATCCATCAAGACTTGATATCCCTTCTTGTATTCTGGCTCCACCCGAATCAATTAAACCTACTACTGGGCATCCCATTTTTTGGGCGAGCTCTATAATTTTTATTATTTTTTGGCCATGCATTTCTCCAAGAGATCCTCCGATTTTTGAAAAATCTTGAGAATAAACGTAGACTTGTCTTGTGTTTATTTTACCAAAACCAGTGATAACGGCGTCACCCGGCACTTTTTTCTGACTCATCCCGAGATCTCTAAAACGGCTTTCAGCAAAAGGATCCAATTCAACAAATGTATTCGAATCCAGAAGTAAATCCACTCTTTCTCTAGCTGTTAGTTTGCCTTTTTGATGCTGTTTTTCTAAGGTTTCTTTATCTTGGGTTTTTGCCATTTCCTGATTTAGTTTTTGAAGCTCTTTTTCAATTTCCATAAAATTATTCGCTTATTGTTTTTAATTGATATTTCAATTCTTTTATAATTTGGTTTAAAATTTTATAATTATCTACTTTTTTACCTAATTCTATCTTAAGCGATGTTGCGATGTTTTTCAACCCCGGCGTTATTTTTTCGACATTCGTGTTTAGGCCTATTCCCATAACCGAAAATTTAACATCTTTACCAATTACATTTTCAGTTAAAATTCCGCATATTTTTTTACCTCCCAAAATAACATCGTTTGGTAATTTTATTAAAGGTTCTAGTTTAAAGTTCTCTTTGATCACTTTGGCAACAATAAAAGCAGCTAAGATGGTTAAGGTTTGCAGATCTTCGATAGTGCTTTTTGGTAAAATAACTGAAAAATATAATCCGCCAGAGGGTGAAGACCAGGTTTTTTTACTTTTTCCATAACCTGAAGTTTGTTCTTCAGCCAATACAATGGTCCAGGGTTTTGCTCCTTTTTTAGCTAGTTCTTTGGCTTTCAGATTAGTAGAACTTATTTTTTTATAAGATAAAATTTCCATATAAATAAAATTATTCTAAATTTATTAAAATATCGCCAGTATTTACAAACTGCTCTTTTTTAGCTTTTATTTTATTAACTTTACCGCAGTTTTCAGCAATTATTTCATTTTCCATTTTCATTGAAATTATTGTTAAAATTTTTTGCCCAACATTTATTCTTTCCCCCTCTTTTATAAAAATTTCTGAAACAACGCCGGCTATCGGACTCCTGATTTCTTTTTCCGTCAAAATAGGGCAGAGATTTGCTCTTTTTCCTTTCTCCGGTTCAATTTTTCCTCTATTGCATGGAATTATTTCACCGGCTTCGTTTTCTGAGAAAATAAACTCTTCGCCGTCAATTTTTACTTTAATTTGGCTCTCTTTTTCTTCTGAGATGTCGATATCGTATGATTTCTCTGATATTCTTATTTTTGTCTTCATATAATATTATTCTTCAGACATTTTTATTCGTTCGGCTTTTTTCCATTTGCTAGTGTCAGTTTTAAAGTCACCTTCTTTTTTTATTTTTATATAAATGCTGGCTAAAAATTTCGCAATTTCTTTTTTATCTATTTCTTTTCCCTTGGCGGAAATTAAATCAATTTCGGGTGCAGGGGCCTCGGTTTTAAAAATCATTTGTTTTGTTTCCGGAATTCCTTCCAGTATCTTTTCATCTTCAATAAAAGAGGTAGAAATTTTTCCATTAATAAAATCTTGATTTTTCAGTATTGATTTAAAAAGAGGAATTAAAGTTGGTACGCCCTCTATCGAGAATTCTTCAAAAGATCTCCTGGCCCTTAAAATACAATGTTTTCTGTTTTTACCCCAGATAACCAATTTGGCCAGTAAATTATCAAAATAAGGGAATATAACTTGGTTTGGCTGTAAAAAAGTATGAATTTCGACACCCCTACCCCCAGGCAAAAAATAGTTATTTATCCTGCCAGTTCCTGGTTGAAAGTTTTTAGCTGGATCTTCGGCACATATTCTGAACTCCATGGCCCAACCGCGAGGTTTTATATTTTTCTGTTTTAATTCTAGTTTTTCGCCTTGGGCTATTCTGATTTGTTTTTCTACTAAATCTATCTCATAAACAGCTTCAGTAATTGGATGTTCTACCTGTAAGCGAGGATTGACTTCAATAAAGTAAAAATTTCTGTCTTCATCGACTAAAAATTCAATCGTTCCCAGACTTTCATACCTCAGGGATTCTCCTAATTTTACCGCTAGTTTTCCCATTTTTTCTCTTAGTCTATCGTCTAAGAGGGGAGAAGGTGCTTCCTCAAGAATTTTTTGATGCCTTCTTTGGATAGAGCATTCTCTTTCTCCAAAATATAAAACCTTACCCTGACCATTTCCTAAAATCTGAAATTCAATGTGACGCGTTCTTTCTAGTAATTTTTCAATAAAAATTTTTTGACTGTCAAAAGCACTTTCAGTAACTCTGGTTAGTTTCCGGAAAACTCCGATTAAAGTATCCTTATCCACTTTTTCTATTCTTTCAATTCCTATTCCTCCTCCGCCGTCAACTGCTTTTAAGAGGAATGGCGGCTTAATTTTTTTTGCGATTTTAAAACATTCTTTTTCGTCTACGGCTTTTTGAGGTCCTTTCAACAGAGGTAAACCAACCTTCCAGGCAATTTTTTTAGCCATTATTTTATCACCTAACTGTCTTAGGGTTTCTCCTTTGGGTCCGATAAATTTTATTCCATTTGCCTGGCAAAGATCGGCAAAATCGCCATTTTCTGATAAAAATCCATATCCCGGGTGAATGGCGTCAACCCCGGCTCTTTTCCCAATTTCAATTATCTTTCTTTGGTCAAGATAGCCCATAATTCCGGGTTCATCTAAAAAATAAAACTCGTCAGCCAGTTTTGTTTCCAAAAAATCATTTTCCTGGCCGCATTGTGGGCAGAGAGCTACTGTTTTAATGCCCATTTCCTTGCAAGTTCTTATTATTCTGATGGCTATTTCGCCCCTGTTCGCAATTAATATTTTTTTAATTTCTAGATTCATTTAATTTTATTTAGGGGATCAAGAAGATTGGCAATTTCTTGCATCACTTTTTCGGTAATCTCTTTAGCAATCTCTTGATATCTTGGCGAATTTTCATCTAAATTTTGGGCTTCTTTGAATTCTTTTTCAAAATAGAGAGGTTTCCCAATGTTCAGCTCGACTTTCTTTTCTATTTTAGGGTAAGTTTTTCCAATCGGCATAAGTTCGGCAGTTCCCTTAATGCCAAGGGGCAAAATCGGAACACCTGTTCTCAAAAATAGTTTAGCTACCCCTTGTTTTCCTTCTTGAAGTTCACCGGTTTTACTTCTTGTTCCTTCCGGGTACATTACGATGCTGTCACCTTTTTTTAAAGCTCTAATGGCTTTTTCTATTGCTTCTTTTTTTGATCTTTCATCTTTTCTGTTTATTGGGATTGTACCATGCGTGAAATAAAGGAAATTTCGGATTAATCTCGCCAAGCCAGAATATTTATCGGTCTGACCGATATAACGATATGGCTTTGGCGCGCAAACATAGCCCGTTATTAGTTGATCCATGTGGCTCTGATGATTCGAGGCCACAATCATATTGGATTTGGGTATGTTTTCAAAACCGATAACTATTTTCATGAGGCGCTTATTAAAAAATCGGCGAAAGCAGATATGATAAAAATAAGAAAGTGGTCTATTCATAATTGAATTAAGGAAGCGATGTTAGACATTATTTCGCCAGTTATTTTTTTAAGAATCTCGGAATATCTCTCCGAGTCTTCCTGCAGATTTGCTGCTTCTTTGAATTCTTTTTCAAAATAGAGAGGTTTTCCGATATTTACTGTTGCTGTTTTTTTAATTTTCAGCTTCCCGCCAGGTGGCATTAACTCGAATGTCCCCTTAATTCCAACCGGAATAATTGGTACTCCGGTTTTCAAAAATATTTTAGCCACTCCCAGTTTTCCTTCTTGTAATTTTCCATCAAGCGATCTTTTACCCTCGGGGTACATTATCAGGATTTCATCTTTTCTTAATACTTCGGCTGCTTTATTAATTACTTCTTTCCTTGAGTTTTCGTTTTTTCTGTCTAAAGGAATAACACCCGCCATTTTATAGTATAATTTAGTGAAAAATCCGGCTATTCCTTTCCAACTATCAACCTGGCCTATAAAATGAAATCTTTTGGGCGCACAAAGCCCCCCCATGATATAAAGATCAAGATAGCTCTGATGGTTTGACACTAAAATATAATTTCTTTTCGGAATATTTTTCCATCCTTTAATCTCCTTGACGAAAAGAAATTTAACTAAAGGAATAATTGATAGTTTATTCAGCCAGGAAAATACCCCGTCTTTCATATATTACAATTCAGTTTAATAATAGTTTCTCCAATTTCCTCAACAATTTCTCTACAATTTTTTATTTCAGAAATTGCGCCAGCGCAAATTCCGGCCAAAAGCGGTATTTTTTCGATATCAGCAACAACAATCTTTGAGCTTACTATTCTCTCTGCTTTTATTTCTTCAGGAAAAGCGCCTTTTTCTTCCATTTTTTTCCATTCTTCTGACAGTTGGTTTTTTATCATTCTTAAAGGATGACCGGCAAACCGCAAAGCGACTATCAGATCATCAGCTGTCGCATCAACAATCCTTTTTTTGTATTTTTTATCAATCGGGCATTCTTTGCTTGCTAAAAATCTGGTTCCCATTTGGACACCGTCAGCTCCCAATAAAACAGCGGCAGCAGCTGACTTCCCATCATAAATTCCACCTGCCGCAATCAAAGGTATTTTTGCTAAGAGTATTTTTGTTTGAGGAATCAAGCAAAAAGTAGTGTTATCTCCGATGTGGCCGCCTGCTTCCATTCCTTCGACAACTACTGCGTCAGCACCGTTATCTTCCATTTTTTTTGCTAATCTTGGAGAAGGTACAACCGGAATAATTTTTATACCGGCTGCCTGAAAATAAGAAAATAAGGGTAGGGGATTACCGCCGCCGGTAAAAACAATCGGAACCCTTTCTTCAATAATAACTCTTACTAAGTCAGGCGCTTTCGGGTTTTGTAAATAAAGATTTACGGCAAAAGGATTCTTGGTTAATTCTCTTGTTTTTTTAATTTGGTCTTTTAGCCATTGGCCTGGCATCAATCCTGAACCTAAAGTTCCCAAACCCCCGGCATTGGAAACTGCGGAAACCAGAGTTGAATCAGAGATTCCAGCCATTCCGCCTTGAATCACTGGATATTTAATTTTCAATAATTCTATTAACTTGTTTTCTTTTTTCATTTTTAAAATATTTTTAATTCTTTTCCTAAATTTTTAGCTCGTTTATAAACCAGACTAGCTGCAAACAAGTCTTGAATAGCCAGACCTGTCGAATCAAAAATAGTTATTTCTCTGTCATTTTTTCTTCCTGGTTTTTTCCCGATAACAATTTCGCCCAATTCGGCATAGATGCCTTTCTTTTTAATTATGCCTTTTGACAAAGGAACATTTATTTCGCCAGAATGACTTGTTTGTTCCCAGTTATCGATAACAATTTTTGAATCCTTTAAAATTTTAGGATCTAATTCTTCTTTGCCTGCGGCATCAGCTCCGATTGCATTTATATGCGTTCCTGGTAAAACCCATTCTCGTTTTACGATTGGTCCTCGAGCTGGCGTGATAGTGACTAAAATATCTTTTCTAACGGCTTCTTTTAAGCCAGCTTTCTTAATTTTAATCCCCACTTTTCTTAGGGTTTTAGCCAATCTTTCAATTGAAGCATTTTGTATATCATAAACAAAAATTTCTTTTAAATCCCTGACTGTCGTAATGGCCGCAATTTGAAATATAGACTGATAACCAGCGCCTACCACTCCTAAAGTTTTAGCATTTTTTCTGGCCAGATATTTTGTGGCTACGGCTGAAACGGCTCCAGTTCTCATGCCGGTAATATATGTCCCGTCCATAAGAGCTAAGGGAAGACCAGTTTTTGCATCATTTAACAAAATTTCCCCCATTACTGTTCTTAATCCTTTTTTTGGATTTTCTGGATGAACATTTACAATTTTTGTTCCAGCTACCCCAAGCTTTTCTGAAAAAGCCGACATTATTCTTAAATCCCCATTATATTTAGGAAAATATAAATATTGTTTGGGTGGCATCTGAATTCTTTTCATCCCATATTCAAAAAATCCTTCTTCAACAACATCGACAATATCTTTTATTTTTCTTAAAGGTATAATTTTTTCAACCTCTTTCTGAGTTAAAAACAGCATATTATCTTTTGTATCTTTCTGAAAATTCTTTTTTGCTTATTATGGCAACTGAAAACCTTGCTTCGCATTTCAACTCTTCATCGACCCAGGCCCCTCCTTTTATATGGGCAATTCTGTTTTCGTAAACGCCCAAAATTTCAGCTTTAAATTTTATTTTATCTCCAGGAAAAGTAGGCTTAAAAAATTGGCAGCCTTTAACATCATAAGCTAAGAAATGATAGTCTTTATAGTTTCCATTTCTCCAGTTTTTTCTTAAAGAAATACCAGCTAATTGGCCCAAAGCTTCAATCATTAAAACCCCCGGCATCATGGGATAGTCAACAAAATGGCCTTTGAAATAATAGTCATCAGGATGAGTTTGGTAAAAACCCACTATTTCATTTTCATTGACAATTTCCGCCTCATCTAAAAAAAGATAGGGCTCGGCGTAAGGGATAATTTTTTTGATTTCTTCTTTTGATAACATAGTTAAATTGCTAATCCGCCGTCTATATCAATTACTTCGCCGGTGATAAAGTTGGCTTCCTCAGAAGCCAAAAAGGCGACTAAATTCGCCACTTCTTCCGGTTTTCCGAAACGGCCGAGAGAAGTCAGTTTTTTGACCATTATTTTTAGTTCAAAGGGCATATTGTCGGTTAATTTCGTTTCAATAAATCCCGGAGCCACGGCATTAACCGTTACTCCAAATCTCCCCAGCTCCTTGCTTAAAGATTTGGTAAATCCGATAATTCCGGCTTTTGAAGCGGCATAATTTGTCTGGCCGAAATTTCCCCTTTCACCAACTAAAGAAGAAATATTAACTATTTTTCCCTGGTTACCGATTATCAAAGGCAAAGCAGCTTTCGTGCAGTTAAAAACTCCGGTCAGGTTCACATCAATCACTTTTTGCCATTCTTCTTTTGTCATTTTAGCCAAAGTTCTGTCAGCAACTATGCCGGCATTGTTTACCAAAACATTCAATCCGCCCATTTCTTTTTTGATATTTTCCATCATTTTTTCAACGTCTCCTAGTTTCGTTACATCAGCCAAAAAATACTTTGAATTTTTTATTTCTCCTGTAATTTTTTTCAGATTTTCTTCAGTTTGGGAGATATCATTTAGAGCCACTTTGGCTCCCATTCCGGCAAATTTTTTGGCCATTGCTAATCCCATCCCTCCCGATGCCCCTGTTATTAAAACTACTTTATTTTCAAAATTCATAATTGATTTTTTAATTATTAATTGATAATTATTAATTGCTAATTGTTACTCTTGTAATGGTTGCTGAACTTCTTTGATTTGCCTTCCGACGATTTCGATTTCTTCAATTCTGACCGATTTTAAATAGTCGGGCAATTCTGACATTATTATTTCAGCAAAAACTCTGTCTAAGTTCAAAGGATTAAAGCCGGCAAGGTGTATTCCTAAAAAAGTGCTTATTCCGTCTTTTCTTTGAACTTTGTAAGACTCAGCAATAGTCAAAATTTCGGGAATAATTTTTTTGAACTCCTGAATAATTTCTTCATCTGAAGAGAGGTATTTTAGAGAAAGGTAGTTTTCTTTTTTCAATAATTTTAATAAGTTAAACAAAGCCCCTTTCACTTTCAAATCTGCATCAGCTTTCATAATAGGTAGATTAATTATCAAGTCATTTTTAAAAAGTTCTTCAGAGACTTCAAATTTATCCTTCTTAACAAAATTTCCTTGGGCTAAATTAAAAGGCGCGATTTTTAATTCTTGAAAAACAGGAAGAAGGCCGGATTTCTGAACCGAACCCTCAATTGGAATTTCGTCAAAACTCTGGCCAGCTACTTTTACATTTTCCGGTCTAACTCCTTTTCGGAAGAAATAAGAAATCACTTCTTTAAGAAACTCAGGCGAAGTGTTTTCTCTTAAGTACGGGTGCTTTGGTGAGATTAGGGTTGGCAAGATTAAGACTTTAGTTTCTGGGTTTATTTTTATTTCTCCGACTAATCCAAGTAATTTCTCCAAAGCGTCTTCCAGGTCGTATTTTATTCTCCAGACTGCCACTGTTGATTTATTTTTAGCAGCTTTTATTTTAAATTCATCGCCGATTTTATATTCCTTTTCTGATTTTTGGACAAATTTTCTGGATTTTTCGTCTTCCAAAAGCAAGATAAAGTAGGGAACTTTGGGATGGAGAATTGTTGGAATGTTTGTTTTTGAAACTCCAATAACTTTCAGCACTTGACTGTCTTCTCTTTTTAATTGCGAAAAGCACTCCGGGCATTTTTCAATTGGATATTGCCAAGTTTGTTTACATTTTGGGCAGTAATAAAACATAAGTTAAAGTGATGAATAATCTTCTGAAATTTTTCGAAAGTGGAATCCTTTGATAGCCATTTCAATAACTAATGGAAAAAGTTTTGGGTTTGTAAAAATAGTCCTAAAGAAAAGTTTCCAAAAATAAATTCTTTCTTCCTCTTTTATTCCTAAGATCCACATCGACTTAAACATAGCCAAGATGCCATTTGTATTAACTTTAAAATTATTTCTCTTTTTTGGTTTGTATTCTTTCAAGAAATTAATCAGCCTTTGGTAATAATTTCGGGGAGAATAAATTTGTTTTAGAACTTTTTTATAACCTGAAATTAAGAAGTCATGGCTCATTTTGGGGATAAAATTAATAGTGCAATCTGTGTTATTACCGGTAGACTGGGAAACCAATCTATTTTCTTTTTTTAATCTTTCCCATAGCTTTGTTTTAGGAGGGGCCTGGAGTAGGCCAACCATGGCTGTAACTATTCCACTTTTTTGGATAAAAACAATCATTTGGTCAAAAATAGAGGGAGCATCTTTATCGAACCCGATAATGAACCCTGCTTGAACCTGAAGCCCATTATTGTGAATAGTTCGAATTGAATTTAACAAATCACGATTTACATTTTGGAACTTTCCGCACTCTCGCAGACTTTCTTCACTGGGGCTTTCGATTCCTATAAAAACAGTATCAAATCCGGCCTTGACCATTAATCTTATTAACTCTTTGTCATCAGCTAGGTTTATTGAGACCTGGGTATTAAAGACAAAAGGATATTTTTTTTCTTCCATCCATTTTGCGATCGTCGGTAAAATTTTATCTTTTAAATTTTCCTTATTTCCGATAAAGTTATCATCGACAAAAAAGACGTTTCCTCGCCAGTCCCTGTCATATAAAGCATTCAATTCTTCCAAGATTTGTTCGCTGTTTTTTGTTCTAGGTACTCTTCCGTTTAAAAGAATAATATCGCAAAATTCACAGTTAAAAGGACAGCCCCTTGAAAATTGAATACTCATCGAGACGTATTTTTTCATATTTAGCAAATCCCAACGAGGCAGTGGTGTTTCTTTAATGTCAGGCCAACGATCGGGTTTATAAATCTTTTTTAGATTATTATTTTTTAGATCTTCAAAAAATTGCGGTAATGTTATCTCTGCTTCGCCTAAAACCAAGTGATCAATGTCATTTAAGAAATCTTCATAGCCAGTACTGAAAAGGGGACCACCGGCAACAATTTTTTTGCCAAATTTTTTTATTTTACTAATGAGTTTTTGGACAGATTCTTTCTGGATTTCCATTGCCGAAACAAAAATTAAATCTGCCTGCATAATGTATTCATTTTCAAGTTTTTCGACATTAAGATCAATTAATTTTTTTTCACAATCTTTGGGTATTAATGCCGCCACGGTTAATAAACCCAAGGGCGGAAAAGCTGCTTGTTTTCCTATAAAAGGAAGTGCGTATTTAAAGCTCCAAAATGTTTTAGGAAACTTTGGATATAAAAGCAGGATTTTCATATTTTTTAGTTCTCTTAACGAAAATTTTTTCGAAGATTAGACTGAAAATCAAACTGAAAACAGGAGTGAAGATTAAAACTGATATCAATTGATTTTTCAAGAAGGGGATTGCGGCAGCATAGCAGGCTAATAATCCTGGAGAATTCAGCGGATACATTCCGGAAACAAGCCACCAGCCAAAATTTGTCCAAAAGTAAAAAAATAAAACAGAAAGAATTCCTCCGCCAGTGATTTTTAAATAATAATACTTTGAGTTTCTTTTAAAGATAATTCCAAAGATCCCAATTAAGGCAAAAGCGGACCAGGTGAAAATATAAATTATACTATTACCAAAATAAATATCGGAAAGGAAAATTATAAAAAGAGGGATTGCCGGAGCGTAGACGCCTCCTAAAAATGAGCCCGAGATTAAAGACAAAGCCGTTATCATTTCAAAATTAGGAATAGCGAATAGCTTATTTAAAAAAACTCTTGAGAAAGTTCCGAATAAAACAATTAAAACTGCGAATAAAAATTTATTTTTGTTCATAACTATTATTAATAATTAAAATGGAGATGATTCAAATTTCCACTCTATTTTATCGCCGACCTTGACTTCTTTTTTGTCAGCCGCTACCATTGCTAATTCTCCGTTTACCCAATATTGCCAATATTTATTATCGGTTCCATTTTCGACTCCGTCAATGCTTTTAACGAAAACGCCCATTCCCTCATAAACAGTAAAGTCTATTTTAAAATTTTCTCTAGTGGATAATTCTTCTAACAAAGAGAAAACTGTTGAATCTTTAGAGGATGATACTTTATAAGAATTTATATTTCCATTCCCCTTGTCAATTATGTAGAGTATTCTTTTTTCTTGGATTTTTCTTAATGTATCTTCTTGGATGTTTGCTTCTTCTCTGACTAAATTAGCGATTTCTTGTTGAGTCAAGACAAATTTTCGTTGAACCAAATAACCTACCATTATCGTGAAAATTCCTATAATAACTAAGGCTAATTTTAAACTAACGTTTTTTTCCATTAATTTTAGTTAAGTGACTTTTCTTAAGACGTGAACAGCCACGCTGCCGCCAGGACCGCCAATATTGTGGCATAATCCTATTTTTGGATTTTTAGTCTGGCGCTCTCCGCATTTTCCTCTTAACTGATTAGTTATCTCATAAACCTGAGCCAAACCAGTGGCAGAAATCGGGTGACCTTTTGCTTTTAATCCGCCGGATGGATTAACTGGCAATTTTCCATCCAGATTAACTATCCCTTCTCTTATCAATTTGGCCCCTTCGCCCATTTTAGCTAAACCTAGGTCTTCATAAGAGATCAATTCAACGGGAGTAAAAGCATCATGTATCTCGGCTACGTTTATATCTTCTGGTTTGATTTTTGCTTCTTCAAATGCTTTTTTAGCTGCTATTTGGGTGGCAACAAAATGGGTTGGATCTTTTCTTCCAAAAGTTAAGATATAGTCGGTAGCGAAACCAGAACCGACAACTTGCACATCTGATTTTTCTCTTGAGATAATTGCTGATGCCCCGCCATTTACTGACAAAGAACAATCATGAAGTCTTAATGGGGAAGCTACCACTGGAGAGTTTTTTATTTCTTCAAGAGAAACCGGCCTTTTATAAAAATAGGCCTTGGGGTTCAAAACTGCATTCTGATGATTTTTATAAGAAATCAAAGCTAAATCATCCATTGTCGCTAATGGATATTTTTGCATATAATGTTGCCAGATTAAGGCATTCTGAACCGGAAAAATCATTCCTTCAGTTTGCTCAATTTCTCTTTCTGATGCCGAAAGTATCCAGTGAGTCACGACTTCGCTTTGGTTGTCAACCATTTTTTCCCCGGCCGTAACTAAAATGTTTTTAAATCCAGCTAAATGTAGAGCAGTCCAAAAAGCAACTCCTCCTCCAGCGCAGACTGAAGGCGTTTCAATAATTGGGCAGTTTGTCTTAAATAAATCAGAGAGGAGCGATAATTTATGAGTTTGATGTTCGGCTATTCCGTCACAGCCCGAAATATTAGTCAAAACAATGGCTTCTATATCCGAGATTTTCATTTTTCCGTCTTCCAGCGCTTCCATTGTCGCTTCATAAACCAAGCGCCACCAGGGCTTCTGGGAATAGTCAAATTTTGTCATTCCTACGCCTTTTATATACATATCCTTTATTATATTAGATTTTAGCTCTTTTTAAAAGGTTTACCCTCTTAAATTTGATTTAATAAGCTTCTTAATTTTGAACTTTATATACCTTCAGGCCGTTCAAAAGGTATATTGTTTTCCCATCTCCAGAAACAGCGAAGTCTTTCAGGTTGTCGAACTTATCGCTCCTGAACTGCTTTACTACCTGGCCGGTTTTAGTAGTTATAATTATCCGCTTTTCTGCTGGCTCTAAAATATAAAGGTAGGGGAGAGAGAAACTCGCAAAAATCTTTTCTAAATTTTTGATAGCTGGAAATGTGTCTAGTTTCAGGGTTTCTTGATATTTTCCGCCATAGTAGCGATAAATTTCATTGTCTTCATTTAAGATCCAGACCGAGCCGTCAACTGCCAATGATTTTCCATTAGTTATTTTTTTAGTATTGGACTCTAAATAATTTGTACCTTCTGTAGATTCAGCAAAAGGATATTTCAATACTTCATTTGTTTTTCCGTCAAGGAAATAAAGATTCCCTTTGAAAAAATCAAGGTCTACAAAATCACTTTCTGGAGAAGGCAGAGTCAGAGAAAATGGTACCTCTTCCAGAGGAATAACTTTATTCGGTTTTTCAAATAAAATAACATTATCTGAAACCGTTGCTAGATTAAATTTTTCGTTAGTGGTAATCAGAGTTCCTTCACCTTTTTCGTTAATTCTGAATAAGTTTTCGGAAATTGGACTGAATAAGTACAATTCCTTGCCAAGATTTACCATTTTTTGAGGGATGAATTTTTTGGGATCAACTTCAAAAAATAATTGCGGATTCGTAATCACTTCTAATTTATTCAAAGCGTAGAGATTTTTTTCTATATCGTTTTCTATTTTTAAGGTTTCATTCCTTATTGAGGAAGATGCTCCTGATTCAAGATCTAAAATTTCACTAAGAGCTTCTTTTAAAAGCTCCTGTGCTTTTTTGTCATCTTTTCCTATTAATAATTTTGCCGAACTAACATTTTCTTGAATTTTAGTTAAACGTGTCTCCGATGCTTTTAATTCTTTTTGGCTGCTATTTTTGAATATAAAAAAGCCGAGTAGAAGAAGTAAAATAAAAACTGCCACCAAATAAACTTTCTTTTTCAGTTCTTTGTTCGACGTTAAAGAAGCATAACTAGGAACTTTGGGAAGCTTGATATTTTTTAGAGAGCTAAACCATGATAAAAGTGGCGAAAATGGATTTTTGAATATCGCTTTTACTTCTTTTTTCCCTTTGGCTCGGATATCGTATACTTTTTCTTTAATATCTCTAGTTTTTTCAGAAGTTATTTTTTTTGAAGCTTTTAATAGGTTTTTTATTCTATCTGTAAAATGTTTGAACACTAGTCCGATAGAAAAAGCTGGAGCTTCTTCTTCGAAGCGAAATTCTTTTTTAGTCAAAAATTCAGGAGTTATTGTTATTAAAAGGCAGATGCCGGAAATTTGTAAAAGGATTTTTTCTTTCTGCTTTAAGATTTTTCTTAGATTTTTGGCATAGGATTTGTCTTCAACTGGAATTTGAGCTATCTCGTTTACAAGTTGTGTTTCAATTGAAAAAGCCTGATAGGCCTCTTCGGTTAAAATCATCAATTGGTCATCTTGAGCAAGTTTTCCTGCAGCGATGTTGCTGAATATCTTAAGGGGATAAGGTTCGATTTCCTGGAATTTTAATCGTTCCCCAATATCATTTATCTGTCCCTTTCTTAACAATAAAATTTTTGTATTCCCAACTTTACTGAAGTTTATTTCAAAGTTTTTGACTGCGATTATGGCTAGATTCAGATTACCCAGCCAGCTGGTGTTATCGTCTTTGACCTCTTCAGTTAAAAAGTCATTCGTCGCCTTTAGACTCTCTTCAAAACTTTTCTCAAAAGAGTTTATGGGTAGGTCATAAAATTTACTCTTAACGACCTGGGCTATTTTATGAATTAGTTTTTCATTCTGGGGCAAGGTATTTTTCAATTCGCCGACAATGTAAAGGCTTCCCAGTCGTCTTTCGTATATATTTTCCGGTTCATAACAAAAGCTATCAAAAGTCAGATCTTCTTCAATTTTCTTCTTAAAATGTAATTCAAAAACCTCCATTTTTGTTGAAAAACTACTCTTTTCTTATTATACTTATTATAGCGGTTCTGAAATTAAATTGAAGGGGACAAATAGCCTATTCATTAACTTATATTACAAGTTAATGACGGCCCGACTGAAATTAAAATTTCAGTTTAGGGGACAATTAGCTCAGCGGTACCCGCCCCCAACACCTTCGTAGTTAGGCGGGCCCGCCAAAATGTATAGCTTTTGGTGGGGAGCATAAAATTTTTATGATGTATTATGTATATGTTTTGTACGATAAAAGCCAAGATAAATTCTATATTGGTTTGACTTGTAATCTAAGAAGAAGAATTTTTGAGCATCTAAGAAATAAAACTCATACAACACAGAGAATGTATAATCCAAAATTAGTTTATTGTGAGATTTGTCTTTCTAAAAAAGATGCCCAAAATCGCGAAAGACAACTTAAGACCGGTTTTGGAAGAGGATATTTGAGAAGGCGACTTAAAAATTTTCTTATGCGCGTGTAACTCAGTGGTTAGAGTACTGTCTTCACATGGCAGGAGTCGCTGGTTCGAATCCAGCCACGCGCACTAATTTTATGTCAGACAACATAAATCAAAATCTTCACGAAGTTGCGATTACTGCCATTATTGTAAAAGACGGAAAATATTTAATTACCAAGCGTTCAAAAACCAAAACAAGATTTCCCGGAATGTGGACTGTGCCGGGCGGAAGGTTAGAAATTAGCGACTATATAAATTTTCCAAAGGATACAGAATTCTATTGGTATAACGTTTTGGAAAAAGTTTTGAAAAGAGAAGTAAAAGAAGAAGTTGGAATTGAGATCAATAACATTGAATACGTAACCAGCTTAGCCACGATTCATAAAGACGGGAATCCTTCACTTGTCATATCTTGCTTAGCCGACTATGTTTCCGGCGACATTAAACTTCAGGAAGGCGAAACAGATGAATTTGCTTGGGTAACTCTTGGAGAAGCCAAAAATTACAACCTGCTTGATGGTATATATGATGAACTGGTTATGGCCGAGCGAAAAAGAGCAGGCCAAAAAACAGAGTGGAAACGGTTTGAGAAATAAAAAAATGCCCATCGCTGGGCAGTTTTTATTTATCGCCAATTAGGCGGTTTTTTGGTAGAATAGAATAAAAGGTCTTAAGTTAACAATTAAAAGAGTAAAAATACTATGTCCGAATTCATTGATTTTATAAGAAAACAAGGAGTAGTAGGGTTAGCTGTTGGCTTTATTTTAGGTGGAGCTGTTGCAAAGTTAGTAACTGCTCTCGTAACAGATTTTATAAATCCTCTTATTGGAATTTTACTTGGAAAAGTTGGTAGTCTAGCTAACGCATCTTTTACTATCGGGACAGCCAATATACTTTGGGGAAATTTTGTTAGTGTGTTGATTGATTTCTTAGTCGTAGCTTTAGTTGTTTATTATGGTGTCAAAGGATTAAAATTAGATAAACTAGACAAAAAAGAATAAAAACACGTTCTAACATCGTCCACTAGGGAACCCTGACAAAAGAAATCGCCAATAAGGCGGTTTTTTGGTAGAATGAAAGAATGAATATACGCTTAGCCGCAAAGAAAGATAAAAACCAAGTGTTGCAGCTTTTTGATGAATTTAGCACTTTTTTTAAGGCAGAGGATATTCCGTCTAAGGTAGGCGGCAAAATATTCGATGAGGTAGTATCGAGAAAGGACACAATGATATTTGTAGCTGAAGAAAATAATAAATTAGTTGGATTGATTACTTTTTATCTTCTTCCTAATATTCGGCATGGATTTAGAAGGGGTCATATCGAAGATTCTTTCGTTACCAGCAGTATGCGAGGAAAAGGGGTAGGAACGGCTTTATTTTCAGCGGTAAAAGATTATTGTATTAAGAATAATATCAAAGTAATAAAGTTAGATAGCAACCTTGAATTACCAGAGGCACATAAGTTTTATGAAGAAATGGGAGGAAAAACCACTGAAAGATTTTTTAGATTTGATTTGTGATAAAAGTGCTTAATCTCGGCCAGTTTTTCCTTCAATTCCGCCATATAATCCCTATTCTCTAAAATTATAATAAGCTTTGAACTGGGGAGCAGGCACATGCTAAGTCAAGTGACCGGGTTGCGTCGTCATTTTCCGAACAAAATTATTATTCAGTTCGAGTCCGAGAGACGTGACCCGTCTGGGATTGGAACCTTAGGAACAAAAAAGAATCGTCAAAAAATCGCCAATCAGGCGGTTTTTTGATAGAATAAATTAAATACATAACAAACAAAAATGCCATCGTATTTCTTTGCTTATCTTACTGCAGCCTTTATTGGCTATCTTATTGGAAGGTTGGGTCATCGTTATCTAAATGATTGGCTGAAAAATCCCAAATGGGCAATTCATCATTGGATTTATGGGTTCATTTTGATGGTTGTTGGTTTAATTTTTCATAAAGAAAAACCCTTAGGATTACTGGCGTTCTTTTTTGGCTTAGGGGATTTTATAAGTGACCTTAAGGATTTCCTACAATTAAAATTTATTGGACCGGACGATAAAATTGAAAAGAAATTTTGGGGAATTGACTAAAACAGGTTCCCTAACCCCAAGTAGTACACTTCGACGAACTCAGTGACTACGGGGGCAGGCTCGTCCATCAGGGGGAGCACTTCGGCAGGCTCAGTGCAAGCCAACAAAATCGCCAATCAGGCCTCGCCCGTAGGCGGGCTATGGCCGAAGGCGGTTTTTTGGTACAATGAAAGAAAAGGTGGTCGACTACGTTATTAATATTAATAAAATTAAAATAAAAATCATGCCAATAAAAAAAATAGTTTCCCAGATTATTAATGGCGTTAAGGGCGGCATTGTTGCCGCACTAAAAGGTGTTGCTGATATTAGCGGTGCCATTGTTGGAACTGTAAAGAAGGTTACAGTATCTACCCTAAAGGGGATAGGGAATGTTGGTGAGACAACTATTGAAGCCATTGGTGGAGTGGTGAAAGGAGCAATCGTTGGTTTCTCTGAAATTGGGACAACGATATTAGGATCTATAAGAGGAATAGTTTCTGGAGCTATCCAAGGCGCTGTAGAAGCTGGCGGCAGACAAAGAGAAGCTACTAGGGGCGCAATTAGACAAGCTATTCAAAGTGCCAAAGAAACAGGAGAAGATCTTGGTCAAGTTGCGGTTGAGTCAGTCAAGGGTGCTATTGACGCAGCTAAATCCATAGGAGGAAACGTATTAGACGCCACTCGGGAAGCAATAAAAGCCGCTATTGAAGCTACCGAAGACGTAAGTAAAGAAGGTGTCACTGTAGTGAAAGATTCTTTGGAGAAAGCGATAGAAGGAGCAAAAGATATATTATCAGAGATAAAATAATATTTTTGGAACTAAAAATAATTCCGTAGTTGACCTGCCTAAAACAAAAAATCGCCAATCAGGCGATTTTTTGGTAGAATAAGAGAATAAAGGTTAAAATAATCAAAAAAATAATATGAAAAAATTTATTGTTGTAGCTATTATATTAATAATTTTAATTTTAGTTTTTGTTGGTTGGCAGTTTTTACCTAAAAAAGTCAGTGAAGGAGAATCCTGTAAAAGTGATGAAAATTGCCTCGCAGGATTGAAATGTGTGACCAATATTTGTTCTTCAGGTAAGGTTGGTTCACCCTGTCTTGATAAGAGTAATTGTCAAACTGCTTTTTGTGTGGGAAATAAATGCACCGAAGGGAAAAGAAATGACCCTTGTGTTACTAAAACAGATTGTTCAACAAATTATTGTATAAACGGTAAATGCACTGAAGGAAAGAAAGATGATGCTTGTTTAACATACAAAGACTGCGAAAAAGGATTATTCTGTATAAAAGGAGTATGTTCTGAACCCCCTTCTTATTCTCAATATTTTAATAAAATTGTGATATCTAAGATGAAGATTGGAATGCCGCCCGGCCCAAATAATATACCTTTACCGACAGCTGAGTTTAAAACAAGTGATGCCATCGAAATTGACCTCATTGGCGTTAAACCAACAACTATTGGAGAATTTTATTATGAGGCAGTTGATACGACAACTGGAGAAGTTGTATTTACAACATCAGGTTACAAACAAAAGTTAGAAGGAAGAGACACGGGAACAGGCTCAGATTTACCTAGGGTAGTTGGAAAAGGAGAATTCGATTTAAATATCTACTATAACGACGAGATGGTTTATACAACAACAATAAAAGTCACTGAATAGATAATCTTATCCCACCTTTTTTTATTCCACTAAAGAGGTTCTAACATCATTCATTAGGGGGAGCCCATTCGACTCGCTTCGCTCGCTCAGGGCAAGACCGCAAAAATCGCCAATCAGGCGATTTTTGGTAGAGGGCTTGATTTTTTGGATAAAAAGACTTAAATTTTATATTGAGAACCTTAAAAATAGAAAGTAAATTAGAGGAAAGTAATATGGAATATACATGGGAACAATTCGATGAAGATGTTAAAAAAATCATTGAATGGATTTTATCAGGAAAAATGACTTTTGATAGTATTTATGGCGTTCCCAGAGGAGGACTTGTCTTAGCTGTGAAATTATGCAATATGCTGAGTCTTCCTTTGGTGCTTGAAGGAGGAAAAATTACAAAAAAAACATTAGTGGTTGATGATATTTCTGACAGCGGAAAGACATTAGAACCATTTTGTAAAAGAGGCAATATAATTGTAACCATATTTTTTCATAAACAAACCACCGTTTATCCAGATTTTTGTTTAAGGGAAAAAATTGGCAATGACTGGGTTCATTTTCCTTGGGATAATCCAGAGAAAAAATATAGAGACGGAACAAAGACGTATTAGATGCCGTATCGTTTTGGTAAGCGATACGGTTTTTTATTCAAAAAGTTAAAAAGATTCTTGGCCCAGCTTTTCCTGAAACCAAATAGTTCCTTCAAATAATAATATTCGGGCAAACCCTAAATGCCCGTTTTTTATTTCCGCCCGAGACCCTGCACCAGAACAAAGTTCTGGTGCAGGGCATGGTTTTTCTATCACGACTTTGTGCTATAATTAAATAATTGATATTCATTAAAAGAAATTGTGGTCTTAATAAAATTAATTTTTTAAAATAACATGAAAAATAAAGAGTTTACACTTTCCATATTGCCTGAAAAATTGGGTATTTGTCATCTAAGTAAAAAAAGTCCCATTCCTTCTTGGGTTACAGAGGACAGTAATTTTTCCATCGTAGCTAAAACAGAAAACGAGCTTTCTATTATCTGCCCTCAGGAAAAAATTCCAGGAGGAATCCTGGTAGAAAAAAACTGGCGTGCCTTTAAGGTTAAAGGGCCTTTAGGTTTTACTTTGACAGGAGTTGTTTCTTCCTTATCAGCTCCTTTGGCTAAGGATAAAATTAGTATATTGTACATTTCGACATACGAGACCGATTATCTTCTGGTTGAAGAAAAAAATCTTAATAAAGCCGCTAAAATTTTGGAGAGATTTTGTAATATTAAAAGATAAGTTGCTTTAAAAAGAGCAATCTTTGAATTGTTCGCTCCGAGCCCGCCTAAGTCAAAAGGGTGCATTATTGCACCTTTTTTGGTAAAATAAATTAGTAATTATAATTTAATTTAAATTAAAAATATGACTTGGTTAATTTTTGCTTTTCTTTCTTCAATTACAGCTGCTTTGGTGGCGATTTTCGGGAAATTGGGATTAAAAGCAGTTGATCCCACTTTGGCAACCACCGTCCGTTCAGTAATCATGGCCGGCTTTTTGATCTTGGTCAGCTTTTCTCTGAAAAAATTCAGAGATTTCTCAATGAAATCTTTTAGTTCACGGGATTGGATTCTGATTATTCTATCTGGCATCGCCGGCGCACTTTCTTGGCTTTTTTACTTTTTTGCCTTAAAAACGGGCCTGGCAACGAAAGTGGTTGTTATTGATAGACTTAGTCTCGTTTTTGTTATAATCCTAGCTGCTATTTTCCTAGGTGAAAGTCTTGGTTGGAAAACAGCTATCGGTGCCATTCTTATGGTTGCCGGAGCGATCATGATAACCCTGAAATAGCGACAAAGCTAAGCAACTCCAGATGATATAATTATTAATTTTCGCCTCGGCACGTTTGACCTGCCGAGGGTTTTAGTTGCTGTTTTTGTTTGACATTTTTTTCAAATTATGTTATTAATAGTAGTACTTTAGCTCATAATAAAACTAATATGGAGTGTTTGAGATGAGATCACTGTTTGGAAGATTTAGGAAAAAAGAAAACCCAAAAAAAGAAATTCCGCCTCCGAAAAAGGAAGACTTTGATACTTTGATTGAAGAATTAGACGACGCGCAGTCAATAATAAACCTGATAGGTCCGAATGGAGACAAAATATTATTAGCCATGGAAAAAGCGAAGGTGAAAGAACTTCAAGAAAAAATCATTAATCTTTTGCCTGACGAGTTCCAGAAAAAAATCTTCAGAATTATAGCTAGGCACGACAATGTTGATCTTGTAGGGTTTCTTAAACAAGACTGGAAAGAAAATCTTAGGACAGGATTTGAAAACATTGCTTTCTATCTAGACCCGAAACACCCATTGAATTTTCTTAAGTTACCGGTCAAGGGTAAAGACTTTCTGCTTTGGATGCTACAGCAAGCAAAATCAGATAATTCTAAGGATGGTTTCGCGAACATTATGAATGCTATCCTAAAAAGAGACATTTGCGGCATTAGGGTTTCTAGGAAAAGAATAAAGGATAAAGTTTTTCCAATTGTTCTTTGCGTACTATGGAGCAGAGATTATCATTTGCAATTCCAAATCCTAATGGAAATTATGCGCGACATAGAAGGAGGGGAAGAATTCATAAAAAATGAACTCGTAGATAAAACAAAAGATAGCTTTTTCGAATAAATAGATCCATCTTAAAAACAAGATGGATTTTTTTGTTAAAGAGGTATAATAAATGAAAGTATGGACGAAAAAGAAGAAAAAATATTAAAAATCATAGAGGAATTTTATAAAAAATTGCCTAAATTTAAAGATGGAAGAATTGATTATTCAAATTCTGATACTGCTCCTGTTGTAACTGTTTTTATAAAATATAAAGATAAGATTTTATTGCTGAAAAGAAGCGATAAAGTTCGTACCTATCAAGGAAAATGGAATACAGTCGCTGGATATTTAGATGAACTTAAATCAACTCAAGAAAAAGCAATAGAGGAGATAAAAGAAGAGTTGGGAGTTGAAAAAAATGATATCTCTTCAATTTTTCTGGGAGAATCTTACCAATTTAGAGATGATAATATAAGCAAAACGTGGATTGTTTCTCCGGTTTTAGTTGAATTGAAAGACGAGCCAGAAATAAAATTAGACTGGGAATATGCAGAATATAAATGGATAAAACCAGAAGAGATAGAAAATTTTGATATTGTTCCAAATCTCAAAGAAAGCTTAAAAAGAGTGATAAAATAAAAATATATGAAAGTAAGAAATGTTGCGCTAATAATTTTTTATGACAAGAATAAAAGAATTCTCCTTCAAGATCGCCAAGGTATTAGTAAGGTAGGGGAAGAATGGGGTTTCTTTGGTGGAGAAATCAAAGAAAACGAGACTCCGGAAGAAGCGGTTTTAAGAGAAACAAAAGAGGAGCTTGGTTTTGATTTAAAAGAATATAAATATATTGGTAATAATAATTTTAAAGTTAACGATTTGCTGATTAAATGTAAAATATTTATTTCGCCGTTAAAAGATATTTCAGAGTTTAAACAAAAAGAAGGAAAAGGTATGAAGTTATTTTCTTTGGAAGAGGCAAAAAAGTTGAAAATGGTCTCAGAAGGAGATATAAAGACAATAGAGATGTTAAATAAAAATTTGTAATTAATATGATTGTTTACTATAACGGCAACGAAGATCTAAATGAAATAGCCTTAACTTTCGACGATGGACCGAACCCTCCTAGAACAGAAAAAGTTCTTGATATTCTAGATTCGTTCAAAATAAAAGCTACGTTCTTTCTAATTGGAAAGTGGGTAGATAAATTCCCTCAAACAGTTAAAGAAATAAATAGGAGAGGTCATTTAATAGGAAATCAGACTTATTCTCACTCAAGAGATATTGATGATATTAAAGAATGTGAAGAGGCAATAAAAAGGATTATTGAAAAGAATGTGATGTTTATAAGACCTCCTTGGGGTGAATGGAAAAATTATCCCAGTTTAAGAACAGTGAAAGATAAGAAGATTATCATTCTTAGTTTTTCTACATTTGATTGGAAAAATCCAGGGGTTAACAAAATTGTAGATTATTATATCAAAAATATAAAGAATGGTTCTATTATAACACTTCATGATGGAGATCATAAAGAAGCTCATAGCAATCGTTCAGATCAAATGATTCAAGCATTACCAATAATTTTACAAAAAATACAAGGAAGATTTAAATTCGTTAGAATAAATGAAATGAAATTAATTCCTAAAGAAGTTTATTGAAATGAAGGAAAAAAATAAAATTAAAAACACCCACATTCTTAAAAAACCAACAATTCGTAGAGCAACGATAAGTGATATTAATTTGATTATAAGTATTCAAAAACGAGACGGTTTTGCTCATGCTTATTATTTAACTCGTAGACGCCTGAAAAAATTATTCAAAAGAGGAGAAATATTCTTTATCGCTTTTCTAAACAATAAGGCTGTTGGTTTTGCTTCTTTATATATTGAAATAAGAGCAAAATTACATTTTTTTTCGGTTATAAAAGAACATACGGCCATGAGGATTGGCTCTTTTTTATTGCAAAGAATAATTAATGAGACAAAGAGACATGGAAAAGATATGATTTATATTTATACAGAAGCGAATTCACCACTTGAACAGTTCCTTATTAGAAAAAAATTTAAGAAAATAGGGTATTTTAATAATAGATTTGGAAAGGGAAAGCATGCAAGTATTTTCACTTTCTATTTTTAATTATTAATTTATATTTTATGAAAGAAAAAAAAGTTGAATTTTATAACGATAAAAAACAAAAAATAGTAGGATTATTATCTTGGCCCGAAAAAAAGAATTCCCCGATAGTTATCGCAATTCACGGTTTCAAGGGCACAAAGGAGTACTATCCGTTTTTGAATAATTCCATAAAGCCGCTAACAGATGCGGGGATTGCAGTGCTGCGGATAGATTGTCGAGGTTCGGGAGAAAGTGAGCTGGAGTTTAAAGATTTTACTATAAAATCGGAATCGGAAGATATCCTGACGGCAATAGATTATGTAAAGGGTTTGAAAGATATAGATTCTGAAAGAATCGCTTTGATAGGAATAAGTATGGGAGCGGCTGCGATTCTTTTAGCAATGGAAAAGAAACCTAAAGTCAAAACTTTAGTTTTCTGGGGCCCGGCATGGTATTTTAAGGATGGTAGTCGTTATGACACGCCAGAGAGTAGGAAAACGGTCAAAGAGGAAGGAGTCTTTTATGTCACCCAAGGTTTTACAGGAAAGAAATTGATAGCTGGAAAAGAACTTTTTCAAGAAATGACTACTCTTGATATAAGACCTTATATGAAAGCCGTAGAAATACCAACTTTTATTTTGCGAGGTCTAAGAGATGAAATAGTGAGAGTAACCAATGACAAGGAGGCCGTAAAAATACTTAAGGCAGAGTATAAAACAATAGAAAAAGGTGACCATAACTTTACTGATAAAGAATCGGAGAGAAAATTGATAAAATCTACTGTTGAATGGCTTAATAAATGGTTAAAGTAAGATAATAAAAATCCAAAAGCGCCCTACTAAGGGCGCTTTTGGGGTAGATGTGTATAAAAACAAAGTTGATATGTCAAGTTTCGCCTGATATAATAGTAGAAGATGACCATTTCTCAGAACATCGTTTGGCAATATCTTGAGTGGCATTTTTATGATCAGCCGAAAGCGATTCTGAAAGCCTGGAAAAATTTTCTTTTGTTTAATTTAAATTATTTTTCAGTATTTTTGTTGATAAAAACCCTTTTTTCTCCCTGGCGACAGTATAGGTGGGCTTATCCTAGAGGACTTGATATTCCTAAAGATCTTGAAGCTCTTTTCTCCAACATGATTTCTTGCATTTTAGGGGCCATATTGCGGACGTTTCTTATATTAGCCGGCGTATTTTTTGAATTTTTAATATTAATATTCGGACTTCTAGTTTTTTTAAGCTGGTTTATTTTGCCAGTTTTTTTAGTTTTTCTTTTGATAAGATATGCCCAGTAGAGGAATTTCGAAAACCCTACTGGGTTAACCGGGAAAATTTCGAAGAAATTTTTCATTCGAAATTCTCCTACTGGGTATGCTTAAGTTTGATTTAAAAGAGACGGCAATTTTTCATGCGGTGGAATGGAAAGATTTCCCCTTGTTCCGTTTTGCCAACATACTGAAGAAAATATTTTTTATATTATTTTTTGTTTTTCTATTTTTTGCTTATCATTTCGCTATAATTTTTTTAGTTTTTAGTGTGTTTTTATTTTTACTTGAAGCTTTTTTCAATATCAAGCTAAAAATTCCTAAAATAAAAAACAGCCTTGAGGCGACAAATTTAAATTCCACCGACTCTAATCTCGCCGATTTTTTAGATTTGAATGCCGCCGATGCCGTATGGCAGGCAATAAATTTTTCTAAAAGAAGACAATTATCAGAAGTTCCTTCTGAGGCGATACTTTTTTTTCTTTTAGATAGCAACGATAAAAAGATCGTTTTTGTTTTCCAGAGAGGTCTTTTAGATTTAAGAGCATTAAAAAATCGACTGGAAGCGTATCTTGACGGGCTTAAAAAAGAAAAATTTAACGGAGAATTTTCTTCTGATTCTAATTTAGTTATTTTAGAAGCAGCGAAATTTGCTCAACAAAGAAACAAGGGAGAGATCGGTTCTGGCGATCTCTTGGTTGCTGAAGCAAAAATTGACTCCTTACTTAAAAAATCTTTAGTCGACGCGAACATAAAAAAAGAAGATATAGAAAATTTAGTCATCTGGTTTGAATCAATAGAGCAGAGAATGGAAAGAAAAAGAAAATTCTGGGAATATGAAAATCTTATGAGCTGGGGTTCCATGGGGAGCGATTGGGCAGCCGGCTACACTATAACCCTTGATCAATTTTCCATGGATTGGTTGGCGGGAATAAAGAGATACGGCATGGAAGAAATGGTTGGCCATGAAAAAGAGTTAACGCAGATGGAAAGAATTTTATCTAGAGACGGAGTGAAGAACGTTCTTTTAATCGGTGAGCCCGGAGCTGGAAGAATGAAAATAGTCCAGGAATTAGCAAAGAGAGCCTTTTTCAATTTGAGTTCGTCTCAAATTAATTCAAAGAGGGTTATAAATTTAGATGTAGCATCAATTTTAGCTCAGGGGCAGTCTCAGAATAAAGTAGAAGAAATAATGGAAAGGGTTTTTAAAGAAACAATTTCAGCAGGGAATGTAATTTTAGTTATCGATGATTTTCATAATTTTGTTGGCCAAAAAGCCCAGCCGGGAGTAGCTGATATTTCTGGTTTAATTTCTCGATATCTTTCCATGCCTGGTTTCCAGATGATTGCCATTACTAATTTTCCAGGATTTCATAGATTCATTGAACCAAGTTCAATAGCAGCTCTTTTTGAAAAAGTTGAAGTTTTAGAGCTCACAGAAAAAGAAACTATTTTGGCTTTAGAGAATCGAGTTCCTTCTTTTGAAAGAAAATACAAAATATTTATTCCTTATCCCGCTATAAGAGACATAATTAGATATTCGTCTCGTTATCTCCCTCAGTTACCATTTCCTAAAAAAGCTATAGATTTACTAGATGAGATTTCAGTTTATGTTACAAAATACACCAGAAGCCAAATTGTTCTGCCAGAACACGTTGCTAGAATTGTTTCTGATAAGACTGAAATTCCAGTTGGAGAAATCGCAAAAAAAGAGAAAGAAGTTTTATTAAATTTAGAAAATTTACTTCATAAAAGAATTATTGACCAAGAAGAAGGGGTAAAAGAAATTGCTGATGCTTTGATAAGAGCAAGAGCCGATATTACGATAAGAAAAGGACCAATGGGTTGTTTCCTTTTTTTGGGTCCAACCGGGGTAGGAAAAACCGAAACCGCCAAGGCGTTGGCCGAAGTTTATTTTGGTTCAGAAAATAAAATGATAGCCCTTGATATGTCAGAATTTCAAGCAGTAAGAGATATTTCAAGATTAATTGGTTCAGCTGAAGAAGAAGGATTATTAACCACTCCCGTTAAGGAAAATCCTTTCTCTTTAGTTTTATTGGATGAATTTGAAAAAGCCAATCCTAATATTTTAAATATATTCTTGCAAGTTTTTGAGGAAGGCAAAATAATCGATGGTTTAGGCCGTCCGATTAGTTTTCTCGACACAATTATTATAGCCACTTCTAATGCGGGAGCTAAAATTATATGGCAAGATATGGAACAAGATAAGAAATTGGATATGGTAAAAGAGGACCTCATAAACTTCTTGATTGAAGAAGGAATTTTCCGGCCAGAATTAATTAATCGTTTTGACGCTATTACGGTATTCAAACCCTTGACTCGAGAAAATTTATTAGCCATAGCTGAATTATTGCTTCAAAAACTTAAAAAGAATCTTAAAGGAAAAGAAATCGAATTTACAATAACTCTGGAATTAAAGGAAAAACTTGTGGAATTGGGATATGATCCGGTTTTTGGAGCAAGGGAAATGAGAAGAGTTATTCAAGATAAAATTGAGAACGTTCTAGCCGAAGCTATTTTATCCGAAGAAATAAAAAAAGGAGAAAGCGTGACAATTGAACCAAAGAATTTTAAATTAGTAATAAATCCTTAATTTACTTTAAGTGATAGGGTATAATTAATATAAATAAATTAATAACTTCTTTAATTTTTTGGCTAATTTTCAAAATTTGACTATTAGTTGATGAAATTAAGATAAAAAAATGGCAAATGGTGCTATAGGACCAAATCCAAATATTTATTCAACTCCTCCACCAGTTACACCCCCGACTTACTACGAAAAGGCGCCCTTGCCGAAACAAAAAAGTAAGGCGATAAAAATCACTGTCGGAGTATTGGTTGGCATAATTCTTGCTTCTGCCGTCGGGGCGACAATAGCTCTTTACACGCGGGTTTGGGATCCTCTTTGGAATCCCTTCAGGCCGGAACCAGATAAGGTGATTCAAGAGATGACTCAAAGAATGAAAAAGGTCAAAACTATTCATTCAGAAACGAAGATAAATACTGAAATTAAAAATGATTATGGGTCTGCTGATATTTCAATGATTTTTAATAGCGACGCAGATACCACAGATCCAAAAAATCCAAAATCTGCTGGAGATTTTAATTTGGCTTTTTCCGCAAAATCGGGTAGCCCTCAAGATATTCCTAATGAAATAAAATTTTCGTTGGGCGGAAAAGCTAAGGCACTTGGCAATGTCTCCTATTTTAAAATAAATCCTCTTTCGACAATGATAGTGGATTCTTTGCGAAACCAAACAGGGATTGATTTAAATGAACTCGTTACTAATAAGTGGATAAAAATAGATCCTGAATCTTTATCTAAATCTCTGGATGAGTTATTAAAAAATTATTTTGGAACAACTATGGCACCTGGAATAGACGGTATGTTGGAAAAACAAACTGAAAGCCAAAAAGAGATGCAGAAAAAAATTGAACAAATGATAACTGGAAAGAAATTTTTTCTAGTGAGATCAGAATTACCGGACACAACGGTTAATGGAATAAAAACATACCATTATATGTTGACCCTGAATAAAACTGAGATTAAGGGGATGATTCCAGATTTCGCTATTATTTATGTTGATATGTTAAAAGAAATGATGCCGCCCGATTATCCACTAACAGAAGAAGATATTTCTCAAGCGAAAAAAGAACTTACTCAAGAGTTAAATAAAGTTTTTGACGAATTTTTTGGAAAAGTTGGTGATATTGATGGTGAAGTTTGGATTGGTAAAAAAGACTACTTACCTTATGGTGTAAAGTTTGATAAAACAATCGACATGAGTAAAATTGATAAATATTCAAAAGGAACAATAACTTTTAATATTGATATGAATTTTTCTAATTTTGATAAACCAGTTGTAATTGAAGCGCCAAAGGAATACAAAACTTTAGAGGAAATTATAAAACCAATACTTGATCAGGTTATTAAGGCACAAGCTTATCAGGGAATCATTGAAAGAATGGATGCGATTTCAAATACGGCCGAGTATCTTTTCTATACTTCTCAAGATTATCGCAATATTAAGTGCGAAAACACACAATATTTTAAATATTCGTGTGATGAGATTGAGAAATATATTAGTAGTAAACCAACGATTAGAAGTTCAAAGAAAGCATACTGTGCATACGTTAAAATACCGGCTGAGTTGAGTATTATGCCTCCTGATCAAATAACATATTATTGCGTTGATGGCGTAGGAACTAAAAACATTAGCACTTTTAGTCCTAACAAAATAAATTATTGTGACGGTATAACTTTTAAGTGTCCAGTAACTTTCCAGTAAGATATAATTCTTGAGATAAGTAATTTATAAGCTCTCGTTCAATAAACGGGAGCTTTTGTTTATTCTTGAACTGTGGATTTCCTGTGGAGAAAAATCAATTTTTACGTTCAAATTAAGCCCTTTTTATTTTTGATTGACGCAATGGTATAAAGTGGGGTATAAAGTAATTGTAGTGGGGAATTGTGGAAAACTATGGGATAAGTATTAAAAGTGGGGGAAAAGTCATATGTTTATAGGTGAATACATTTATTCAATTGATGATAAAAAAAGATTAGCCATACCGGTTAAATTCAGAAAGGCTTTGGGAAAAAATGCTGTAATTACCAGAGGTCTTGATAATTGTTTGGTGATATATCCTTTGGAAGAATGGCAAAAGTTGGCAAAGAAATTAGAAAGCTTGCCTTCAGCTGAAAGTGATGCCAGAGCGTTTGCTAGAATTATGTTATCTGGAGCAGTAGATGTTGAACTAGATAAACTTGGCAGAATTTTAGTCCCTGATTACTTAAAAGATTATGCTTTCTTAAAAAAGAACGTTGCTATAAACGGTTTATCTAATAGAATAGAAGTTTGGGAAGAGGCAAGATGGAAAGAATACAAGGAGAAGACCGAAAAGCAGATTGGAGACATGGCTCAGCGACTTAAAGATTTAGGTATTTAAATAATAAAAATTTAATAAACTAAAAATAAAACAGAAATGAATAACGCACTTGTTTTAAATCCATCCATATCAATATTAAGAAACCCATTTTTAAAAATAAAATTCAGCTGGAAAGCATTTTGGATTTTCAGTTTTGTTTTAATAATAGCGCTTTTGGTCTCGTATATTATTCAAGTAAATTCATTAGCTGAAGAAACCTATAAAATTCAAAATTATCAACAAAAAATAGAAAAAATTAGTCAGGAAAATGAAAATTTATTATCTGATTCATTAAAACTATCTTCTTTGTCGAATATTGAAACAATAGTAAATAATTCTGGTTTTGAAAAGACGCAAAAAATTTACTACATTCAGGTTTTAGGAAGCCAAGTCGTGACAAGATGAATAATTCTCATGCCCCCCAAAAAAATCGAACTCTAAAATTTTGGCGGGTGAATCTAATTCTCATTTTTTTCGTGTTCTTATGGGCAGCCATTATTGGTAAGCTCTTTTTTATTCAGGTATTTCATTTTGATCTTTATAAGGCCTTAGCACAGGGGCAGCAGAAATTTTTATCTCAGGTTCAGGGCGAGAGAGGAGAGATCTTTTTGCAAGACGGAGAAAAAAATATTCCCTTGGCTATAAACAGAAATTGGACTTTTTGTTATATTTCGCCAAACGAAATTAGGGACAAAGAAAAAACTGCGGATATTCTCAGTAAAATATTCTCTTTGGAAAAAAATGAAATCTTAAATAAAATTGAGTCTCAAAACGAAACAAGCATGTTTTTGATTATAAAACAAAAACTGAGCGAAGAAGAAATTTCAGATATTAAAAAAAATAATTTACCCGGTATTTATATAGCAGAAGAAAGTTTAAGAGATTATCCACAGGATTCGTTGGCTTCTGATATTGTTGGTTTTTTGGGCGGGGAGGGAAGAGGGCAATATGGAATCGAAGGATATTTCGATGATGCTCTTTCAGGGAAAGAAACGTTCGTGGAGGGAGAAAAAGGACCTCTCGGACTTTTATTTTTAAATTCCGAAAGTTCGTTATCAGGAGGAAAGGGTTCTGACATTTTGTTGACGATCGATTATAATGTTCAGTTTATGGCAGAAAAATTATTAAAGGAAACCAAAGAAAAACTTAATTTCAAAGATGGCGAGATTATAGTTATGGATCCTGTTTCAGGAAAGATAATAGCTATGGCACAATTTCCGAGTTTTAACCCTAATTCTTATTCAGAAGAAAAGAATCTGGATATTTTCCAAAACTCAGCAATTCAGAAGATGTTTGAACCCGGTTCGGTTTTTAAAGGAATTACTATGGCCGGTGCCCTGGAAGAAGAAAAAGTAACTCCCCAGACTACATACAGAGATCCGGGAGTAATAAGAATTGGAGGATGGCCTATTTATAATTATGGCCAAAGAACTTATCCCGGAGAAATAACAATGACCGAAGTTCTAGAAAAATCAATTAACACGGGCGCGGTTTTTGCCGAGAGGAAACTGGGTAATGATTCTTTTTTAGGATATATTAATAAATTTGGTTTTTTCGAAAAGACGGGAATTGATTTGCAAGGAGAAATTTTTTCACAAAATCAGGAATTAAAAAAAGGATACGAAGTAAACTTTGCTACTGCTGCTTTCGGACAAGGAATTGAAATAACGCCAATTCAATTGGTTAGAGCATATGGGGCTATAGCTAATGGAGGTAAATTAGTTAAACCTTATGTCGTTGATAAAATTTTCGAAAATGATAAAATTAGCGAAACTCAGCCCCTGATTTCTTCTTCGATTATTTCCCAAAGAACCGCTAATCAATTAACAGCCATGTTGGTGAGTGTGGTCGATAATGGTTTTGGAAAAGCGGCTAAAGTTCCAGGCTACTATATTGCTGGAAAGACCGGTACCGCTCAAGTTCCGTGGTCAGCATTGGGAATTGATAAAAAAGGATACTCTGATGAAACCATCCAAACGTTTATTGGTTTTGCCCCAGCTTTTAACCCACGGTTTGTGGTTTTAGTCAAACTTAATAATCCTAATACTAAAACAGCAGAATATTCCGCCGTTCCTATTTTTCAAGAGTTGGCTAAATATATTATTGACTTATGGCAGATACCCCCTGACTACGAGTGATTAAAATAAGTTTTGAAATATGAATTTTTTAATAAAATCTAATTTATTTTTCAGGAGACCGAGAGTTATTGTTGTTACTGGTAAGAGCAGCGCACTATCTGCAGAGGTGATATATCAAGTATTGGTTCGGAAGCTAAAAGTCAGAAAAGTTTCGCTTCAAAATATACCTCTTGTTAGTAGTGACGAAATTTTGATTATCGAAAGTAATTTAAAAGAATTAAGCTCGCTTTCCTTTTTGATAAAAAATTCTAGCCTCCCGATTTTATTAGTTACTAATCTTGGAAAAATTCTGGCTGACAATATTTTTTTCACTGGGGAAAAAGAAGATGTTGATGGGATTTTAAAATTTGTTAATACTTTGTCCAAAAATAGCCAGATAGTTTTAAACTTTGATGAAGAAGGAATGAAAGTAATCAGAAATTTAGCTAATCTAAAAACTGTCACCTTTGGTTTCGGTGAAGGAGCTGATTTTTTGGCCAGTGATATCAAATATAATCACGTAACAAACTTTAAATTAAACTATCAAGGAAATACCGTACCTATTTGGCTTGATTTCCCTGCAGAAAAAGAACACATTTATAATGCCTTAGCGGCGATAGCTATTAGTGCTATTTTTAACTTAAATTTAGTTGAAATTTCTCAGGTTTTAAAGGATATGAAAATCTCTTAAAATCAATAGACAAAGTTTGAATTTTTTGCTAAATTTAACAAGGGAAAGCCCTCATCGTCTAGTGGCCCAGGACACCAGGTTCTCATCCTGGTAACACCGGTTCAACTCCGGTTGAGGGCGCAAAAGATGGCTTTAATTAAGCCACCCTTTTTGTTACAATGTAAAAAATGCTAAAGGTTCCAGAGAAATTTAAAGAAGTTGAATTCAAAACGGCAAAGGATGAAGTTTTAGTCGGGGTAATCTCTGATACTCAAACAACAGCCAAAATTCAAGATTTGCCGAAAGAGATAGAGAATATCTTTAAAAATGTTGATTTAATAATCCATGCGGGCGATGTTGAGAATATTGAATTCCTTCAAAAATTGGAAGAAATCGCACCAGTTTTTGGCGTTAAGGGAAATATGGATTTTGGAGAGGTTCAGAAAAACCTGCCAGCCGGATTATTAATTAAAATTTATAATTTGGAAAATTATCCTCAGAGGCATAATTTGAGAATTGGTATAGTTCATAGCCCTCTTTCCTTCTGGATTGGCTCGCATTTCAATCAAGTTCAAGAATTGGTAGCCGAGAAGTTGACGCAAAGGGAGGGTTTGGATATTTTAATATTTGGGCATACTCATCACCCTTACTTAAAGGAAATTAAATCAGGAAAAAGAAATATTTTATTGTTTAATCCTGGCTCGGCAATGTCTCCTTTTATTTTTTCAGACAAAGCTTCAATTGGTATTTTAAAAATAAGAAAAAATTATTTTGAGGGAGAAATTATACCCTTAAGTAAATAATAATTATGATCTTATCCAATATTCTAGTTTTCCTCTTTTCTTTTATTGTATTATCCTTTTCCGGAAGATGGCTGATTGAATCGTTGAAGAGAATATCTGAATTTTTAGGATGGAAAGAATTTGTCGTTGCCTTCTTTATTACTGCTTTTTCCGTTTCCCTTCCTAATTTTTTTGTTGGGATAATTTCGGCTTTAAATAAAGTCCCAGAACTTTCTTTTGGTGATATTGTCGGAGGAAACGTGGCTGAGCTGGCTTTATTAGGGGGACTGGCAGCATTGATTTCAAGAAAGGGTCTTTCGGCCAATAGCAGGACTGTTCAAGGAAGTAGTATTTTCGCCATTGTAACTGCGCTTTTACCTCTTTTTTTGGGAGCCGATGGTAATATTTCCAGAAGTGATGGTATTTTCTTGATTTTAGCCTTTGCCCTTTATACCGCGTGGCTTTTTAACAAAAAAGAAAGATTTGAAAAAATATATGATGAGATTAAGGGAAGGATAAGCGTAAAATTTGTTTTCAAAACCACCTTAATTCTTATAATATCAGTTTTTTTACTTTTATTAGCTGCAGAAGGCGTGGTTAAATCAGCTCTTTCCTTTTCTAGTTATTTAAAAATTCCTGTAACTCTTGTTGGAATTCTGATTGTGAGTTTGGGCAATTCTCTTCCCGACCTGTCTTTTGTTATACAGACAGCCAGGAAAAGCGATGACTGGTTGCTTCTGGGTGATTTGATTGGAGGGACTATAATTACAGCCACTCTAGTTTTAGGGATCGTTTCTTTGATTTCGCCAATAAAAATAACAGATATACCATCGGTTGTTATCGGCCGAACATTCTTAATAATTTCCGCCCTTCTTTTTATTTTCTTTATTAGAAGCGGGAAAAAAATTACCAAAAAAGAAGGCATCTTCTTGATTTTGGTTTATATTTTATTCCTCGCAGTTGAAATTTTTATTAAATAGTGCTAAGATTTTTTTAATGGACACGTTTTCTTATTTTTTGATTTTTTTATTAGGAATAACAGTAATAGCGGTTATTTACTTTTTATTAAGAAAACCAAAAGCGGAAGATAAACAACCAGAAGCAATCTTAATGTTGCAACAGCAGTTAAACCATATCAGTCAGGTTTTAGATAGTAAATTATCCGAATCAACAAAAGCCATTCAGCTTCAATTCGGCCAAAGCGCAAAAATTATTCAGGATGTAACAGAAAAACTTACCCGTCTTGACGAGACTAATAAGCAAGTTGTAAGTTTTGCAGATCAGCTTCGCAGCCTCCAGGATATTTTAAAAAATCCGAAACAAAGAGGGGTATTGGGTGAGTATTATTTAGAAACGGTTTTAAAGAATGTTTTGCCGCCGGGTTCCTACCAGATGCAGTATTCTTTCAGAGATGGCAGCATAGTAGACGCCGTAGTATTTGTTGATAAAAGAATTATTCCCATTGATGCAAAATTCAGTTTGGATAATTACAATCGCATAATTGAGGCGCACGACCCTGAGGCAAAAAAAAGATATGAATCAGCCTTTGTTAATGATCTCAAGAACAGAATTGAAGAAACGTCAAAGTATGTGAAGCCTGAAGAAAACACGATGGATTTCGCCTTTATGTTCATTCCCTCAGAAGCTGTTTATTATGATCTGTTAATAAATAAAGTAGGCGTTGTCAGCGAAGACACTAACAGTCTGATTTATTATGCGGGAAAAAAGAAAGTAGTTATTATTTCGCCGACATCATTTTTGGCTTATTTGCAAACTGTTTTACAGGGGCTGCGAAATCAAAAAATTTCAGAGCAGGCCAAGGAAGTAATTAAAGAAGTTGAAAGATTGAGCAAACATCTTTGGATGTACGGTGAATATATGAAAAAAATTGGCGTCCACCTTGATACAACCGTTAATGCCTACAATAAAGCCACTAAAGAGTTTTGTAAAGTCGATAAAGATATTGTAAAAATTACGGGGGGAAAGGAAAAAGTAAAAATTGAAGAAATAGAGCCCCCATCATTAGAATAATAAAATATTATGCCCAGTAGAGGAATTTCGAAAACCCTACTGGGTTAACCGGGAAAATTTCGAAGAAATTTTTCATTCGAAATTCTCCTACTGGGTATGTTGGCAGTTATAAAAACAGGAGGAAAACAGTACATAGTTTCGCCAGGTCAAAAAATAAAAATTGAGAAACTCGATAAAAAAGAAGGCGCGGAAGTTTCTTTCAGCGACGTTTTGCTTTTAGAAAAAAACAAAAAAATTGAAATTGGAAGCCCTTTTTTGAAAAATGTGAAAGTTCTCGGTAAAGTTCTGAGACAGGGAAAAAACAAAAAAGTGATTGTATTTAAATTTGAACAGACAAACAGATATCATGTAAAAAAGGGTCATCGCCAGCTATTTACCGAAGTAGAAATTACCGGTATAGAGGAAAAAAATACTGTCGAGAAATAATTTTTTACCTAGAATTTCAAGGCTCTTTAAAAATTAACAAAAAAGGGAGAGATGCATTGCAGGTAATTTGTCTATCATCTATTATTTGGTAGCTAAATTACCTGCAATGAGCAATGCAGATAAAAAGGAGAAAAAACAATGCGGTATAGAAACCCCTCCAGCCTAAAGAGAAAAAATATTTCAGTAGATCCAGAAAGAATTATCTTTGCCAAAAAAAGACTTGAGCAAAAATCAGAAATTGTGGTTCTAGAGCGACGCGGCGATAAAACTATTGTATCTAACGGTCAAAATACTATCAGAGCAGAAATGCCAACAGATAATATAGTGATAACATCGCTCGGTTCTTGTAAGAGCACAAGGGAAGCTGCAGATTTTCTAAGCCAATCGTACGGGTAAAGACCACACAATGAATAAATTATTTTTTCTCTCCCTTTTTCTATTTTCGGGCCACTTCTTTTAAATTAGCGTGAGTTATTTTATTTAAAGTTGATGGCTATTTTTTTATGCGAAATATCAAAAACTTCCCCAAACACTTGACAAGATTTATAGGTATGCTATAATGTCTATACTAAAGAAAAATAGGATTTTTTAGAAATGATAATGAGGTGCGAATTGATTTTAAGTAATTTAAGTCAGTTCGGGCCTTACTATCCACCCCCAAGGAAAGTATTGTGCCGCTATTGGCTCAAACGAAACCTTGGCGAGTCTGGTCTGATAAGGTCCAGATGGAAGTGGGATATCCAAAAGGGTAGCAGGGCACCCTGAAGGAGCCTGATGCAAACTATGCAATCTGTGAAAGTTGAATAGAATTGAATTGCTATTATACTACTGTTCCCGCTTTTCAGTGCTTCTCCTTCAGAATAGTGCGCCAGAAGAGCGCCATAAATAAATCGAATCCGGCCCCTACAAGTTTCCTGACTCGTGCAGAAAGGAAACAACAAGAGATCGAAAATAATACTCGAGGTACACCGATAGGGTGTGTCTCGACCGCGACAGATCGGTTACTGCCCAAAGGTAATGGGTCTCTTGCTCTGCAAACGAGATCAGGAAACAAAAGCGCCGATTGCATTCTCATTTTTGAGAGAATTGCATCGGCGCTCATTTCGTTTATATAGAAGCTTTTACTTTCTGCCTTCTAGCGCACTACTCAATGTTTCTTCATCCGCGTACTCTAGTTCGGCACCAACTGGTAATCCTCGCCCTAAATGGGTGATTTTTAAATTAAATGGTTTTAGAACCCTTTCCAAATAAAGTATAGTTGCTTCGCCTTCAGTAGTCGGGTTTATGGCCATGATTACTTCTTGAATTTTTAGATTTGCAATCCCGAATTTTGCGGGATTTTTTATTCTTTCAATTAGTTCTTTTGTCTTTAATTTTTCAATATCCTCTTTCTTTAATTTGGAAACCGTACCACCTAAAATGAAATACAAACCTTTATACTTTCTTGTTTTTTCAAGAGAAATTAAATCAGTTTCTTTTTCAACAACGCAGAGCAGATTTTTATATCTTCTAGAATCTGAACATATACTACAAAGATTTCCTTCTCCCTCAAAAGAGTTAAAACAGAAAGAGCAGATTTTTACATTCTTTTTCAAGTTAATTATCGCTGTCAATAATTCCTTAACTTCTTTTTTGTCGGCGTTTCTTAAATAAAAAACAAACCTCGCAGCAGTTCGGGGTCCAACAGTCGGGAGTTTGGAAAAGAGATCAATAAGTTTTTGTATTGTTGGCGAATATTTCATATTTACTCCTCTGTGTATGTTTTTTCTAGATTTCTAAAACTGACTCTTCCTTCGTCAAAATATAATTCCACTTGCCCGATTGGTCCGTTTCTGTGTTTGGAAATAATAATATCAGCGATATTTTTTCTAGAAGTATCAGTATTATATCTATCCTCGCGGTAGATAAATAAAACCACATCGGCGTCTTGTTCCAGAGAGCCTGATTCTCTTAGATCAGCTAACCTTGGGATTTGAGGAGATCTTTGTTCAACCGCTCTTGATAGTTGAGACAGAGCTAAGACAGGGACATTTAATTCTCGGGCCAGATTCTTAAGAGATCTTGAGATTTCAGTTACTTGACTGACCATCGATTCGTTGGCATTTCTCGGTTCCATTAATTGCAAATAGTCAACAATAAGTAAGCCTAAGCCGTTTTCTGCCTGTAATCTGCGGGCCATAGCTCTCATTTGGAGAATATTGGAAGAAGCGGCATCATCAATATAAAGTGGGATTTCTGCTAAAACTCCCAAAGCTCTTCGAATTTTAGAAAAATCATTGTCGTCGCCGTCTTCCGAAAGTTTACCAGTCCTTAATCTCCACAAGTCAACGTTAGCTTGGGCAGCGATTAATCTATCCACGACTTGATCTTGTGACATTTCCAGACTGAATATCCCCACTGGTTTTTTATAGTTAATGGCGATATTGGCAGCGATATTGAGGGCTAAGCTTGATTTTCCCATTGACGGTCTTGAGGCCAGTATTATTAAATCTGAATTTTGGAGGCCTGCTAATCTATTATCTAATTCTACGAAACCGGTACGCAAACCCCTTGATTCTCCTTCATGCTTCGCGAGTTTATCGATTCTTTCAAAAGCTTCTTCAAGGGTGGATTTAACCGGTATAAAATTCTGAGTGAGAGATTTTTGAGTTATACTGAAAATTCTTTGTTCTGCCTTATCTAATAAAATATCAACGTCTTCTGATTCATCGTATCCCATTTGTCCGATTTCTTGACTTGCCTCGATCAGGTCTCTTAGGATTCTTTTTCTTTGGACAATCTTGGCGTAATTTATAACATGGCTAGCCGTAGGGACAGAATTGATTAGATCGGTTAAGTAGGCGTTCCCGCCGATTTCTTCAATCAGATTTTTATCTTTTAAGCGATTTGAGACTGCTAAGAGATCTATCGGATCCTCTTTTTCAAACAACTCAAGTATTGCTTTATAAATTTCTTGATGGATGGCTTTATAAAAATCTTTCGGTTTTAAAAAATCAGCCACTTTTATAATGGCGTTTTTATCCAACATCAAACATCCAAGAACTGATTTCTCGGCTTCAATTGATTGAGGAGGTAATTTGTCGGGAAGTTCAGTGGCCATACCCAGTATATCAACTTCCAGCACCAAACGTCTTTTTCTGACCTTGGTACTGGATTAACCTTAAGCCCAGAAATCTTCTTCCTTGGGTACCTTTAAGATATCTCTCTCGACGTTTGGCATCGTCTTGATTCAAGCAACCTTCAAAATAGATTAACTTGAAAGGCAAACGAGGTCTGGTAGAAAAAGATAACCCTTTTTTGTGTTCTTCTAGTCTCTTTTTTAAGTTGTTGGTATATCCTATGTATTTTTTACCATCTTTCAAACTCTCTAATACGTAGACATAGAAGAACACACTGGAAGTTGTATTACTGGGCATAGTGTCTATAAGATAATTTACCATTTGCGAAATATATTGGCAATACTAAATTTTCCTGATAAAATTAACAGACTATTAACAGATGATTTAAATTAAAAACTGCCTAGCGATGGGCGGTTTTTGTTGCCCAACCATTGACAAAATAAATATAAGATGCTATAATTAAGGTGTTAGAATAAGATAGTTCTTTGAGAAAAACATAGGGGGTGTTATCTCGTATGTGAATTGCCTATCAATAACTGATAAGTAGTTCGCATACGAGATGATAAAAATGGAAATACAGGAACTTGAACAGAAATTTAGAAAGACTTGGCGACAGAGAAAAAACCCGAAGCGTGCAATGAGTAAGATAACACGTCTTTCTGCTACTGTAAGGCTGAGCAAAACATCTTTAGAATTTGCCTTGCAGCCCGAAAGAGGCAAGGAAGAAAAAGAAGTGCGAAAGAATCTTTATCTGACAGTCAGAAGCACCAAAACTGCTGGAGACTTTAGAAATATCAAAGGCCTATTGTTTGATGAACAAGGAAGAATAAAGGAGCTTTTCGAAAAACTCAGAAAAAGATACAAAACTATTGTGCCAAGTTTTGACAACTTGGACCAGAGTTACGTTAGTGAAGTATGGAGCTCGGCTAATATTCTTCTGCAACACGATACCTCTTTCATGAATCTGATAATCAAGTTGGTGAAGACCGTAAAACGGGAATCATCTGATAGACAAATAGACGCCGCCAATATATCTTTTACTGAAGAGATTGAATACAAATACGATTCTGCATTTTCATAACCCCCCTCTTTTTTTCTAGCCCATGCTTGCGCTGAGTTTATCGAAGCGTGAGCTGGAAAAAGCTTAGAAGCGCCCGTAATCGGGCGTTTTTAGGTTGTTAAATTTGAGTCTCACAATCATTGAACGAGGAGATAAAGCAACTGTTTATGTTTGACATATCATGCTTAAAATTCTATAAAAGAGAATGAGAAAAGTGAGGTGAGAGAATGAGTAAAAGATTACGATACGGATTTTTGCGACAAGAATTGACTACTATCTTCAATTGGTTAGCTCCGCAAGTCACATTGCGCAACAAGCGATGGCTCGATAGGGAAATACCAGGACTTTGGAAAGGGAAACAAATTATTGATGCAATTAACGACATTAGAAAACGAGATATGAGTTTTTTGCGTCTTTCAATCGAAGGTATCTTGGATGCGAAAAAAGAAGAAAAAGCATCCTTCCGTCGGCCGGTAACAACACTAGCCATAGAAGACTTACTACAATTAGCTGCATTGTTGAAGATAGAACTTCCCGATGAAATTAGTGCCCCAGACCTACGCGATTTGATCATAAACAAAATAGAAATTGGCGATTAGCACATTAACATCGCTTAAGCAAGTTACACTCTGTTGGTCAATGACTTTCAGAGTTTTTTTTATTGTTTTTATTTGCGTCTCACAATCATTGTTGTAGGAATATAAAACCGCCAATCAGGCGGTTTTTTGGTTCCACCCCTTGACAAGATTTATAGATTTGCTATAATACAACTACCTTAACAATTTGTTGTCTAAGAGGTGTGACAACTAGTCTCCGACGACGGGTTAGGGACGAAACCATAGAGAAGCACATGTTGCTCCTCTGCAGGAGAATGAGCGGTCCTCCCCCGTATGCCGCTCCCTCCGACTTTATTCTTATAGGTCTTTACCAATTTAATACAATTCAAGTCATAAAGAGAGCAAGTGAATAAAAATTCATTCTTAGCTCTCTTTTTCAGTTTAAACAGGTTCTAATATCGTCCATCAGGGGGAGCTAATGATTATCGCCAAAAGAGCATTTTTTTGGTAGAATAGACAGACAATTATCGGAAGGTTGGAAAAATTATATTCCATTCAATTTTACGATATTTATAAAAAAAGATAAAATAACAATAATTGAAAAAATGCCCACACCGGGGCGATTTTTAATTCCAAAGGCTCAAACTATTGACAAATTATATGTATTTGCTATAATATTAGGATGGTGTATTAGAATGGAATATAGTAAATACCGGATCTTTGTTGAAATATTGCATTTGAACAAAGGAAGACAAGTTGCATATCAAGTAACAATGGAATATGGAGAAACAGGGCTGGATTATCAGTTTCAAGTAGCAATGCATACATTGAAAGGATTGGTCAATGCTTTTCTAAAAGAAATGGCCAGAAGAAGAATCTCTGTCGCTGATTCAGAATTCAAAGTAAACGAAGACTTCAAAGATCTAGATTTAAACGAAAATACTGCCAAGTTCATTGCTCTCCTAAATGAAGAAGTTAAGAAAAGGTGGCATTTGCCAAGTTCCAAAAAGAACAAAAAAGGGGGTCAATCAAAAAAAACAAAAAAATAACCCTCTTTTTCTTTTGGCTCCAGCAATGTTGTGGGAAGTAAATAGAATCGCCAAACAGGCGGTTTTTTGGTAGAATAGAAAAAGTTAAATAAATATTATCATGTCAACGAGAATCCTAGTTTTTGGAGACAGTATAGCTTACGGTAATGAAGATAAAAATGGTGGTTGGGTTGATAGACTAAAGCTCTTTTTTATTGGAAAAAGCTTTACTGACCCAAATCTTTATTATTCCGTGTATAATCTTGGAGTTTCTGGAGATACTACAGAAGAACTATTGCAAAGGTTAGAATTCGAAACAAAACAAAGATTGTGGCCAGATGATGAGATCATAATTATGTTTAATATCGGGATTAATGATTTAGAGCTTATTAATAAGGAAAAAAGATTGAAGGTTTCCCCTCAAAAATTTGAGGCCAACCTACAAGAATTGATTGTTACTGCTAGAAAATTTTCTTCCAAGATTATTTTTATTGGATTAGCTCCAGTCGATGATTTAAAAGTGAACCCATTGCCTTGGTTTCCGGAAGTGTCTTATAAGAATGAATACGTTAAAAAATTTAACGAGATAACAAAATTAGTTTGTGAGAAAAACAATGTTTATTTTATTGATATCTTAAAGGATTTTTTAGATGCGGATTATAAAAAATTATTGGAAGATGGAGCTCATCCAAACTCAGGGGGTCATAAAAAGATTTTTGAAATTGTTAAGAACTTTTTAATTAAAAATAAAATAGTTGGTTAAATTAACCTATAATTTTCAATAATTTTGAAGGTGTAAATAGGGAGTTTTTCAGATATTTAACGGAAGGTTTGAAAAGTTATATTCCATTCAATTTTACGATAGTTATAAAGAGGAAAAAAAGAAAAAAATAACAATAATTAAAAACTGCCCACCGATGGACGTTTTAGTTTTTTGAGAAGTTGTTAAGCACTTAGACTAGGGATATTCAGCAGTTGTCTGATTTTTTCTAACTCTGTATTATTTTGCATTGCTTCTCCACGGATTAGACTATTTGATAATCGGGTGAGCGATTTAACCGCCTCTATCACTTTTTTCTTTTCTTCTTCTTCGTGGCAAAAAAGATTTCTATAAGACGATTCTAACTCACAAGATAATCTTCTTAGTGTTTTGTGGCATTCTAAATAATGCGACCTTTCAATCTCATTAGAGGGGTCTGAGAGGTGGGGATTCGTAATTACATTAGCATAGAACCTTAACTGGGTATCTATATCTGATATAACCTGTTTGTATTTTTGTTTGGGCAGAATAATAAAATGGAAGATAGCTTGGCTGATAACAAAAACAAGTACACTACCAAATATAGTTAAACCGGAAGTAAGAAATATCGTTTCTAATTCGGACATAGATTTATTTAGTTATTTGAAAAGTTATTACGTAGGATATAACTTAAAGCAGTCGTCCTTTGCCTCTTTTAGTAAGTTATTTAAAGCATCAGCTCTTTCTTTCGGTAGGGAGCAGTTAAGACTATAATCAGGAGTTCCAATAGTTTTGTCGCAAAGTCCACCCATAGTTAGATATTTTTGGCAAGTCTCTGCCCCTAAAATCGGTGCGTATTTTACCATACATTCATTATAATTTACTTGAGCATTACCTGAACATTGTTTCTTCCAATCGCTATTTGCTTTTTCTATGTATCGGGCTACATCTTCGCAGTTTAGCTTCCAATTATAACTAAATGTTGTTTCTGCGTCTGCTAAGCATTGCTGTAATAGTATTGCATTTGCTTGTTCTTCTTGCTTTTTCTGTTCTTCTTCAATTATTGATTGTTGTGCTTTTTGCTCTTGGGCAACCTGTTCTCGTCTTTGTTGTCCAATTATAGAGCTAGCTATTATCACAATAATCACTAAGATTGCTATTTTAAACCAGTTATCTTTTATAAAAGAATTATCTTTATTAATTTTTTCTTCCATAATATTTATTTAGTTTTATGCTTTTTAAAAATATACCTTCTCCACTTTCAACGTAGCCCGAATTGAGGAAAATTTCAATTCCGCATAAATGGTTGGCAATAGTAAGTTTTCCTGCTAAAATTAACATATAATTTTCAATATGAACCCCCACACCAAATGAGCTTTACGCTTTGCATAAAAATTTGGTATGGGGATTAAAAAGGATAAAATAATAAATTTTTAAGCTATGAGTGAAAGTTTTAAGACTTCTTCGAGGTTTTAAAACATAAGCTCATTTGGTGTGGGGATGAAAGTAGGCCTTGTTTCTTTACATTCTTTTTTGAAACCTGGTGGGGTAAAAACCCACATTTTCGGTTTATATAAAGAATTTAGAAAAAAAGGCATTCAAACTAAAATTATAGTACCAAGAAGGCAGGGCAATGAAAATTATGGGAAAAATGTTATCCTATTGGGAACGTCTTTCCCTCTTCCTTTTGGCGGGAGTCAATCGGATTTCGCCATTCATTTCAATTCCGAAGCCATTGACGAAACTTTAAAATATGAAAAGTTTGATGTTTTGCATTTTCATAATTTTAGTTTCCCTTCCTCTTTTCAAATTTTGGAAAAATCCGAGGCCTTAAATATTTTGACATTCCATTCCAATATTGAAGGAAGTGATTTTTTAAAAAATTTTCCTTTTTTTCTTGATATTTTAAAACTAATTGTTGATTGGAAAATGGATGGCATAATAGGAGTAGCCCCTTCGGCGTTAGAAGTTTTTAAAAAATATCCAGGCCCTAAAATTATTATCCCGAATGGCGTAGATACGCAACTATTTAAACCAACAAATCCTGAAATAAAAAAATTCAGAGACGGAAAAATAAACATATTATTTGTGGGAAGAATTGAAAAAAGGAAGGGCCTAATTTATTTATTGAAAGCTTATGAAATTCTGCAGGAAAAATCAGATAATATCAGATTGATTATAGTTGGCGAAGGTGAGTTAAAAGAGAAAGCAGAAAATTGGGCCAGAAATTATAATTTAAAAGAAGTTTATTTTGAAGGAAAAAAAGAAGGAAAAGAATTAGCGTCTTATTTTGCTACTGGAGATATATTTTGTGCTCCTTCTATTTTTGGAGAAAGTTTCGGAATAATAATTCTAGAAGCCATGGCCTCTGGTTTGCCAGTAGTCGGCTTTGCCAATCGTGGCTATAAAGATTTCCTGAAAGGGAAAAAAGCAGAGGATTTTTTGGCGCCATCGAAAAATTATAAGAATTTAGCGAAGAAACTGGAAATTTTAATTAGAAAAGAAAACCTGCGAAAAGAAATTGGTGATTGGGGAGTAAGAGAAGCGAAAAAGTATTCTTGGGGAAAAATCGCAAGGCAAGTCCTAGATTTTTATAAATTCTGCCAAAAAAACAAAAAAAAGAGAGATTCTTTTGACCTTGAGGAAATAATAAAAAAAATAGTTAGTGGACAAATACAAGAAGAATAATGCCAAATTTTTAACCAAAAAGCGCCAGTGCGGCTCTTTTTGGTTAATTGTTATTTTTTCAAGCCCTTGACTTTAATTAGGTAATAATATAATTTCAGAATGGAGGTATGAAATGTCACGACGGACTCAGAAAGGGTACGATAGAGCTATTTCAGAAATGGATAAACTAGGGAGTTTCCTTGAAGTTCCGCACGAAGTAAGACAGATGGCAAAAGAACTCTTTTTATCATTAGCGAAAGAAAAATTCACTTATGGTCGCCCTGTCTTTGCAGTAGCATTCGTATGTTTGCTCTTTATGATAAAACAAGATCCTTCTTGTCAAGCTATCTCTTTCACGGAATTTCAAAGCGCTATCCCTCAATACCCAGGAATAATGATTTCTCCTCGTGATATCCGTAGAGTGTACAACCTGCTGGGTAAAAAATTCGGTGTGCCATCGCAAAAGTGCTCGATCCGGCCAAAGATATATGTTGAATCAATTGGTAAGAAGTTGAATCTTAGAGAAACAGTTTTACAAGAAGCTATTCAAATATCAGAAGAAGTACTTGAAAAAAAATTTCGCATAGGAAGAAGTCCTATTACTATTGCTGCTGCCTGTTTGTGCGCTGCTAGATTTTTAGCCAGGAAAAGGGGCGAAGAAGACAAATCGATTTGCAAAATAAGAAGAGAAATCGCTGAAAAGACTGCAATTACTGAGATGAGTATAGCCAAAACATTAAAGCTTCCATTTTTCCAAGAGAAACTTGGATTAGCACCATAAAAGCGCCTTTCGGCGCCTTTTTTGTTAACTTTATTATTGATCGTTAATTATTAATTGGTTTTATTTTCGGTCCTTTTTCCGTGTCTTCAATGTGCCAGCCCATACTTTTCATTTCTTTTCTTATCTCATCAGACTTTGACCATTTCCTTTCTTTTCTTAATTTTTCTCTTTCATCAGCTAATTTTTGTATTTTTTCTGGAATCTTCTGATTTTTTAGGGCATCTAAAGAAAGACCAAAAACTTTATCAAAAGACAGGAAGAGATTGTATTTTTCGTCATTCTTAATCTTTTTTGACTTTATAACTTCCCAGGCCAAAGCCAGGGCTTTCGGAGTATCTAAGTCGTCATTTATAAAATTTAAGAATTTTTTTTGGTAATCTTTAATTTGTTTATTATTTTCGACTGGCTGCCTATTATTAGTTTTTATTTCCATTATCTTTTGATAGAGATTATCTAAGGCATTTTGCGCCGACTCTAGGGCCGAAAAAGAAAAAAAGAGTTTTGAGCGGTAGTGGGTGGTTAAACATAAATAACGATAGGCGAGAGGATTAATTCCTTTTTCGATCAGGTCTTTTAGAGTAGTAATGTTTCCTTTTGATTTTGCCATCTTCGCCCCGTAGGAAGCCGAAGGCTTTCCTTCGGGGTTTCCTTCTTTTAGGACCACAAATTCACCATGAAGCCAAAAATTAGCTAAGTTTTGGCAAAAAGCTGCTTCTGTCTGGGCCAGTTCATTTGTGTGGTGAATAGGAATAAGGTCAATTCCTCCAGTATGAATATCAAAGGGTATCCCTAGATGCTTGGCTGACATAACCACGCACTCGGTGTGCCAACCAGGAAAACCCTTGCCCCAAGGTGAATCCCACTCCATCTGCCTTTTTACTCCCGGAGGAGCAAATTTCCATAAAGCAAAATCAGTTGAATTTTTTTTACCAGTTACTATTTTCACTCTCGCTCCTGCTTTTATTTTTTTTGGTTTTTTGCCTGATAATTTTCCGTAATCTTTTATTTTTGAACTGTCAAAATAAATTCCGTCAGAAATTTTATAAGTAAATCCCTTTTTTTCTAAAATTTCAATTAATTCTATTTGCTCTTTTATGTAATCTGTCGCCTTTGTCCAGATAGTCGGCTCCTTAATATTCAGGTTTTTTATATCTTCTTTGAAAACTTTTGTATAAAATTCGGCGATCTCCCAGGCGGTTTTGCCTTCTCTTTTGGCGCCTTTTTCCATTTTGTCTTCGCCGGCATCAGCATCAGATGTTAAGTGGCCGACATCAGTTATGTTCATTACGTGTTTTACTCTGAGACCATTATATTCTAAAACTCTTTTCAAAATATCTTCAAAAATATAAGTTCTTAGATTTCCAATATGAGCAAACCAATAAACAGTCGGACCGCAGGTATAAAGCCCAACTTCCTTGTCTTTTATTGATTTAAATATTTCTTTTTTTCGAGTTAAAGTATTATAAAATTTAATCATGTTTCTTTATAATATCTTACTTTAGATTTTATTCTTTGACAAACCAATTTGACAAAGTTTTGGTTAAATTTTATTCTATTTTAGGAGGAATAGAACGTTAACAAATAAAAAAGAGATAGAAAGAATGCATAGTCAAATAGAAAGCAAAGCAGTTATAAATTGGAACGCAAAATCGGATAAGGAGAGAAAGAAACCAGAAAAAAACAGTCGTATATCTGACAATTGCCCTGAATGCGGGAGCTCTAATCTTATTCATGACTTTGATACAGGTGAAACTGTGTGCGGTGATTGTGGGCTTGTCGTATATGAACAAATGGTGGATAAAGGCCCGGAATGGAGAGCTTATGACCCGGAAGAAGAAAGATTAAGAACCAGAACCGGAATGCCTACTAAGTTTAACAGAGCTGACAAAGGGTTGTTAACAGACATAGGTAAAGAAGATCGTGATGCTTTTGGAAGAAAGCTTTCGCTTAAAACCCGTATTCAGATGGGCCGTTTGCGGAAATGGCAGAGGCATTCAAGAGTTCAATCTTCGGTCGAGATGAATATTGCAAAAGCATTGTCCGAGCTCGACAGACTCACAGGAAAACTCCTGATTCCGCCAGCAACCCAAGAAAAGGCAGCTATTTTCTATCGCACTGTTGTAAAAAAACGCATAACCCGAGGTCATCCTATTATAGCCGTTGTTGCTGCGGCACTTTACGTCACTTGTCGTACTACCGGAACTCTCAGGACTCTTAATGAAGTCGCTGACGCAAGCTTGGCCGATAAAAAAGAGGTAGCCAAATGCTATAGATTGATAATAAACGGACTGGAAATGAAAATGCCATTTCAAGATCCAGTTAGCTGTGTTTCAAAGATTGCTGAAAAGACTGGTATTTCAGGAGAAAGTCAGGGACTGGCAATACGATTGCTTCGTGATGCTGGAGAAAGAAAATTCAATAAAATGGCTCATCACGGGAAAGATCCAATGGGAATGGCTGCTGCCGCTTTATACATTGCTTGTTTGATACGTAATGAGGGAAAGACGCAAAAAGACATTGCTGATGTTGCTGGAGTTACGGATGTTACAGTGAGAAACCGAGAGAAAACGCTAGTTGACACTCTGAAACTAGTATTGCCGCGACATTAAACTAGGGGGCGCAAAAGCGCTCCTTTTTCTTTAAATTACTTGACAAAATAGATGGCCGGTGATATAATATGGTTATTAGGATAAAATAGCTCTTTTAAAAGGGAAAAGAATTTGAGAGATGTATTTTTTACGGCGAGCTGTAAAAAATACATCTCTCAAAACAGGGTGAAATTATGAGCATAAGGGCAAATAAGAATATAATCATAATTCTCAAACCGACAAAACCAGTTACGCCAGAGATACAAAAAACTCTAGATGATTTGCAAAAAGTGTTGAGTCTTCAATTGGGAATAATTCTCAATAAAGATTCACAAAAAGCCGACCAACTGCTAAAGATAATGCTAAGAAATTTATCTAATGCATCAAAAGAAATGAAAGAATTCTTAAAAACCCCTTTCCCTCTTTTTTCTAGCTCGCCAACAAAGCTCATTTCATAAAAATAAAACGGCGGGCTGGAAAAAGGAGTAGTTCATTAAAAACAAAATAAATTTAATATAGAGGGGAAATTCTGGCCACCGAAATTGTTTATCAATTTTTGGTAGATAGTTTAGGTGGTCAGAAATTGAAAAACCATAAAAACGGAAGAGGAGCGCATACAGCACCTGACTTCGATGTCTGCGCTACATTCTATGAAGAAGAAGACTATGGCGGTTTGGATCCGAAACAGACTGTAGTGATATTCCTTAAAGGCGGCGACGAAAGCTTAACAGGCGGTACAATGGGCGATGGTATTGTACTCATTGATAGGGGAAGAGGTGAATTCGACCATCACGGAAAAATGGGAAATAACACAAGCGCATCATTGATGGCAAAGAAGTTAGGGATTACTGAAGACAAAAACATCCAAGTATTGCTTGGCTTAGTAAAGCGTAAAGACCTTCAAGGAGTGGCATTGCCTTGTGATGCTCCAGACATTGTTTCTTGCATTCAGAAAACACGAGATCTTAGCGATGAAGAAAAACTAAGACTTGGCATAACGATAATCCGGGCTGGGATGGAATTCAGAAAGCGCAAACTTCAGCGAGACAATCGCTGGGGACAAAAAGTCTGCATTGATTTCCTTGCTGAAAGAAAACCAGATAAGATACCAGAGAAATTCAGCCAGTACATTGATAAACTTCAGAACGAAAGATTTGATAGACCTTTCGACATCGTTGAAATCTTGGTAGGAGAGAAAGCGCAGTTCGGAGAAGAGGAAGCCGTAAGGTTCGTCAAAACTTTACTGGCGTTCGTCTTTAATGACAGCGTAAAGTTCTACCAGGCAAAGAGAGAATTCTGGGAAAAAGCCGAGAAAAAGGAGATAAAAGGTATTCTAGTGGTTGTTCACTGCACTGACAACGAAAAGTTTAATACGGCAGCAAGAAGCGAAGGAGCAGCAATAATAATCCAAAGAGACAGTGATGGGCATACGCAGATTTTCTTCAATACAGAAGATCCGCTACTAAACGACAGCATAGTTGATTCTATCGCTGCTATAGTACGGCTAGAGGAATGCTTACGTCAAGGGAATGCAATTCCAGATGTAGACTTAGCCCAATCCGAATGGGCCACTGGTATCGCTGAATGGTACTACTATAAGGCTCCGCCAATAGGTGGGAAAAAACCAGGACGATTCATCATGAACGGATCTTTAACGGCTCCTGACGTTCCATGCTCGCAGATTCCGCTGAGTACAATATTCGAAATTGTCCAGAAAGCTGTTATATTCAATCCAAATTTCAACTGGGATCGCTGGTTATGCGAGAGAACTGCATACTACATAAGCAAGAGAAAAATAACATCCACCTAACCCCCTCTTTTTTTATTTCAAGATTACATGCTTTACCTTAGCGAATCAAGGTTCTCGAACGAAGTGAGAGGTTCTTATTGGAAAAAATCTTGTTTTAAAGATTTTTTTTTGATATTATAAGTTAATACAAAAATAAATCAAAG
>Ga0315277_10000286_pt1 | contig 83500 bp, 75 predicted proteins | sample YL17G05_15_MG_FD_203695 | JGI IMG/M metagenome (GOLD analysis project Ga0315277, IMG submission 203695) | Sediment microbial communities from Yellowstone Lake, YNP, Wyoming, USA - YL17G05_15 | ecosystem: Environmental > Aquatic > Freshwater > Lake > Sediment | place: USA: Wyoming | collected...
GGGACGACAATGACCCGTTCGACGGCGGATGGATGCAGAGGTTCATCGACTTCGAACCTCCATTCAAGATTGCGACGCGGGCAAGGTACGATCCGACGACGACGCGAGCCGACGATGTAGGTATCCCGTACGTCTACACCGGCACACATAGCTTCGCCGCAATCTACTACCCCACCTTCATCAGGATAGGGGGCGTGCCGTCCTTCGACATACCTACAGTGCGGGGCGAATGGCACAACATCACGTTCGAGGCGAGGGCGCCTCTTGACGTGGACGTGTACGTCGATGGCTCATTCGTGCGCAACATGGAGATGAGCCCGGCATCAGACATAACGTTCGATCAACCTGACTGCAAGCCGGCGATAACCGCTTTAACGACGACAATCGAGGGGAGATCTGCCGCCATGGTGGACTACATACGCACGACCCTGCCCGTGATCCAAGAGGGGCCCATCAAGAACTGCGAGCGCATCCCGCCACTTGTCAGCGTGACGCTGGACGACGGGGTGAACCTTCCCGCAAATGATCTGATCGTCACCAAGGGCGCCACCATGGTCTGGCTCAACGCGACGGTGGACGACACGCAAACCGGGAATTCCAAGATCTGGTCCGCGAACTACACGGTCGGGCCCGCCAACTGGCCGGGCACCAAGATGACCGCCGCGGACGGGAATCTCGACTCTCCTATGGAGAACGTCACGAGCGCGATCGACACCAGCGCCCTTCCGCTCGGGGACTACACATACTGCGTTTACGGGAGGGACTACCTCGGCAACTGGAACCGGGCCGGCACCTGCGCGGTCCTGCACATTGTGCCAGAATTGCCGAGCTCCCATGTTGGCCCCATAGTCCCGTACTGGTGGAATCGCGCCGTGGAAGTCACCGCCACCTCCACGAACGGTTCCCTGCCAGTCAATGCGGTCAGTCTCTATTATTGCCACTCCGCCAACAATGTGACCTGGGGAGCGTGGACTCTACAGGGTTTGACTGGCGTGCGTCCCTGGAATTGGACGTTTTCATTCCCAGAAGGGGAAGGATACTATGCGTTCTATTCAATCGCAAGGGACGACTTGGGCAACGAGGAACCCCCGCCAATCGCTCCTGACGCGCTCGCGGCCTACGACACGACACCGCCGAGTACGGATCTTGCCATTGGCGACCCGAAGTACATGATTGGCGGGAGTTACGTCACCTCGCACACACCACTCACTTTTCGCGCGACGGACGGCGGCGTTGCCCCGGTCGGTCTGAAGAATATCTCCTACCGGATATGGGATGGCGCGTGGTCCCTATGGTCCGCCTATCAGGACCCTCTCCAGCTGCACGGCCCCGACGGCGTGAGATACATCGAGTTCCAGTCGAAGGACTTGCTGGGGAATCTCGAGGCGGTTCAGAGCGTGACAATCGTGCTCGACAACACGCCTCCGGACGCATCCGTCCAGCCGGATGATCCGAGGGTCGTGAACGGAACTGCCTTCGTGATCACTGCCAGCGATGGCGGAGGATGCGGCGTCGCCGGCATCGGCTACAGCGTGGACTTGCAGCCGTGGAACACCTACTCCTTGCCGTTCAATCTGTCTGAAGGCGTCCACTCCATCAGAGTCAGGGCATGGGATCACCTCGGCAACATGGCCGAGAATTCTCATTCGGTGGAGGTGTTCACCGAAAGGCCGCCCTCCGTCGAGACAGGGTCGAACTACAAACCCGCCGTTGCCACGGTATTCGCGATCATTCTGGCCGTCGTCGGACTATTGTCGTCAAGGAGAAGGCCTTGGAGCGGTGAGGCCGGGGGGACGGCGATGGTCAAAGCATTCGCGTACACCGCGGTGCCTTTCGTGGCCGCTGAGGCGGTGACAGGCTTCCTCTCCCGCCTCATCCGGGAGTTGTGGATACCGCCCGTCTTCGGATTCGGAACAGCGGTGGACCTAGCGATCCTTATGGCGGGATTGGTGATTTTGGTGTACCGGTCCGGGCGAAAACCGACTGGCCGCTCGGCGCAATATACCGGGCAGTTCTCCGTCAAACCGAAAGGATAAGACCGGCCAGGCGTATTGCGGACCCGCTGGGAATGGAGGCGACGTCGGGCGAAGAGAGACAGTGGGAGGCAATGATTGTCTGTGAAGGATGAGCGGAAACCCATAACCAGACAGCACATCATCTCCTCGATGAAGCGGATGGCGGTGGAGAGCGGGCTCAAGGAGAAGGACCTCGAGAGGTTTCTGCGGAAGTACGCCCTGCAGTACGGCACCCTGTTGCTCCTCAGGAACCTTCAGGCCGCGGACTTCCGCCTGCGGCCTGCCGAGAACACGATAGAATACATGTTCTCCAGGTCGCGCACAATCGAAGCTATTGAGAACAGGCTGAAAGGCCGCGAAGATATCTTGAGCGTCGGATGTGGCAGCGGACTTGTGGAGGTGAGCCTGGCAGACTGTGGCTACCGCGTCCAGGGCGTTGACACCGACATCATGTCGTTGCGTGTCGCCAAGAGGTTCGCCGCGGACATGGGCGTGGAGGGCAGGTGCAGATTCCGCAGAGTCAAGGATGAATGCCTCCCCTTTGAGAACAGAACATTCGATGCGGTCCTTTACTCTCATTCACTGCATGATGTCAGCGACCAAAGACTGTCCCTCAAGGAGAGCCGCAGGGTCCTGAGGCCCGGAGGATTGGTGGTGATCTTCGAAGACCGCAGGGAGTTGCGGGAACTGATGAAGACCGTCAGGGCAGCCCCCTTGATATTGCAGCAACGACGTGTCCTTCTTCCAGGGAGGAGTTCGAGGGATGGCCTCGTCTCCTCTGTCATTCAGATCGTCCTGAGGAAGAGAAACTAAGAAGAGCTGTCAGCCGCTCATCGTATGAGATGCGCAGCGTGAATCATATGTCGATCAGGGACTTCCAGCTCGCGGACACGGATGACATGGTGAAGATTCTGAAAGCGAACAATCAATACAGCTTCCCGCCAGTGGACGGACCAGAAGCCATGAAGAGGGTCAAGGAGTGCAGCGCCTGCGTTTTCCTCGTCTGCGAGTTCGACGGCAAGGTCGTCGGCATGGCAAGGGGCAACTATGATGGCTCGAGGGCGATGATCCATCAGGTCTCGGTCCACCCGGAATACCAGAGACGGGGGATTGGGGAGTCGCTCGTCAAGGAGATCGTGAGAAGGTTCCGGGGTATGGGCGCACCCACGGTGTCAGCAACGGTCATCGAGGAGAGCCTTCCTTTCTGGGAGAAAGTCGGCTTTAGAAAGACGAGCATTTTCCTGGTGGGCAACTGGTGACACCTAGGCGATCCGCTGACTTGAAGAATCGGGAACCAGGAAAGACAATTGGAGTCGACGACCCGATATCGGCGATGAAGAAGATGGCGGTTGAAAAGGGACTAGACGAAGAAACATCGCCATCCACATGGAGGTGGCGCTCCATCATCTCGGGACTCCAGATTCGTCACATTGGTTGGACTGGGGGGCAAGACCCTTCCACGATGGCTGCTACTGGCTACGTTCTTTCTCAATAATGGCGATGTAGGAGGCGCCCCCAGAATCCATGAGTTTGGCGACCCGCCATCCACTCCCTTTCAGGACACGTTTCATCTCGGTTTTGGACACGAGTAAATAGTCAAACCAAGGACCGATAAGGGATCTGTATCTAGCCCGAATCCTTGCCTGACCGGGCATTCGACCTCGCCTTTTGTTCAGCTGGTGATATGAACGGTGCTCTGGCATCGCCCCCTTGTAGATGTCCATGCTTTCGGCGATTATCCTTGCGTCCTCTGAAGTCATCCTGTGGAATCTCGCAAGCAACTGCTTTGCACCTCTCTGGCTCCCGAATAGGCCGAAGTTGTTACCAAGCATGAGAATCGTGTCGAAGATTCCCAGCTTCGACCCCAGTTGATTTATTGGCAGCACTTTGGCCATTCTCAGCCCGCGGAGTCGTGCCGTCTTCACCGCCGAGGGCGAGTTGTCGATTCCAAGGACATCGAATCCCTTTCCCTGCAAATAGATTGAGTGCCTTCCCGCCCCACAACCGATATCAAGAACCCTGCCTCTCACATACTTCATTGCAGCCCTCACGTGCGGCTGCCATTCCTTGTATTCGGTGAAGTATGTCCTCGGCGACGAGACATCGATGAATCCGTCCTCTCGCTCCAGGACTTCAATCCCCGACTTATCGATGAAGTAGTCATACATCGGCTTGCCGTAGGCATCTTGTTCTTTCCTCAGCATGAACCTCGCTCGACGCGGATAGGATTGGGCCTCTTCAAGTTTGCGAGCATGTAACTCTGTTGAGTAAATCCTAAGGCAGCCCGCACTCAACCGCTTTCCTCAGAGTCGCATCGACTTCCTGCCAACGTACAATAGGTGCTCCGCTCCACCGTGCACGCTCGGGTCTCGTCCGAGCTTGTAGTTCAGATCAGCCCACATCTCGAAGGCTTGCTTCGGCAGCTCGTTCAACTTCTCCTCGACCTGGCTGACGACTCCTTCGCAGGCAAGCAGGTCCAGGGTCTCGAAGCCCTCGCTCTCCATCAAGGGCTTGATCTCGGTCGGGTGAACGTAGTAGGCGGTGGGAAAACCCTCCTCGCCGGGGGCACTCTGATACACACCTTCTGCGAGAATCCGGGCAAACCGCTGTTGGTTCTCGAGAGGCCATTCTGGACTCTCCTTGGCCATGGCCCTTATTGGGGCGAAGCGGGTGAGGAAGGCCGCGAACACGAGCCCGCCTGGGCGGAGCACCCGCCTTCCTTCCCTGAGGGCGGCCCTGCGGTCTGTCTCCTCGATCAGATGGTAGAGAGGACCCATCAACAAGACCGCATCGAACGTCTCGTCCTTGAATCGCGAAAGGTCCCGGGCATCACCTGACTCGACCGCGGCAAGCTGCACCTCCGCCTCTGCGGCCTTCCGCCTCGCGAGATCAAGACACCCTGGGGCGGCATCGAGGAGGGTCACACGATGGCCCAGTTGGGCGAGGGCGATGGCATAGCGACCCGGACCTCCCCCGACATCCAGAACGCGGGCGGGCGCGGCTGGCAGGTGCTCCTTCAAGGAACGCATCGTGAGAGCGAACTCCATCCGGTGCCGCCGGTCGAGCCTCTCCCATTCTCGCTCGCGGTGTCGGTCGTAATAATCGGTGATCCCGTTCATGTGCTGTGTCCCGAAGGATTGTGGCGCCTTGAATCAAGTTTGCGGTGATTGACACTCGGCGATTCGACAACGAGACGATGGGGCAGGAGGGGATGGCGAATAAAGATTGGGGACAAATCATGAGAACCAATGGCCTGTAAACCGTCATTTTATGAAGTCCCAGACTGAGTGTCCGATGGACCAACCACCGTGCTCTGTGGCGAACAGCACACGGATGCCGCTAGAGAGGAGGCGTTGAAGTACTGCCGGGTGTGGATGTCCGAACGAGTTCACAGCACCACATGAAACCACGCCGAATTTGAAGAGGTTCTCCGCGTAGAAACTATGCGACAATGACGTGTGACTGCCGTGGTGAGGCACTTGAAGAACCATGGCATCAATGCTCTTGATGTACTTGAGTGATCCTTTACCAGCATCGCCAGTAAGAAGTGCGGACCAAGAGCGAGAAAGCCTCGACGCCGAGCTAGCTTCCTTTGCGATGGTCTGCCGTGCGAGGATTATCGCTTCCAAGTGCTGGAAAGGAGCCAGTCTCCGCGTGATATGGCTGGGTCTGACACTCATTCGGACGTTTTGCGTTTCCAGAGTGATCGAGTTACTGAACGGGACGGCCCGGCAAGCAACAACCATGCTCGTGTCGTTAATGCAAACCCTGAGTCCCTTACCGATATGACGTAATCCCTTGGCGCTCGTGAGCGCCTTTGCAGCGTCAGCGGGCTTGGATGTCACTTCGTCAGCGCTCATCCCTATCGCGGCGAAGATTCCATCCGCATAAGACCGCAATTTGGGATCGGCTGCGACCGAACTCGCCCCGTTCATGATGACCTTGAACTGAAACCATGTTGAGTCCCGCACGAGCAGTGTTACCGTTCTCTTGTCTTCACTGAATCGGACTTCAAATCCTCGCCCCTTATCCGTACTCGAAGGTCTGTCTTCTCGCGCATCCGGCATCATATATTCTTCCCCCTCCATGTCGAGGTTCGGAGGATGCTCGGTGTAAGGCACTTCCGTAATGTCAGTCTCACGGTGACCACTTTCAATGAGATATCCAGCGGGGTCAGCCACGAACTTAGCGATTTGAAGAGCCTCTCCCAGATCATAACCGATTGTTGATGATCGTACAAGCGCGTCAACAGCCAGACACAAACGCATCTCGGCACCGATGGATGGAATCCAAAGGTTCCTCACTCTGGTCTTCTTCAAGAGGGCTGGAATACCAGATATGTGGTCAATGTCGAAGTGGGAAATAATCATCAAATCAAGTTCGTTCGGAATCATTGGCATGCAGTCCATCACAGGAGTCCGGGATCCACCGATGTCGAACAATACATTGGAAGCGAAGAGATGTCTCAATTGACCGCTCCGCTGGTGATAAAGCATCCCCCCCGTTCCTGCAACCAAGATTGCCAATCCTTGCCCAACAGGAAGTGCAGTGATATCGAAGCGGCGAAAAATGGTCTGTTTCAAGAATTCGCACCGTCCTCAATCGAGATGGTGCCGGTCATCCTTGCTCATCCTCGATTCGATGATTTCCTGGAACTCCAGTCTTGGCGCCAATCCCTCAATGCGGCGCTTGGCGGCTCGCTTGTGCATTTCTCTCCCTTCATCCAATAACACGACGAGGAAGCGTATCGGCAATGCTACACCTGCGCGAAGTTCCCATCCACCATCTTGACGAACAATGCCCACAACCGGGTTGATCCCGACCCCATACACTTCGATTCCGAGTTGATTCCTGTATGTGAACTTTGGAGACCATACTTTCACCCAGCGTAACTTCCCACGCGCTCTTTCTTTCTTCCAATGATTCTTCCTATCATGAACCCATCTTTCCGTGTATTTGACTTTCCATCGCACAGTTTCACCACATCGCCAACATTCTATGTCGGCAGGCAGGAGGGCGGAAAGGCAAGTGTCACACAACTCTCCGATGAATGGGATTGTGCTATCATTGATGAATCGATTCTGGGGGATTCCCATCTTCTCCAATTTGCCCGACATCTCACGCTGCATATTCCTGAGTTCCCGCGACCTGTCATCCATCTCATCCCAATCTTTCCAAGCGCCGCCCACGCCTGGGAGGTTGCCAAATGTCAATGTCGTCAAGAAAAGGAACATGAGTGTGTAGGTTGCCGCTTCAGCCAAAAGAGAGGGGGCTCCGAATCTCAGTGCATAGATTCCAGTACCTACAGTCAATAGAGTGCCGTAAAACCAGAGTGCCACAGCCCGCGTTTTGTATCTTGAAAACGGGTAATCTACTTTGCGCGCCCATCCGATGAGCAGTACCATGCACAATAGGAGTCCAAATGCTAGAATCACGGGCGGCATGAATTCGGCCGCTTCTTCCCCGGGGATGTCCAAGATAAAGAAGATGATTAAAGCCCCCAAGACCCCGATATACGAAATCAAACACCACCAACGCCACGCTCCACTCATTCCCTCGGTCATGGTTCTCAGTTGATAGAAGGCTGTGGGGGATATAACATGTGTCGATGGGGGAATGGAAGTGAGGAATCCTTTGAAAGATTGTGTCATAGCAGGCATCTACTTATATTCACGGTTGGATTCCGAACGGGGCATGCCTTTGGATCCATTTGCCTGGATAAGGGAAAGAAACCTGATTGATGAAGACCGCCTCAAGGGACTCGAGAACGTTAGACTCCAGGCGAAAAGGATGTTGGAAGATCAGAGCTTGCTCCATTACACCAGCCATGGGTTGGATCATTCAGACCGCGTGCTCGACAATGTGCGGCGACTTTCGGCAGACAACGTGAGAATGGAGGACGAAAATATTCGGCTGAATGACATTGAACTTGTGTCCCTCATAGCCGCAGTCTATCTCCACGACATTGGCATGCAGACTTTGGTCTTCGTGCAGGATGAAATCGGCGAATCCGGGTTTAGCACAGAACAAGCTGAGAAAGTTCGAGAGAAGCATGCAGAATACGGTGCGCGGCTGATCGAGAAAAGCGTTGGAGTTGAGAAGCACAAGTTTCCCACACTTGGGCTTGACCAGGACCCATTAATAGAGAGCCTTGCGGATGTAATCAGAGATATCGTGAGTAATCATAGCGGGCCTGCTCCCAATCTCTCTGCCATAAAGATGCTCTATAACAAACAAGTCAGGACGGGATTTCTGACTGCGTTGCTGAAACTCGCCGATTCGCTGGATCTGAATGAAGAACGTGTGAAACTAGAGAGGCTGAAGCGGTTCCGCATCCCTGAGCACTCCCAACTTCACTGGTGGCGACATCATTATGTCAGGGCAGTTCAAATCGACAAAGGATTGATCTCCATTCATATGAGCTTTCATCCGAAACTTGGCATAGTTTTCGTCGACTACTTCAAGGAACTCGTTCTTGACGAAATCAGAAGAGAACTAGCCAAGTCAAACAAGGTACTCTTCGCCAATGGCATACGCTTCATGCTTGACGAGGAAGTGAAGATCACTCAGGACGAATCCTTGTCGAGGCACATGCCCCCGTCGAATCTGATTGAGTTTATTGAGAAGGAGTTGCGGGCTCGTGGAGAAACCTTTGGCACAATCAAGGAAAGGAGCAAAGGTCTTCTTCCCGTGGCGGGGACAAGAAAAGACTGGATCTCCTACTGGAAGTTCAAGGGCAATCCGTGGGTGGATCTGCCACTGCAATACAAGGATGAAGAATTCGTCAAGACTGACAACATCCAGAAGATTCTGTCAGAGCTAGAATCCATCGTTCAGGGCAAGAGAGGGGATTTGAGAATTTTGACTGGAGAGAGAGGGTCGGGCAAAACGACTTTCTTCAATGTCTTCGAGGACTTCTTTGAGGGACAGGACATCAGGGCTCGCTATCTCGATATAAGTGAGGACATCTTCGACATCCACCATCCTAAAGAAGTATATGATTGGCTTTTTCGCAGAATCTTTCAGATAATGTCCCTGGATTCAGCTGAGCAGTTCTCGGAGTCTAAGTTGAGGAGAGAGCTTAGAACATATTCACGTGGGAAGCTGGTTCTGGGTGTCGATAACCTAGATAAATTCACTCGACCAGAAGAGCAAGAGATTATAAAACAATTCTTCGCGATGAGCCAAGGACTTCTTCAAGACCTGAAGAACAAATGCGTGATTATCATGGCATGCGCTCCCTCGTGGCAGGATATGCTGCAGTCTAATGACCTGCATTACCTCAGCACGCGGACAGAATGGAAACTGTTGCCTTTCAAGAAGTCAGAGGTAAGACTTCTTCTGGAGAAGAGGTTGCTTCCGAGCGGTCTGAAGTTTGAAGATGTTTTTGAAGAATCGGTGCTGACGCCATTTTTCTCCTTATCCGATGGAAATCCGAGACGTGTTGTCCAACTGGCGGAGGATCTTTGCGTGCGTGCTGCAGGGGTGAGCGCAAAGAAAATCGACGCAGGATTCGTAGACTCGCAATTAATCCAAGAAATCCTTCCAAGAATGCGCAAGGAAATAGAACGCATCGCTGGCATATCTAACTACTATACGGAAGCGGTCACGAGGTTCTTCCTGTTTCATGAAAGAATGGAGCGGGAAAGGCTTTCTGAAGAGCCAGGTTGGGAGGTGGCGATTCGTGTACTTGAGGGTCAGCATATACTCCTGGGCGAAGTTGATGAGCGATTTCTTGGGGCAATCGCATACATCTCTACTCGATTCTCGCGAGCCTTGGATGAAGGTAAGTTTGAGGTTTCCCTGATCTCCCGACCGGAAACCAAGGATTTCATCAAGAAGTGGCTTGAGACGGGCTTCACCCTAAGGGACTTCATATCCGCCTTCAGGCTGAAACCTTGGTCGCCTGCGCGGATCGAAGCTGAAGTAGCTGCGAGAATCTTTGATGTAAAAGTGACGGGAGCTACCAAGGAATTCCTCGATTCCGCAAAGGAATGCTTTGATAAAGTCCTTGGAGAAAAAATGGGCCCCGTGCCTGCCATCGAGTGTTCTTGGGAAGCCATAGAGAATCTCTTGAAGGCGCTCTATGTTCATTATGGCATCATGTCATCGGAGGGAGTAAATGCCCTTAAGCCACGAGACAGCCTTGGGAGGGCTAGGCATGACAATGTAGCCCTCGTCTCGGAGGCTAATGAACTCCTCTACAAACTAACGAGACTCGCGCAGGTTGCCGGCTATATACGATACTTTGATGAGATCTATTTCCTAGCACGGAAGCGCGAAAAGGTTTTCAAAACCCCATCGAGGCATCTCACTGATTTCACGGATCGTGATGCGGAGCTGAGCAAGCTCGCCATGAAGAAAGTGTTCATCGAACTCTTGCCGTTATTTCAAACAACGAAATCATAGGACTAGCGGTCGCAGCATATCACGAGCCTCGGTTTTCCCCCGATGTGGGGTTCGGAATTGCCGAATGATGGCGTAGGCAACTTCAAAATCGCCTCGACTCGACATGTTTATATCGCATGATGCCGAGACTCCAGCGGATGCGCCTGCTCGCCTGCTCGGAGAAGGACGCGGCCAGCGTCAACATGCGCGACAAGCTACTCGCGCTCACGGAATGGCGGGAGGGAGAGCCCTTCGAGAGCAAGCCGACTTACATTCGAGGCGACATGAAACTCATCATCATCGGCCAGGAGCATTTGTACCGCGACGACCTCGACGAGAGCGCTTCCTCTTTCTTCGGCGAGAAGCCGGAGGTGCTCGTCTACCTCTCCCGCCACAGGAGCGAGAGCGGCCTCAGGAGCCTCACGGTACACCCGATCGGGAACCACCGCCAGGCGGACTTTGGCGGGAAGCCGCGGACACTCGTGCCCTCCGCTCCCGCACACATGACAGGCGCGCTCAGAGCACTCAAGGCGACAGCGAAAGGCCTCGACTACGCGGTGAGCTTCGAGGCGACTCACCACGGCCCCTTCCTCAAGACGCCTACCTTCTTCATCGAGGCGGGGAGCGACGAGACCGCTTGGTCTGACGACAAGGCGGGAGAGGCGCTCGCGAATGCAGTACTCAAAGCAGCCCCCGCACAAGGTCGAGTCGGAATCGGTGTCGGCGGCGGTCACTACATGCCGAGGATAACCGATGTCGCGCTTACCCGAGACGTCTGCTTCGGCCACATGATCCCGTCTTACGTCCTCGACGAGTTCGACGAGACGATCTTGGAGAACGCTCTGTCCCAGACCGCCAAGGCCGAGTTCGTCTACTTCCACCGTAAGGCGATAAGCAAGCCGATGCTCAGGAGGCTGGAGGACTGGTTCTCGGGGCGGGGGATCAAGGTCGTCAGAGAGGAGGACCTCCCGCCGCTCTGACCCGTATAGACGTTCCGTCATGCCGGAATGACCACACATCCGTAAGGGAGAGATGGTCTACCTTTGCTCTGCTTTTGCTCTACTTATGCTCTACTTTCACTCTGCTTCTGCTCTACTCTCCGTCCGCTCCGAACGATTTCGCGGCAAGCGCAGACCTGCAGAGACATGAAAAGATTCTAATGGTGCGCCAGCTATTGCTCGTTAGGTTGGGCCGGAGAACATCATGTTGAAAGAATGCAACTCACACGGCTACTTCCGCGGGGATCTCTGTCCCGTCTGCGGCAGCGAGTCCAGGTTCCTCCTCAACGACCAGGAGGTCGAGTTCCTCGTGAGGACGATGGCGGGGGTCCTGAGGCACTTCCCCGAGAGGTTCGGGGTCACGATGGACAAGCAGGGCTGGATCGACATGGGGGACTTCATCACCGCCCTCGCCATCAAGAACAGGCGGCTCAAGTTCATCAAGCCGCATCACATCATCGGCCTCGTCGAGACCGACGCGAAGGGCAGGTACCAACACAGGGAGGGGAAGATCCGCGCGACCTACGGTCACAGCCTCGAGGTTGAACTCGACCTGCCGACTCACGACATACCTGAGACCCTGTACTACCCCACGACCACCGAGGAGTGCAACGTCCTTCTCGGGGCGGGGCTGATGCCCTTGGACAGGAAGATGGTGCACCTCAGCGCGACGCCTGCCGCGGCGATGGAAGCGGGGAAGGTGAGGGTGGAGAACCCGGTCATCCTCGCCGTTGCGGCGAAGAAGGCTGTGGAGCAGGGCGTCGTCATAATGAAGGCGGGCAAGACCGTCTACACGACAAAGGAGATGCCGGCGGAGTTCCTCTCGCGCTACGACGTCAGCTTGATGGAGAAGGCGGAGGAGGAGCTCTCGCCCGACGACTCGGGATGATTGGCGGGAGATTTCCACTCTCTGGCGGGGATGAAATCACGTTCCATTCGCCCATTTGCGGTAAAACGAAAGTATAATGATTACGGATGCTATCTGTTTTCAACTCCCCAGGAAGGTGATGAAATGGTCACAGGTTTCAACATTCTCGGAAGCAACAAGGCGCTGCAGGAACATTGGATCAAGAGATTCGTCGCCGCGCTCATCGATTTCTTGATCATCCTGATTCCCCTGTACCTCCTCTTCAACGTCATCTTCTGGACGGTCTTCTGGGGCTGGGGGTTGTGGTTCGGGTGGTTCTGGTGGCTGTTCGATGGGATGTTCGTCTTCCTCTATTTCGTGCTGCTCGAGATGATAATGCAAGGTTCCATCGGCAAGAAGATCGTGAACCTCAAGGTCGTCACGACCAGCGGGCAGCCGCTCGGAAAAGGCGCGATCGTCATCAGGAGCCTCTTCAAGTTGATCTACCCGCTGCTTTGGATAGACGTCATCCTGGGGCTGTTGACCGAGGGCGATCCCCGCCAGAAGTTCATGGACAGGGTCGCGAACACCGTGGTCGTGAGGAACGACGCGCAGGCGTACGCGGAGGAGCAGTTCAGGCAGATGCAACACATCCCCCCGCACCCGACCGTCGCGCCAGGAGCTTGGGGACAGCCCGGTCAGCAGCAGGCACCGCCGGGCTCCCAGCAGCCGACGACGCAGCCCCCGCCTGGTGGTTGGCCTTCGGGGCCGCAGGGCGCGTGGCAGCCCGGCCAGGGACAGCCGCCCCAGGGCCAGTGGCCGCAGCACCAGTGGGACGAGAAGGGCCAGCTGAAGCCCCCGACCAAGTTCTGCAGCTCCTGCGGCGGGGAGCTCCAGCCGCGGGGAGACGGGAAGATGACCTGCGTCCGCTGCGGACTGGTCTACTGAGACTTACGCTCAGGTAAACGGATTCCCGCCATCGTACCCGAAGAGGACGACGTTCACGACCACGGTCACGACGTAGAAGATCATGAGAGCGATGCCGGCCTTCTTGCCCATCATCCGGCCGCTGAGCATGAAGACGAGGATCATGAAGGACGAGCCCACCACGCCGACTATCATCGGCAATATCCTCACGACATCGTACGTCATCGGGGTCATGAGGCCCATGATGCCGAGCGTGAGGAGAAGGGTGACTATGCTCGCGCCGATGCCCTCGCCGAGCGCGAGGTCCGAGTAGCCTTTCTTGCTCGCGTGATAGCTCGCGGCTATATCCGGCAGGGAGGTGCCGAAGGCCACGACCGTTATCGCGAGGAGCCACGGGTCTATCCCGAGCTGCTCCGGTCGAGAGAGCTGAATCGCGCCCTGGACGATGAACTGCGCCCCCATCACCGCCCAGAGGACCCCGAAGACCAGCCACCTCGGGCCCGCCCTTATCTCGACCCGCCTCCCGAAGATCCATCCCGTCATCGCCAGCTCGATCTTGATGTCCCTCACGATCTCTTCCACTTCGTCCCTTGGCGCGTCCTTCTGCGAGATGTAGAGGTTGACCGTGTACGGTATGAACAGCGCGATCAGGACCAGTCCCTCGTAGGCGGTGAGGTGCCCGTCCAGGAGCAGCGCGGAGGCCACTATCGTGAACGTCGCGAGGAACACCGCGTCGCGCAGGGCGATCTCCCTCGTGGTCTTCACCGGCTTGATGATCGCCGCGAGGCCGATGACGAAGCCCACGGTCACGACGCAGGAGGAGAGCGCGTTGCCCAGGGCGATGCTGGGGCTCCCCTCCCTCAGGGCGATCACGGACACCAGGACCTCGGGCAGAGCCGCCAGCGTGGACACGAGGAGGACCCCGACGACGAACCGCGACTGCCCGAACTTGCGGGCAACGTAGACCGCGTTGTCTGTGAGCAACTTGGCCCCCTGGTTGAGCACGAGGAAGCCCAAGACTATCGCTCCTGCCCAAGCTAGGACGTAAAGGTCCGCCATCCCGAGAATCGCCCTTCTGACTGGGCCCACCATCGGTGCCCGGGTAATTAATATTGACGACCTACGTGACCAGCTCGTCCAGCCTGTTGTCGTCGATGCCGCGCCTGATCTCGCGCGCCACCCTCCTGCCCGTGCTCATCGTCGTCCGCCAGAGGCTGTTCCCGTAGGGGTGCCCGACCCACATGTGCACGTTCGTCCCGCCGCCGATCCTCGGGGCGACGTCGAACACGCAGAACTCCTCGTCGGCGCCGACGCACGTCTGCAGGGTGAACGGTCCGATGATGCCCGGCGGGTAGTGCTCCTGAGTCGCCTTCACGAACTTCTCCGCTACGGGGAAGATCTTGTTGAGGCTGCTCTCCCGCAACGTCGCCGCGTTGTGCCCTATCACGATGTACACGGGGTTCTTCTGCTTCTCGTTGAGGGTGAGCTGCTGCGAGGCGGGGAGCCGCACGTGCCCGTCCAGGGACGTCTCGAACCGCCAGTCGATGCCGAGCAGCTCGATCCCCTCCTCGTGCCCGGCCAGGGGCGAGTAGAAGAAGTCGAAGTTGAACACCGGCCCTATGACGTACTTCTCTATCCTCGCCGACTTCAGGTCCTTGCGGGAGATGACGTCCTGCTTGATCAACTCCTCCGACTTCTCCCCGAACTCCTTCGCGGTCGCGGCGGTGAAGAACCCGCGTTCCAGCCTCTTGACCTTGTGCGGTAGCTTGACCATGACGAGCCCGTCGATGTCGTCCGGGTCCTCGACCTCCTCCGGGAACGGTATGCCCGCCTTCTCGAGGAGCCAGTAGTAGTTCCTCTTCTCCCCGCGCTCCTCCGTCCTGAGCAGGTTCCTGCTGCCGTAGAGGGGCACGCTGAACTTGTCCTCGATGTCCCCTATGTCGCAGTAAGAGCTGAACGACCTGTTCGGCACGAAGACGACGTTCTCGCTGCGGAGGAATTGCTGCACCCTGTCGCTCATGACCTCGCCGAACTTGTCGAGGACGAGGGTCTGGTCGACCATGCCCCTGTACGCCTTGCCCCTCTTGTCGCGGAAGGCCTTGAAGTAACGAGTGTATGGTTCGTCCCGGCCCCCTTCGCAAACCGCCACGGTGAAGAAGCCCTCCTCGACGGCCCCGTCGCAGACGTCCAGCGCTGAGTGCGACGCAATCATGCCGATCCTGATGTCTTCCTTCTTGTAGCCGTCGAGCAAGCGGATGATTTCGTCTCTGTCCAACATCTTCTCCCCGCCTTGTGCCCGCGAATCGCCCGGAGGTATTTAGAGGCTTTCGAGAGGCCTGCTGGCCTCCTTCCGGAGTAGATCCGACGGTACAATGGGGATCGGTTGTCGCTCGGAATAGGGGGGGACACCTTCGAGCATCTACGCCTGGAGGAATGTTACCGATGTCCCTTGACCCAACGGGGGAAAATGCTTGACATACCAGACACGACCAAAGACTTCCATTGCGAGAGTGGCAAGGCACACAAGAGATATGGCTCTGTAAGCGTCAGAATCCACAGAAAGACGCACAAACGCTAGAGCCTACCCGTAGCAAGCAGGGCGGAGGTGGCCGTCAGGGAATAACTGTAGCCAGGCTCGTAGCCGCCCGCGGGCCAGTGGACGCCTGGGGCGGGCAAGTGCTCGGCCTTCTTGAATATGCTTATCGTGTCCCCGACCGACAGCCCAGCCCCGGGAACGCCATGGTACACGGCCTTGTACGTCGGCGAGTTCGACAGGGTCAGGTCTGACAGCAGGACGCGGTTGAGCTTTATCACACCGCTCCAGTCGTAGATGGTGAGCCGCACGGAAGTCAGCGGTACGCCTTGGCTGTCCACGTGGCTGACTATCAGCGTCCAGTTGCCGTCCTGGTAGTCGGACATCACTATGTCGATGCTGTCCTCACCAGCCGACGACCCGGGCAGCAGACTGCTCACCATGACGAACAGCGTGCTCACGAGAACCAAGGTAATCGCGACCAATAGTATGGTGGCGATGACCGGAGTCACTGCTTCCTCATCCTTCCGGATGAGCCAAAGCTTCTTCGTTTTTTGTCCTCCTGCGGAAGCTAGCCACACGATTGAAGCTCGCTTTGAGAGTATAAATATATTGTGCTTGCGCAAAGTCAAGGGTCATCGGCAACATATCCCGGGCACAACAGAGAGACGCGATCGAGCATCGGTTCGGCGGCAGAATGGTCCCAGCGAAGCTTGCGGCGGTCCAGACATCGCTCGCCGACGTCGTTCGACCGTGAACGCTCGCTTCTTTGCGGGGAAAATGACGGTAAATCGCTCCGAAAATGCGTACAAACCCCCATTTCCGATGCAACAGGCCATCGCACAAACGCACCGTTTCAAGTGACGAGGTTTCGAGGGCGTCTTACAGATAAGAATCGCCCAGCCAGTATTCCCTTTCCTATCGACATCTATAAATAGCGTAGGGGGGTTGAGACAACTTGAGTTGCCCCCTCCCCGTTCTCAGTAGGTGTGACACTATGAGACGCATAATTGCTCACAAGAAGAAGTGGGACGAACAAGGCGTGGCTTCGACAGTCGGGACGATAATGGGCCTGCTGATTTTCCTGACCTTTTTGAGCCTCATCGTCAACTCGTACGTCCCGGTCTGGATGAAGGACTCGGAGTCCTCGCACATGAACGTCGCCTACGGACAGTTCGGCGACTTCAAGGAGTCGATCGACACGCAGATGCTCTACGCACGCATGTCAGAGCTGGCGGGCGTCCACTTCACCCCGACCACAATCTTCACCCCGATAGCCTTGGGCCTGGACGGCGTCCCGATATTCTCGTCCCCGACGCTCGGCCTGCTGACCGTGGACCAGGCCAAGGCGCCCTGGAACGCTTGGTTCGGCTACTACCCCAACAAGGTCGTCAACGTCAAGCAGGTCGTGAACGAGACCGCGGAGGGCTCCGTGAGGCTCGATGTCTACAACAGGTACTTCGTGCCGCAGACGCTGGCCTACGAGAACGGCGCGGTCCTCAAGGCCCAGAGCGACGGGATGGTCCTGAGGGCGGAGCCGACGTTCGACATCACCTTCGTGAACAACACCGAGGAGATCACCCTGGTCATGATCACGATGCTGGGCTATGGTTCTATCCAGGGCTCCACGACCGAGGGAGTGCACGCGAAGGTCATCAGCGCGAGCATGGACGAGTACAAGCGCGTGCGGACCAACGTCAGCCTGAACCACACGACCCCGTTCGGCCTCGCCTGGTGGGGTTACTACAACAAGACCCTGAGCGACCTCTTCGGGATCACGCCGGACAGGTATAATGTCTGCACCCTGCCGGACGTTTTCACCAACCCCGGGTACTGCTACACGCAGCAGATCGTCCCCGTCTACGGGCTGATCCCCAGGATGATAAGGAGCCCCTTCTTCAAGATCGACCTGACGCTGAACCAGACCTCGCTGGACTTCAGAATCGGAATCACGTTCAAGAACGACTACTACAATAACATCCCCCGGATGATGCCGATCAAAACCCTGACCATCATGAAGGTGGTAGTCAACACGGCGGTGGGCGGGATCGGGTCCCTGGTGGACATCTGAGGTGATTGAGTGGCGAAGGCGATTCGGAAGATAATGCTGCCCAAAGGCACCCTGGCTAGCGGAGCGAAATGGGAAGGCACGCGCGGCTCGTACCTCACGCCGATACCCCTCGTGGGGGAGAACACCGAGGAGGTCGAGGTGATCCCGATCAGGGAGCCGTTCTCCTACTCGCGCGTCGTGTTCAACAAGGAATACTCCGAGTACCTCTACGAGGTCTGGGAGCCGCTGCTGGACGAGAAGGAGAAGAAGCTCCTCGAGATGGTCAAGGACGCCCTCACCAGGACGCTCGAGTACGAGCTGGAGAAGATGGCGGCGAAGGACAAGGAGGAGTACCTCAAGGAAGCGGTCGAGAGCTTCATCAAGTCGCGAGGGATCGCGATGGAGAAGAGCTCGAAGGACAAGGTCATCTACTACATCCTCAGGGACTTCGTCGGCTACGGGAAGATCGAGACCCTGATGAACGACCCCAGGATAGAGGACGTGTCCTGCGACGGCACGAACATCCCCCTGTTCATATTCCACCAGAAGTTCGAGAGCATCAAGACGAATGTGATCTTCCCGACCGACGAGGAGATCAACAACTTCGTCGTCGCGATGGGGCAGCGCTGCGGCAAGCAGATCTCCGTCGCGAGCCCCCTGCTCGACGGCACGTCGGTCGAGGGGCACAGAGTCCAGGCGACGTACTCGAGAGAGGTCACGACGAGGGGGTCCTCCTTCACGATAAGGCGGTTCAAGGAGAAGCCCTTCACCCCTGTCGAGCTGATCAAGTTCAACACCGCTTCGCCTGAGATGGTGGCCTATCTGTGGAACGCCGTGGAGCACGGCAAGTCGGTCATGTGCTGCGGCGGTACCGCCAGCGGGAAGACCGCGACGTTGAATAGCGCGGCGCTGTTCATCAGGCCAGGCGCCAAGATCGTGAGCATCGAGGACACCAGAGAGATCAACCTCCCGCACGAGAACTGGATCCCCGGCACGACGAGGAGCGGGGTCGGCGAGAGGGGGCCCGACGGCAAGGCGGCGGGAGAGATAGACATGTTCGACCTCGTCAGGGCGGCGCTGAGGCAGAGGCCCAACTACATCATTGTCGGAGAGGTCAGAGGGAAAGAGACCTACACGATGTTCCAGGCGATGGCCACCGGTCACCCGACGATGAGCACTATGCACGCGGACTCGGTCAAGTCGATGGTCAACCGTCTGGAGAACCCGCCTATCAACACCCCGAGGATACTCCTGACCGCGCTGAACCTGGTGGTCATCCAGACCCACGCGAGGGTCGGCGACAGCATCGTGAGGCGCATCAAGCAGGTCGTCGAGCTGGTCGGGTTCGAGCCGGAGACGAACGAGCTCATCACCAACACGGTGTACGAGTGGGACCCGGCCACGGACACTTTCATCTTCAAGGGGCACAGCTTCATCTTCGATGAGATCATGGAAATGAAGAACATGACCCACGAGGAGATGGACGCGGAGTTCCAGAGGCGCGTGGATATCATCAACTACATGGTGGAGAAGAACATAATCGACTTCAGGGAAATCGCCAGGATCGTAGTCTCATATTACCAGTACCCCGAGGAGACCGTCAAGAAGATCAGGGACGAGATGGGGTGGATCAGGGAGCAGCCGCTGCCCTCCGGCGAGGAGGAAGCGGGAGGTGAGACCGTTGGCTGAAGGAGCTAGCTTCGACACTCTCACGACGCGCAGGACGCTGCAGAAGACCAAACGCACGAGGCCGGGCGAGGAACTGGCGGTGAGGCCTCACCACCAAGTCATGCTGCCCAAGGGCTCAAAGCCGGTCACCGTGCCGCTGAGCCCGTTCCAGGCGATGTCCTGGCGGGTGATGGGGAAGTTCGTGACCTCCAGGTACAAGGGCAACGAGGAGCTCGAGGAGAACCTGCTGAGGGCTCACATGCGTTTGAGGCCGGAGGAGTACGTCGCATGGGGCTGGATGTCTCTGGCGATCATCTCGGGCGTGTGCGTGACGTTCGGCGTGGTCCTGGGCATACTGCTCTTCGTGATGGCCTGGCCCCTGCTATACGTGATCCTCTACCCCGTAATGACAATCATGCTTCCGATACTCTTGACTCGGATGGTGTTCTTCGGGCTGTCCCGGCTCTACAGGGGCATGCCGGCGGGCAGGGCGAAGAAGCGCGGCAAGATCATCGACGCGAAGATTACCGGCTCCATGAGCTTCATCTCCGCCATGGCCTCGGCCGACGTCCCCATCGACGTCATCTTCAAGGAACTCTCCCGCCAGCCGATCTACAAGGAAATCGCGAAAGAGGCGGAATGGATCACCAGGGACACGGAGCTCCTCGGGGTCGACATCCTCACCGCCGTCAGGAGGGCCGTGGGCAGGACCCCCTCGACGAAGTTCCAGGACTTCCTGCAGGGCGTGGTGACGACGAGCACGTCCGGCGGCCAGTTGAAGCCCTACTTCCTCGTGAAGGCCGAGCAGTTCGAGAAGGAGGACAAGCTGGATATGAGGAAGAAGATGGAGACCCTCGGCATGCTGGCCGAGTCGTTCGTGACCGTCGTGGTCGCGTTCCCCCTGTTCCTCGTCGTCATCATGGCGATAATGGCGGTCATCAGCAAGACGGGGAGCGGCTTCGTGACGACGCTGCTGTTCGCCGTCGTCGGGCTGATGATCCCCATGTCCCAGTTCGGCTTCATTTTCGTCATATGGAACATGGAACAGGAGGCCTGACTAGATGGCACGCAAAGAGTTGGAAGAGGCCAGGATAAGGCTCTACCAGAAGGCCGACAGGACCAGGATGATCCTCGGGGTCGGCGGCGCGCTGTTCGCTGTCATGCTGATCATAGGCATCCTGAACGGCATCGACTCAATCAACACCACGGGGAGGGCCGGCGAGCTGCCAATCCGGCGGGCGATAACTTGGGTCACTATCGCGGTGATGTGCCTCATCGGCCCCTACGGCTTCTACACCGCCAGCAAGCAGAGGCTGGTCAAGCAGATAGAGCGCAGGCTCCCTGACTTCCTCCGCGACGTCGCAGAGGCCGGCCGCTTCGGCATGATTCTCGCCGAGGCGATAGTGGTGTCCTCTTCAGGAAGATACGGCAAGCTCACTCCCGAGATCAAGAAGATGGCCGCGCAGATATCCTGGGGAGTCCCGGCAACCGAGGCGCTGCGGCTGTTCGCCATACGCGTCAAGACCCCGATGACCGAGCGTGTCGTGAGCATCATCGTCAAGAGCAGCGACGCTGGCGGTGACGTCGCGGACGTGCTGACGATGGTCAGCCACGCGACCAAGGAGACGCAGCTGACGGAGGAGGAGAGGAAGATCTCCATGTCCACCTACGTCGCTGTCATCTACATCTCCTTCCTGGTTTTCATCGTCACGATCTGGATCATGAACGTGACGTTCCTGCCGAAGATGGTCGAGGCGGGGACGTCGCTGACTAGCGGCGGGGTCGGCGGCGCGAGCGCGGTCGAGTCCCCTCTTGCGAAGGACATAGTCGGGGTCGTCAACACGATCCAGCTGGCCTTCATCACCGCCATGCTTGTCCACGCCGCGGGCGACGGCATACTCGCCGGGGTCCTCGACAACGGCAAGATAGCCACCGGTCTGCGCCACTCCTTCATCATGCTCTTCATCTGTGTTCTGAGCTTCATGGCGATGTAGGTGATAACATGGCCACAGCTTCCGGAAAGGACGTCGCGAAGGAGATCGAGGAACTCGACCGCAAGGAGGCCGCAGCATCGGCGAAGCTGGCGGCGCTGAAGAGGGAGACGAGCGAAGCGGAAGAGATGCTCGAGAAGATCGAGAAGAAGAAGCGGAGCGCCATATTCTCCGCCCTCGACTCGTTCAAGAGGAAGTACTTCAAGTCGCTCCTCGGGGACAAGGGCGTCAAGGTGCTCGCCCCCAAGCTCAGCGCGGTGGAGGAGAAGACGCTCGGCATGATCACCACCATCCCGAAGATCGTCAACCCCAACATGAGGGAAATCGAGATACAGCCGGTCCTGAAGAACTACTCCTACGTCAGGGTACTCTACGACACGATGGCCAACGAGTACTTCTACGAGGTGATCGAGCCAAAGCTCCTTGAGGAAGAGGAGGAGCTGCTCGAGGTCCTCAAGGAAATCCTGGTCGAGAGCCTCGAGATGACGGAGGACGAGCTCCCGAAGACCAAGGAGACCTACCTCAGGAGGATCGTCGAGGGCCTGCTCAAGGAGCTCGGCGTGAACCTCCACCCCATCTCGAAGGAGCGCGTCATGTACTACGTGATCAGGGACTTCATCAGGTACGGGCCCATCGACGCGGTCATGATCGACGTGCAGGTGGAGGACGTGTCCTGCGACGGCGTCAATATCCCCTTCTACATCTACCACAGGAAGTACGGCTCCATCCCGTCGAACCTCCGCTTCAACTCCGCCGAGGAGGCCGACTCGTTCATCGTCTGGCTCGCGCAGAAGTGCGGGAAGCACATCTCGGTCGCGATGCCCATGCTTGACGCGACGGTCCCCGACGGCTCGAGGCTGCAGGCGAACCTCGGGAGCCACGTCACCAAGCGCGGTTCCTCGTTCACGATAAGGCGGTTCAGGGAGAACCCGTTCACCCCGCTGGACCTGGTCCGCTTCAAGACCATGTCGCCGGAGATGATGGCGTACTGCTGGCTCGCGATCGAGAACGGCCAGAGCATGCTGATCTGCGGCGGCACCGCGAGCGGGAAGACCACCACGCTCAACGCGATCCTCCTGTTCATCCCGCCGCAGATGAAGATCACCAGCATCGAGGACACGAGGGAGCTGAACCTGCCCCACGAGAACTGGGTGCCGCTGCTCACCCGCGCGGGATTCGGCGGGAAGAGCCACATCACAGGCAAGGCGGCCGGGGAGATAGACATGTTCGACCTGCTCATCACCGCCCTGCGCCAGAGGCCGCAGTACCTGATGGTCGGAGAGGTGAGAGGCCAGGAGGCGTTCGTCGTCTTCCAAGCCATGGCGACCGGCAAGAGCGCCTACACCACCTTCCACGCAGACGACGTTCAGAGCATGGTTCACAGGCTGGAGAACGACCCGATCAACCTGCCGAGGGCGCTCGTGGCGGCCCTCGACATCGTGCTCCTGCAGGCACAGGTGAAGGTGGGGACCGACATGACCAGGCGGGTGAAAGGCCTGGTCGAGATCGTCGGGACAGACCCTGAGAGCAACGAGCTCATCACCAACTCCGCCTACACGTGGAACCCCGCCGACGACTCGTTCAACTACAGCGGCCACAGCTACGTCTTCGAGAAGATAATGCAGGCCAGGAACTGGAACCAGAAGAGGATGGAACAGGAGGTCAAGAGGCGCCTGGACATCTTCGACTACATGAAGAAGGTGGCCATCCAGAACCACAGGGACGTCGCCAAGATAGTCTCGGGGTACTACAGGGATCCCGAGGGCTGGATAAAGCGGATCAGGGAGTCCCTGGCGGCCGACAAGCCTCCGACCAATGGCGCGTAGGCAGAAGGAGTCGTCAGTCTGGGCGTGTTCAGCTTCCAGCCTGATTGCTGACGCGCTGCACCAGTCCTGGCTGCGTTCTCACGCGGGACTTAGGGGGATGAGGTCTTTCCCTAGATTTCCTCCTCGCTCGACGTCCCCTCGCCCTGGGCCGCCCCTTCCTGGCCCTCTCCCGGCTTCCTGATGACGACCTTCCTCTGGATCACAGTCGGGGTGACCGGTTTCTTCACGACGACCTTCTTGGGCACGGGCTCGACGGGGCGCGGCTCTGCCGCCTGGGGAGCCTGCTCGGCCCTCGCGAGCTCCTTCTTCTCTTCCTTTGGCGGGGGCCTCTTCTTCGGTTCCTCCTTCTTCATGAGGGTGCCGCACTTGTGGCACACCGTCGCGTTGATCGAGTTGAGAGTGCCGCAGGACGGGCAGGGCTTGCTGCCCATCTTCCTCATCTCTTCCTCGTCACGCAGCCAGTCCTCGAAGGTGAGGAAGCTCGGCTGCTTCTTCCACCAGGCCTCGAACTCCTCGTCGCTCAGCGGCCTGCCTATCTCGGCCTGCGCCTGCTCGCGGAACTTCTTCTTGACCTCGTCGTACTGCACACGCATCTTCTGCTCGTAGTCGGCCATCTCGACCTCGCCGGTCGCGAACTCGACGCCGCACTCCGGGCACTGCTTCACGTCGAGCGGGATCCAAGCTTGGCAGTTAGAGCACTTCGCCATGTCCTTCTCGAACTCGACGCCGCACTTGGGGCACTTGACTGAGTCCTCCGGGATGAAAGCGCCGCACTCGCCGCACTCGACCAGTTTCCCCAGTCCGACTCTCTTGGTGTAGGCGATGACGCCTACTATGACGACGACTATGACGATTATGATGAGGAGGAACATCCACCACGGCAGTCCGAATATCGTTATTTCCTTCACGCTCTCGACCGTGATCTTGATCGTCAGCGGCTGGATACCTTGCTGCGACGTGAACTCGATGTCGTACGTCCCATCCAACGTGCCCGGCGGGATCAGGACATCCACGAAAAGGAAGGACCCGCCGAAGTCGCCATCGGTGCTGGCGGTCAGCACGGTCTGGACATCTCCCTCCTTCCTCATCGTCATGTCGATGGGGAGGTTGGGGATCGGCTCGCCCCCGGTAATGGTCTTCACTTGCCCCACGACCGTGAACGTGTCGCCGGGCTTGAACTTCAGACCGGCGGGAGTCGTGCTGAGGGTGAATTCGCCGACCGGCAGGAGGACGTTCAGCGTCACGTTGGCCGCGTTGTTCGCCTCGCTGACCTCGCCTATTATCATCGTCGAGTCAACCCACGCCGTGAACTGGTACGTTCCAGCCGTCTCGATCGCGGGGATGCTGCTGATCTGCATGTCGAAAGTGCTGTTCGACTGGGCGCTCATATTCACATTTGACAGCAATGAGAGCCGGTCGCTCGTGCTTGGCGGCCAGACACCCGCTCTCCTGAGGAATATGCCCACGGAGAAGCCCGTGGCGTCGGTGTCGCCGTAGTTGTAGATCTTGACCGGGACCGTGACATGACCTCTTTGGGTCATGTCATACTCGGCCGCGAAGTCGCTATCGACAACTGCCAGGTCCGGCGGGCTGGCGACGAACACCTGCATCGTGACCGAGTTGTCCACCGGGTTATAGTCAATGTTCCTCATGCCGCCGGAGATCGTCGCCGTGAACATCAGGTCGTGCGAGCCGGTGCTCGGGGGTATCCATTGCAGGCTAGTCGTCGCGATTCCCCCGCGGTTCACCCTGAATGGGTCTGAGATGTCCGAGGCGGTTGGGCTGCCGTCTATCCTGAGCTCCACCCTCACGTCCGTCCCGTCGTTCGTCCCGATGTTCGTGATGTCGACGGTCATCGTCAAGGGGTTGCCCTGTATCGCCGTCGGTATGTGCACCTGCGACGCTTCGATGTGCAGGTCCGGCCACGTGTAGAGGTAAAGCTGGGTCTTCCCGATGTTATTGAACTCGTTCGTCTCCTTGATTAAGCCGCCGTCGCTCGGGGTTCCGACGGGGGGGTCCACGACAACTGAGATGACATATGTCAGCTCGAACGCGCCCTCCGGCTTGTCCCAGGTCACGACGGCCGGAGCCGTCCCGCTCAACGGGACTGATATCATCTGCCGGCCGATGTACGTCGGCCCGTAGGACGCATTGGTGAGATCCATCAGGCCGTCGCCGTTCGTGTCCACGTCCTGATAGTAGAAGTTGACCCAGACCACCGGGACGCCTATCTCGCCCGTGTTCCTAATCGTCGCCGTGATGGTCAAAGCCCTGTTGATCGGCTGCTGGTTGATGCCGCCGTTGTCCCCGGAGAACGAGATCGACTGGACGCTCAAGTCCGGGGTCAGCCGGCTGAAAGTCAGCGTGAAGGTCATGCTGCTGTTGACGAAACCGGTCACGTTGCGGTCGGGCGAATATCGCGTGTCGTTGATCGTCGCGTCGCCCGTGGCGATGTAGGTCGCGTTCGTCCACTGCGACTGCACCGAGGCGAAGCGGTCCTCCGCCGATGCCTTGTACAGTATGGAGCCCTGCGGGGCGGTCACGGGCCAGCTCGCCCTGCTCGTCCCGAATATGTCGTCACCAGGTAACGGGTTCGGCGGGGACTCGTTCACCAGAGTGCCCGTGTTGAGCCTCTGGAGGGTTATGTTCGTGTTCGCCTCCGGCCTGAGGACGGCGCCCGTGCCGTCGACGGCCTCGACAGTGAGCCACCAGAACCTTGTCACCTTGGCTTTCTGGGTTATGGTGCCTTCCCACCACCGGGTCATCTTCGTCGTGGTCACCTCCGTCATGTGCACGTACTGGTGACCGCCGAACGTGAGCTTGTTGGTGAGCGTCGCGTCGAGCGTTGCATTGCGCAGGTCAACATCGACGGTGCCTGGATTGAGATCCTCCGACCTGAGCGCCAGAGCGGTCGTGCCAACGAACGCCGGATCCCACATGCGGGTGGGCCCGTTGGTGTTCGCGACGACGTTCTTGCCCTGGAACTCGACCCTGTTGAAGAAGACGCTCGTACCGTGCACGTTCACGTCGGCACGGACCATTGTGTCGGACAGCTGGATCACGCCGGCGCCGCCAATCTCGAGCACACCGTCGCCCTGGTCCGTGCTGAGCAGTATCTTGCTGCCCTTGGATGCGACGATCGTGCCACCGCCGACGTAGAGGACGATCGGCCAGTTGTCGTTGTCCCTCGCCGTGATCGTCGAGTTGATGAGCGTCAGGGTCCCCGTGACCTTGATGAAGACCCGTCCGCAGGACTCCTGCGGCTCAGTCACGATGATGCTGCCGTCAGTGATGGTCATGCTGCCGGAAATGATGACGTTCTGGGCGACCGGCAGATAGGTGAGCCTGTGCGTGCCGGAGTAGGTTATCGGGGCTGGAAAGTCCCTGAACGCCTGCAGGATTCTCGTCACGACATTGTCCTGCTCGTAAGCGCTGCCCTCCGAGATCGCGTTCCCGCTGTCGACCTCGACCTTCAGCGTGTGGTAGCCGCAGCCGCCGAGCGCGTAGGAGTTTGTCGTCGTGACCAGCCTCGCGTCGCCGACCCTCAGCGGAGGTGCCACCGACACCGTCTCCAGCGCCAGTCCTCCGTCCAGTGAGAATGCCACATTGAATTGGGTCAATATATCGGCCTGGCCGATGTTCCTGATGACCGCGCTGAACGAGACGGACGTGCCTACCGTCGGTAGCGGGTCCGACGCCCTCAGGTCCTCGGAGTATGCCGTGGGGTTGGGCGCTGCGATGACGTTGAGTGTGTTGCTCCTCTGGTTGTTGGTCTCGTCGTATTCCTCGATTAACTCATTCGGGTCAGCCCACGCCCAGACCGTGTACGCTCCGACCCCCGGCGGGGTCCAAGTGAGCCTCGCGTCGAAGGAACCGCCAGCCGTGATCTGGGTCGGCACAGTCACAGACCCTACCTTGTTCGTCAGCGTGTCGATGTAGAAGTCCACGACCACTCCCGTGACGTTCGCGTCACCCTTGTTGTTTATCGTGGCGATCAGGTCGACGGGGTTCCCCGCGAAACCGATTGCGGCGTTGACCACCGTCTCAAGATCCGGAAGCAGCGGGGAGACTATCAGGCTGAACGCCCCGTCGTTGTTGACCTCCGGGGTGCTGCCCGCAGGGCCCTCATAGACCGTTTTGAAGGGGTCCACGATGACACGGACGCTGTGAGAGCCCGCGGTCGAGAAGCTCCATGTGAACTGCGTCAGGTTGGCGCTGGCTCCGGGGCCCAGGGAGAGCATCTCCTCCTCGTGCATCAGAGAGCCGTTGGAGATCATGTTGTCGTAGACCTTGATCCAGAACCTCCCAGCCGGACCCGTGCCTATATTGTCTATGCTGATGTCAATCGTGATGACGTCTCCCAGCTTCGGGCTCTGAGGCGTGTATGACATCCCCGTGGGCTTGAGGTCCGGGAGGTTCTGCGTATAGTCGGTGAGCTGCAGCGTGACAAAGACGATGTTCGATGCGGAATCCGCGGCGGGCCAGTTGGCCAGCCCGACCTGCTTCGTCGCAAAGTGCGTGCCGCTCGTCGCCGAGATATTATAGTTGCCCCAGAAGTGGACCCCCGTCGAGTCTATCGCGTCGCTGACCAGCGCTATGGGTGCCGTGCCCGCCGGGTCCGTCTGCTTCCAGTTGCCAGTTGACCTGCCGAAGTAACTCAGGATGTCGCCGCTGGGGACAATCTGGCCGGGACCGTTGTCCGGATACTGGGCGTCGATCCCCGTCAAGGTATAGGTCATCCTCAGAGTCGCCGCGTCGACTGGCGCGCCGTTGGAGTCCACCACGGTGACGTCCGCCAGGCGGTAGATGTACGCCGCGGTGCCCCCGGTAACATTCACCGCGTTGCTGTATTCGTAGGTGTGGGCCGGCCTCTGGGTCTCATCAATAGTCGGCCACAGCAGGAACGCTTTCGCCGGATCGACGACCTCGAGCGTGTTGTGGATCGCTGCGCTACCCGTGGCGTTGGCCAGATCGATACCCAGGTAGCTGTTGACCGCGACGAAACGGGTATTGCCGGTGAGGTTGACTTGGCGCCTGGAGTCGATCGTTCCCTTCTCGAAGAGATCGTACAACCCAGAATCGTACATCCTCACCGTGGCCCCGGCGAAGGCCATGGCGGGCGCGTCGTTGTTCTCGTCGACGTCCGACGCCCACCTCGCCACATCGGCGGGGTCGAGCGCCTTGATTGAAGAGTGATCCATCCTCACGGTTCCTCCGTTCGCCGTGAGCCAGCCGGGGAAGGCGAGAATCGAGTCGTCGGTCATATCAAGGACGCCGCCCTGCACCGTGAACTGGAACTTCAGGAACGGTTCGATGGTGTCTCCGGTCACGGTGATTATGCTGTTGTTTAGCTTGAGCGTGCCCTGCACCGTCACGCTGTACCGCGCGGCCGGGGTCTGCGCGAACCGTATTCCGCCGTTGCGGAGCTCCAGCGAGGCGGCGCCGTTGATGATGAGGTTGCCCGTCATCGTATACAGCGTGCCTTCGCACACCTCGGTGCCTGTCACGGTCCAGTTGCCACCGATGATCACGTTCGACTGACTGCACTGAGAGGCGGCTCTCACATTCGACCCCGTCCCTGCCGCCATGAAGGCGGCCAGGATCATGGTCGATACCACATACGCACTCATAACTCTACCATAGAGGGGGGGTAGGTCTTTCATTTTATTGCCTCCGCGATTCGATACTTGCTACGGAGAATCTGCCCTGCAGGCTCTGCGACAATCAGGCATCGGTCTTCGATGAGGAATGGCGTATTTAAGGGTTGCTTTACGATTAAACTGCTGGCTCGCCGCGCAATGGAGGGAACCGCGATGGCGACGCCATCCGCGACGCGTTTTCCACCGGAAATGGAGCTTGAGGGGCTCGCTAGACCACACGCTTCTTGACGACCTTCTTGACCGGCGCTGGTAGGACCTTCCTGCCCTTCTCGCCCTCGGACTCCTCGCCGCCCTCTTCCTCGGCACCGAGCCTGTGTCCGCAGGCGTAGCACATTATCGCGTCTGGACTGATCATCGTGCCGCACGCGGGGCACGGAATCTCGGCCGCCTCGGCCTCCGCGGCCTCCTCGAGCAGCCTGTGCCCGCAGGCGTAGCACATTATCGCGTCTGAACTGATCAACGTGCTGCACGCGGGGCAGGGAATCTCATTGCCCTCCGCTGCAGCCTCCTCCGCCGGCGCCTCTTCGGCCACCTCCTCCTCGACCACCACGGCCTTGGGCTCAGGCTTCGGGGTCTCGGCCCTTGGCGCCGGGGCCGGGCCCCTGGCTGCGGGCGCCGCTACCCGCCCAGGCAGGGTCGCGGGAATCCTCGTCACGCCGGGCGCGGGCTTCGCCGCGGGCGCGGCCGCGGGCGCCGACCTGGCGGCCGCGGGTGCCTGTGGCTGTGCCGGGGCGGGGGCCGCCTTCGCCGCCCTCAGGTTCTCCTCCATCGCAAGCAGTTCCTTCTCCTTCTCCGTCAGCCTGCGCGCGTCCTCCGCGAGCTTCTGCTTGCCCGCGGTGATCGCCCCTTCCTCCTCCAGCAGCTTCTTCTCCCTCTCGACCAGCTTCTCGCCCTTCTCTATCTGCTGGTTCAGAGAATCCTTGTAATCCTTGAGTATCTTGAGTTCTTCCTCTTCCCGCGCGATGACATTGTTCTTCCTCTCGGCCAGCTCGGCGGCGAGGACCCTGGACTCTTCCTCTCGCGCTGCAATCTCCTCCTCTCGCTTGATGACTTCGGACTGGCGCTGCGCAATCTGTCCCTCGCGCTCCTTGAAAGAGGCTTCCATCTCCGAGACCCTCTTGCCCTCCGCCTCGATCTGCTGCTCCCTGTCGGCGAGCCTCGTCTCCTGCTCAGCCAGCTCCTTCTCCCTCGCCCTGATTCCCCTGTCCCGGGCGTCAATGTCGTCCTTGAGTTCGGAGAGTCGGGTCTTCTCTTCCTCCAGCTTGGCGGTCTCTGCCTCGAGCTGCTGTCTCTGTTCAGCGATGGAGCCCTTCAGGTTCTTGAGCTCCTCTTCCTTCGCCTTCTGCTCCTGAATCCTTTTCTCGACAAGGGCCCATACAGATTCGTCAGCTGCCACGTCATTTCCCCCTTGAGCACTTCGCCTCGGGTGGAGTCCTCATATGCGAATCTCCGCGGACATATTTACTGAGGCTTTAATAACTATCGCCCTGCGAATCATGGCAGACGCTCAATCGCCCTTACTCTCGAATATCGATCCGAGGACGGAGATGCCGCCCTTATGGACCTCGAGTGAGTGCTTTTCCATGCTGTGCTCGCACGCCCTCATCTTCTCGACCTGCAGGTACCTTGTGAGCTTGCCCCTCGACCTGTCCAGCCCGAGCATAATGATGCCGTCGACGAGGAAGCCCTCGTTCCCCAGGAGCATCGGCTCGCCGCCTATTGACCTCTCCATGACGACGAGGCAGATCAGGTTCTGCTCTCTCAGGGACTTGAAGAAGTAGAACATCTTCTTGCGCATGTTCGAGACGTCCTCCATCAGGGAATAGAGCGCGCCGAGAGAGTCGAGCGCGAACACGGTGAACTTCTTCCCGTGGATCTTCTTGAAGTGCTCTATCATCTTCTCGATGAACTGCAGGTAGTCGGTCGCCTCGTTCTCCCCGACGACGCGGTCGATCTCCCTCAGATCAGTGAAGTCGGAGATCTGCATGTTCAGCGAGACGTCGATGCCCAGGCTCTCCATGTTCTTGAGATGCGAGTGCACCGTCTCTTCCAGAGTCGTGTAGAGGCCGAACTCACCCGTGTTCTTCAGGTACTTGGACATCAGGCTGTAGCAGAATGAGGTCTTCATGCTGCCCGGCGGCCCCGTGACCAGGATGATCTTCGGCGGGGTTATGTCGGTCTTGAATACCCTCTCGAGGCCTTCAATCGAGTTCTTGAACATGAAGGGGCTCCATTTGCGACAGCAAGCGGGGTGTCTGCTGTCTGCATGGATGGTGGAACTTCATTTTAACCTTGCTCTCGCATTGTAAATTCCATAGGGGACTGTATGGAGGGCCGCCTGTCCTAGAAAAGGCCGCTGACCGTCCCCTTGTCGTCTATGTCGACCTTCGTGCCCGCCGGCTCTGTCGGTAGCCCGGGCATGGTCCTCATCTCCCCGCAGAGAGCGTAGAGGAAACCCGCACCCGCCGAGACCTTGACGTCGCGGACGGTGAGGCGCCAGCCCTTCGGCGCGCCCTTCAGCCTAGGATCGTCAGATATGGAGAGGTGCGTTTTGGCCATGCACACGGGGAGCTTGTCGAACCCATGCTTGCTGAGCCTCCTGATGCTCGTCTCTGCCGTCGTCGTGTAGTCGACGCCGTCGGCTCCGTAGATCTTCAATGCAATCGTCTCGATCTTCTGCTCAATCGTTGCTTCGAGGGGATAGAGGAATTCGAATTCGCTGCGCTTCTCGCATGCCCTCATGACCGCCTTCGCGAGTTCGAGGCCCCCGTTCCCGCCATTCGCCCAGACCTCGTTCGTGACCGCTTCGTCGGCGCCTGATTTCATCGCCTCTATCTTCGCCACCTCGATCTCCGCCTCCGTGTCCATCGTGAACCTGTTCACCGCGACGACCACGGGAACCCCGAAGAGCCTCATGTTCTCGATGTGCTTGGCCAGGTTGACGCATCCCTTCCTGACCGCCTCGACGTTCTCCTTCCCGAATATCGCCTTGTCATAGGGCTTGCCCGGGCGCAGCGAATACGCCCCGCCGTGCTCCTTCAGCGCCCTGATCGACGCCACAATCACCACGCAGCTCGGTCGGTATCCCGCCACCCTGCACTTGATGTCCATGAACTTCTCCGCGCCGCAGTCCGCGCCGAACCCGCTCTCCGTGACGACGTAGTCGGCCAGCTTCATCGCCACCTTGTCTGCCAGGATCGAGTTGTTGCCGTGCGCTATGTTCGCGAACGGCCCCGCGTGGATTATCACCGGATCGTTCTCGAGGGTCTGCACCAGGTTAGGCTTGATCGCATCTCGGAGCAGGGCTGCCATCGAACCCGCGCACTTCAGGTCCTCCGCTGTCACCGGCCTCTTATCATACGTCCATCCGAGGACTATCCTGCCGAGGCGCCTCCTCAGGTCCTTCAGGTCCATGGCCAGCGCCAGTATCGCCATCACCTCGGACGCGGCGGCGATATCGAACGAGGCCTGCCTCGGGACCCCGTCCTCCCTGCCGCCGAGACCTATGACGACGTTCCTCAGCGACCTGTCGTTGACATCGACGCATCTGTTGAACGTTATCGAGTGCGGGTCGATGCCCAGCTTGTTCCCGTGGAAGATGTGGTTGTCGATGAAAGCGCTGAGGAGGTTGTTGGCAAGCGACACCGCGTGCGTGTCGCCGGTGAAATGGAGGTTGATGTCCTCCATAGGGATGACCTGGGAGTAGCCGCCGCCAGTCGCCCCGCCCTTGATGCCGAACACAGGGCCCATGGAAGGCTGCCTCAGGGTGGTGATCGCCTTCTTCCCGAGGCGGTTCAGGGCCATGCCCAGCCCTATGGTGGTGACGGTCTTCCCCTCGCCGAGCGGCGTCGGCGTGATTGCGGTGATGAGAATAATCTTGCCTTCCGGCTTGTCCTTCAGCCTCTTGAGGACCTCCATGCAGCATATCTTTGCCTTGTACGCTCCATAGGGCTCGATCTCGTGCAGGTGGAGCCCGGTCGACCGGGCGATGACCGAGATGGGCTTTATCCTGGCTTCCTGCGCGATCTCGAGGTCCGACTTCACTCCAGATGTCCCCCTGATGGCGGTGCAGAAATCGACGGAGCATAATAATCATTGGGCTTTCCCGCCACGGTCGCTTCAAATATCCCTCCCGCCATCGCGAGGCCGAGGAGCGCCGGGCCGGAGGCCGGACATGGTCGCGGAAATAATAGACGGCACCAGGATCGCCGAGCAGATGCGGGCCGAGATGAGGGCGAAGATCGCCGAGCTGAAGAGCAGGGGGATAACACCCGGTCTGGCGACAGTCCTCGTCGGCGACGACCCTGCCTCGAAATCCTATGTGGGCATGAAGGGCAAGGCATGTGTGGAGATGGGGATGTTCTCCGTCGGGGAGAGATTACCCGAGCAGGCGACCGAGGAGGAGCTCCTCAGGGTGATCGAGAGGCTGAATAAAGACCCGCGAATCCATGGGATCCTCGTCCAGCTTCCATTGCCGAAGCACATCGATGAATCCAGGGTCATCTACGCCATCTCTCCGGAGAAGGACGTGGACTGCCTGCATCCGGTGAACGTGGGGAAGATGATCTCGGGCGAGCCAGGATTCGTCCCCTGCACGCCGCGCGGGATCCAGGAGCTGCTCATCAGGAGCGGCCACAGCCCCGAGGGCAAGCACGTCGTCATAGTCGGGAGGAGCAACCTGGTCGGCAAGCCGCTCGCGAACATCCTCATCCAGAAGAAGAAGGGTGCCAACGCCACGGTGACCGTGTGCCACACGGGGACAAAGGACGTCGCGAAGCACACAAGGGCGGCGGACATCATCGTGGCGGCGGCGGGCAGCCTGAACATGATCACCGCAGACATGGTCAGAGAAGGCGCAGTCGTCATCGACGTCGGCACGAACAGGGTTGACGACCTTACCGCCAAGAGGGGATACAGGCTCGTTGGCGATGTCGACTTCGAAGCTGTCAAGCAGAAGGCGGGCGCAATCTCGCCCGTCCCCGGCGGCGTCGGGCCGATGACCATCACGCTGCTCCTCGCGAACACGATAGAGGCGGCGGCCAGGACTGTCCGCTAGGCGGACGCTCCCGCCAATCCAGCAGCTCATGGAGGATAAGAACAAACAAATATTCCCCCGCACATGCACGGCTGCGGTGACGGGATGGCACCACTGAAAGAATTGTCCGACTACGAGGACGAGCGAAGGCAGGAGAAGTTCGCCAAGACGGAAGTGCACAACGCCGAGTCCGTCGTGAACGAAGCGCGGAGAGGTAACTACGACATTGCCGAGGCGGCGCAGATACTCGCGCACGCCAAGGAGAAGTTCGAGGCAAAGGACTTCTCCAAGGCGATCGAGCTTTCCTTGGAATGCAGGAAGATCGCCTACGCGCTGATGAACAAGAGAGGCTGACCGCGGGGGGTCTCGCTTGCCCAATCAGAACGCGAAGGTGAAGCTGGAGGAAGACCTCAAGCTGATACCGGGTACGTTTTCCGTGCACGTGATGCTCGACAAGAGGAAGTTCACCGAGGAGGACAAGGAGCGGCTCGTCGGCGCGATACAGGACGTGGTCTACGCGATGAAGGTGCAGAACATCGGCCACTATCCCCTCGAGTTCGACGCGCACAACGCGCACGTCATGATCAGGAAGCATCTCGCGTCGCATGGCGAGAGGATCAAGGTCGCGTACGCGCGGTAGTCGTCTCGGGCGCTACATCGTCAGGGCGCCGCCCATCAGGTCCCTGAGCATCGCGAGAAGCGACGCGTCCTTCGCCTTGATCTCGTCGAGCACGGTCTCGATCGCCCTCTTCTTCCCGCCGCCATCCATCGTGTAGATCCTCTCGATGATGTCGCAGAGGAGCCGGGGGTAGAGCGAGTAGAGCCTCGGGTTCGCCATGTACTGGGGACCCTTGCGGAAGGTCGCCAAGTCGGTCAGGACCTTTTCCCTCCGGAGGATCTGGCTGTATGCTGCTAGGCCGACCTCGGAGAAGTCTCCTCGGCTCGCTGCTAACTTGACTGTCTCGGCCGCCGCCATGCCCGACGCCATCGCGAGGTCGACGCCCCTGAAGGTGTAGCCGTTGTTGATCAGGAAACCCGCCGCGTCGCCCGCCGCCAGGAAGTTGTCTGCATACGGGCGCCGGAGCGTCATGACTCCCAGCTCGGGGATCATGTGAGACGAGTACTCGATGACCTTCCCGCCGCGGAGGAGCCGGTCGATGGTCGGATGCCGTTTGAACTTCTCCTGGAGTACGTGCACCTCAACCTTGTTCGCGGAGACCTCTTCTGATGACACGACCAGGCCGAGGGAGACCGTGTCCTTGTTGGTGTAGATGAAGCCGCCGCCGTGCAGGAACCCGCTCGGCTGGCCCGCCAAGACGTAGGCCGCGCCCTCGTTCTCTGCGACGCCAAACCTGTCCTGTATCGTCTCCGGCGGCATGCCGATCGTCTCCTTGACGCCGACGGAAACCATCTGCGGCGGCATCTCGCCCCTGAGGCCGGCTCTCTGCGTGAACTTCGAGACGACGCCGTCCGCGGCGATCACGACGTCAGCGCCAATCCTGTCGCTTCCCGCCACGATGCCTTTCGTCCTGCCCCCGTCCATCCAGAGGTCGTCGACCCTTATCTCGGTGATCAAGGTCGCTCCGGCTCCTTCAGCCTTTTGCGCGAGCCAGCTGTCGAACTTGGAGCGCAGGGCGGTGAAGCTCGCCGCTTTTCCTGAGGCCAATCGGGGCGACTCGAACTGCACGAGAAGGGACTGGTCCTGGGTCATGAAGGCGAAGCAGTCCTTTGTGACCAACCTCTCGACCGGGCAGTCGTCGCGCCAATTAGGGATGAGCTTGGAGAGGGGATAGGAATAGATGCGCCCGCCGAACACGTTCTTCTGCCCGGGGGTCTTTCCGCGCTCGACGAGAAGCACCTTCAGCTTCTCCCGGGCGAGTGCGATCGCTGCTGCGCTCCCTGCAGGACCCGCGCCTATGACGATTGCGTCGTAGCGCTCCAGAGTATCTGGCCTCCGCGGCGGTCGTGGCCGGGGCTCGACAAGATTCGGGCGCTTTAAAATGTTTGGACAGGGCGGACGCTCAATCGTCCCGGGCGGTGCGGACCTGCCATATCGCCCTCGAGCGCACTGAGAGCATCATCGCGGTGAAACCGAGGCCCATGAGCAGGAATGTCCCGATGGTCGAGGTAAGCAGCGGATCGATTGCGGCGGTGCTCTCCAGGCCGCCGTAGAATATCAGATAGCTCCACGCCCAAAGCGCGCTTAGCAGCAGGAGGCACAGACCCACCCCCCAGAGGAGGGTGCGCCACGGACGCCGGGGCAGGATGAAATGACTCCACCTTCTCCCTCCGCCAGCATCCGAGCCTGCCCCCTTCGCGCTCAGCATCAGCAGGAACGCCGGGACCAGGGGCAGGACGAGGAACGCGACTGCAATGGCGGGGTGCGCGGAGAACGAATGGTTCGTGCCTGCGCTGGATGTCGCGGCCGCGGTCTTCCAGGAGAACCCGTTCGCGATGACTAGAATCGTCGGCTGCACTTCCCAGCGCTCGGATTCAATCGTGCACGTCTGGCTAGGCGGGGTGCATGCTGACCACTCGGTCACGCGGACCTGTACCGGGCACAGCGGCGAGAACAGGATGACGATGTATGAAAGGCCGATGATGAACGCCGTGGGGACTCTGATCTTTTCGAGGGATGTCATCGGTGGACCGGCTCCTGTCGTTGACCTTATGCGGTTGCGGGCTACAAAGGTTTCCTGAAATGGGAGGCGGACGCCCGCTGGCGGGAATTCAGCGATACCTTTTTATCGGTCGCTTTCATGGCTTTCATTGAGGGCTTCCTATGGTAGAGAAGAAGGCGGCGGTCGCGAAGCAGACAGCGGCCGCGAAGCAGGGCAGAGAGAAGATCGGCATAGGCAGACTGCTGGGGATGGTGGGCGGCATCATCACTCTCGTCGGGGCTCTCTTGCCCTGGGTGACTCTCTCCGGTGGCCGGCTCTCTTCGCCACAGATGTTCCTCGGAGTCTCGACCGGATTCTTCGGGGTACTATTGAGCCAACTGGGCTTCTTCGGCATCGTGATGATGTTCGACGGCAAGAAGACGACCTCGTTGGGCGGCCTGGCCCTGGGCGCATCCGGCTTCGTCTTTTCGGTTCTCATCCTGGCATTCCTGGGTGTCCTGTCGGTCGGCGACACGTCCGGAATCAACATCGAAATCGGCCTCGGCATCTACGTGTGCATCGTGGGATCGATCATGCTGCTGGTGGGCTCCATCCTTGCACTGATCGAGGCGGGCAAGCCAAGGAAGCTGCCGATACCGCCGGCGAAGCCCGCCAAGAAGGGCAAGCCAGTCGAGGCCTTGGTGCTGTTCGCCGCGACTCTGGCGGGAGCGGTCCTCCTGCTCGCATACCCGTGGACCTACGGAAAGGCGGACGCGGTCGGGGCCATCTACTTCCTTTACGGACTGATACTTGCGCCGACCTCGTACTACGTGTTCAAGGTCGAGTATTGGACCTGGGGAACTCTCCTCATGGTCCTGATACTCATAATGCTGTTCGCGATCCTTGCGTCCACATTCGTCCTGCTCGCCTACGCGGACGCGCTCGCGATCATCCTATTCTTCACGCAATCGACCTATGGCGTCGGCGTCTGGAAAGTCGACCGGGCGAGGGAAGAGGAGCAGAAGAAGGCCAGGGACGTCGTGCGCACGGCGAACCCCGAGGGCCTTCACTGCCCGAGGTGCAAGAGCTCGGACGTCTACATCTGCGACGACGGCTCGACGTACTGCAGGAGCTGCAAGACGGGCTTCGTGAACATACACGACACCTCCGCCAAGCCGAGGAGCTCGATGCAGGGAGTATAGGGTAAGGCAGCTTAGGTCGCGTGAGAGGTCGCGGTTGAAATACCTCCATGCTTATCGCTGAACCGCATCCCTACCAGACACGGGGGCAGAGGAGTGAGAATGGTTTCCTTCGAGCTCACCGACGAGCAGAAGCTGATGCAGAAGACCGCGCACGAGTTCGCCGAGAAGGAGATCAGGCCCGTCGCGATGGAAAGCGACAGGAGGGGGGACATCCCCTGGGACGTTCTGAGGAAGGCTCACGCCCTTGGGCTGACAAACGCCATGATCCCCGCCAAGTACGGCGGCGGCGGAGTCGAGAGCATCCTCGGCAACTGCGTGGTCATCGAGGAGCTGATGTGGGGATGCGCGGGGATCGCGACTTCACTGGTTGGCGGGGCGCTGGCCTTCCTCCCGATAATGTACATGGGCACGGAGGAGCAGAAAGCGAGGCTACTGCCGAGGTTCTGCGGCAGTGAGCCGAAGCTCGGCGCTCTCTGTGTCACCGAGGCGGACGCGGGAAGCGATGTGGCGGCAATCGCGACCAAGGCCGAGAGGAAAGGCGGCGAGTGGGTCATAAACGGCGTGAAGCGTTTCATCACGAACGGCGGCATCGCGGAGATACACGTTGTATTCGCGACGGTCGACCCGAGCCTGAAGTACCTCGGCCTCCGGGCTTTTGCGGTGGAGAAGGGGAATCCCGGATTGAGACAGGGGAAGGTTGAGGACAAGATGGGGATCAGGTCATCGCACACCGCCGAGGTCATCCTGGAAGATTGTCACGTGCCCCTGGATAACCAGCTTGGCGGGGAGACCGAATCCGCGTTCTACGGCGCGATGATGACGCTCGAGCGCACGAGGCCACTCGTCGCTGCGGGGGCGATTGGCGTGGCGAAAGCCGCGTACGAGTACGCGCTCGACTTCAGCAGGAAAAGGAAAGCCTTCGGGGCCCCGATTGCGAAGAAGCAGGGGATCGCGTTCATGCTCGCGGACATGAAGACGAAGATAGACGCCGCGAGGCTCCTGACCTGGCACGCCGCGTGGCGGGCGGATAACAATATGCCGATGAACAAGGAAGCGGCGGAGGCGAAGCAGTTCGCTGCCGATGCCGCCATGGAGGTCACGACGAACGCCGTGCAGATCCTCGGCGGCTCGGGCTACATGAAGGACGAGCCTGTGGAGAAGTGGATGCGCGATGCGAAGGCCTTCCAGATATGGGAGGGGACGTCGGAGATACAGAAGCTGATCGTCTCGAGAGAAGAGATTGGGGACCTCTAGCCTTCACGCTCGATTATCGTTGCGATTCCCTGGCCGAGCCCTATGCAGAGGCTCGACAACCCGTACCTCGATCCCCGCCGCTCCATCTCGTGGAGCAGTGTCGTAATTAGGCGCGCGCCGCTGCAACCGAGGGGATGACCGAGGGCTATCGCACCGCCATTCACATTAATTCTTGCGTTGTCGATGCCGAGCGTTTTCGCCGTGGCCAGGGGGACCGACGCGAAAGCCTCGTTGATTTCCCAGAGGTCGATGTCCTTCACCGCCAGACCGGCGCGCCCCAGCGCCTTCCTGATGGCGGGGATCGTGCCGTCGAGCATGACGACGGGGTCGACCCCGACTACCGCCATCGAGACAACCCGTGCCCTCGGCTTTAGGCCGAGTTCGTCGGCTTTCTCGCGTGAAGCGAGGAGCAACGCGGCGGCGCCGTCGCTGATCCCCGAGGAATTGCCCGCAGTGATCCGCCCATCAGGCTTGAACGCCGGCTTCAGCGCCGCCAGTCGTTCGAGGGTCGTGTCTCGCCTCGGATGTTCGTCGACCTCAAACCGTGATTCCTTCCCGGAGTCATCGACGGCTGGAACCGCCACGGTCTCCTTCAGGAACAAGCCGCCGTCGATGGCGGCGATTGCCCTGCGGTGGCTCTCCAACGAATATTCGTCCATCCGCTGGCGGGTAATCCCGTACTTGTCCGCGACGAGATCGGCGGAAATACCCTGAGGCACGAGCTGATAGCGCGCGAGGTAGCGCGGGTTGAATGCGTCCATGTCCGAGAGCAGCGGCACGCGCGTCATGCTCTCGACGCCGCCGCCGATCATCATGTCCCCGCTCCCCGACATTATCGCCTGCGCGGCGAAGTCCACCGCCTGCTGTCCTGAGCCGCACAGTCTGTTCACCGATGTTCCCGCAACGGTCTCGGGGAACCCGGCGATCAGCGCCGCGAGGCGCGCGATGTTCAGTCCCTGCTCCTTGATCTGCGTGTTGCATCCGAGGATCACGTCTTCCACTTGGCCGGGGTCGACCCCCGCGCGCGCTACCAACTCTCTGAGCACGAGCGCGGCGAGGTCGTCAGCGCGGACGTCCCTCAGCGCGCCGTTCCTCTTCGCAATCGGTGTCCTGACCGCCCCGACTATCACGGCTTCGTGCATCGAACTGTCCGAACCGCCGCAAGCCGGACGGGAGATATCAATCCTCGCAGCCGCTCTGGCGAAAGGCTAATGACCGCGGCCCGCAATCGCAGGCGCATGGCACGGTTGGCACCGCCGAAAGAGAAGGGGAGCGAGACGTGCATGGTCTCGGGCTGCAAGGAAGATGCAGCGCGTTCGATATCAGCCGACAAGCTGAAGAAGACGCTCTCCGGGGTCTCCCTCAAGACGGACTCGAGGAGGATCCACATCTGCAAGACTCACTACCGCCAGTTCCGCAAGAAGACGAAGGGGGAGAGGGAGCTGGAGAGGCTCGGCTGGTAAGGCACAGGTTTAACACCAGCCCGGCTTTGGTCGGAGTGTGAAGTCAGCTGCGGTGCTGTTCCTCTCCAGCGGCGCTTCCTACGCGAGCCTAGTTTTCGTCGCGGGATTCGCGAAGGACAACCTCGGCGCGACCGCGTTCGAAGTCGGGGTGATCGTGGGCTTCTTCAACTTCACGTTCCTGCTTTCCTCGTTCATCCTCGGGCGCCGGGCGGACATGCACGGAAGGAGGCTCATCCTCATCTCAGGTCTGATCGCCTCCGCAGGCGCGTCCGTGACGCAGATATTCGCCTATGACGCGTTCACCCTGGCCCTGAGCAGGGGCCTGGTCGGTTTCGCCGGCGGGGCGTATCCCGCGGCCCTCCTCACGTACGCGCAGGAGACGAACGAGAAGATGGGGAAGTTCTCCTCGTACGGTAGCCTGGGATGGGGTGTCGCTTCCCTCGTCGCGGGTGCGCTCGGCGTGTACTGGCAGATATTCGCCCTCACCTCCGTGCTCTTCTTCGCGGGCTTCCTCCTCGCGCTCGTCATGCCATTCGGCGAGGAGAGGCTCGTGAGCGTCCCCCGTTTCCCCCTGGCCATCCTGAAGAAGAACCTGCCGATCTACGGGGCGATGCTCATCCGCCACACCGGGGCGAACGCCGCCTGGGTCCTCTTCACGCCCTACATGATCGAGTCGCTGCATTTCGACCTGCTGAAGGTAGGGGCCGTCTACGCGATCAACCCGATCTTCCAGTTCATCGTCATGCAGGCCACCGACAGGTTCAGGAGCATCCCGCTGGTCTACGTCGGCCTCCTGTTCTCCATTCTCGGGTTCCTCGCCATGGGGCTCGCGACCGACTTCACGCAGATGATGCTCACCCAGCTGCTGATAGGCGTGAGCTGGGCTGCGCTCTACGTCGGCTCGGTCAAGTTCGTCATGGAGAGGAACCTGGAGAGGGCGACCGCGACCGGCCTGCTCAACTCGACAATAGGCGTGAGCTCGATCGCGGGGCCATTCATCGGCGGGACCCTCGTCACCGTATCTCTCGCAATCGGCCTGCCTCCGGATCTCGCGTACAGGACTACATTCTACGCGGCGGCGATCATGGCCCTGATCGCGCTGGCGGCGCTCCCTTACATCAACGGCCGCAGGGCTATCCCAAGGCCAGCTTCCTGAGGCCGTCCCTGCCGTCCATCTCCCGCGTCATCTGGAGCCTCGAGAGCTTCTGGATGCTGACCTCGCCTACCGTCGCGACGGTCGCCTTGAAGACGTGGCCGCCCTTGAGGATGAAGTCCCTTCCCGAGACGGCGGCATGGAGGTGCATCGGCGGGTCGGAATTGAGGGTGATCGTCCCGTGCAGGCCGACCAGTTCGTGGGCCTCTGGGAATGTCTTGCGGTGGTACTGCCTCCCGTCGAAGTAGCCGAGCTCGAAGTCCTTCAGCTGCCCTATGCCGAAGACGACGTAGCCGCTCGACACGCCCTGGTCCCACGCGGCCTTCCTGAGAGACTCGAGCATGTCCTCCCCGTCGTCCATCCTCACCATCACGACGCTGCCGTCAATGGCCGACCTCATCCTTCCGCCTCCTCCTCTGCTGCAGGCTCTCCGCCTTGATCTTCAGCCTGGAAGCGATCTCCCTCGCGAGTTCCTGCGGGCTGCTGCCGACGGTGTAGACCTGGCGGGGCTTGCACGCCGCGACGAAGTCCAGGAGGTCGTCGAAGTCTGCATGGTCCGTCAGGGGGAACTGCGCGTCCAGCTCGCCGCCGTGCGTGAAGTCGAAGACCCCGCACCATCCGGAGACGTACGCTCGCGACCCGCCATTCTCCCTGAAGAATGAGAACTCCTGCGGCGCGCCTGCGCCGAGCCAGTTCCTCGACACGACGTATGCCCTCGCCTCCTTCTTCTCTTCCTTTGTCATCTCGCTAAGGCGGCGGCAGTTGAGCTTGTGACCGTGGGCCACGTAGATGTCCGCGATGTCTGCCATCCTGTCGCTCACGACAGGCTCGACCTTGATCGTGTTGAGCAGGGCGACGAGCTCCTGCGCCTTCCCGAACTCTATCGCGCCGAACGCGACCGACCTGGTCGCCAGCTGCGACTCTGCCCAGGAGAGCACGTCCTTCTCCACCTCCCTCTTCGGCGGGAGAGAGAACTGCGGTCTGCCGTAGGTAGACTCGACGATCAGGGTCCTGCAAGGCCGGGGGACCGCGACGCCACAGGTCAGCCCGCCCTCGGGATTGAAATCTCCGGTGTAGAGCGCGTCACCGACCTCGACCATCGCCGAGCCGAATGTGTGACCCGCGTCGTGGAACTTGACCTCGAACCCGCCGTACTTCTCGCTGCCGCCGATCCGCAGCGGCTTCCCGGCGCCCCCGCCGAGGCGGACCTTCATCACCGCAAGCGTCTCCGGCGTCATCAGCGCGCCTCGCGACAGGTGGTCCATGTGCGCGTGGCTCACGATGGATCCCTGAGTCTGCGCGTGAGGGTCCATGACTATCTCCTTGATCCCGTCCTGGAGGCAGATACCCCGGTCGTAGTAGACGCGCATCAGCCCCTCCGCGTGAAGACGTACCTCACCGGTATGCGGTGCTTGATCCCGGTCCAGTACCCGCACCGCTCGCAGTGATAGCCGAGGGTGACCGTCCCGCCCCAGACGGTCATGTTCCTCACTCGCTTCAGGCGGGCCGTGCAGACGGGGCACTTCGCCATCGACCTCGTCTTCCCGGATTCCCTGCAGATGATCTTGAGGTCGATGATGCCGGAATCGATCGCAACGTGCCTCACCCTGACCTCGCCTATCCTGAAGACCTCCTCCCCCTGCAGCTCCTTCTCGACGAACCGCTTCAGCTTCCTCTGCGAGTCGACTTCCCGCTTGGTAGCGATGACCCGTTCAAGCGCGGCTGCTACCTGCTCGTCATCAGGGATGCGGTAGCGAGGCACGTGTGGTGTAATGAAGGCGGTGATACATAGGTTTCGTCGGCATGATGTGGGTGGTTGCTGCGCGAGGCTCCGCCCGCTGCCCAGCAGCCCTATTTAAGCCCCACGCGGAAAGCATATACGAGCCACGCGGTTGCTCAGAGGCACACGGCGCGACGTGTTCTGCCGTGCTCTGGGAGGTATCTCTGATGCAGCGCAAGAGAGCGATAATCATGGGAGCGGCGGGCAGGGACTTCTGGAACTTCCAGAGGGTCTTCAAGGACCGCGAGGAGTACGAGGTCGTCGCCTTCACCGCCGCGCAGATACCGAACATCGTCGGGAGGAAGTACCCGCCGTCCCTGGCGGGGAAGCTCTACCCTCAGGGCATCACGATATACTCGGAGGAGGACCTTCCCCAGCTCATCTACCGCCTGAACGCGGACGTCGTCGTCTTCTCCTACAGCGATGTCGACTACGATTACGTCATGCACAGGTGCGCGCTGGTCAACGCCTGCGGCGCGGACTTCATGCTGCTCGGCACGAAGAGCACGCTGATCAAGTCGGCCAAGCCCCTCATCAGCATCTGCGCGGTCAGGACCGGGGCGGGAAAGAGCCAGACTACAAGGCGCGTGACCGAGGTGCTCCAGAAGAAGGGGCGCAAGGTCGCTGTGATCCGCCACCCGATGCCGTACGGCAACCTCGAGGACGAGGCGGTCGAGCGCTTCGCAAACTATGATGACCTGGACAGGTACAAGTGCACGATTGAGGAGAGAGAGGAGTACGAGCCTCACATCGACAAGGGCGTCGTGGTCTTCGCTGGCGTAGACTACGAGGCGATCCTGCACGAGGCGGAGAAGGAGGCTGATGTCATCCTCTGGGACGGGGGGAACAACGACCTGCCGTTCTACAAGTGGGACCTGCACATCGTCGTTGCGGACCCGCTCAGGGCGGGAGACGAGCTGCGCTATCACCCGGGCGAGACGAACCTGCGCCTCGCCGATGTCGTCATAATCAACAAGGTCGACTCGGCGACGCCCGAGAACATCGAGAAGGTCCGCCAGAACATCAAGGAGAACAATCCTGACGCGATCATCGTCGAGGCGGCATCCCCGATCAGCGTCGTCGACCCAGAGCCGATACGCGGCAAGAGAGTCCTGGTGGTGGAGGACGGGCCGACGCTGACCCACGGTGGCATGACCTACGGGGCGGCGACGATAGCCGCCAACCGGTTCAACGCCGCGGAGATCATCGAGCCGGAGCCGTTCGCCGTCGGGACCATCAAGAAGACGTTCAAGAAGTTCCCACACCTGAAGAAGGTCCTCCCCGCCATGGGCTACGGCGACAAGCAGATCGCTGAGCTGCAGGAGACCATCAACGCCATCGACTGCGACCTGGTCCTGAGCGGCACCCCGATAGACCTGAGGAGGGTGCTCAAGGTAGACAAGCCTGTCGTGCGCGTGAGGTACGAGCTGGACGAGATAGGCCACCCGAACCTCGAGGACGTGCTGAAGGACTTCTGACCGAGCGGGTTCAGCGACAAAGGGAACCGTCATCCGGGCGTTTTCGCCGGGGGCAAATGAAAGCGTTTTGGCTGATTTGTTAGCCAAAGATAAGGCTCGCCTGGAGGGGGGTCAGCGAAAGTAAGCGACAGGGAGGCGGTCGCACTCACCCGGGCACGAAGCTGTTCATTTGGCTGATTTGTTAGCCAACCGTGACCGGGCTGGCACGGCGCCCTCCGCCCTTCAAGTTTTGTCGGCCCCATGGAATCGAAGCGACTCTCTCCGCGCAACTTTATTATAGAGAGGTCAAGATGAGCGCCAGACGCGAGGGTAGCCAAGCCTGGCCAAAGGCGAAGGACTCAAGATCCTTTCCCGAAGGGGTTCCCAGGTTCAAATCCTGGCCCTCGCATCATCATTCTGGGATTAAACGAAAGCGAGCTCTTCCTTCCTCTCGCTCGTCTCCCTGCGCAGTATCCGCGACGAGATGTCCATGAAAGCCTTCTCCACGCCTTCCCCGGTCTTCGCGCTGGTGAAGAAGAACGGGCTCTCGTACGCCTTGCCGAACTGGGCCATGTTCCTCTCCTCAATCTTCCCCCTGTCCCCGAGGTCGACCTTGTTGATCAGGATCGCGACCGGCACCTCTCCTGCGATCTTGTATGTCCTGTCGAGCCAGCCGTCGAGGCGGTTCATCGTCTCCTGGTTCGTGACGTCGCACACGGCGATGATGCCATTCGCACCGCAGAAGTAGGCGTCCTTGAGCAGCTCCCTGAAACCCTCCTGGCCCATGATGTCCCAGATGGTCATCACGACTTCCGTCTCCCTCTCTCGGAAACCGTCGTAGAGGCAGGTCGACTTCTTGCTGACCTTGGTCCCTATCGTCTTGATGTACTTGTCGTCGAACTGGTTCAGGACGAAACGCCTGATGAGTGAAGTCTTGCCGACGCCCGCGTCCCCGACAAGGCAGACCTTCGCCCTGACTCTCGGCTTGCTTGTCCATTCCTCGTCGCTTTCCACATACTCCTCTTCGGGCAAGTTGCACGCTCCCGCCAGTCTGATGCCGGGGGAGGGGTCAAAGCAGTTGTCCCTTGGAAATCGGTTTTGATAATCTTGGGCAGATTCGCGCCGAGGTCGGGGACATTCTCTTCGAATCCAAGACGAACCTCCTGAGGTCGGGGAGGCTTGACGCGTCGATGTCCTGAATGCTCGAGAGCGTGGCGGTGAAGCTTGGGGCTGGAGAGACGAATGGTCCCGCCACAGTCCAGACAAAGGCGCCACGAGACTACATTCGTGGTCAAGCACAGTGCATTCGAAGTCTCACTGCGCCGGTCTGCGCATGTTCCGCCCCATATGGCACCGTATTCTCCCGCATTGGAATCGAGTCGGTCCGCATTTTCCGGGCATCGGTCCGCGTTTTCCCCGACCTCGGGCGCATTGTCCGAAGCTTGGGGCGCATTTTCCGTGATTCCCTCCGCGTTTTCCCGGACTGTGCTCGTCAATCCCTTATATACGCGACATTGCGCCCAGACTCGCTCCGCATTTTCCCCGACTCCGGGCGCATTTCCCGGGGACAGGGGCGCACGCGCCCCGACCTCGGGCGCATTCTCCCGACCCCGGTCCGCGTTTTCCCGGACAAACTCCGCGTTCGCCGGGAGTCCGTCCGCATTTTCCCGGACACCGTCCGCGTTATTTCCAGCCACCGACGACTTTTCTCGCATCCGCCAAGATGCTCCGACGATCGGTTCCAATTCTCCGCGAGGAGGTCCGCATTTTCCCGGATGCCGTCCGCATCTCCCAGCTCTCGGGCACGTTGACCCGAGACTCGCCCGCATGCTCCCGGCACAAGGGAATCATGTCTCGAAAACCGCCCGTGTTCTCTTGATTGCACTCCGGGTTTTGCATAATATCCGGAATTCCCCCAAGCATGAGACATCATCCCACCGAGACGTAAGTCTTTTCTATCTCCTCGCCCCATAGACGGACATACAGGCGGAGGGCATTGATGAAACCGTCATTCCGGAGGCTCGCGGCACTGGTAGTGATGCTTCAATTGCTCGTCCCAATATTGTCGAGAGGAGCGGCCGCCATCGATTCGTATCCTTCACCATCTGATTACAATGTGGAAAAGGTTCTGCATCAGGAATCTTGGGATCTCTTCTCCAGCATGGGGGGTTTCAACAACATCCCGAATGCCACGTGCCATGATGGCGAAATCGAGACCGTGGTGTGGAGCGATCCGCAGGGGGAAGCGTACAGAGCATATCTTCTGACACCACCAGATAGGCCGAACCAAGATAGAACTGTCACCATTGCTTACGAGGCGTGGGATCCCGATGCTGGGATGGATGGTCTCAATGTGACCGTCGACACCATCTCGTTCGGTGATTCCGGGACCGGAGACGACCTCTATCTGACTGCTTTCAACAGCCAAGACAACATCTCTCACATCTTCTGGGAGAGGAGCTCTGTCGCCTACGATGTCCCGGAGAAGTACTGGTTGTATCGCGAGGACGTGAACATGGAAGGGCAAGTCCTCGTTAGGGGCCTCCTCTTCTATTACGAGGAGAGAGGCACTGGCCTGCCCTATCCGCCGAACTATACCCTCCTCATCGGGCTCGGCCTGGCATCTGTGCTTGTAGTAGCATCGTCATCCCTGGTGGTGCTCTGGCTCCGGCGCAGGCTATCCCGTCAGTGACCTGCTTCGCATGGTGAAGATCATCAGCAGGCAGATCTGAACAGGCAACGTGGGATCGCTCGCTCACCAGGGAACGTCCACACCCAGCCGCCATCCACGCAACCCTTTTTATCTCCCTGTCCTTTGCGCACTGACGTTCAGATGCCCGAGCCGAAACTGAAGGACAAGCAGTGGGACCAGAGGTTCGAGGAGGACATGCTGAAGCTCTGGCGGGAGGAGAAGCGGTACGCCTTCAATCCCGCATCGAAGAAGCCGTTCTACGTGATCGACACGCCGCCGCCTTACCCCTCGGGCCAGTGGCACATCGGGGCTGTCGCCGGCTACTCTCTGATCGACATGTGCGCGCGCGCTCAGAGGATGCTCGGCTTCGAGGTGCTCTTCCCCTTCGGCCTCGACCGCAACGGCATCAACATCGAGCTGACCGTCGAGAGGAAGCACGGAAAGCGCCTGCACGACTTCGACCGCGAGGAGTTCATCGATCTCTGCAGGCAGGAGATCCAGAAGTACTGCGACCAGATACACGTCCTCTCCCGCCGCATCGGCATGAGCTGCGACTTCGACAACTACTACTTCGAGACGGATTCGCCGGAATACAGGAGGGTGACGCAGGCGGTCTTCATCGACCTCTTCAACAAGGGCCTCGTCTACGAGGGGCTCAGGCCGAGCTATTACTGCACGAAGTGCGGGACGACGATAGCGGAGGCGGACATCGAGTACCAGGAGAGGCCTTCGAAGCTCACCTACGTCGCCTTCGGGCTTCACGACGGCGGTGGGGAACTCGTCATAGCGACGACCAGACCGGAGCTCATTCCCGCCTGCAGGGCGATCATCGTCCACCCGGACGACGAGAGGTTCCACAAGCTCCGCCACCACAGGGCCATAGTCCCCATCTTCGAGAGGGAGGTCCCGATCCACCCGCACCCCAACGCCAAGCCGGAGTTCGCCACAGGGGCGGCGATGATCTGCTCCTACGGCGACCAGATGGACATCCAGCTGTTCCGCGAACTGAGCCTGGAGCCCATCAGCGCGATCGGCGAGGACGGGCGCATGACCGAGGCTGCCGGGCCCTACAAGGGGATGACAGTCGAGGCGGCGAGGGCGAAGATAATCGAGGACCTGAAAGCGCTGGGCCTCGTGCGCAAGCAGGAAGATGTTGTGCACAAGACCCCGATGTGCGAGCGCTCGAAGACCCCGATCGAGTTCATCCAGATGAAGGACTGGTACCTCAAGCAGCTGCCCGCCCTCGAGGACCTGAGAAGGTCAGCGAGGTCGATGGAGTTCCACCCAGACCGCCATCGCCAGCTCCTCCTCGACTGGATAGACTCCGTCACGATCGACTGGCCGATCAGCCGCCGCAGGTACTATCACACGGAGATCCCGCTCTGGTACTGCGAGGACTGCTTCGCGCCGATAGTCCCGCCGCCGGGGAAGTACTACCGCCCCTGGAGGGACCCGCCGCCCTTCGACGCCTGCCCGCACTGCGGCGGCAAGAGGCTCCGCGGCGAGGACAGGGTCTTCGACACCTGGATGGACAGCAGCAACACCAACCTCGTCGCGACTCTCTTCATGCGGGACGACGACTTCTTCAGGAAGCACTTCCCCACGACCCTGAGGCCTCAGGGCCGGGACATAGTCCGCAACTGGCTCTACTACACGACGCTGAAGAGCTGGTACGTGATGCACGAGAAGCCGTTCCACCACGTCTTCGTGCACGGCCTCGGGTTGGATGAGCACGGCCGGGCCATGCACAAGTCCCAGGGCAATGTGGTCGACACCGAGCCTGTGATCGCGAAGCACGGCGCGGACGCCTTCCGCTTCTGGTCCGCCGCGGAGACGATGCCCGGCGATGACTTCAGGATCTCGGAGGACAGGATAGCCGGCGGGAGGAAGTTCATCAACAAGCTCTGGAACACGATGCGTTTCGTGTCGATGTTCGAGCAGCCCCCCGCGGGGAATCTCCAGGCGACGGACCGCTGGATCCTCTCCGAGCTCAACGAGCTCATCAGGGTCAGCCGCGAGGGCTACGAGGACTACAACTTCTTCGTCCCCGCGAACAGGTGCAGGGAGTTCCTCTGGAACGTGTTCGCGCCTCACTACGTCGAGATGGTGAAGGGCAGGGCGTACGAGGGGGACGCGGGCGCGCGCTTCACCCTGAACGAGGTGATGAAGACGCTCCTTAGAATCCTCGCCCCGATTACCGCCTTCTCCACTGACAAGATGTGGCGGGAGGTCTATGGCGAGAGCGTGCACGACCAGGCGATGCCGGAAGCGCGGACTGATTGGGAGAACGACCTGCGCCGGTTGACGCAGGGGCTGATCGAGTTCAACTCAGGGATCTGGAAGGAGAAGAAGGACAAGGGTCTGAGCCTCAATGAGCCTCTTCAAGGCGTGACAATCCCGGAGAATTTGAAGCCCTTTGAGGCGGACCTGGTCAGGATGCACAAGATCGGGTAGCGCTATCTCAATCTTTTCGACCTCGGCCTGAATGTCCCGCAATCGAGAAAGGCTAAGTAGAGTCGGTGATTTTCCAATTGCGGTGTCGCAATGAATCTCCAAACCCTGAAGGTTGGCTCCAAGGCGCCGGCGTTCAATCTCCCTGGCATCGACGGCAAGAAGCACGGACTTGACGAGTTCAAAGATAAGAAGGCGGTGGTGGTGATCTTTTCGTGCAACCATTGCCCCTATGTCCAGGCTTACGAGGACCGCATCGTCGAGGTGCAGAGGGACTACGCCTCCAAAGGCGTGCAGCTAGTCGCGATCAACAGCAACGAGACGAAGAATTTCCCCGAGGACGACTTTCCCCATATGGTCAAGAGAGCGAAGGACAAGAAGTTCAACTTCCCCTATCTGAGGGACGATGACCAGAGCGTCGCGAAAGCCTACGGTCCGGCCAGGACTCCCGAGATCTTCCTGTTCGACCAGGACTTGGTGCTCAGATACCACGGCGCCATAGACGACAACTACCAGGACCCCGCCAAGGTCAAGAGGGAGTACATGCGCGAGGCTCTGGACGACCTGCTGGCGGGAAAGCCCGTGAGAACGAAAGAGACCGCCGCGGTCGGCTGCTCGATCAAGTGGCTCTAGCGCGGCTGGCCAGTCGCGACCAGCCTGGCGAAGTCCGCCTTGGTCACCATTCCGACGACCTTCTCCCCCTCGACTATCGGGATCCTGTTGACGTTGTGCTCGATCATCTGAGCAGCGACCGACTCTATCGTGTCGTTCGGCCTGGCGGTGAAGACGTCCTTCGTCATCGCCTTCTCCACCTTCGCCGCGCGCAGACGCTTGAATACCGCCTCTCTGACCTCGTGGTCCCTCTCCGCGAGCATGACGAAGAGCGACAGTGAATGCGTCGTGTCTGAGAGATAGCGCATCCCGACCTCGTCATCCACCAGCGTCTTCATGTGCTTCAGGATATCCGACTCGCTCAGAATCCCCACCAGGTTCCCTTCTCTGTCCACGACCGGGGCGCCGCTCACGCCGTTCTCGGTCATCCTCTTCGCGGCCGCCTCGAGCGTCTCGCCCGCCTCTACTGTGGTGAGTGTCTTCGCCATGATCTCGCGAATCTTCATCAGCCTGCTCCACTATCTGTACGCACATTTATCCTTTTTGGGCCTCGGGCCCCGCCTCAAGGCCCGCCGCCCGCGTTGCTTCTCGATTGCATGGAGAGGATGCCGATCTGGCCTGATACTGCCTAATACACAAGACTAAAATACCATCCCCCAGTTGCACCGGCTGAACGAGAGAGAGAAAAAGGAAGGCTGAGTCCGGGCACCACGGAAGTGCACTGACCCTTTTCCTTTCCCGTGAAGGGTGACCCGATGGACAGTGGGCCCGCAAGAAGGGAAATTGTAATCCCTGGCGAGCTGCTAGGTGGCAGGAACGTAAAGCCTGGTCGAGGCACATTCGCCGAGCGAGAGGAGGTCTTCTCGTCCCTGCTCGGCATAAGGACGGAGAGGTACGGCCGCGTCGGCGTGATACGCCTCAGCGGCAGGTACATGCCGTACCCGGATGACCTCGTCATCGGCATAATCACCGACAGGGGGCCTTCTCACTGGCTCGTGAACATCAAAGCACCCTACCCCGCGGCCCTGCATCCCGCGGAGACCCCGTGGCGCATAGACTTCGGCGACACGGGCAGGTATCTCGAGATCGGGGACACGATAATCGCCAACGTGCTCACCGTGGACGAGATCAAGCACATCGAGCTCACGATGCAGGACATGGACTCGAGGCGGTTGACCGGCGGGCAGCTGGTCGACATATCACCGTCGAAGGTCGCGCGCCTGATCGGCGCGAGGGGCAGCATGATAGCAATGCTGATGGACTTCACCCGCTGCCGACTGCTGGTGGGCCAGAACGGCCGCGCGTGGATTGACGGCGAACTGAAGGACATGGCCGTGGTCTCCAGGGCCGTGGAGATGATCGAGGAACGCGCCCACATGATGGGGCTGACTGAGTCCGTGAGGGCGTTTCTGGAGACCGAGTATGGTATGAGGGCCGGCCCCAGGCCGAGGTGATGACGATGGAAGACGTGGACCACATAGAGAAGAAAATGAAGCTGATCGACGAGAATGGCTTGAGACTGGATGGCCGGAAGCCGGAGGACATGAGGCCAATCAGGATGGAGGTCGGGGTGCTGAAGAGGGCTGACGGGAGCGCGTACATCGAGTGGGGAGGGAACAAGGTCCTCGCCGCCGTCTACGGGCCGCGCGAGGCACACCCTAGGCACCTGCAGGACCCGACGAAGGCGCTCGTGCAGTGCAGGTACAACATGGCGCCTTTCTCCGTGACTGAGAGGAAGAGGCCAGGACCTGACCGCAGGTCCGTGGAGATAAGCAAGGTAATCTCCGAGGCGTTCGACTCAGTCGTCTTCTCAGAGCAGTTCCCGCGCGCGAGCGTGGACATCTTCATCGAGATTCTTCAGGCGGATGCGGGGACAAGGTGCGCCGGCCTCACCGCCGCCTCCATCGCGCTCGCCGACGCGGGCATCCCGATGAGGGACCTTGTCGCCTCATGCGCCGTCGGGAAGATAGACGGCGTCGTCTGCCTCGACCTCCGCAAGGAGGAGGACAACTATGGGGACGCGGACATGCCAGTCGCGATGATCCCCAGGACCGGCGAGGTACTGCTCCTCCAGATGGACGGGCACCTCACGCTCGACGAATTCGACAAGGCGTTCGGCATGGTCAAGGACGCGATAGGCGGGATCTACGAGATGCAGAAGGAGGCCCTGAGGAAGCGCTACGCGGTCACCGCCGAGGAGTTCTCGGACCAGCCTGAGCAGGCACCCCCGGAGAGACAGGCGCCCCCGGAGAGGCAAGCACCGCCCGAAATGCCACCGGAGGACATGGAGGGACCGCAATGACCGAGCTGATATCCGAGCTGCAGAGGGAGCGCGTCTACAGGCTCGCTGCCAGCGGGACCAGGTCGGACGGCAGGACCCCGGAAGAGGTCCGGCCCCTGACCATCGAGAAGAACTACATCAAGAACGCCGAGGGTTCGGCAAGGGTGAAGCTCGGAAACACCGACGTCCTCGTCGGCGTCAAGGTCGAGCTGGGCGTGCCCTACCCCGACACGCCGGACTCGGGCGTGCTCAGCACGGGCGTGGAACTGATACCGATGGCGAGCCCCAACTTCGAGTCGGGCCCGCCGCGCCCCGACGCGATAGAAATCGCGAGGGTCGTGGACAGGGGAATACGCGAGGCGCACACGATAGACTTCAAGAAGCTCTGCGTCACGCCGAAGGAGAAGGTCTGGATCTGCTTCGTCGACATGCACGTCCTGGACTACGACGGGAACCTCTTCGACGCGGCCTCATACGGGGCCATGTCCGCCCTCACCTGCACGAAGGTGCCGGCATCGAAGATAGGGAAGGAGGACTACCCGCTCCCCATCCAGCATTACCCGGTAAGCGTCACCGCCGCGAAGATCAGGGACGTGATCGTCATCGACCCGAACCGGCAGGAGGAGCAGATAGCGGACGCCAGGCTGACGATCGCGACCGACGAGAACGGCGACATCAGGGCGATGCAGAAAGGGTTAAGAGGAAGCTTCAGTTACGAAGAGATCAGCCGTGTGATAGGGCTGGCCCTCAAGGCCAGTGAAGTGATTCGCACGAAGATAAAGGCTTGAAGAACATGGCTCGCAGGACGCTCAAGGCCGGCATCGCCGGCAAGCTCGGTCCCCGGTACGGGGTGAGGATAAGGCGCAGGGTGCAGGAGGTCGAGGAGCTGCAGAAGCAACGTCACTCCTGCCCGAGATGCCTCGCGAGGAACGTGAAGCGGGTCGCCTCAGGCGTCTGGAAGTGCCGGCGGTGCGGGCTCGCCTTCGCCGGCGGGGCTTACAGGCCTGTCGTCACCACCTCGATTAAGAGAGAGCTCCCGCCAACTGCCGAGGAAGCAGCGGCGGCGGAGAAAGAGGAAGAGGAGATCAAGAGCTGAGATGTACAAGTGCGCCGTCTGCAAGGAACCGATCCACGCCAACATCAACACCGTCGGCATCCAGTGCGAGCGATGCGGCTCGAAGATCTTTTACAAGGAGAGGCCGAACGTCAAGAAGGTGGTGAAGTCCCGCTGAACCGGAACAGGGCGGTAGTCTCTTTCAAGGGGGAGGAGGCAGAGATCGTGGCGAGGTCGCTTTCTCCAGAGGCCGGCAGGGACATACCGGGCACGTCGATCAATGTGGAAAGCATGCCGGGCGAGGCGACGATAACCATCGAAGCGGGCGACGTGGCGGGGATCAGGGCCGCGCTGAACTCCTACCTGCGCTGGGCCGACGTTGCGGCAAAGGTCGCGAAAGAGGTGCGAGGATGAAGGAGATTTCTCCGCAGATGCAGAACCAGATCGCGCAGTATCAGCAGTTGCAGCAGCAGTTGCAGGTGCTCGCGTCGCAGCGCATGCAGCTGGAGGCGAAGGCCAGGGAGGTCGGCGGCTCACTCCAGGAGCTGGCCAAGATTGGCCCCGAGGCAGTCGTCTACAAGTCGATAGGCACGTTGCTGGTCCGCGCGGATGACCACGAGTCCGTCAAGAAGGAGCTGGAGGAGCACAAGGAGACCATCTCGATCCGCGTCAGGGCGATCCAGAAGCAGGAGACGTCCCTGGGCGAGAGGTTCGAGCAGCTCCAGCAGAGGATCTCCGAGGCGCTCGGCGTGGGAAGCGAAGGGGAAGGCAAGGAGAGCTAGGGCGGAACACCCGCACGGGGCAACGCGGCACGCGCCCCCCAAATCCTTATATTCACAGGGCATTAGACTGACAGATGGCTCAGGGAACACCGACCCGGCCGCCTCCTAGGCCAGGTCTCAGCACCTCCTCCAAGGTCTCGATATTCCTCCTTCTGCTGACCTTCATGGTGATGATCGACCCGTCTCTCTCGAACGCGCTCGGGATGGGGGCGTCGGCGATTCTCGGCCCCCTCTTCGGCTTCGGCGGTCGCTATCCCGTCGTCACGCTGTTCTTCGCGGCAACTCTGACCACGGGGGTCTCGACGATCATCAGGCATATCTTCACCGACTGGGTCAAGATGGCGAAGACGCAGAAGCAGACCAGCGCCCTCAGCAAGGCCACGATGGAGGCCCTGCGCCGGGGGAATACGGCCAAGGTCGAGAAGCTCAGGGAGCAGACGAACAAGATGAGGGCCGACAACCTCGGCATGACCGGCTCGATGATGAAGTACATGGCCTTCACCTTCCTCATGTTCATCCTGGTCTACTTCTGGCTGAACAACTTCGTGAACACGACGGCGATGGGGCAGGGGACCACGCTCTTCGCGGTGCCGTGGTCGTTCCAGACGAGCATGACCGCCTCCTACGTCTTCGCGTCCTGGCTCCTGCTCTACATGCTTTTCAACATCTTCCTCGGCCAGCTGTTCGCCAGGCTCCTCAAGTTCCTCAGCTTCAGGAAGAAACTGGCCGCAATGAGCCCCGCCGCCGAGGCCGGTTAGGTGTCCCCATGATCGTCGTGATTGGCGGGACGCCGGGGAGCGGGAAGAGCACGGTCGTCGGTCTTCTTTCAGAGAGACATGGGCTGGCGGTGGTTTCCTCCGGCTCGATGTTCCGCGACGAGGCGGTGCGCAGGGGCATGACCCTCGAGGAGTTCGGCGCCTTCGCTCAGAAGCATCACGAGGTCGACCAGGAGCTGGACGGGAAGGTCACGAAGGAGGTCCTCGAGCGGGGGCAGAAAGAAAGCCTCATCGTCGATAGCCGCCTGCAGGCATACATGCTGCAGAGGGAAGGCGCGACATTCTTTGGTGTTCACATCGACGCACCGGTCAATGTCAGGGCGAAGCGCGTGGCGGAAAGGGAAGCGAAGACCGCCAGCCAGGCGCTGGGGGAGATAAAAGAGCGGGAGAGGAGCGAGAGGACCAGGTACCTCGAGATCTATAAGATAGACATAACCGACCTCAGCGTTTACGACATCACGATCGATTCCGGAGAGAAGACAGCCGAGGAAGTCTCAGAGTTCATCTGGTCCAAGGTGCAGGGATGAGCGATCTCATCGTCCTGCACGAGACCCCGGGAGGACCCCACGGCAAGAGACCGGAGGAGCGGTCGGTCCCTGAGCTGCTCAAGGCGGGAGTCATCAACATCGACAAGCCGCAGGGCCCGACGAGCCACCAGGTGTCTGCCTGGGTGAGGGACCTGCTCGGCGTCCCAAAGGCGGGTCACGCTGGCACCCTGGATCCGCGCGTCACAGGCGTCCTTCCTGTCGCGCTCGAGAACGCGACGAGGGCCCTCGACGCCATGCTCGTCGGCGACAAGGAATATGTCGGGGTGATGCAGCTTCACCAGGACGTCGACGAGGGGAGGCTGAGGACGATGCTCTCGGAGTTCGTCGGCGAGGTCTACCAGACCCCGCCGGTTCGTTCTGCGGTCAAGCGAGAGATGCGCACGAGGACGATTTACGAGCTGGAGCCCTTGGAGATCGAGGACAGGCTCGCGCTCCTCCGCGTCAGGTGCGAATCGGGGACCTACATCAGGACGCTGTGCAACGACCTTGGAGAGGCGCTAGGCGTCGGCGCGCACCTCGCGGACCTCAGGCGGACGAGGACGGTTTCGTTTCACGAGAAGGAGTCGAGGAGCCTTAGCGACCTCAAGGACGCGTTCGTTCTGTGGAAAGAGGAAGGCGACGAGAAGGACATCAGGAGGATCGTGCAGCCAATGGAACGGCTGCTGGCGCATCTCCCGGCGATCATCGTCAAGGACACGGCTGTGGACGCCATATGCCACGGAGCCAGCCTGGCCGTCCCGGGGGTCGCCAAGCTTGACAGGCGCCTAAGGAAAGGGGACCTCGTTGCGATCTACACAGGCAAGGGGGAGGGCGTCGCCCTGATGGATGCTGAAAAGAGTTCGGAGGAGACGGTGACGGACAAGACGGGGGTCGCGGCCACGGCCAAGCGCGTGCTCATGGAGCCGGGGACATATCCGAGGCTCTGGAAATAGGGTGCAGCCGGCAAACTGGCTGGGCTGACTCGTTCGACTTGCCGAGGATAGGAAGGGCCGGCGGACTAGTGCTTCCTGAACAGCCCTTTCTTCGGCTCCGTGTACGAGGGGGTCGCGACGTACTTCTGGTCCACGTAGCAGTACCACTGGTTGTACTGGGTGACCCACGTGGCCTCGTTGCCGCAATCGGGGCAGTAGGCCTTCGCGAGCCTCGCCGTGGTGGGCTGCTGAGCGCCGCCCCACTGCGGTTGCTGCGTGGTTTCCGGTATGGTCAGAGTCGGCTGCGGACCCATCATCGTCGGCTGCGCGGTGACTGCCGGTGTAATCATGGCTGCCTGGACCGCCATCGTGGCGGCTGGCTGCTGGGCAGACATCTTCTGCGGCAGGTCGACGAGCGAGGTGCCGCATTCCGCGCAGAACTTCTTGCCCTCGTCCCTGCTGCCGCAGTAGGGGCAGAAACTCTGACGGACGAGTGCCTCGATCGGGGATCCGCACCCCGTACAGTACTTGGCGTCTAGTCTAGAGCTTATTGGCACGGGTTTCACCTGTCCTCGGATGGGACGGGGTGTAGGTGCATATAAGCTTATTCCGGATACTCCTACGGTTGATAACGACCCTGTGCAGGCTCCCTTGGACTCCGGTGCTCTCCTCATCGAAATGCTGGGCACAATCCTAAGTTGCTTCGGCTGATAGTCCTCGTGAGCGTCTCCCTGACCCTCCAGCAATGTTTATCTAGGGGCCGTTCTTGTGGAGCTTTCTACCGCACACAAGCCGGAGAGTGAAGATTGGGTAACGTCCGACCGACCTACATCAAAAGGGTGGCGAAGGAGCTGGTCCGGAGATACCCGGAGCAATTCACCGACGACTTCGAGCACAACAAACAGAAGGTCGCGGAACTGACCGACGTGCGCAGCACGATGATGAGGAACAGGATCGCCGGCTACGTGACGCGGTATAGGAAACACGTCGAGGCGTAATCCCCAGATTTTTCCTGCGGGGTCCGCCCCGCAGCGCGGTTTCCTTGAGAGCCATGACGTATGCTACGGAGACTCGTGACCTCACGAGGATCTTCAAACGGAAGCCAAAGCGGAACCTCCTAAAGCGCAAGAGCGCCAAGAAGAAGGAGAACGGCGGGCCAGTGACAGCGCTGGACCACGTGAACCTCACGATCAAGGAGGGAGAGCTTTTCGGCCTGCTCGGGCCGAATGGCGCGGGTAAGACGACGCTGATCAAGGTGCTCTGCACGCTCCTGCTGCCCACGAGCGGATCCGCGTACGTAGCCGGCTTCGACGTCTCCAAGGAAGTCAACCAGATCCGCAGGAAGATAAACATGGTCTCGGGCGGTGAGACCTCCGGATACGGCCTCCTCACTACGAGGGAGAACATCTGGATGTTCTCGCAGTTCTATGGCATACCATCGAAGGTCGCGAAGGAGCGCATCGACGAACTGATGCACACTTTCGGCCTCTATGACAAGAAGAACGTCAAGGTGCGGACGCTGTCCACCGGGGAAAGGCAGAAGATGAACATGATAAGGGGCTTCGTGACGGACCCCGAGATCCTGTTCCTCGACGAACCGACCCTGGGGCTCGACGTGAACGCCAGCAGGACGATCAGGGAGTACGTCATGAACTGGGTGAGGAAAAGGGAACACAAGACCGTCCTCCTCACGACTCACTACATGATGGAAGCCGAGATGATGTGCGACCGCGTCGCGATCATCGACCGGGGCCGCATACTCGCCCTCGACACTCCGGCGAACCTGAAGAGGATGATCCGCAAGGAATCGACCGTCCAGCTCGAAGTGGACACGCTGAAGAGCACGGCCCCCATAGGCGGGATAAAGGGCATCGGGAACTTCAGCTCCAAGGACGACATCGCCCACGGCACGACGAACCTCACGATAATCGTCGAGGACGAGAGCGCGATATCGGACATCATGAGCGCGATCACCGCGCAGGGGTCGAGGATACGCTCGATGCGCAAGACAGACCCCACCCTCGAGGACGTGTTCATCAGCATGGTGGGGAAGGGGTTGGAGGAGTGACCGAGCCAGGCTTCATCCGGCTCAACGTCCGCGCGCTGTTCGGCCGTTCGTACCCGAGGGTGATTGGCGGGACGCGCGAGCTGAGCTGGATCTTCTTCGAGACCGTCCTCCCCATCCTCTCCATCGCGGCCTACGTGTTCATCTACAAGGCGTTCCTCCCGCCTAACCCGGACCAGACGATGCTCGACAAGGTGAACGCCCTCGTCGGGTACGTGGTCATCGGCGGGACGATGACGGCCTTCTGGCTCAACGTCCTGTGGTCGATGGCGTCGCAGCTCTACTGGGAGAAAGAGGTCGGCAACCTCCAACTGTACATGATGGCGCCGATGTCCCGCATGGCCCTGCTCGGCGGGATGGCGGTGGGCGGGATGTTCATGACCTCGACCAGGGCGTTGACGACCCTCGTCGTCGGCGTCTTCATCTTCGGCATCGTCCTCACAATCAGCAACCCGCTGCTCATCCTTGCTGTGTTCTTCGTCACGCTCATCGCCCTCTACGGAATGGGCATGATGTTCGCGTCTCTCTACCTGCTCTACGGCAGGGAGGCGTGGAACCTCTCGGCGCTGATGGAGGAGCCGATATTCCTCCTGTCCGGGTTCTACTTCCCCGTCAAGGCGCTCGGGCAGACGGTGGCAATCGGTGCATCGGTAATCCCCGCCACGCTCGGCCTCGACGCTCTCAGGCAGCTGATGTTCCCCGTCAGCGGCTTCGGGACGCAGTTCTACTTCTTCTCGCCGGAGCTCGAACTCGCAGTGCTCTGCGTCCTGGCGGCGGTGTTCCTTGTGCTCGCGAAGCTGAGCCTCGGTTACCTGGAGACCCTCGCGAAGAGGGAGGGGAAGCTGACGACACGACATCAGTAGCGGACGAGTGGCGGGTGTTCAAGCAGGCCGCGTGGCTCGGCTGGGAGATGGATAGCAACTGGACCGAGCCGGGGCTGTTCCTCATCTACTCGATCATCAAGCCCGTGGCGGGGGCGTTCATCCTCGTGCTCATGTCGTTCGTTGCGCTCTTCATCGGAACGGGAAATCCGGACCTCGGCAAGTCGGCGATGTTCGCGTACCTGTTCGTGGGGAACGCGTTCTTCATCTATGTCGCCAGCGTCCTATTCGGATGCTTCCAGGTCATCCAGTCTGACAGGGAATGGTACCAGACGATCCGCTACGTCTACATGTCGCCAATCAACTTCTACACGTACATCGTCGGCAGGGCCGCTTCGAAGGTCCTTTTAGCGACAATTGCGACGGCGGTCACGCTCGCGTTCGGTGTCTTCGCCCTCCACATCGACCTCTCGATGTCGCTCTGGGACATCCCTCTGTTCCTTGCGGTGATGGTGATCGGACTTCTGTGCGTGGTGGCCATCGGGCTCTGCCTCGCGGGGCTTTCCTTCCTGACCGCGAAGCACACGCACGGACTTGCGGAGGGCATCCCCGGCATGTTCTATCTCTTCTGCGGGGTCATCTTCCCGCTCTCCGTGCTGCCTGGCTGGGGGCAGTCCGTCGGGAGGGCGCTACCGATAACCTACTGGCTCGAGGCGATAAGGCGCCTCATCCTTCCTAGCTCTCAGATCGCTCAGGTGACGACCGGGCTTGAACAGACAGACCTGGCTGGGATAATCGCGCTCCTACTCATCTCAACCGCCTTCTTCTTCCTCCTGTCGATACTGCTGTTCAGGATGACGGAGTACCTCGCTAGAAAGGCCGGGATAATCGACATGACGACGAACTACTGACGACCGACGTAGCCTGTATTCTCCGCCGTGATAACGGGTTCGCAAGCTTATTGGGGTTTTCCCGGTCCTTTCCCCGCCGCAATGACATTCGATGCAGGAGCCCTCGGCCGAGACACTCTAAGGCACACCGCCTTTGGCGGGGACGCGGAAAGCTTTTTCCGGAAGGCGATTGAGCAGGCGGCGGTCGGAAATTTCGATGAAGCGATCGATACACTCCACGAGGTCACCAAGGCCAAGCCCGACTACCTCCAGGCATGGAATGCCAAAGCGATGCTCTACCGCATAGTCGGCAACAAGAAGATGGCGGAGCTCTGCACCGAGACCGCGCGGAGCATCGTCACGACCAGGTGACCCTAGAGGTCTTCTACACCCGCCTCTTCAGGCGTCTTGCGCACGCCCGTACTCCCCCTTTCTCTCCCCCGCCTCCTCTCCCGCCGCTCTCGGACATGAGGATATCTGGTGACGCGCCCGCACTTGAGGCACGTGCAGACGACCTTCCCGCCGCCGACTCTGATCCTCGCGGTGACGGACGGCAGGAGGAACGTGCCGCATCCGCGGCAGAACTTCCGGCGCAGGTCTGGCCCCGGGGTCACGTTGTACCTCATGCCTATCGTCCTCGCGAGATCGACGTACCTGTTCGCCCTAGTCCAGTTCTTCTTCATGGCTTCCTTCTCTGCCATCTCAAACAGGGTCTCGATCCGTTCCTGGGCGATCCTTTTCTCTTGGGACTTCTTGCGGCGCACGGCCACCGCAATGCGTCAGCCACAGAAAGTCATTGCGGCGGGAAGGCGTTCAAGGCAGGCTCTCGAATTTCGTCTCTCCGGAAAGCAGCTTGCCGATGATCGACCTCAGCTCTGAGGATGCGGGCCTCTTCTGGGCGGCAGTGTCCCGTTCCCTGATCGTCACCGTCCCGTCCTGCAGGGTCTGGTGGTCGATCGTGACGCAGTACGGCGTCCCTATCTCGTCCATCCTTGCGTATCGACGCCCGATGCTACCGCCTTCATCGTAGAAGCACTTGAACTCCTTCGCGAGCTGTTCGTAGATCGGCATCGCCTTCTCCGGGAGTCCGTCCTTGCCCAGCAGGGGGAGAACCGCCACCTGCGTCGGCGCAATCTTTGGCGGGAGATGGAGCACGTACCTCTCGGCCTTCTCCGTCTTTACCTTCTCATACTTCGCATCGAGGATCGCCCAGAGCATCCTGTCGATGCCGAAGCTCAGCTCGAGGACGTGAGGGATGAATGTCTCTCCATCTATCGTCACGGTCTGCGAGACCTTCGAGGTGTTCTGGTGACCGGTGAGGTCGTGGTCTCCCCTGTAGTGCACGCCCCCGATCTCCTTGAACCCGCCGAGCGAGTCCTGCTTGACCTCCATGTCGAAGTGTATCCTGTTGTAGAACGCGCGCTCGCCCTCGCCGAGCTCGGCGAACCTGAACCTGTCCGCGGGCACCGCCAGCTCCTTCAGGAAGAAGTCCTGGACCTTCGCGAGGTGATAGACGTAGAACATGGGGAGCCCCGACTTCACCAGCTCGGAGCAGGTCACCCTCTCGGCTCCACCTTGGTCCTTCTTGTCCGCACGGGCGACGAGGAGCTCGGACGATTGGATTTCATCGAAAGCGACTGAGCTGTCGAAGGTCTTCGGGTTGAAGAATATCTGCAGCTCAGCCTGGATGAACTCCCGCATCCTGTACGTCCCCTGGCGGGGTGAGATCTCGTTGCGGAAGGCCCGCCCGACGATCGCGAGGCCGAGCGGCAGGTGCCTCCTGAGCGCCTCGAACTCCCGCTTGAAGTTGATGTAGACGCCCTGCGCGGTCTCCGGCCTCAGGTACGCGGGGTCCTTGCCCATCGGGCCGACCATGAGCGGGAACATCATGTGGAACGGCTTCGAAGGGGCGAAAGCGCCTTTGCACTTGGGGCACCTCATCTTGTGCTCGACGAGGAGCTTGTCTATCTCCTGCGGCGGGATACCCTCGTAGCTCTTCTTGGTGGCCTCCTCGAGGAGGTGGTCCGCGCGGTAGTTCTCCCCGCACTTCGTGCAGGTGACCAGGATGTCCGTGAAGTGCTCGACATGCCCCGAAGCCTTGAGGCTCGCCTCGGGCAGTATGCCTGTCGTGTCGATCAGGTAGTAGTCCTCGCCCAGGTGCAGGAAGTAGTCTATCCAGAGGTCTTCCAGCCGCCTTTTCATCAGCGCGCCGTTGTGCCCGTAATCATAGAACCCTGCGAACCCGCCATAGAGGTCCGCGGTCGGCCAGATGAACCCTTTTCTGACTGACAGGGACATCAGCTCGTCGTACCTGTCCATGCGTTTCACTCCAAAGCCGCAACGATGTCCAGCTCATATAGCATTGCGAAGAGCCTGTCGTTCGAGTCGACGACGGGGAGCTGCCCGAAGTCGTATCTGTACATGAGGGTCGCCGCTTCGCTCGTCCCGGTCTTCCTGAATACGGTCACGGGCTTGCGGATCATGATGTCCCTCACAGCTATCTTCGGCAGGCTGATCTTCTTCTCCTCGTAGTAGAGCCTCATGACGTTGCGCAGCCCCTCCCACGTCCACGCGTCCTCGTCCCCCGCCAGTCCGAGGTCGTGGATCGCGACGCTCCCGTTGATGATGCTGAGGTTGAAGACGTCCCTGTCCGAGATCAGGCCGGCGAGCTTCCCATCGTTGTCGAGCACGGGCAGCGCGAACACTTTGCCGAGGCGCATTATCTCGGATGCTATGTTGAGCGGGGTGGACTCGTGCGTCGCGACGCACGGGCTCCGCACGATGTCCTCGACCGGCTTGTCGAGGCCCAGCCCGCCGATGTAACCGAGGAAATCAGCAGGCGTGATGATGCCGACAAGTCTGCCCTTCTGCACGACAGGCAGGTGGTGCAGGTCCTCCTTGATGAATGTCCGAGCGACCGACTTGATGTCCTGCGTCGACTCGACGGACGGATAGTCCCTGACCATGATCAGGGCGAGCTGTTCTTCCTCGGGTTTCGCGAAGATGTGCTTCCTCGCGACGAATCCCGCCAGCGTGCCGTCCTTCTTGACGACAGGGACGCCGGTGAGCGTGTGGGTCACGAGAAGTTTCAGGACTTCGGTCCTGCTCCCGGGAAGGACCGCCACAATCGGGTTCTTCGTCATCAGGTCCTTTGCGGTCAGCGCCTTCTCCGGGGCGTATTTCGGCGGCTTCCTCTCGAGCGGCCTGATATGCTCTTTCGGAGCGTCTCCCTTCGCGACTCCTTTTCTTGCCTTTGCCATCTCTCTTCGCCCAACCAGACTAGCGCGACATCGGCGTCCGTCGCCCTCAGGACGGCGCTGTACGGGTCCTTGCCGGCCGGTACATCCAATACGGCCAAGCGAACCCTATCACCGATTCGAAATCCGCTATTATCCGGCGCACTTAAACCTTTTCGCCCCCTTATCGCCATGCGGACGATATCGGCGGGCGAGACATCTCCTTGCAGCTTCGCTGCTCTGAACGCGAAGTCGATCTCGCGAAGCATCGACGGAGTGTTGAGCATCGCGTTGTCGGTGCCGAGCAGGAGAGTGACGCCCTTGGACAGCATCATCGGAATGTTCGGCAGCTTCCCGAAGAACGCGTTCGACCTTGGGCAGATGGCGATGGGAGTGTTGGAGTCCGCGCATCTCTGCAGGTCGCTTTCGGATGCGTAAATCATGTGGACCAGGAACGCCGGTTTGAGGTCCAGAGCCTTCTCGATGTCCTCGCGGTCGACCTCGCTGCAATGGATGGCGAATGCTCTTCCCGCCCTTCTGGCGTCGAGAGAGAGTTTCTGGACCTCAGAGTAGGGCCAGTCCCGCATGCTGCTGATGCCGAGCCCGTCGCAGATCCGAAGGAGCGACGCCACTTCCTCCTTGTTGTACACCATCGCCTTGGGACGCCCCAGACAGACTGGCTCGATGCCGCTGCCGAGACAGCCCTTGAGGAGCATTCTCGCTCCGTCGACACCCGTCTCCCGGAAGTCGAGGAATGAGCCTGTGCCGCCGCGCACCATCGCCTTGACCGCACCTTGAATCCCGGAGACGACCTCCTCCTCTGTGGCCTTCGCGAGCATGCGGTGCTTCAGACCGCTCGGCGGGCCGAAGAGTTTTTCGACCGTGCCTTCCAGTTTCATGCGGATAAAGGCGTCTCCGAGGTGCGTGTGAGCGTTGCAGAAGGCGGGGAGGACGATGCCCGTGGCCACCGGGTCAGCCGCCTTTTTCTTCGACAGTTCGACTATCACTCCGTCCTCGATGCCGACGCTTCCATCAATGAAGCCCTTGACAGATAGCACGGAGCCGTTGACGGATTCCACGGCCCGCCATCGGAGGAGAGACTATTAGCGTTTTTCGTGTCTCCCGCGATTTCGCCCCGCCATTGGAGGCAGGAGGTGACTCCCAAGGTTCTACGAGGGTCTTGCGGCAAGGCAACGACGCGATCTCTTCGCTTTCTCCTCGCCTTCTCTCCGATCCAATTACCCACGAATTACCTTTCCGGCGGGGAGAAGCTCCATCATCCCTCCGCTCCGACTGCTTACCCTCGGCGCATCTCGTCGGCGACCCGCCGCGGAATCCTGTCAAACTACTCGTCCATGTGGCTGAAACCGCTGGCCACGCTTTCCGCGAAACCTCGGGCGGCCTCCTTCAGCGTCTCGCCCAACGTCTGGACCGCCTCGACGCCCTTCGAGAGCTGCTCCGTGTGGAGATAGTCGACGTAGTCCCTGATGGCCCAGATGTCCCCCTTGTGCCGCTCGATGACAACACTGACAACACCGGGATTGACGGTCTTCATCTTCCTGACGGAATTGATGAATTCGTCCACAGCCGTGGCCATCCCGCCGACAAAGACAACGACGGTCTTCTTGTCTGGCAGGTTGTCGGCGAAGAACTCCGACAGGGAGAGCCTCTGCGCTTCGCTGAGGAGACGGAGCCTGAAGCCTACGTCTTGGACATCGCCTCTGATTGTGAGCTTGACTCTCTTGGCCGGGCCCCTCCTTCCCCCGCGTCGCCCGGAGGTCCTCTTCTCATCCTTCGATGAAGCCATCGGTCTCATCAAGGAATCATCATGGTCCGACACTTAACGTTTATGTTGCCGCGTAGCTGGTGGGTAGGATTGGACGATATCAACGGCCGGTAGAATCGACCAGTCCATCGCTTAGCTGCTGCCAAATGCCAAGCGTGAACGTGTACGATGCGGTCCCGCCGTCGTCATCGCCAATCCTCAATGTCACCATATGTCCTCCCGCCATCGAGTACGCGTGAATCTTCATATCCGTGGCGGTGAACAGGAAGATGCCGCCAGGACTGGGGTATAGGTGTCCAGGTCGGTCGTTGAAGTAGGTCCTGGCGGCGGTTGGAGAGCCGTCTCCCCATTCCCAGGTGAAGGCGAGGTCGTCGCTGCCCGGGTCCGTGGCGGTGGTGGGCGCAAGGCGGCTATTGGCTGTAGATCTCGAGTCAACATCCGTCCGAGAAGCCGACCTGCCAGGAAAGAGGGATGCGTTCGATTGCGGACGGTCCTCGGCTCCTCTCTCGGCAGTCGGAGCGACTTTCGGACAATCCGGACCCGTCTTCGGACAATCCGCCCCCAACTCCGCACAGTTCTCCCCCGCCATCGCACGACTGTCCTCCGTCGGGGGACAACTGTCCCGGGTTCCGGTCAACCGCCCGCCAACTACGGACGATCGTCCCCAATCGCCGCGCAGCTGTCCATCGTCAGCGGACAACTGTCCCCGGTCCCCGCGCAGTCCGCCCTAGTCGGGGGACAACGGTCCCGACCTCCGGGCGACTGTCCCCCGCCGTCGGACAACTGCGCGGAAACGGATTCCGGTTGTCCGGAATCGGGTTCCGGAGGGCCGGGAAGGCGATCCAAGGGAGCGGACACGGAACCGGGTGACGCGGAATCAGATTCGAGTGTGCCGCAGACGGCTTCGAATCGCCCCGCATCGGATCCGGGTTGGGCGGGGCGGGAAGTGGATCACGCGCGACAGAATCTTGATTGTCTCGTGTCGAGTTCGAGAAAGGAAAGATGGCCCCCGGACGCGGGGGCCTTGGGTCTTGGTTCGTCGGAAACGGATATTGGCTCTACTTCATTGGCTGCGGCGTCGGGATCGGCGCGGGCTGCACGGTCGTGTCGAGGCCCTGCTTCTCCCGCCTGACCCGCCTCCTGATGCGCTGGAAGTTCTTCGCTGCAGGGCTGTCCTTCGATATGGCGTTTATCGCCATATCAAGCGCGCTCGAACCGACAACATATGCCCTCTTGCTCTTTTCCTCAGCCAGAATCGTCGATGTCTTCAGCTGTCGTTTCAGCGACTCCTGGTTCGTGCCCGCCGCCCTGGCTTCCTCCAGAGCGTGAGCGGTCTCGGCTGTCATCAGGTCCGCGTCCAGCCCGCCACTGATCAGGGCGAGCCTCTCCTTGACCAGCAGGTCGATCTTTTTAGGTTCCCTTGGTATATGCCCCGAGATGATACCATGGACCCTCAAACCTTGGTTGGCCAGCGCGTCCGTATCGGTGAGAATCCGGGCGAGATTGCGAAACCGGCACAGATACCTGAAGGCCACATCATACAGATCGCGAAAGTTCGGTTTGAGAACGTCGAGTTCTGGCGTTTACTCGTCAAGCTGGACGGACCCGCGAGTATTGTTTGTGTTCCCCCGATCCGGCACTCGAGACATATGACGAAACAGTTCGAATATCTTGTCGTTGATTTCGCGGTAGAAGGGGTGGAAGCTCTGTTCCGAGTCCTGACTGTGGATATTTCGGATTCCCTTGCGGTCTGGAGGGACAGGGCCATCCTCCATGGACCTCCTCGCGCCGATATCGACCTAACCAAGACCGCGAAGAGCCTGGGACTCTTTTCAATCCGACCTGGTTAATGTGTCCTCCTCTCCAGAGACTCACAGAGCTAGTGAGCCATTCTGGAGGTCCTTGAACGGTTCCCGCAGTGTCGGTCCCGTCCGGACTTCCAATGGTCAACATCAATTGCCCCCATCACTTGTCATATCGTGCCGCATGCGCCCAAGTCAGCGCGTATTCCGTGTGAAGGGCGAGATGCTGAAGGAAAAGAGTGTTCTCACTGCTCGATTGAATCCCGACTATGACAGTGCCGCCACTCTCAGGGGATGACCAAGTTGATGACGATATCCACCATACCGCCATCGTCGTCCATCACAACCAAGATCAGGCTGTAGTCACCCGCCATGGAGTAGATGTGCTGGGCTGAATCAGTCGCGGTGAACGGGTAGGTCCCATCCGGGCTCGGATACGGGTCTGGCCCGATTCCATCGTTGAAGTACGTCGTCGCGATTGCGGGAGTCCCGTCTCCCCAGTCCCAGGTGAACGTGAGGTCGTCGCTCCCGGGGTCGGTGGCGGTGGCGGCGAACTTGACGTCCCTCTCCGCCAGGAGTTGGTTCAGACCGACTGTCCAGTTCCACGTGTCCGGATGTTTCACGTTGAAGGTGTGGCGCAATTCCACTGGCGGACCGGAGTCGAAGGCGAGCGTGAGCCAAGCGGGAGTAGCCCCGTTGGGCTGCCCGTTGACCTTGTCGTCTTCTGGCGTATAAACGACCTTGATGCGTCTGCTCCTCGCGAGGTCTATCGACACCGGGAAGATGGATTCCTGGGGCTTCCCTGGCTGGCGGGTGAGGGTCGCAATTAATGTTTCGTTGCCGTCATCAATCACGTAGGCTGAGACGTCGTGCCACTTCTCCCCTGCGATCCTCAACGTGGCGGTGGCGTTGGTGGCGGGAATCAGAACGGAGTCTATCCTTGGCGGTAGGTTGAGAATCGTAACGGTGGCGGTTGCGCTGCTAGTCGTCTTGCCGTCGGAGACCTCGACTCTAACGTAACCTGTGTAATCGTCAGACCAGGTGTTGGTGGCGGTAGGTGAGGTTGACCACGAAGTGTCCGCGACGCCGTCGTCATTGAAGTCCCAGCGGAATGTAAGGATGCCGCCACCACCTGATGAGGCAGATGCATCTAAGATCAAAGGGGCGCCCTCATAACCTGTGTAGGGCCCACCAGCGTCTGCAAGGGGACCGGCTGCTCTTTTCGTAGCGTACCTCAAAGTCACATTGGTATCGTCGAAGTAGAAAAGATGTGGTTGCCCCCATGGCGAAATCGCGAGGGACGGATGGCGACCAGTCAAGTCTGTGGCGTTTGCACCGCTCTCGACGATCTCATCGACCCAGACGCCACTACAATTCGTCCTGTAGTGGACCCCGGTCTTGGTAAAAGGCCAGGCAAAGTATGCGATATGAAGGTTGCCAAGACGGTCTATGATAAGGTTGGGGCTCATCGGAAAGTCTCCGCTCCCCGGGAATGAACTTGACATCAGGACTTCCTCTTTCCACCCAGATCCATCATTTGAGGCATGAACGAGGTCATCGTAGTAGACCGTTGGTGACCTATCCCACCCATATCTTGTCCAGAGCGCGTGCGCAGTCCCACTCGCATCGAATCTCATCACCGCTCCGCCTTCACCCCACATGTCGACGTTGGCATGATAATCCAGGACTTCGGTCATGATGCCGGTGCCGCTGGTCAGGACTCGATAGAGCGCTCCTGATTTGTGGACAAGCGCATGAAATCTGCCTCCTGCATCAACCTTGAAGTCGTAAACATTTGGCCACAACCCGGTCCCTTCTTCGAGAACCGTCTCAGACCATTTCCCGCCTCTCGATGTGTTGACGACTATGCTGTAGTATCGCTCCCAACCAAGCCCCGATTTCCAAATCTCAGTCGCGTTGATGCGCAGGATGTGGAGGATGGTTGGCGATTCGACCTCTATGTATCCTTTCACACGGGTTTCCACATGAGAATCGGCTGTTCCGTTGAAACACCATTCCGACCGCTTCGCCCACGTCGTCCAATCGAAGAACCAGTAAGAGAGGCAGTTGATGACTTGGGGCGCTGAGGCAGTCAAGAGATGCACATTCCCCATTTCATCGAATTCCCAATCCTGAGGAATATCGTATCCGCTGGGAATCCCATAATACTTCCATCCGGGGGCCGTCAGGTGTGCAAGCATCCATCCTGATGGCGACGGGGTTCTGTAGACAACTCCGGGCATGCCCCCTGGGTCGATGCGAGCGAAGGGCGAGACCCCCCCGGAAATTGGGGCTCTATCCAGATTGAGGAATTCCCAATCAGGTGATGTATAGCCACTCCCCTTTTGTGGAGGAAGGTCTAAGATGGCGACAGAAGTGATGAGAATCGTCGCCGCCAATGCGAGGATTAAACAGCGCCCCACTTGAAGTCCGCCCTCGACTCATACAAGGGTTCTGCCTGTATTTATTCCTTCTCCGCTTCTGGGGAAACCATAGCGGCGAACGAAAAGAGGGGCAGGCAGGCCGATGGGGCGCATTCCACGCGCGCGCGTTGAGTGACCGCCTGACCGAGGCAGGTTGAACACGGGTGTGCTCCTAGCCGCCGCCTGTCTTTGCCAGCGTCACCCTCATCGAGTCGCGCTCGACCGCCTCATGTCCGTCGAAGCGGACGTTCCACTCCGCTTCCTGCCCTAGGGCCTCGCGGAGGACGAACGCCTCCCCTTTGTCCTCAAACGATGGTTGTGACGAGCATTATTTCCTTCACGCCGCCATCATCGTCGGTCACCTTCAGGGTAACCGCGTGAGTTCCCGCCATCGTGTATTCGTGAGCCTACGACTCCGTCGCGATGTCGGTGAACGTTATGCTCATTCCCGCCAATAGCGAGTTGAGGCTCACCGTTCAGTTCCATGCGTCGTTATGACGAGAGTTGAAGGTGTGACGGATCTCTGACTCGAATCGAGCTTTGGCGGTGGACTTGGCGGGTATGGAGCCGCGCGTCACGCGGAAAAGCCCTAAGTATCCTGCCCGCTTTGGAGTCGGTCGATAACATGGCGGGAACAAAACAGCTGGACCTTCTTGGCGGTGAAGTCGAGGATTGCGTCTTCTGCAAGATCGCGCGGGGGAAGCTGCAGAGTCTTCTCGTGTTCGAGGACGATGTGTCGGTGGCCTTCCTGGACAACAACCCTGTCTTCCCTGGTCACTGCCTGCTCGTCCCGAAGGTGCACCACCAGCTGATCGAACAGCTCCCCAAGGAATTCGTCGACCCCCTGTTCGCGAACCTCCAGTTGATCTCGGAGGCGGTCAAGCTCGGGATGAAGGCGGACGGCACCTTCCTCGGAATCAACAACGGCGTGAGCCAGCACGTCCCTCACCTGCACATCCATGTCATCCCCCGCAGGAAGGGCGACGGGCTGAAGGGCTTCTTCTGGCCAAGGACGAAGTATCCAGATGAGAAGACAGCAGAGGACATCCAGCATGCAATCAAGTCAGCGATCGACGAACTGAAGTCGCATTAGCCCCGCCGTCGTTCCTTTTCAGCCTTTGAGCAGCTTCCCGAGCTCGAGCCTGACCTCGCCCTTCTCCACGTCCTCGTTACTGTACGCGGTCCTGTCGAAACCGACCAGGTCGAAGCCGAACCCCAGGTAAAACGCCATCGCCCCGACGTTGCAGCTCTGCATCTCGAGCACGAGCATCCTCGAACCCGCCTCCCTCGCGACCTCCTCGGCCTTCCTCATGAGGGCGGTCCCTATGCCGCGCCTCTGGTACTCCTTCTGCACGAGGAACTCCCAGATCCTGGTCCTGTCCTTGAACGCGTTGAGGTCGATCTCGATCCAACCGACCTCCCTCCCGCCCTCGACCGCGGCGAACGCGCGCGGCTCCTGCACCATCCACTGGAACAGCTCGGACTCGCAACTCTTCTCGTCCTCGTGGGGGAGAGGGCGCAGTCTGAGTTTCGCGGTCCAACCTTTGCGGTTCTTCTTGAGATCGAGGGCGTAGTGCTGGCGGGTCTTGTAACGGTAGATCAGCTTCGGATGAGGCGTGCCGCCCTTCTTCAGTTCTATGATGTTCATCGAGGACCGATTGTCTGCCACCGCATATGGTTTTTCCGCCTGCGGACCGCAATCCTTACTATTCCGGGAATAGTTGTCCTTTTGATGTCGGAGACTGCGGAGGCGGGGCCGCGTACTTTCACGGACGCCGAGCTGCAGGTCCGGAGAGCGAGGCGCGCGGTGCTGATTGGAGCGCTCATGCTCGTGGCGGGCCTTGTGCTCGTGCTGACTCGCTTCATAATCTATGTGGGCTCTTGGCCCGATGAACGGCCTGTCTATCTCGCTGGAATCGGGGTCGTCCTGGCTTTCATGGGGACGATATCCCTCATTGCGGGAGTCGTTCTGTCTCATATGTCGGGGCACGAAACGAACGAGCGCCTCAGTGCTGAAGTGCGGTGACGGTCTAGTTCAGCGCTTTCCGCCGCCAACATTGCGACGCCTCGACCATTCCTCGACCGCGAGAGAGATGATCGCCGCGGCTCCAACGCTGACAATAGTGACGATGGCGACAAGCGCGTAGCTGCCTGCTCCAAGTTGCGAGGAGCATTCCTCGTCGGTGGGCACACGATTTCCGTCTGAGCATGTCTTGAAAAGCCGCAAGATGAGGAAGACCGCGCTGGCATTCCCCGTTCCCTCGTCACTTGAGTTGGCATTTATGGTCAGCACGATCGGAGTCTCGTTCGAAGCCAGCAACCTTCCTGGAGGAGCTCTGAATCTCAGCGAGGAAGTTGCCGTGCCGTTCCATCGGGAAGGAGAGACACCATAGGGCGTTTCAATCGGCGGATCCGTGAGAGCTGTCGCTTGCAGGGATTGCACCGGAAACCCTTCGGAATCGGTAATCGAAACCTCAAACCAGATCGTGTCCGAGGAAGGGACGATGTCTGTGTCGAGGAACCTGATTGTCACGCCTAGGAACTTCGCCGCCGCGGGATAGACCACGATGACGAAGCTCTTGCTTGCTTCGGGCGTCTCAGGATATTGCAGGTGTGTGGCCGTGGCGGTTATCGTCACGTTGTAGATCACGCCCACCCAAGGCGCCGTGTATATGAGTACGAGTTTCCCTAAGGATGCCATGACGGTGATGTCGTTGCCCGGCTCGTTCCCGCCCGTGGACAGATTGCCTGCCCACTCAGGTACAATCGTTGCGTGAATTGCCGCTCCGTCGATTGGCTCGCCGTCCTGGTCCTTCACCCTGACCGTGAGGCTCACCTCCTCGCCTGCCGCCACCGCTGACGGAGACTCGATCGACACATAAAGCCGCAACTTGCTCGGTGGTCGGATATTGAGCAGCGACCAGAAATTCCAGACTGTCCCGTGGAGGGACTTCCAGCCGACGAACCTGCCCTGGTTCGTCGCCTCTATGTTGGTCCTGAAGTAGAGCGTGTCGTAGGGGAGCTTGTCGGCTATTATCCCCTGGGCCCACTTGAGGAGTTCCACCCTCCTGGTCCAATTCATTTCCATCCTCGAGTCTTCGAGCACCCTGTCCATGAGCGGGTCGTTGAAACCGACATAGTTGCGACCCGAGACCGCGTTGGAGGAGTGGAAGAAATCGAAGAGGTAATCGGGATCGTCGTCCTCGATTCTCCAGCCCCCGACGCATAAGGTGAAGATCTCATCGGGCCAGGGTGAGGGTAATCTCAATCCCACGTTGAAACCGAATTGCCACATCGATAGAGCAATTAGCTCACAATCATCGTCGCCAAATATCGCGAGGAAACCCTGCTGGCAAGTGATGCTGAAATGGCTCGTCCCAATCATGGGCATGACTATCTTCCCAGTAACTGGATCCTTGGTGAACCAAGAGCTTGCCTCAGGCGGCCCGCCGTTGGCCGCAAGCCAGACAGCGTCCGCATGAGCGAGGTCCAACTCTTGCTGAGCGAGAGTTATGTTGTTTTCGTATGGCATCAGCGAATCGTTGTAGAACTCAGTGTTCTCGGGACTGACAGGGACTATCCCAGGTACACCGTAACCATCAAGTGGAATCCTGATGATCGCACTTTTATCAATCAAATGGGCGACCGCCTTCCGGAAGTGATATCCGATGTCGAACTCGTCCGCTTGCCCATAGTGCCACTTACCGACTATGGGTTCTCTCATGTTGTAGCCCAGAAAAGTAAAACTTGGATTCGCCTGCGGCCAAATTCGAATATCCCACATCTGTATCAGATCAGGAACAAACTCTGGAGGAATGCCAATGTGGCAATAGTCGACGCGCCAACTCTTCACAGCTAGAAGGCAAAGCGTAGTCGATCCGTATACTTCGAATGTGATGCCATCGATGAACGGCTGGTTGATGTACGTGGCAACGAATGGGTCTATCATCGTGCCGGTCTTCTCGTCCTTGCCTGTGAAGAACAGCGTGTTCTTCATCACCAGAGCGACAGCCTGCTGTTCATCGAAGTTCACGAACCGGAAGGGTCCCGTGCCGATCACGTCCTGGTCGGTGAGCTGCCACTCTTCCGCGCTATCCTGCGCGGGGGAGGAGTCGAGGTACTTGTAGGGCGTGTATGTCGTCTCGGTGATGGGTATGCCCTGGCCGAATCTCGAGTCTGATTCGGGGTATATCGCCTTGCCGAAATCCTCATGAAGATCATTGATCCTGCACGGGACTTGAATCGTGCAGCCCGCGGACGTCGTGTCATCTCTGAATCCCCGGTCCTCCCAAACGTGGCGGGGGAATAGTATGTAACCCGCCAGTGTTCGGTTGTAGAAGAGCACGAAAGGTTCCTGAAGCTGGTATCTCACTGCAAATCGCAGAGATAAATTGCCGACCTGAGGTTCATTCTGCCAGTTCTTGACTGCGGGTGTGACGAATAGCCATCTCGTCGTCGAATAATTGCTGCCGGACCTGCCCGCCTTGTCCATGAGGACCCTGAGGTCTATGTTCGATCTCGGGTTCAGGGCCTGCAGCTGATATGAGAAGAACAGGTCGCCGGGCGTCGCCTGGATTCCGTCATGGAAGTAGACGCCGTTGAAGTCGTAGTAGGCTGTGATGTTGAGTTGGTCACCGCCATCTTGCTTCGCGAACTCCCCGTACTCGTTCTCTTCGAAGATACCGTCATCGTTCGCGTCGACGCCCTTCAGGATGTACGGAACGAGTTCTTTGGTTTCCGGGAGTGCCTTACCAATCGTGTCGTAGACTCGGTCGAGCACGTCTTGCGTCCAGACATCGCCTGCCATGGCGGGGAGTAGATTCCTCGTTTCCATTTTATCCTGCTCGCCCACGACCAGAATGAAAGGATCGCCCTTTGTCTGATTCCCTGAGACATCCGCCGCAATGCCGCTGAGGACTATGAGGAACGATATCACCAATGCCAGCGCCATTCCGCCTTTTGTCGGGTTCAACTCCATTTAGATTCCTCCGATGTCACCGACGCAAGAGCTTTCTGACGTTCGGATCTTGTCGCACATCCACCGACACCTGATACTCATTCATCCTCTCGATATAAAAGCAGATTTGTGCACCCGTTTGTATGATATTTAACCGGATTCTATCGGCAGAGTTTCGGTTGGAGGCTCCTTAGGATTCTCCAGCCATCTGAGCATGATCCGTTGTTCTCATCACATCCAGGGAACTTGCGTTCATGACGGGTGGGTGCCTATTCATCAAATCATCTTTGTCACTCTCGTCTTCATGAGGTCGGTCTTGGGTTCGTGCATGGACAGTGGATGTTTGAAGCCGGATAAGGCAATCCCTGATGGAGGAAGCCGGGCAGTCAGTCCTCCCGGGAACCCGGACCTTTCTGCCTCTCTTGCCTTTCGACTGCGACGGAGACAATCACCGCCAAGATCACAGATGCAACGACAACAATGGCAAGGAGGACATGGGAGTCTCGGGGAACCTCAGGCCCACATTCTTGATCGGTTGGAACATCGTAGCCATGAGGGCACGATTTCATCAGTCGCACTACGATGAGAGTCGCGAAAGAACTGCCATTGTAGCTCAGCGGAGCGGTAGCGTTCACAATCACCATGAAAGGCGTCTCGTTTGATTGCACAATAACGCTCGGGGGCGCACGGAATTTCAACTCGCGCATCTCCGCTGCGCTTCCCTCGGTTCGGTTGAGACCATATCGCGAGTCCAACGCCGGCTGAGTTTTCGCGGAGACCCATGCGTCGTTCGCGGGCATGCCGTTCGGGTCGGAGACTGTGATTCCCAATCTGATCGTCCCAGAGGTCTCGACGACATCACTGTCCAGTATGTCCATGGCTACCGCCAGGAACCTCTTCCCGACCGGATAGACTGAAATCAGATAGCTCGTGCTTGCCTCGGGTACGAAGGGCAAGTCAGGATGGTGCGCAGTGGCGGTAATCGTCACGTTCCTGATGATGTCCACATCTGGCGCGATATATGTCACTTGAAGCTTCCCGAGCCCCGCGATGGCGGTGAGATTATTCCTCGGCGGTCCCCCGCCATATGAGAAGCTGCCCCCCTGTTCAGGCGAGGCTGTAAGTTGCACTTCTGCCCCGTCGACAGGTTCTCCGTCCTGATCATGCACCTTGACTGTCAAGGTGACACTCTGTCCTGCCAAGATGGCAGACCTGGTCTCGATTGTGACATGATATCGCGTACCGGCAGGAGGGTGGATGTTCAGAAGCGACCAATAGTTCCATATCGTCCCGTACTGAGGTTCCCAGCCAACGAACTTATCCTGTTTGGTCGCTTCGATATTCATCCTGAAGTAAAGCACGTCATAGGGCAGCTTCTCGGCGAGTATCCCCTGAGCCCATCTGAACAACTGCACCCTCCTGCCCTTGTCCGATTCCTTCCTGCTCTCCTCCAGTATCCAGTCAAGGGTCGCATCGTTGAACCCGCCGTAGTTCTGTCCTGACGCGGCGTTCGAGGAGTGCAAGAGGCCGTAGAAGTAGTCAGGATCGTCCCAACCGATTCTCCAGTCGAGGATGTACATGTCGAAATCGCGAACGCCGACCAACTGCGATATCACGCTGAACGCCGCCGGTTTCGCCTTGACGTTGATGCCGATTTTGTTCATCTCGTACGCGATCATCGTGCAGGAGTTCGCTCTGACGGGATCGTAGTCGGCGTTCGGGCACCAGAGGTTGAACTGGCTGGTCCCGATCCCCGGCATGATGTAGAGGTTGGTGCCGGGGTCTTTGGTGTACCAGGTGACGGCTTCGGGTGGCCCGCCGTTGTTCGACAGCCAGACCGCGTCCGAGTGTGCCAGGTCCATTTCCACCTCAGCCTGAGTTCTGTTGAAGTCGTATCCGGTCAGAGTCGCATTGTAGAACATGGTGTTATCAGGGCTTATGGGAACGACTCCTGGATCGCCATAGCCCTGCAGGAAGTCCTTGACAATCGTCTGCTTATCGATCAGGTGGGCGACCGCCCTCCTGAAGTGGAGACCCACGTCGAACTGGTCTGCCTGCCCATAGTGCCATGTCCCAAATGCAGGACGTCTCATATTGTACCCAAGATAAGCGAAACCTGGGTCGGGGCGGGAGAATAAACGACGCCCCCATCCATTCAGGAGGTCCAGCACGTATTCAGGTGGAAAGCTCAGGTGACAGAAATCCAGACTCCATTCCATAAACGCCCGCAGGCAAAGGTCAATCTGCCCGTAAGTCTGGAATAGGATACCGTCGAGGTACGGCTGGTGAATGTAGGCGGCGACGGAAGCATCGAGGAGGATCCCCGTTTTCTCATCGGTTCCTGCGAAGTAGAGTGCATTCTTGAAAACCAGGGCAGTTCTGAGCACCTCATCATACTTTTCTAATGTGAACGGGCCTGTGCCGATGACATCCTGGTCTGAAAGTTGCCATTCTTCCGCGCTATCCTCTGCGGGCGAGCTGAAATTGGCATAGACAAATGGGGTGTATGTGGTCTCTGTCGTCGACACACCCAATCCAAACCTTGCATCCGATTCCGGGTAGACTGCGAAGCCGAAGTCGGCGTGTAGCGGGGAGACTGTATTCCCTGTTCCTAGGTCCACCCTCCAGCCTGTCTGCTCCCACACATGGCGGGGGAAGAGTCTCTGACCTGCCAGCGTGTGGCGGTAGAACAGTACGAATGGCTCCTGCAGCCGGAATCTGACGGCGAAGCGCAAGTCCGAATTTCCGGCGACGGGTTCGTTCTCCCAGACCTTGACAGCGGGAGCGACGAATAGCCAGCGAGTCGTCGTGAAGTTGCTACCTGTTCTGCCCGCCTTATCCATGAGGACTCTCAGAGGATCGCTCATCTGAGAATTCAACGCCGCCACATGATATGTGAATAAGAGGTCTCCAGATGTCGCTTGGATCCCGTCGTGGAAGTAGACACCATTGAAGTCGTAGTAGGCGGTGATGTTCAAGGCATCCTTCCCTTCTGTCTTCGCGAAGACGCCGTACTCATCCGTTTCGAAGACTCCGTCGTCGTCAGCGTCAATCCCCTTTACGATGTAGGGCATGATTTCCTCCGTGTCCGGGTGTATCTTGCCGACAGTGTCGTAAATCCTGTCGAGCACATCCCGAGTCCAGATGTCGTTGGCGAGATATGTGAAGACATTCCTGGTCATCATTTCACTCAGTTGACCCACAGTGAGAATCAGAGGACTCCCTCTGGTCCCTTCACCCTTGACCGTGGGCGAGATGCCGCTCACTGCCACCATCATTGCGAGAATCGTAACGAGTAATGCGCTTACTTGCGCTCGCGTACTCTTCATTCGATTCCCTCCGTTGTCTTTTGCCGGGGCTCGGCTTTTTCTCGAGGCAAGGCGCTCAAGATGTCTATCCTTGACTCATCTATAAAAGCAGATTTGTTCACCCGTTTGTGAGACAGATAACCGTTTACTCTAGGTCGCGTTGCGGGTGTGCTTGCGCAAGGATTCCCTCACGGTCCATACCTCGCTCCTCGTGGCCATCGTGTTCTGGGGCCTGGCCTTCACCGCCATCAAACTCGCCCTCGCGCACATGTCATGGATCACCCTGACTTTCCTCCGCCTCGCGATTGCGTCGGGGCTCTACGTGGTCTACTTGGTCGCGATGAAACCCAAGACGCGAATCGAGAGACGGGACTTCCCGAAGATAGCCCTGATAGGCTTCGTCGCATTCACCGCCTACCACCTCTTCCTGAACCTCGGGGAGATGGATTCGAACACCACGGCGGGCACGAGCGCCCTCGTGATCGCCTCATCTCCCGCATTCTTGGCCATCTTGGCGGTAGTGATGCTCAAGGAGAAGGTGACTCGCGTCCGCGCGATCGGGATTGCCTTAGCTTTCGTCGGCCTGGCGGTGATGCTCCTGCTGAGCTCGCCCGGGAGCGAATATCGGGTCACGTTCACCGTCGGTGCCGCCTTGGTCATCCCCGCCGCCTTCTTCGCGGCGCTCTATTCCGCCCTCGCGAAGCCGCTGCTTTCGAAATACCAACCGTTCCAGCTCACCGCATATGCCATGTTCTTCGGGACGATCTTCACGCTGCCTTTCGTGGCGGTAAACGGGGGACAGACATGGAGCGATTTGGGCACGATGGGGATTGGCGGTGCGCTGCCCGTGCTCTTCCTCGGGTTACTTCCTACATTCCTTTCCTATGGGCTCTGGTTCCGCGGCCTACAGAAGATGGAGGCCTCCGCCGCAGGTGCATACGTCTACCTGAGCACCCTCTTGGCGGTGGTGGCGGGGATAATCATCCTCGGTGAAACAGTCACCGTCCCCGCCATAATCGGCGGAGCGATGGTTATCGGCGGGGTCTATGTGGCCCAGCGCCGCTCAAGACAGCCCCGTGAGCCTCTCGCTCATTTCCCATAATCGCTTGGCCAGCGCCTGATCGTGCGAGGAATTAGAGGACTCTTTTTCCCTGCAATTGCTGAAGTACTTGCCTGTGACGCCCTCCACCTCTGGAGATGAAGCGAGATAGACCGCCGTCCGCGCACCCTCCTCCTGTGACTTGCCCATGTGCCTGAAGAAGAAGCCGGAGGGACCTCGGATGTGACGCCCTAAATCGGTCTTCGTCATGCCTGGTGTGAAGCAGTTGGCGGTCACGCCAGTGCCCTTGAGTCTTTGGGCCAATTCGTAGGTGAAAAGCACGTTCGCCAGCTTCGATCGCCCATAGGCCCCGAAGAGGCTGTAGCCTCGCTCTGCTTGGAGATTGTCGAAATCGATCTTGCCCCTTTTGTGTATCCCGGAAGATGTGTTGACGATCCTCGCGGGCGCGCTGAGCTTGATGACATCGAGAAGAAGGTTCGTGAGCAGGAACGGTGCGAGATGGTTGACCGCGAACTGCATCTCGAATCCGTCAGCGCTGACCTCGCGTTTGGCGGGGATAGTGCCCGCGTTGTTCACGAGGACGTGGAGCCTCTGATGTCTGGACTTGAATTCGGAGACGAGGTCTCTGACTGCTTCGAGAGAGGAAAAGTCGACCGTCATGAGCGCCACGGAAGCATTTGGAACCTGAGTCAGAATCTCTTTCTGAGCAGCCTCCCCGCGCTCGCTGTTCTTGCCTACCATGACCACTGTCGCCCCCATCTGCGCCAGCGCCTTCGCCGTCTCTTTTCCGATTCCAGAGCTGGCTCCGGTGACCATGCAGACCTTGCCGCGCATCAGGGCACCTTCAGAGACCATCATTTCTCACACTGGGACCAGAGCACTGCTCCCGCTAGAACTTTGCCGATTGCTCAGACCGCTTCCATGGTTGACGGCGGCTTCGGCGTGACGTTGTAGGTCACGCTGACCACACCCGGCACCTCTCTCGTCGTCCTGTCGGCTATCCTCTGCAATGCCGAGAACGGGAGGTTCGACGGCGTGGCGGTCCTCGCGTCCAGGCTTTCCCAGCACCTGATCTCTATCTGCTGGCCGAAGTCCCTCTTCCCGTTCCTCATCCCGGTGACCTTGTCCTTGTGCAGGATCGCCATGTACTGGAACGCGCCGGACTTCGCGAGCTCCTCCTCGACTATGACGGTGGCGGCCCTCACTACCGCAATCCGTTCTGGCGTCACCTCTCCGATGACCCTTCCCGCCAGGGCCGGTCCCAGGAACGGCATCCGGTTGTAGATCTCCTCGGGCAGCCCGAGCGCCTTGCTGACCTTCCTGACGCCGTCCTTCCTCAGCTGAATCAGCGGCTCGAGGACCTGATACCCGAACTCCTTCTCGGTGTCGATGCCGATCTGAGTGAGGATGTTGTGCTGCCTCTTAATCCCCGCAACGGTCTCGTCGACGTCGGTGAGGATCGTGCCGTGCATCAGGAACTTCGCGCCAGTATCCCTCACGATCTTTCCGAAGACGTCGCGGTAGAACGTCCTGGTGATCGCCTCTCTCTTCTGCTCCGGGTCCTCGATTCCCTTCAGCGCATTGAAGAACTGCTGTTTGGCATCGACCAGCTCGACCTTGACGCCGAATTTCCTGAAGACGCTCACGACGCGCTGCGGCTCGCCCTCCCTCATCAGCCCATGGTCCACGAAGACCGTCCTGAGGCGGTCGCCCAATGCCTCGTGGCCCAGCATAGTGACGGTGGACGAATCGACGCCACCGGAAAGGGCGTTGATCGCCAGCCCCTTGCCCACATTCTTTCTGATATCCTCGACCTTCTCGGCGATGAACTTCTTCGTATCCAACTCGCTCGCTTTGATTTCCTTTATCAACTCGCCACCCCGCCACGGGGATGTGATGATTGCGTATAAAGACATGATTCCCTGATGCACTGCCGTTCCGGCACGGCTGACATAGGGCATAGCTCGTCGGGAATATCGAGAGATGACCGCGCCTCTGGGCCGAACCATGCGCCAAGAGAATGCGAGGCATGGCGGAGCCGCACTCACCAGACCCTTGCCAGTCAAGCCTGGCCAGCGAATCTTTTTAACCCATCCAGACGTATATCGTTCAAGGACATCCAGACCTTCTGAGAAAGGATAGGAAAGGGGCGGGGAGGACTAGTCTATGATCGGGGTCGTGGCCATGCGAGTGGGACTATTGAAGCTGTCAATTGCCATGCTCCTCGTCTCTTCACTTTCTCTGGCGACGATCCAAGGATGGACGGCACCAACCTTCACCGAGGCCGGAAAGCCCGGCTTGGCGGGGGCCGGAGGATGGCACTACTACACCGTCGACACGATCGGTCAGGTCGGCCCGTTCAACTCGCTCGCGGTCGACAAGTACGGAACACCGCACATCAGCTATTTCGACGCCACGAACTCCGATCTCAAGTACGCCACATGGACGGGGAGTAACTGGAAAGTAGAGACGGTTGACTCGGATGGATACGTGGGGACCGATACCTCCATCGCCGTCGACAGCCAGGGCCACCCGCACATCAGCTACAGGGCGATCAACTCAAGCACGAACTGGAACGACCTGAAGTACGCGAGCTGGACGGGCAGCAGCTGGAAGATTGAGACGCTCGAGACCGCCTACAGCACCGCGTTCTACACCTCCCTGGTCATCGACAAGGATGACCGGCCTCACATCAGCTTCTACGAAGGATGGTCAGGCTACAGGATCCGCTACGCGACTTTCAATGGGAGCGCCTGGAGCTTCGACACGGTGGATTACGTGAGCGGCACGATCACACGCACCTCGCTCGCACTGGACAGCCTCGGTCACCCGCACATCGCGTACTATGACGGAGTGCCGGACTACACGTTGAAACACTCGTGGTGGGACGGGACTGAGTGGAGGAACGAGACTCTCAGCGGCACCAGGTACGTCTGCGGGTATGCCTCACTCGCCCTTGACGCGTCTGATACCACGCACATAGCTTATCAGAACCTGATGAACAACAACATCAGGTATGCGAGCCAAGTGAGCGGCGGCTGGAACACGACCACTGTCGACTCAGCAGGCGACGCGTGCACATTCGCATCACTTGCCCTCGATGGAGCAGGGCTGGCGCACGTGGCATATTCGGAGTCAGTCCATCACAGCCTCAGATACGCCGAAGAAGCGCCTGGCGGTTGGAACCAGGAGACGGTGAACGATACGGGCTATGTCAGCTCGCACCTATCGCTAGCCCTCGATGGAAACGGCATGCCTCGCATCAGCTACTATGACGAGTCGGGTCAGGACCTCATGTACGCCGCGAAGGACGAACTCGGTCCGGGACAGGTGCCGACGCTCTCATTTTCCCCGCCATCGTTGGACTTCGGGAATCTCCAACAGGGAAGCACGAGCACGATGACCCTTGATGTCTGGAATTCTGGCGGCGGCACGCTCAACTACAGCCTCTATGAGAATGTCTCGTGGATAACCGCACTGATCCCAGCAAGCGGGTCGAGCACGGGGAATGTCGATGCGGTGAACATATCGATAGATACGACCGGGGTCCCTGTCGGTCTTCATTCAGGTTCAGTGGAAATCATCTCGAATGGCGGGAATGGGACTGTCGCCGTCACCGTGAACGTGACCGCACCGCCCCGCAAAGTCACCCTGAGGATCGAGCCGCGGACGCTCAACCTGAAATCCAAGGGCAATTGGATAACCGCTCACCTCACGGTTGAGAAGGGGAGCGCGCGAGACATCAATGTCTCGACCCTCCTGTTGAACGGAGTTGTCCCGCCAGCGTGGTGGAAGGTCATCGGCAACGACACGCTCCTCGTCAAGTTCGACCGCGCCGCCGTGCAGGGGATCCTGGCGGTGTCTGATTCGGTGGACATCGAAGTCGCGGGATACTTCTACGATGGCGGGAGTTTCGAGGCGCACGACGTGATCAGGGTCATCAATCCCTGAGCCGACGCCCCCTTTCCCGGGAAAAGACTTTAACCGCAATCGCGAATCCGTTGCCCCTCTGGGTGATTCGACTGGCTTTGAGGGTTATCCGACTTGACGAGGGCTTGGAGGAGAAGTTCTGGAACCATGTCAATCAGGATCCGCTCAACCATTATTTCTTCATCCTCGACTGGCGGTTCCAGAGGGCAGACACGAAGATCACTCTGGCCATGGACAAGGAGAGAATCGAGGGCCTGATGCTCGTTTT
>Ga0315277_10000287_pt1 | contig 83419 bp, 72 predicted proteins | sample YL17G05_15_MG_FD_203695 | JGI IMG/M metagenome (GOLD analysis project Ga0315277, IMG submission 203695) | Sediment microbial communities from Yellowstone Lake, YNP, Wyoming, USA - YL17G05_15 | ecosystem: Environmental > Aquatic > Freshwater > Lake > Sediment | place: USA: Wyoming | collected...
TTCTGCTTACCATTGCCGCGCGAGGCGATGTGATAGACCGCGTTCTCATATTGAATCCGCCAGGGTCGTGCCATAAATGCGCCCTCCTGCTTAATTGCCGCGTCTCTGCGTCACGCCTGCGCTCGTTCCCAGGAATGGGTCAAGGATTAAGACCCTTGCTCCAGGGACGAGCCATAATGCCTTTTTGGATTATTTTGCGCCTAAACAATAGTCAATGTCAAGTCCCATTTCAGCAGTGAAAAAATTAGCCGGATCAGCCGGCAATTTTTGCCGATAATGTCTAATGTCTAGGTTTGACCCCTCCCGCAGGTTTGACCCCTCCCGCAAAAGAAGGGCGTGATAAATCACGCCGCTACGATTAGGGTTATGAAAACAGTTATAGAAATTAAACCGTCATATTGAGGCGGTCAAAATACTAGCGAACTTATGAACCGAAGGACTTAGTCCAAAATTTGATCCGGGCGGCAGGCGATAATAATTTGACACCCTCCAGCGTTTGAGTAGCATAAAAACAAGCTGGTGAATTTGGTCAAGCTGGCGATCCGGTCAGGATGGAATCGTGATCCTGTCTCGCCTGGGCAGGCGTGAGAGGACCAGTTTGACCGGGAGAGAATCGGAGGGAAGAGAATGAAAAAAGTTCTGATCTTAATCATTTGCATCTCAGCGGGATTGCTCGCCTGCTCGCGCCAGCCTAAAACTTCCTGCCTCAATGGCAACAAGATGCCCGCGAATATCCTGGACGCAGCCGTCCAAATCGGCGACACCCTGATCTTCGCGCTGGAGAATCAAAAATTTGATCAAATTTATGACGCCGGAAGCGAATCCCTGAAAAAAGCCCAGACCCGCGAACAGTTCAATCTGGTCTTGCAGGGAATCGCCAATAACTTCTTCAGGCCGGAATTCTCCCGACTGACCGAGGCCTATTACCTCACCAATAAAGCCGGCAAGAAATTTGAGGTGGTCAATGTCCCCTGCAATCTGGAGATAGAAAATGTCAATGACATTTATCAGGCGCCTCCGAACCGGGAATTGGTTTCGCTGATTTACAGCTCAATGGCGAACGAGGAGAGCGCGCATATTTTCGTGGAACTGATCAAGGAGGGCGGGACCTGGAAACTGTTTTCCCTGGTTCCGGGCCTGGAAACCCTGAAGAAGAAAAATGTGGATGATTTTGTCAATCTGGCCCGTCAGTCCCGAGAGCAGAACAAACCCAAACTCGCTCTGCTTTATTACAAAATCGCCTTTCTGCTTGCGGATTACAGCCCCAATGTGATTGAATTCGTTTCCCTTAAAGTCGCCCAGGAAATGATCCAGGTCAAAACCGATTATATGCCTGCGGGAACCCCGCAAATCTGGGCCACCACTGATGCTTCCAATTTTGAAGTATATAATGTGGATGCCTTCATTGAAAAAGGCGAGCCCTGGGTCAACATAGATTGGATCGTGGATTCCTTTGATGACACCAAAAAGCTGGAAGAACTCTCCGAACAGCTCCTTGACTTTGCCTTTGAAAAATTCCCGGAAGCAAAAGAATTCTTCGTCGGCATCATCGTGACCGGCCGCTCCAAGGATCCGCGTCTCGTCACTCAGGCTTACCGAAAGATCCGGCGCTTTTCGGAAGCCGCGGAATAACGGTCAGCAGAGAATTCAAATTATGAGCGAACAATCATCAATTATCTCCCTCGCGGTCAAAGCCCGATACCGGGAGGGGGAAGAAGATGAAGCGCTTTCTCCCCTGGTCCGGGTGGATAAAAACGGAAACGCTATCGGCAGGATCCAGCCCGGAGACCTGGTGATTTTCTATGACCTCCGCGGGGAGCGCGAAATTGAGTTGACCCGGGCGCTGACGGAAAAAGATTTCCCGCACTTCCCGGTCGCGGGCTTAATGGAACTGGTCACAATGATTGAATACCTTCCCTCGCTCCAGGTCCAGGTCGCATTTCCACCTGAAGAGCGATTAAACCATACCCTCTGCGAAGTCATCTCCAATGCCGGTTTTAAAATCCTCAAAATCTGCGAAAGCGAAAAAGCCGCTCATCTCGGATACTTCCTGAACGGAAAAAGAACCGAGCCGTTCAAGCTGGAAGACCGGCTCGTGATTGAATCCCCGCGGGTGCCGGACTATTCCCAAATTCCCGAGCTCAAGGCCCGGGAAGTCGCGGATCAGGCCATCGCCCGGCTCCCGGATCAAACCTATAAATTCTTCCTGATTAATTTCGCCAATGTGGATGTGATCGGACATATTGAAAATGAAGCCGCCATCCTGAAAGCCATCGGATGTGTAGATGAACAGATCGGGCGAGTAGTGGAAGCCGCGCAAAAACTCGGCATCACAGTCATCATCACCGCGGACCACGGCACCGTGGAGAAATGGCTCTACCCGGACGGCGCCATTGACACCGGCCATACCGACAGCCCGGTCCCGCTGATCCTGATTGACGATCCGCTCAAAGCCCAATCCGCAAAACTTAAAGACGGCGAGCTCTCTGATCTTGCCCCGACCATCCTGCATCTGCTCGGGATCAAACCGCCTGAAGAAATGACCGGGAAAAATCTTCTTCAAAATCCCGGCTTGAAAACCGGCCGAATCCTCGTCATCATCGCCGACGGATGGGGATTCCGGGAAGAAGAATACGGAAACCTGATCCGCAAAGCTCATACCCCGAATTTTGACCGACTCTGGAAAGAGTATCCGCATTCCTTGCTCCAAGCCTCGGGCCTGGCGGTCGGAATGCCGGAAAAAGCAGTGGGCAACTCCGAAGCCGGGCATCTTCATCTCGGCGCCGGCAGAAAAATTTATTCCGACCGCGTCAAAATTGACCGGGCGCTGGAAGACCTGTCCTTCTTCAAAAACCAAGTCCTGATCAATGCCGTCAACCGCGCCCGGCAAAAAAATGTCCCGATTCATCTCCTCGGCATCGTCAGCTTTTACAGCTCGCACGGCTCTCTCAAACATCTTTACGGCCTCCTGGACCTACTCAAACTCCAGAACGCTAAATCAGTCTTCCTCCATTCCCTCCTGGGACGAAGAGGCGAGCGACCCGAAGCCGGCGCGCATTACATCCAGGAAGTGGAAGATTACTGCGCCAATTTAGGCCTGGGAAAATTGGTCACGGTAATGGGAAGATTCTGGGCTTTGGACCGTGAAGAAAACTGGGACCGGATCCAGAAGGCATATAACGCCCTGGTCTTGGGACAGGGTATCCCGGTTCCGGAAACAATCTAATTTGTTGATCAAATGTCAATCCCGGGCCGCGGATTCTTGACCCAATCTATATTTTAGTGTTCCTGGTGTGATTTCGGTTTAAAATTTCTTGAGGATTTTATAGCCGGCGTCGCGTTGGGCCGGGACCAAGCCGGCGTCTTTGATCAGGCGGAGGATTTCGGCAAGGGAGAGGCGGAAGTCGGCTCCCGCGGACCGGACCACATTTTCTTCCAACATTGTTGAGCCGAAGTCATTGGCGCCGAAGAAGAGGGACACCTGCGCGATTTTGGCGCCCTGGGTGACCCAACTGCATTGGATATTCGGCACATTGTCCAGAACCAAACGCGAAATCGCCAGCACCCGCAGGTATCTCACCCCGCTCGCGGGTTTGATCTCGCTGAGCCCGGTGTTTTTGGGCTGGAAAGTCCAGGGGATGAACGCGATGAAGCCATTGGTCTTATCCTGCAAAGCGCGGATTTTAAGGAGATGCTCAATGATTTCTTCATCGGTCTCAACCGACCCGAACATCATTGTGGCGCTGGATTTGATTCCGAGCTGGTGCGCGGTTTCCATTACCTTGAGCCAGCCTCTTGCGCTCACTTTTTTCGGGCTGAGTTTTTTGCGGACGCGGTCGGAGAGAATTTCCGCGCCTCCTCCGGGAATGGTGTCCAGACCTGCGTTTTTGAGCCGGGTCAAAACTTCTTTTACGCTCAAGCCTTCTTTTTTGGCGAGGAATTCAATTTCCGGCGGACTTAAGCCGTGGATATGGATCGGATATTTTTGCTTGATCTCCTGGAAAAGTTCTTCAAACCATTTTATTCCCAGGTCCGGATGCATTCCGCCCTGGAGCAGGATTTGGGTTCCTTGCCGGCTGAGCAGTTCCTCAATCTTTTGAAAAATCCGCTCATAGCTCAGGAGATATCCTTCCGGATGACCGGCCGGCCGGGAAAAGGCGCAGAATTTACAGCCGGAGACGCAGATGTTGGTATAATTGATATTGCGGTCATTCACGAAACTTACGATCTTGTCCGGATGCAGTTCCCGGCGCATTGCATTCGCCATCTCCCCCAGCTCCAGGAGATTGGCGGAGCGAAAGAGCTTGAGCGCCTGATTTCTATCCGATCGTTCGGGCATTTCTTTTTTCATCATTCATAATTCATCATTCATCATTCATCATTTCTGGAAGTTCCTCGCCTTCGCCTGATCTTCTTCACCCGGTATAAGGTATCCCGCAGAACCGGCTCTCTCCCGGCTTCGCGAATCAGCCGAATCAGTTCCTCCCCCGCCAGCGCCTCCGGCGTCTGCGCTCCGGCCATATGCGTGATTTTCTCCTCCTCCACCGTGCCATCCAAATCATCCGCTCCGAACCAGAGGCTCACCTGCGCCAGCTTTTCTCCGAGCATAATCCAGAACGCCTTGATGTGCGGGAAATTGTCCAGATAAATCCGGCTGACCGCGATGGTCTTCAGGTCGTCAATTCCGGTGGTGTAATAAGGATGATTGAGCCGGGTGTTGAGCGGATGAAAAGCCAGCGGGATAAAGGCCTGAAAGCCCTGGGTGCGGTCCTGGAGCAGACGAAGTCTCTTAAGATGATCAACCCGGTCCTGGTAAGTTTCCAGATGCCCGTAAAGCATGGTGGCATTGCTCGGAATTCCGGCCCGGTGAAGCGCCTGGTGAATCTGGAGCCAGCGCTTTCCGGAGATTTTCTCCGGGCAGATTTTTTTCCGAACCTTCGGGTTGAAAATCTCCGCGCCTCCACCGGGCACTGCGTCCAGGCCGGCAATTTTGAGTTGAGCGATCACCTGCTCAAGCGACAGCCCGCTGATTTTGGAAAAGTGATCAATCTCCACCGCGGTGTAAGCCTGGATCAAAACTTCGGGCCGGAGTTTTTTCAAGCGGCGCAAAATTTCCAGGTAAAATTCAAAATCCCATTCGGGATGAAGCCCGCCCACGAGATGAAACTCATAAATGTCTCCGGCTTTTTGGGCGATTTCTTCCATCTCCGGAAGGCTCAGCTCAAATCCGTGCGGATCCCCGAAGCTGGCGCTGAAGGCGCAGAAGCGACAGCGGTTTTTGCAATAATTGGTGGGATTGATGTGCCGGTTGAGGTTGAAAAAAATTCCCCGGCCGTTCTTTTTTTCCTTGACCGCGTTGGCCAGTTTTCCGAGCCGGAGGAGGTCCTTTTGCCGGAAAAGAAACTCGGCTTCCGGCTCGGTGATCCGCGCACCGGCCCGGACCTTTTCTTCAATTTGCTTTTGCATCCCGGCTTTAGAATAAATGACTAAAGATTTATCTTCAAATCCCGCTTAAACTGATTAAACCGGTTAAGCCGGTAAATTTGATAAAAACCGGGAAACCGTCATTGTCAGAACATCTTTTTGTATTTTTCAACTTCTCTTTGATCTTCGGGCGTGCCCCGGATTTCCTTTTCCACCTGCTGGAAAATCCGGTCTTTGGCCTCCATCATCAGCTCCAGGTGCATCAAGCTGGTGAGCAAACGCTTGGTGTTGATGAAAACAAAAGCGTCCAGGAATTTGGAGATGAACCGGGCGATTTTCTTGATCTGCTCCGGAGAGGCTTCCGGCAGTTTTTTATAACTAACCGCGAATTTGGCGAGATCTATCCGGTATTGCCCGGCAATACTTTCCAGCCGGGAATCGGTTACGCCGTGCTCCTGGTATGGGCCGAGCACGACCCGGCCCAGGGTGTCAAACTGATGAGTAACCGGCAAAACCGTGTATCTGGCTCCGCAGACCGCCAGAATCTGGACGGCATTGCTCCCGATCAGGGGCTGACTGAGCAATTTCCCTTTTACCGCCTGGCAAATCTGATCGTCCAGATCCGCCTGATGAATAAACCCGCAGAAATGAAATTCTCCGCCGGTATTAAAGATCTCGGCGCCGGAAAGATCGTAGATCCGGATCTGCAAATTACTTAAGTCGGCCAGACTCTTGAGCACCTCCCCGAGCACGCGCAGGTCCAGCAATTCGCTGATCTCAAACTTCTTTTCCAGAAAAACCTCGCTCATTTCAATAACCCGCCGGCCTGACCCGGACTAACCAGGTATTTGTTCAGGTCCATCTGCTCCTGGATTTTTTCGCCCTTGATGCTCTTCAGAAAACTTTCCAGACTGAACCCGAATTTCCGGTTGAAATCAAATTTGCGATTGACGAAATCAAAGCCCAATTTAACCACCCCTTCAAAAGTCTCAAACACCCCCTGGTCCTGGGTGGCAATGGCGAGAAAAGCCGGAAACCGGGTTTCCCCCCAGTCCGCTTTTATCTCCTCCACCGGTTTAATCTCTTCCAGGTCCCGCTTGTTAAATTGAAGCACGATCGGGATCAGATCAAAGTCAAGGTTATTAACCTTCAGGTTTTCCTTCAGATTCTTGAAGCTCATAGAATTGCTCAAAGCCTGAGAGCGCTGGCTGTCCGCGACAAAAACAATCGCGTCAACCTTCTCCAGAACCTTTTTCCGGGTCTCATTATGAAGCACCTGGCCCGGAACCGTGAACAGCTTCAGCTTGACCTTCAGGCCGGTCGGTGTCTGATACTGGAGCGGAAGCAGATCAAAAAACAAGGTCCGGTCGCTCTGGGTCTCCAGACTCATCAATCTCCCGCGATGATGCGGGTCAAACATCCGATACAGAACCTGAAGATTGGTGGTTTTTCCGGATAGGGCAGGACCATAGTAAACGACCTTGATCGTCACTTCCCGAAATTCCAGATTCATCTCCACCACGGGTCTGTCCCCCTGCTTATTAAATCAAATTCTTCCGGATTTGCAAAAAGCCCGCTCCCGCCGAGCAATCATCATACCCATTCAAGTTTTTTTAGCAAGCTTTCCCGTACCCCAGGCGCTCTTGGTGGCGCCGACACTCTTGTCTAGTGGGCGGGACACTCTTGCTTTGGGGGGCAGACACTCCTGTCTGCGTGTACGGGCGGACCCGTGTGTCCGCCCTTTAAATCAATCTTCACCGCAAAGGCGCATCCAGCCTTCGTAGCCGATTCATCCTTCGTAGTAGCAGTAGTCCTGCTACTGCTACGGAGAACGGAAGCTACTTCGGCGGAGTAGGCAAGCACGCAAAGATTTTTGCCTTTTTCCTTTGAAAGCCCGGAACCATCCAAGTAAATAGGTAATCTGGTATTTAAATACCTATATACCTATTTGCTTGGGAGCGCCTGGCGGATTTGGGCGCAGAGAATTTCATCTGTAATCTGTAATCGCCAAGTGCTGCCCTCTGACCTTTATGCATTTTTTAGTTGACATTGGTATGGAAGGGGTATACCGTCTGATTATAGAAAGAGTGTAATCTAACCTTCCAGAGGAGGAATGGGAAATGAAACGGATCAGATTTTCAGCGGTTGTTTTGAGTGCGGCATTGGCGATCTCAATGCTCTTGCTGACTAGCTCCGCAGCCGGCAAGGAAAAAGAGGAATGCCGGGAAAAAGCGCATAGCAAAGGGCATAAGCTTACCCGCGAACAAATTATGGTTCTGAAGGACTTCCTGAAAGCGCACCGGGATCAGCGGCAAAAGCACCTGGAGAAGATGCTGATCTGGGACCAGGACCTCTTGAATGCGCTTGAACAAATTGACTTGACCAAGGACCAGGAAGACGCCTTGATCAAAATCGTGTCCTCCCGAGAGCCCCTGTTCCTGACCTACGCCGATCCCATCACCAAAGACGGCATCGCCCTGAAAAACTCCATTGTCGCAGACAATGTCAAGGACAAGACCATCCTGGACAGCTCCGCCAAACTCGCCAAAGACATCGGCGAGAGCGCCATTGAGCTTTCCAAAATGGTAAAAGAAGCCCGCCAGACCCTCACCCCGGAGCAGTGGGCAGTGGTGGAAGATCTGATCAAGAAGGGACAGGCCGAAGGCAACGATATTTTGACAGGAATGCCCAAGCAAGTGGAAGATTTGATCGCGCTCTGGGGGGAGCTGGATCTGACGCGGGAACAAATTGACTATTTGATCGGGTGGCGGCATTTGGCGGAGAGGATTCAGGAGAACCTCGCCCGGCGGCAAGAACATCGGATCTGGCATGAGCTCCGGAGAATCCTCACTCACGAGCAGATGAAGATGGTAAAAGCGTATGTCCAGCCCCGGGAAGAGGAAATGGAAAAGAAACAGCATGAAGAGATAGAGAGCGCGGTGAAGCTCTATTATGACCTGGGGCTGAGCCAGGAACAGATGGACCGGCTCTTCAAGTTGGTGGAAGATAAAAAGGCCGAGATCATCAAGAGCGCGGACGAGTTTGCCGGGAGCGGCTTCAAGTTGCGGGATGAGGTCCTGGCCCAGAATCCGGACCCGGCCAAAATGCGGGCCGCGGCCAAGCTGCTCGGGGATGACCTTGGCAAGGCTTCTCTCCTGAAAGCCGAGATGGTGAAGCAGGCCAGACAGATCCTGACTCCGGAGCAGTTCAACCTGATCCTGGCCAAGGTGGATGAGGTCCAGGCGGAAATAGAAAAAGGCGTCAAGCGGACTCCGGAGGAAATCAATGCCGGCATTAAACTTTGGGACCAACTCAATTTGACCCCTGCTCAGAAACAAAAACTCAAGAAGCTGATCAAACATCAGATCAGAGAACACGAGCATATGGTTAAAAGGATGATGCGGAGACACTGAGCGAGATCACAAGCAATTACTGAAGAGGCGGTGATTGGGGTCAGGCCATCACATTAAACTTACAGATTTTGATAATGATTGACTGATAAAATCGCGGACAAAAGTGTCTGCAATCAGGATCGCGGCTGATCCTGTCTCGCATTTACGGACAGGCCGCTCGCACGGAAGACAGGTGAAATTAGTGAAATTGTTGGAGTTGGTTGAACCGGTAATCTGGGACTTGCATTTTTTTTGGAATAGTGATAGAGTGGCGGACAGATGGAAAGGCAAACCTTAAGAGAGTCCGCCCTGGTCAATGATTGGGCGAAGAAGGAGGATGCGAAGATGGAAAAGAAGGAGCTTGGAAAGATCACCCATTATTTCGGCAAAATCGGCGTCGCCATAATTCGTCTTTCGGATGCGATGAAGGTTGGGGATAAAATTTCCATTGAGGGCGCGCATACCAATTTTGAGCAGATGATTGAGTCCATCCAGATTGAGCATCAGTCCATTCCAGAGGCCAAAGCCGGGGACGATGCGGGGATCAAGGTTAAGGAAAAGGTTCGGGAGGGAGACACGGTTTATAAGGTAATAGAATAGCCAAAGGCTGATTGGTTTTCCGATAGATTTTGGCCTCAAGGTTTCTCTTCAAAAAGGCTTTAACAATCAACTATTAAGGTTGCAGGGGGCGAATGAGCGATTAGATTTTAAAAAGGAAACCTTGAAACCAAAAAGTGCAATTTTGCATCTAAAGGACAGGAAAAAGGGATTGGACTGAAAAATGAACAAAATGGCGAATAAAATAAAAGAAAAAGGAGCGGGAATCCGGGTGGAGGGCCTGCCGGAGATTCTGGAAGAAGAGCTTGCCGAGATTCAGGGAAAGATTAAGGCGCGCGCGGAGGCGAAAGAGGCAAAAGTAAGCCTGTTCAAGCAAAAGCCTCTGTTTGATCTTCTGGCATTATATTTACAGGAAATGGATGAGCGGGGTCTGTTCACGCCGGAAGAGGAGGTTGAAAAGGCGCGTGGAGTTCAGGAGCTGAGGGATGAACTGTGGGAAAAGGTATTAAGCCTTCCATTTGTGGACCGCAAGCAATATCCGGAATTTTCGGATTTGCTGGTGAGAGAAGTTCTGGAACTGCTCAAGGCCTGGCTGAATGACCTGGCTCATAAGCGTCGGAGCGAATGGTCGGTTCGGAGGGAAAGCGGTCTGAGCAAGAAGAAGCGGCGGGAGGCCTGTCAAGAGATTCAGCATTTGAAAAACGAATTGGAGGAAAAGCGGAACGAGTTTGTGGAGGCGAACTTAAGGCTGGTGGTCAAGATCGCAAACCGGTATCGGAATCAGGCGGTTGCGCTCTCGGACTTGATCCAGGAAGGGAACCTGGGACTGATTCGGGCGGTGGAGAAATTTGACTGGAAGCGCGGGTTCAAGTTTTCCAGCTATGCCACCTGGTGGATTCATCAGGCGATCATTCGGGCGCTGGCGGAAAAGAGCAAATTGATCAAGGTGCCGGTTTATCTGACGGAGAAGATTCGGCGGCTGGACCGGACGACCCGAAGCCTGGCGCAGGAGTTGGAGAAGAGTCCGAGTCTGGAAGAGCTTTCGCAGAGTCTGGGGATGGAGCCGGAAGAGATTCTGAACCTGCTCCGGATCGGCAAAGAGCCGATTTCCCTGGAAGGCCAGGTCGGGGATATGGAAGAAGTGTCCATCGGAGATATGATTGAAGATAAAACTATTATCCGCGCGGACGAGCATACGGCCCAGCAAGACCTGATGGAGCATCTGGAAGATTCTCTGAAATTGCTCACTCCGCGGGAAGAGCAGGTGCTCCGGCTCAGGTATGGCCTGGGCGGAGGTGAAATCAAGACCCTGGAGGAGATCGGCTCTATGTTCGGGGTGTCCCGCGAGCGGGTGCGCCAGATTGAGCAAAAGGGCTTGCGCAAACTCCGCCATCCGGCCCGGTCCAAATCTCTCCGCAGTTTCTTCCGCAATTAATCCGGATTTTTCCAAGCAGGATCCAAGTTACTGACCGTCTAACACTTTTTTTCTTTGTTAAATTATGGATTTTTCAACTGTTGTGTCCCGCGCAATACGCGGGATCCGCGACACCGCTTTCAAAAGCGACGCCGTGGGCGTCGCACTCCAAAGCGCCTTCGGCGCGGATAATGAAGCCGTTGATTTTACTAAAATAAAACTGTCAGACGGTCAGTCCAAGTTATCCTTGACAGGTCTATTCGTTCAAGGATAAGATAAGTTTACAAGCCGGGCGATAATTTCCACTGAAAAAAGAGGGACCGGGATGAAAGGAAAAGCCTTAATAATTTTACTTTTCTTGGCCGGGCTGGTTTTGCCGATTCCCTCAGCAAGGGCTCAGGCCTCGGGGAATCAGGTGGTGGTTGGAGTTCTTTTTGATCATCTGCGGGAGAGGTGGAGCCGGGATCGGGTCGCTCTCACGAGTGAGGGAACCAGGCTGAACGCCCGGGTTCTGGTCAAAAGCGCGGAGAGCAATGACCAGATGCAGATTGAGCAGGCCAAGGAGCTTCTGAACCAGGGCGCGCAAATCCTGCTGGTGGTTCCGCATAACCTGAAAAAGGCCGGCGAGATCGTGGAGATCGCGCATCAGCGCAAGGTCAAGGTGATTGCCTATGACCGGATCATCCGGGAATGCGACCTGGATTTTTATGTGTCCTTTGACAATGAAAAAGTCGGGGAGCTGGAGGCCCAATATGCCCTGAGCCAGGCGCCGATTGGAAACTATGTCCTGCTCGGGGGCTCGCCCACGGATTTTAACGCCATAATGATCCGGAAGGGACAGCTCAAAATTCTGGAGCCTTTGGTCCAGGCCGGGAAAATCAAGATCGGTTTTGATCAATATACCCCGGAATGGAAACGGGAGAATGCCCGGCAAAATATGGAGACCGCGTATGAAAAATTGAGCGGAGAGCTCCGGGCGGTTCTGTGCGGAAATGACATTCTGGCTGGAGGAGCGATTTCGGTTCTGGAGGCAAAAGGGAAGGCCGGGAAGGTAATCGTGGTTGCGCAGGATGCGGAGCTGGAGGCGCTTCAGAGGATTGTTAAAGGGAGCCAGGCAATGACCATTTATAAGCCGATTCCCAAACTGGCGCAGAGCGCGATGGAGCTGGCAATAAAAATTGTGCGGGGTGAAAAGATCAATCATCTGATTAACAAAACCATCAATAACGGTTTCAAGGAAGTTCCTTCCCAGCTCCTGGAGCCGATCACGGTGGACAAAAGCAATCTTGACGCCACCATCGTCCAGGACGGCCTTTATACCCGAGCCCAGATTTACGGTCAGTAATGGCTTTCAACTTAAACCATAATAAACTGGGGTTTCTGATCTGGGGGATCCGGATTGACAATGTCATCTTTTTCCTCGGATTCCCGCTCCTGGGGGCTTTTCTGGTCATTCCGGATTTATCCTGGGCCAGCCTGCAGAAATTAACGCTTTTCGGAATCTTGAGCGCAATGCTTCTGACCCAGACTTTCATTGTTAACGACCTGGGCGATTCGGTGCTCAATCCCGAGGAGCCGAAGTATCGGCCGCGACACGCGCTCAAGCATCCGGAAATTTTGAATTTCAAGCAGCTGGTTGGGCTTTGCGTCATTTTATCTATCCTGAGCGTGGCCGGGATCTTCTTATTATCCGGAGGCGCCGGAATCTTCAGCCTGAGCGCCTGGGCGATCAGTATCATTTATTCCCATCCCCGGCTCACCCTGAAAAAGCGCCTGTTCCTGCCGGAACTGGCCCATCTCCTGTTTGCCGGCGCGCTGTTTCTTTCCGGCTGGAAATTATTTCAGCCGGTGTCTTTGGAGTCGCTGTTGCTGACGCTTTTTTTCGGATTGGTTCTGACCGCCGGGGATCTGGTCAACCAGATTGAGGACTTTGAGCGGGAAATCATCGTCGGGCTTAGAACCAGCGCCATTATTTTCGGAAAACGGCCGGTATCCAGATTCGCCCTATGGCTGTTCTATTTCAGCTCGCTTTATCTTTTCGGCCTGGCCCTGGCCGGATCTATTCAGAATTGGATCAAATGGCCGGGGTTGATCCTGATTATAATTTGGACCGGGACTATTTTCAGTTTGCGCAAGAAGGATCCGCTCAAAAACATCTCAAAATTCAGACGCTGGATCCGGCTGATCTATGCCCTCTTCAGCTTCTTCCTGGTCTTAACCCTGATCTTGAGAAAAATCTGAAATGGCTGGAATACTTTTTGTCATCGCCACCCCGATCGGGAACCTGGAAGATTTCAGCCCGCGCGGGAAAAAGACGCTGGAACAAGCTGACCTGATTCTTTGCGAGGACACCCGGAGAACCAGGAACCTGCTTTCTCATTTCGGCATCCGGAAACGGACCGAAAGTTTTCATCAGCATAATCAACTGCGAAAAATCCCGGAAATTATACAATGGCTTGAGCAGGGGAAAAAAATCGCGCTGGCAACCGATGCCGGAACTCCGGCGGTCTCGGATCCGGGCGCAACCTTGATCCGGCATTGCCTGGAAAAAGGCGTCAAAGTCATCCCCATCCCCGGCCCCAGCGCAATCACCACCGCCCTTTCCGCCTCGGGCTTTCCCTCTGATCGCTTTCTCTTTCTCGGTTTTCTCCCGGCAAAAAATTCGGAGCGAAAACGCGCTCTGGAAAAGTATCGGGATTTTTCCGAAACCATTGTGCTCTTTGAAGCCCCGCACCGAATCCGGAAAACCGTCAAAGACCTCCTGGAAATTTTCGGCGACCGGAAAGCCTGCCTCTGCCGCGAGCTGACCAAAATATTTGAAGAAATTAGACTGACCCCCTTGAGCCGGCTGGCTCAGGAACTGGAAAAAGAAAATCTCAAAGGGGAAATCACCTTGATCATCGCCGGAGCGGAAGTAAACCAATCTGATAAAAATAAGCTGGAAGATGATCTTAAAGATTTGATTGAAGCTATGCTCAAGGAAGGAAAAACTATAAAGGAGATAATTTTGGTTCTATCCTCTTCCACCAATTTGGCCAAGAATCAGATTTACCGGAGCGCGCTTGAGATCAAATCCCGTTTAAGAAATCAATGAACAAATTTCCGATAAATTTCCAGAAGCTCCTGGTAGTTCTGATTGATGGATTTGACCTGGGGTATGGAAGATTTCAAGCTCGTTAAGCGATCGGGATTTTTGAGAAGGCCTTGAATTTTTTCGGAGAGGTCGGCAAAATTGTTCGGCTCAAACAAGATTCCTCCCCTGCCCTCTTGAACCAGCTCGGCCATCCCGCCGAGATTGCTCGCGATCACCGGCACTTTTGCTAAAAAGGCCTCGTGAATGGTGAGCGGGGAGTTTTCATACCAGAGGCTGGGGACGATCAGGACATCAATTTGAGAAAGCGCCTCGGGGATGAGGTCGTTCTCAATCCTTCCCATCCATTTAATCCTTTTGTCCTTGCCCGCGATTTTTTTCAGCATCCGCACATAGCCGGGAAAATCTTTCTCTTCTCCGAAAATTTTCAGCTCCAGATTTTGAGCCGGGATCATCCTCAGCGCCTGGAGCAGGAGATGAACTCCTTTGTGCCGAACCAGGGTTCCGATAAAGCCCAGGGTTAGCGAGGAACGGGGAACGAGGAACGGTGAACGATCCTGTTGGAATCTTTCCGTTCCAAAACCATAATCTGAATAAATGATCTTTTCCTTTGGCGCCATTCCGCTCTTGATCATCATTTCGCTCAGGAATTTGCTCGGCGCGATCAAAAGCGAAAGCTGGTCCGTCATTTTCCGCATCTCGCTCCAGCGCTCCCGCAAAAGCCCGAGCCTTTGCTCCAGCTCCGCCTTTTTTCCGAATTTTTCCCGGAGCCAGTCAACCCAGTTCGGCGGAAGTTTGCGTTTCCATTTGTGAGCCAACCCAAGGCCAGCCTCGGCAAGCTGATAGATCCCTGCCCGCTCCGCGGAAGCCTCTCCGGGATAAAAAGCGGAAAAAGAATGCGGGCAATGCGCGCAGGCGCCGGCAAAGTCCGGTCCCGGGCAGACCCGGTCTTCGGGCTTGAGCATAATAATCGCCGGGCAGATCAGCCAGTAATCCGCCAGGGTCAGAACCGCGGGTATTTTTCTTTGGTAAGCCTCGCTGACAAAACCAACAGAAAGCCGGAGCAGATGCTGGAAATGAACGAGGTCGGGCTTGAGCTCATCCAGGATCTTTCCAAAAATCTCGTCAAACTCGGGCCGGAGGTATCCGGATTTGAAATCAAACGGCTCGGAATGATCAAGCCGGAAAACTTTTACCCCTTCATCCTCATCGGTCTTGAGAGCCAATCCCGGCCGGGACTGATCCTCGCTGGCGAAGACCGAAACCTGGTGGCCTTGCCGCTTGAATTCCCGGACCAGGCCGCGGGTATAAAGCTCGGTGCCGGCCTGGTGATGAGGAAGATAGTAATGAGCCACGAACAGGATGCGCATCATTTCCTCTTGAAGATCCGAGCGTAAATCCGGTAGGCCAATGAGGCTTTGACCCTTTGATGAAAATCTTCCAGCTCGGAAAGATAAGCTCTCAGATGCTTGATTTCATCATCCTTTTCCTTGAGAGCCTCTTCCAGGCCGGAAATCTTTTGAAACATTCTCCGGACCTCGCCAGCGCGGAAGGATTCCATCCAGAGTTTTAACTTCTCATAATCCGGCTCCGGGTCAATGTGTTTCTTTTCCAGCAAGTCCTTGAGCGCCTCTGGTTTTTCCCGCAGTCTTTTTCTGCCCGCAATGATTAAATACCGATACGCCGGCTCGGCCAGGTCTTTGAAGAAAAAATGCCGGTTATAAAATCCGCTCAATTCCTTTCTGACTTCCAGCGCGGAGGGGAAGGCCTCAAAATAATAATATCCGAGCATCATCAGGAGCCATCTTTCAATCTGACCGTTCGGGAGAATGATGGTGTCAAAGCCGGCTTTGACCAGCTCGGATTCGGTCTCGGTCAGATTCGGCGTCGGATATTGCAGATGCTCTTTCAAATATTTATGCTCGTAGCCGAGCCAGTCCCGGATGAAGTCAAAAACCATTTTTTCCGCTTCCCGCGCCAGCGCGTATTGAAAAGGCGCCGAGATCAAAACCAGGTCCGAGCTTGCCCGAGCCATCTCCTGAAGCGCAGCCGCCCGGGCATCGGGCCGAAGATGCTCCAGAAAATCGGCTGCGATCACCACCGGAAAAGACCGGTCCGGGAAAGGAATCGCTTCCGCGCTTGCCAGCAGGTCCAGGCTTTGGCCCTCGCTGAACAGGTCCGAGATCATCACCTGATCCTGGCTCATAAATTTCCTGGCCAGTCCGCGCAATCCGCCCACTTCCAGAATTTGAAAAATCTCGCCCGGATTTCTCAGCCGATCCAGAACCTCCGCCATCAGCCGATAGCGCTGATACTGGTCAAAAGGATATTGCAACAATTCCGGCGAATGATATTTGCTCATCTGGTTTTCAACACCTTTGCCGGGACGCCCCCGGCAATCACCTGGTCCGGAAGATCCTCCAGAACCACGCTTCCCGCCCCGATCACCGACCCTTTTCCAATCTTGACCCCGGGCAGGACGATGGCGCCGGCGCCGATCCAGACATCATCCTGGATTTCAATCGGAGCGCTTATTTGCGGCTGAGCCTGGTGAGGACTCGCCGGGTCAATCCCGTGATTGGCGCCGATGATCGCCGCGGCCGGTCCCAGGCTGACCTGGTTTCCGATCTTGATCGGAGCATTCACCGCCCGGATGGTTGAGAAACTGCCGGCGACAAAATCATCCCCGATCTCAATCCACTCAAATCCGGTAAAAACCACCATCGGCTCCACCCGCGGATTCTTCCCCACCTTCATCCCGTTCTGGATTCCATACTCCAGGGAGTGATGCTGGAAAAAACCCGCCCAGCGGATCAGCGCGTTTTCCAGTTCCATCATTTCCGGAGACTGCCGGCGCTCTTTCAACTGCCGGTAAAGCCGGTCCAGCTCCGGGTCATCCATCAATCGCTTGAAAAACCTGATCTTATCCAGAAGCTCCATTCTCTCCGCCTCCTTGAATCAAATGCGGCCTGGACCATAACGCCACGCAATACTCATTCCCATTATCGGTTTTGGTTTCCAAACTCAGCTCCACTTGCTTCTCTCCGAATCTCGCCAGGTCAACCTCAAAATCCATCCATCCCCGCTCCTCGGGGTTATGCTTCGGGTCAAGATATTTTGAAAATACCGTCTGCTCTTTCCCGAATCTGGTCTTGACCTTGACCAGATACCAGCACCCGGCTCCGGCCTGGTCCCAGACATCCGGGGAAAAACTGGCGCCGAATCTGAGCCGGGTGCCTTTTTTCAATTTCAGCTTCCAGCTCACCCGGCTGGGCGGATGAATCAAAATGCTCAAACGGTCCTCGCCCAGAACCCGCACCAGCCAGAGCAGGACAAATTTTTTATTCGGGGTTTCAATTTTCGCCTGCTCAAAGTGCGCGGACAGATCCCAGTATCCCTTTTTTCCCTTGATCGCCTCCCAGAGCCAGCCGAGCGCGAGAAATTCATTATAAATTTTTTTCAGACGGTCGCGGGAAATTCCGGGCAAATTTAATCTCGGCTGGGGAAGACAAATTGCGGTGGCCTCTCCTTCCGGAATCAATCCCTGTTTCATGCATACCTCGTAAAGCGGGGTTGAGGGAAAGGGTTGAAACACCGACAAATTGAGATGGCTGGGCAAAAGTCTTTGATTGAGCTGGATGGTTTTCCGGATCGTCTCCTCGGTTTCCCCGGGCACCCCGATCATATTGTGGGCCGAGGTTTCTATCCCCAGTTGATCGCACCATTGGAACAGCTCTATGATCTTCTCGTCCGACATCCCGCGGTTCAGGATCTCCCTCCGGATCCGCTCGTCCCCCGATTCCACCCCGACCAGAATGGAATACAGTCCGGTCTCCCGCAGGAGCTTGAGCGTCTCGTAATCAACCGTGCCCACCCGGATATAAACCTGGAAAGGAGTGGAGAAGAGCCTTTGATACTCCCGGCAAAATGCCCGGGTCCATTTCTTGTTCGCGGCGAAAACCTCGTCCATAAAAACAATGCTCTTGATCTCCGGACGGCGCTTGAGCGCCCGCTCAAATTCCGCAATCATTTCTTCCACCGAGCGATGCCGGTGCCAGTTTTTCACTCCCCCGGCCAGCTTGGTCAGGACCGTATTGCAGCAAAAACTGCAGGCAAACGGACAGCCCCGGCTCGCCATCATCGTGAACTGGCCGTTGTTTTCCCGCATCAGCCGATCTTCATCAAATAACTCGCGGTCCGGGGGCGGAAGCCGATCCAGGTTGATCGCCGGACGGACCGGGTTGGATTTGATCTCATCCCCTTCCCGCCACCAGAGATTCATTATCCCGCGCCAATCCCTTCCTCCTTGCAAGGCGTCTGCCAGCTCCAGAAGCGGATACTCGCCCTCGCCCCGGATCAAAAAATCAAAAATGCCTTCCTTCATCACCGCCTCCGGCGCGATGGTGGCGTGAATCCCGCCCAGCACCAGCGGAATCTTCAGAGATTGCTTGAAGGCTTTTGCGTACCGGCGCGTGAACTGGTATTGCAGGGTGCCGGACGAGAATCCGATCAACGCCGGTTTCATCCGCCGGATTTGCTCCGCCACCTCCGCTTCCGGGAGCTCCCGATTGATGTAGAGCAATTCCACCTGGTGGCCGCCCTGCTTCAGCACCGCGCTGATCCAGGCCAGGCCGTGCTGGTAATGGTAAAACATAGTGGTCTTTATATCGCAATAAACCAGCGCGATCTTCATTATTCCCTCCTCACATATAACCCGAGGCAATCCTGGCAGAATCCGCTATACCCATTTTCAATCATCTCTCTCTGAAAAGATTTCGCCTCCTCACTCTCCCAGATTTCCCGCAGGCCCTTTTCCAGAATATTGCCAAACACAACCCGGGGCAACTTCCGCAATTCTTTCTTCCGGTTGAGCAGCAGGACCGGATACCCGAGCGCGCAACAGGGACTGGCCTCCCCGACCGCCTTGATCAAAAGGTTTTCCAGCGGGAACACGCCGCAGCCGGCCTGGGCCTCGGCGTAAATTTTCTCCGGCCGGATCAGTTCCATTTGCCCGGTCAATTTCCGTTCCAGGTCTTCCACCCGCTCTTGCAACTCCTGATCCGGAAAATCCGTTCCGTAATAGCCGGAATAGGTCAGCTCGCTCAATGCCGGCTCGCTGAAGACCCCGGTCATCTGCTGGAGAATGATTCCCTCAACCCCCAGTTCCTTCATCTTTCCGGCAAAAGCGGCCAACTCGCTCAGCCGGCTTTTGCCCAGCAGGAAGCTCGCGTAGATTTTGGGCTTTGGGCTCCCGAGCAGCCTTTTCCGCAGCGCCAGGTTCTTGATCGCCAGTTCCAACTCCTCCCAGTGCTCGCCCCGGACCTTACGATAGCTGTATTCATTCGCGGCATCCACCGAGAAACAAATACTGTCAACCTGGTTTTCCAAAGTCTCCTCAATTTTCAACTTATCCAGCAGGATGCCGTTGGTGGTGAAGATCAGTTGACCGGGAAAATTACCCCGGATCTTTTTCAGGAACCGGCCGAATTCCGGATGAAGCAACGGCTCGCCCCAGCCGGTCAGGTCTATACTCTGAAGATATTTCAACTCGGATAAAATTCTCTCCAGCGCCCCCGCGGACATAAATTTGTCTTTGCCCGCGCCGATGTAAGTCCTGCGGGAACAGCGGTAGCAATTCAGGTTGCAGGCGCTGGACAATTCCAGGTTGATTCCGGTCAATTTGATCGGACCTTGGCCGATGCCTTTTCCGATCAGATCATTTTTGCCCGGCTCGGTCATCAGAACCCTCCGCTGAAAAATTCCCGGAGGGAGAGCGAATCGCCCACGGAGCAGGAAAGCATACAACTCGGGCAAAGCTCCTGTGCCGCTTTCCTGCGAAGCGCCCTCGCCTCTTTTCCTTTCCAAAATTTTCCCGGGTCCATTTCCAAGAAATTCACCCGCATCCATTCCGAGCATAAAGGACAGGGGAGCCAACTCCCATCCGAATCTATCACTAATGTGGAATAAAGACTCAGACAGCGCCGATTCCGGGTTTTCCCGTCAAGCACTGACAAAATACTCCGGTAGTGATAGCGGAAACCAGGCTCGGAACCCGAAATTAGTTTACGCAAAAAGCGCTTGGCCTCCCCCTTCTCCTCTTGATGAAACGCAAGCTCTTCTTCTCTCTGCTTATTGTTGTAACCTTGATCGGTGATCTCGATCACATTAAAAGTCAGGCCGGCTCCTTTGCTCACGGCAAATTCCTTGATCTCATTGAGCTGAGCGACATTCTGCCTCTGGATCACGCAGTTGAATCCCAGCTCAATTTTTCGCTCCGGATATTTTTTCTTGAGAAGATCTATCTCTTTCACGGTTTGAGAAAGTCCGGCAAATACTCCCTGCTTCCCCCGAATCCGATCCTCCACCTCGCCGATGCCGTCAAGAGAGAGCTGGATAAATAATCCGTGCCGATCGGGATCCAGCTCGGAAAGAATTTCCTCCAGCCGGCTGATGACCCGCTCGGTTGCGGATCCGTTGCTGGCGATTCCCAGGATTCTCATTGCCGGAAGCCGGAGCCGGAAAATGCGCGCCAACCGGTTCAGGTCTGGGCGCAAGGTCGGCTCTCCGCCGGTAAGCCAGACCGTGTCAATCTTGCTGAAAAATTTCCGGTTGATGATTTTTTCCAGATTTTCCGGGCTGAGCTCCCCGCGCTTCTTCGCCTCCCAGACTCCGCAATGCCGGCAAAAGAGATCGCACCGCCAGGTGGCATTGTAGATCAGGTATCTCGGCGCCGGAATAAAAACCCGGCCGGCCAGGTAATAAAGAATCAATCGCTCCAGATTATTCATTTTTTTTCATCAGCCGCTGGAATTCCTGGTTTTCAAATAAGTATCCGCATTCCGGGCAATCACAAAGATCGGGCGGTCCCTGCTCAGTAATTTTGAGCATCCGCTCCCGGATTTCCTGAGCCCGGCTGGAATTCCAGATCCGGTAAAAGGATTGCTCGCGCAAGTTCCCGAGGCTGGTCTCGCAATTACAGCAGGGCCTTACTGATCCATCCGGCCAGACCATTGCAAAACTGTAGCCGGAATAGCATCTGACCTTTTGATAAAGATCCCCTGCTCTGAGCTTGCCCAGATGCTCCGGCGCTCCGGTGAAGCCGAGATAAATGCCCTTCTGTTTTGCCCGTGGCTGCAGTCTTGTCATTTCCTTCTGAAACTCCTGGAATTCTTTTTCGCTGAGAGCGAATTCTTTTGGGCGCTCGCCCGGAAACGGAAAATCCATCAGGGCCAGCCAGCTGACCGCCTCGGCGCCGGAGTCAATTCCAAATTTAGTCAGCTCTTCCACTTCCTGGAAATTATGCCGGTTCAAGACCGCGGTCATAGATAGATACGGTTTGCCCAAGGATTTTTCGTCCCGATGCCGGCGGATCAGCTTGATTCCCTGCCCGATCTTTTCCAGATTGGAGCCGGCAACCCGGGTCTGCTCGGCAAAATTTTTCTCCGTGCCGGCATTGACGCTGATGGAAATCCGATCCAGGCCGGAGAGAGCCAGGGCCTGGGCAAAATTCGGGAGCAGGATTCCGTTGGTTACCAGGGCGATTTCCGCGGCCGGGAAACTTCTCCGGAGCAGGAAAATTATGGCCATCATCCGTTTATGCAGAAGCGGCTCCCCGCCGGTGATGTGAATTCGCTTGATTCCGCCGAGCCGATACAGGTCGTCAATCATCCGGTCAAAAACTCCGAAATTAAGGTCCGTCTCTTCCACAAGCCACCTTTTGGCGAACTTCTCTTTTGCCGATTTGCTCACCGCCTGCGTCGGGCAAAAGACGCAATTCTCATTACAGCGGGTGGTGGGCAGGATTTGAAGGTCAATCGGGCCGGACCAGACCTTGCCTTGGCGGATGGATTTTTTCAAACCGGCGATGGTCTCTTTACTGAACAATTTTTGCCTCGCTTTCCGGCCGGGCTCGCGCCACAATCACCGGATTGGTAAGACCCGCGGTATTGAACCGGCTTTTTTCCGGATCGGCGGAACCGGTTTCCAGCTCCAGGAAAAGCCGGCCGGACCGTAAATCCGGCAGGTCAATCTCAAAGTCAAAAAATCCCCGGTCGGATTTTTTCGCCTTGGCGTCCAGGTGACGCTGAAAAATTTCTTTGAGATTTTTTCCATCGCTTCCGGCGCGCGCCTTGAAAATCACTCCGCCCGGGTCTCCTTTTTCATAAACCCCGGGATGAATAAAAATCCCGAACTGGAATTGAGCCGGCTCCCTCAACTCCAATTGATAAAAAATCCTGCAAGGCGGATGCATAATCAAAGCCCGGCGCTCCTCTTCATAAATAATAATGTATTCCTCGCCATAATAATCCGGCACCGGCGTGATCTTCTCCGCCAGGGCGAGCCGGTCAATCAGGTCAAAAAGTATTTTTCGGCCGGAGAATTTCCGCTTGAGCGCCTTTTGATTTCGGCAGAACTCGCCGAGCCGAACCAGCTTCTGATGCCAGTGATGAATTTCCTCCGGCGAAAGCGACGGGAATTTCAGCACGCTTTCCGGGACAAAATATCCGTCAACCACTTCTCCTTGGAGATAGCCTTTCTCTTTGCAAAGCCGATCCAGCCGGGTGCCGGGATAGGGATTGAAAACGCTCACCTGCATATGGTCCGGGCAGAGAGCGCGGTTGAGATGATAGGTTGCCAGCGCATCTTCCGCGGTCTCGGCCGGAAGGCCCACCATATTGAACGACCAGGTCTTGATCCCGGCTTGTTCCGCCCATTGAAAGGATTGAATGATCTCTTCCCGGCTGATCCTCCGGTTCATTATCTCTCTCCGCACCCGCGCCGAGCCGCTCTCCACTCCGATCCTGGCCATCTCGCACCCGCATCGGCCAAGCTGGCGATAAATCTCCCGGTCAACCGTGCCGGCGTGGACATTGATCCGGAAGGGATAATGGAATCGGGAAGGATACTTTTCAAAAAATTCCTTCATCCAGTTCCGGTTCAAGGTGAAGATGTCATCATTGAAATCCAGGCTTTTGATCCGATATTGCCGGGCGCAAGCCTCAATTTCATTGAGCAGATGATCAACGCTTCGGAAGCGGACATATTTGCCTTTGCCTTGATAAAGTTCGCGCTTGCCTTGATTGGCGCAATAGGAGCAGTCATAAGGACAGCCCCTGCCGACTAAAAGACTCAGGCGCTGGTCATCCTGGTCCAGAATTTGCTGGTAGTTAAAAATCTCGCGGTCTGCAAACGGAAGCTCATCCAAATTCTCCACCAGGGCACAAATCGGATTCTTTTTAATCTGATCCCCGCTCCTGACCCACAAGTTTTCAATGCTGAAATAATCTCTGTCCCGGGAAAGTGCATTCGCCAGCTCCATGATCGCCTTCTCGCCTTCGCCGATGCAAACAATGCTCATCTCCGGCAAGGCCATCACTTCCTCCGGCGCGAGCATCGCATGCACCCCGCCGGCGATGATGGGAATCCGCGGAAACGCGGGTTTGAGGATTTTGGCGATTTTGGCGAGATAGGGAAACTGATGGCTGGTTCCGCTCAAGGCGATCAAGCCGGGATCAAATTCTTTGGTCTCGGCGATCAGTTTTTCCTCCGGCCAGAGCTCCGAGAGATAAAACAGCCTGGTCTGGTGTCCGGCGTTTTTAAGAACCGCGGACAGGGATCCGATCCCGTGCTGGAAGTGACGGGGAAGGAAGCTGCCGAGGTCCGGATATATGAACAGAACTCGCACTATTTTCTCAATCCCTCAAATATGGTGTCTGGAAAAGCAGTTGAAGGACCGGTCATAGGTTGCCTCTCCTTCTTGGTTAAAACAGCAAGCCGGGAGTTGCTTCATCCGGAGATGATACCTGAGGCATTCGCAGCAATTCCCTTTGCGCTCGCACGGCTCATAGGTGCAATTGCAATTCTTGAGATTTTTTTCCTGGTTCTTGCAATCAACCATACCCATACCTCCCTTGAAATTTCACGGATGGCGGAAGCCGGAAGAACCTGCCCTCTGCTCCGCCCATCCCGCCAGATACTTTTTCAAGCTCCTGCCCGGCTTTTTATCCTTGAACACAATCTTCGGCTCCGCCCATCCGGCCCAGCCGGATTTGATGTCCTCCGAAGCGGTGACCAGGCTCAGTTTCACTTCTTTTCCCGCCCATTGCTTGAGCGGAAGCGCAAATTCTTTCCAGCCTTGAAGATTCTCCAGCGTCATCTCCAGCCTGGTTTTGAAAATCGGCTCCTGGTCCAGGGCAACCATAAAATCTATCGGCGCAGAGCGATTCCGGAACGCCTCGGGCTTGATCCCGATTCCGAACCTGAGCTCGGAATCCTCTCTCACCTGCACCTGATAATTGATGATGGCCGCGGGATTGGCAAGGATCACCTTTTTCCAGCCATCGCCGATGGTAAAAGCGGTCCGGGTCACCCTTTCCCGGGCATTGGCCGGGAGAATGGTTGCGCGGGAAAAATTCCTGACCAGGTCATAGCCGGCTTCGCTTTCCTGCTTGAGCCCGGCCAAATACCTTCCGGCAATCTCAAACGCCGAGATGATCGGCGCTTGAAAAATCGCGGACAGTTTCTCAAAGAATTCCGCCTCTTCGTTTCCAGCATCCCGGAGCATCTCCTGGATACTGTAAAAAAATCCGCGAACCGCGTCCGGGAGCGCCGGGTAATAAACCTGGCCGAAATATTTTCCCGCGGATTTCTGGTCAAGCCATCCCCGACGGAAAAAATAAAACGCCTTGCCGGGGTGGGAGTGATAAACCATTGACTCCGGCTGATAAACAATCTTAAATCCCTTGAGCAGGCAATCCCGGCTCCAGACCAGATCCTCTGCCCAGGCGCAATCCCGGATCGGAATTTTATCCAGCGCTGATTTTTTCCGGAGCGAGCTGACATCGTCAAAATCGCAGAATCCGATCCGCAGGAGCGGGGTCATCAGCCAGTAATCTTCCGCTTTTTTGATTTCGGTTTCGCTCGGCTCCGCGCTGGAAACCTTTCTTCTCTTGAGCCGGATTTTTTCCAGCAGTTCCGCGCCGGGCCGGGGAAGCTGGCGGCTGTAAACCCCTGCGATCTTGTCATCGTTTCTGGCGGAGTCCACCAGTTTTTTCAGCCATTGATTATCCGCCGGCACCGCGTCCGCCACCAGGTAAATCAGGTATTCCCCCTGCGCCTGCTCGGAGGCGAATTGCCGGGTCCGGCCGTGGCTGAATTCCTCTCTTTTCACTTCCAGGAGTCTGAGCGGCTGCTTCTGGGCAAATTCCTGCGCCAGCTCCCGGGTGCGATCGGTTGACCCGGAATCAACCACCAGCACCTCAAAATTAAAATCAACTTCCTGCCCGAAAACCGCGGACAGGCACTTAAGAAGATTTTGGTCCTCGTTCAGGACCGGAATGATCACGCTCGCCAGCGGCTTCATTTATTGACCTAGGAGCTCGGAATTAAACCAGGGAGAGCGCGCTTCTTCCAGACAGAGTTGACAGGATTCAGGATATTTTCCCGAGGCAATCCCGGCCCGAAATTCCTGATACGCCGGCCCGTTCCAGATTTCCTGAAAATCCGCGTATTTTCTACCCTCGGTCCCTGTTTCCTTTCCCTCTTCCCTCTTTCCGCTTTCCTCTTTCCCCGGCCGGAGCCAGCCCATTTTTTCATTGGTGCCACAGCAGAGAAAAATCCGGGCATCGGTCCGAACCCCGAAGTTGATCCAGGGCTGAATACATCTTAGCGGAAAACGACTCTGCTCCAGGTAATGGCTGGAGAAGGAGAGCCGGGTTTTGGCCTGCGCTTTCAATTTTTTCAAGGTTGCGGTCAATTCCGGGTCAGGCGGGACATAATTATTTTGGAAAAACTCCCGGTAGGTTTGATCCCTGCTGAAAATCGGGCTGAGCGGCTCAATCACCAGATGATTGATCCCGAGCGAGTATGCGAATTGGACGGTCGCTTTCAGCTCCTCCAGATTTTCTTTCATCAAAGTAAATTGCATATTCAAATACGGTTTTTCCACTCCCAGCTTCTTCTTTTCGCTCCGGATCAGGATGATGGCTTCCAGCACTTGATCCAGCTCCGCGCCCTTGCGGATCGCCCGGTATTTTTCCGGGCTGACGGCGTCAATGGAAAAGGAGATGGTATTGATGGAGAGCTTGACCAGGTAGAGAGCGGTTTCGCGGTTGATCCGGGTGCCGTTGGTGTTGAAAATAATTTCCGGCTGATAGGTTCGGACCAGCTCCAGCAAGGTCATAAAATAGGGATGCAAAAACGGCTCCCCGCCTCCGCTCATAAAACAGCGGAGTGCGGATCGGAGCGGCTCTTCCATCGCCTCAATCAGATGATGGTCCAGAAATTTGTCCTGATATTGGTAATCGCTCGCGCCCATTGCCACCGGACACATCGGGCAGGCCAGGTTGCAGACGCTGGCCGGCTCCAGGTAAATCACGAGCGGGAAATGGGAGACCTGAGCCCGGCCGGCTTTTAAATTTTCCTGCGCCCGGGCCAGATTCTCCCGCTTTTTTTCCGGCAGACTTTTTTTTCCGAAAATCGCCATCGGCATCAACCAATTTTCCAGACGCCCGGATTGACAAAAACCCCCCGATCCATCACCCTTCCCTGCCCGACCTCAAACCGGAGCACATCAAACACCTCATCCACCGGAAGACAGGCTCCGCTTCTGCCTTTGAAAATATTGACGGAAAGCTGATACCTTCCGGACAAAAGCAAATTCCGGAATTGGTATTTGACCTTACCGTGATGACCGGCCGGAATCAAGTCTTTCAGTCCGCTCTCAACCGCCTGGTTGAATTCTTTGCCCGAGCTGAGCGCGCATTCCTGATTGGTGCTCAAAACCAGCACCCCGTCGCTTCGGAAAATATTGAGCCCGAAGAGCGGCTCCTTAATCTCCTTCTCCGCCAGATATTCAAACTCAATCGCGATCATCTCCCCGGGCTGGAAAACCGAAACTTCTTGGCCCTGCTCGTTTTTCATCCGCGCTGAAACAATCCCCGCTTCCCGGCTCCCTCTCCGCTTCCATTCCCCGGCCGGCACCCGCTTCTCTTCCGCCCCAACCGCCTCCTGATAAATTTCATCCAGATAAGACTCAATCACTTCGTTAGCCGGGCCGATTTTTCCGAGCTCTCCGTTTTTCAGATAAATCGCCCGATCGCACAGCCCCCGGATCATAGTCAGATCGTGGGAGGCGATCATCATTGCGGTTCCCTTTTCCTTGAACTCCAGCATCCGGCTCAGGCATTTTCCCCGGAAATACTCATCTCCCACCGCGAGCGCCTCGTCAATCAGGAACAAATCCGGCTCCAGGGCCTGGGCGAGCGAGAATCCGAGCCGGAGATACATCCCGTCGGAGTAAGCGCGAACCGGGAGCTCAATGAATTGTCCCAACTCGGAGAATTTAATCATCTCCTGAATTTTTCTCTCCAACTCCCGGGCGGAAAATCCGGCAATCATTCCGTTGAGCCGGAGATTCTCCCGGCCGGTGAATTCCGGATGAAAGCCCGAGCCGAGCTCAAGCAAGGAGGCAATTTTTCCCTTGAGCTCAACCCGGCCCGAGCCGGCCGGACTGATTCCCGCGATGATCCTGAGCAAGGTGGATTTGCCGGCGCCGTTCAAACCGATGATTCCCAGGCATTGACCGTGATCAAGATCAAAGCTGACATCTTTCAGCGCCGGAATTTCCGTATGATACCGCTTTGCTCCCAGGCTCAGCTTTTCATAAAGCCAGAACCGGGGCCGGGGATAAACCCGGAAAGTCTTGGTCAAATTTTTTACGCTCACCATCATTTTAAAGCCGGTCCGCAAATCCTTTTTTCATTCGTGAAAATACCCAGGAGCCGATGCTCAAGCTGAGCAGGGCTGAGCCGCAAACAAATAGACTCTGGTTCAGGCCCGGAAAACCGCCTTCCAGCAGCAATCTCCGATAGCCGAGAACCAGATGCGCCATGGGATTGAGCAAGATCAAGATCTGAAATTTCTCCGGCACCAGCTTTGCCGGATAAAAAATCGGAGTGGCATAAAGCCAGACCAGAAGCAAAACCGGCACCAATTGAATCAAGTCCCGGACCCAGACCGAGAGGGCGGATAAAAAATACGCCAGTCCCAATCCGAAGCCGAGTTGAAGAATCATCCAGAGCGGAAGAAAGATCAGGCCGGCGAGAAAAATTTTGCCTTTGACTCCGGCCCATAGAATCAGGATCAAAAACCCGATCATCTGTCCGAGAAATCCGCTCACGACCGGCACCGCGGGCAGAATCTGGACGGGGAATTTCACCCGGCTGATCAAATTCCGATTTTCCAGAAGAGAACTAGAGGACCGCACCACCCCTTCCTGAAATCCCAGCCAGGGGATCAAGCCGGAGAGAATGTAAAGAGCGCTGATCCCGATTCCGTTTTCAGGTCCGAACCTGGCTTTGAACACAATCGCGAAAATAAAAGTGAATACCAGGAGCAAAAGCAATGGGTTAATTATAGTCCAGAAAATCCCGATCAGAGAGCCGACATATTTAGAGCGGAGATCCCGCTCCACCATCCGGAATAATAATCGCCACTCTTGCATTGATCCCGCTCTCATCTCCCGCTTTCAACTTTTAATGGGCGCGATAAATCGCGCCCTTACTTTCAATTTACCATTGATTGACCAAAAAGACAAAGGCAGATTTGTCAATTTTTCCATATATTTAGAGATAAAGATATACTCATAAGTTCCCGGCCGGCTTTTTCAGAATGGCGAACAGGGAAACCCCGAAGGGAAGATTGAGCCCGCGGTATTTTCCCTGCAGGATAAACGCCCGGAGCAGAAATCGGTTGAGCCATCCGGGAGGAAGCTTGTCCTCCAACCGACTTTTCTTGCCGATGCCGAATTTTGACCGAAGCCCGCGGTAGAAAAGGATCGGGAAAAACGGGACGGAATTTACATAATTCATAAAGATAATTTCCAGGCCGGATTTTTCCGCCAGCGCTTTGATCATTTTCTTTGTGTATCTGCGCTGATGTCCGACCGCCTGATCCCAGTCGCTGAAGAGAAAAGCAAAGGCCGGCACATTGATAAAAATATATCCGCCCGGCCTGGTGATTCGGTTAAATTCCATCAGGCCGGCAAAATCATTTTCCAGATGCTCCAGCAAATCCAGCGCCACCGTGGCATCTGAGATGCTTCCGGGAAAAGGCAGAGAATAAGCATTGGAACGGACGATTTTATCCTGGCAAATGGAAACCGCGGGGTCAAAATAAAGGTCCGAGCCGAGCGCGTCATATTCCGGAGAAAGTTCTTCAATCAGGATTCCGGTGCCGGCTCCGGCGTCAATCACCAGGGGTTTCCGGCCTGGAGCCGGGAAGAATTTTTTCAGCCAGGATCTGACCAGCTCCCTTCGGCCGCGGTAAAAAAAGTGTTTTTTTTCAATCTGGGCAAAGAGATAAATTTCCCGGGCTTCCATTCGCCGGCCGGATTATTTGTCTCCCGAGGCGGGATATTCGCGCTTGATGATGAACAGCGGTCTCTGCTTGACCTCGTCATAAACCCGGGCAAGATATTCTCCCAGGATCCCGATCGCAATCAGTTGAATTCCGCCCAGGAAAAAAAGGCTTACTGCCACGGTGGTGAATCCGGCCACCACGCCGATTCCCAGGAGGCGCAGGATAATTAGCGCCAGTCCGTAGATGAAACAGAGTGCGCTGATGAAAAGCCCGGCCAGCCAGGTGAGCTGAAGGGGTTTATGGCTGAAGCTTAAGATCGCGTCCAGGGCATAAAGCGTCAACTGATACAGAGTCCATTTGGTGGCGCCTCCCACCCGCTCTTGCCGATCATACCAGATTTCAGCCTGTTTGAAACCGACCCAGCTTCGGAGGCCCGGAAGATACCGATGCCTTTCCGGCAGACGATTCATCTGATCCACCACCTTCCGATCCATCAGCGCAAACCCGCCCCGGACCGGAATCGGAAAGTCACAGAGCCAGATGAAGAGCCGATTGAACAGTTGCAGGCCCAGTCTTTTCAGGCCGGATTCCGGCCGGCTCCGGCGCGCGCCGATCACCACCTGATACCCCTCTTTCCATTTCGCCATCATCCGCGGAATCAACTCCGGCGGATCCTGAAGATCCACATCAATAGTCACGACCGCATTTCCCTTGACCCGGCTTAGACCGGCGCTCACGGCAAAATACTGTCCGAAATTGCGCGAGAGCTCAACCAGTCTTGCGCGCGGATTTTTCTGACAATACCCTTCCAGGATTTCCCCGGTTCGGTCATCGGACCCGTCATTGACGAAAACCAGTTCATAATCAATTCCAGCCAGGGACTGCTCCAGCCTGGGCAAAACCAGCTCCAGGATTCCTGCGTCATTATAAACCGGGATCACCACGGATAGCTCGGGCGCCTCATTCATCTCAAGCTGATTATAACTTGAACTTTATTTTTAGAGCAAATCTTCAACTCTTTCAATCCTCAGCCCCTGGGTTAAGATCATGGAATTCTGACCGTCTAACACTTTTTCTCTTTGTTAAATTATGGATTTTTCAACTGTTGCGTCCCGCGAGCGGGGCGCTCTGGAGTGCGGTGTCCGCGACACCGCTTTCAAAAGCGACGCCGTGGGCGTCGCAGTCCAAAGCGCCTTTGGCGCGGAAAATGAATCCATAGATCTTGCCAAATAATAGTGTTAGACGGTCTGCATGGAATTGGATTGACAGACCGGGTTAATTGTGATTATTTCTAATAGGATGATTGAGCAATATCTGATTATCGGGGTGAAGATCAACGCCAAGCTCCAGGAGGCGCTGGATCATTGCTCGCCGGCCAATCAGATTTATTTTCAGGACCGGAATCCCGACTATCTTCAAATTTTTGTCATTGACGGAGAGCAGATTCTGGGGAAGAGGCTGAAGCCGGGGATGAATCTGGAAATGTTTGCGGATTATGTCCGGAATATCAAAAGCATCATCAAAAAAATCTGCCCGCAACACAACCTTTCCGAGTCCGAGATCAAAGCTTATGTCCATACCCTGATCGGCTGAAGAATCCGATGCCGGGAATTTACTTTTAGCCGACTTTTTCTTCTTTGAGATCATACTTGATCCTCAAGTTTTACACTCGGCCAAAAAAATAAGATACTAGAGCCAGGGAGTAGAGCCAGGGAGCAATGGGGGAAAAACCTGCCTTTCCCAAGGTGAATTTAAAATATCCGACTCTGGAGACCTTTGCCAAGGCGGTGAGGAAGAGTTTTGGCCAGGGCCGGCTTCTGGTCCGACTGAAAAAGGAATTCAAGCCGGGTCAGCGTCTGCTGTTAATCTTCCAGCTCGGCGACCAGGCTCAGCCGGTTGAAATCATCGGCCAGATCATGGATCGGATTGAAGACAAACAAAAAGGCGGATTCGCCTATGGAATCAGATTCCTGAATTTCACGGAAAATAAACTCAACCGCCTGCTGGCCGGCGAAGAGCTCAAGCCCTCAGAAAAAAAGCCCGAAGAGAAAAAAGAAGCGGAAAAAGTTTCTGCTCCTGCTCCTGCCCCTGCTCCAGCCCCTGCCCCTGCTCCTCCTGCGCCTGTTCCTAAAAAGGTTCAAGCAAAATCAAAGCCGGCAGTCAGCCCTCCCCCAAAAGCCCGGGAAAAAGCTGAACCTGCGATCATAAAAATCCAGCCTCTGGAAACCGAAGAAACGGAACTTCCTGAAGAAGAAGTAATAGAAATAGAAGTGACCTTGCAGGCAGGACCGCCTCAGTCCTTTGATGGCCGGATGATTGAGACTCAGGAAAAGATGGCAGAGCCGGTGGAAATGCCTCAGCCTCAGCCCCAGGCTCAGCCGGCTCCCGAGCCGGAAAAAGAAGCCATCGCGGTTGAACCGGCCGGAACGCCGGTGGAACCAGAAGAAGCACCTGCACCTGCTCCTGCTCCTGCTCCTGCTCCGGTTCCGGTTCCTGGTCCTGCGCCTGCTGAGCCGGAGCCGGCCGAGCTCCAAAAAGAAATGGCTTCAGTTCCAACCCAAGAACCGGCTTTGCCTGCAAAAGAATCATTTCAATTAACCGAACCGATCCCATTAACAGAAGAGCCGGAACCAGAGCCGGTGGTGGAGGAAATAATTCCCCTGGATTCCCCTTCCCTGTTTGTGGAGGAGCCGGCATTACTGATAGATGGCATTCCGGCCCGGCCGGAACAGTTGTCAACAACGGATGAGGCGCCGGTCCTGCTTACGGAATTACCTTCTGCTTCCGAAGTTGCGCCTGGGCCCGGGTCGGAACCGGAATTGGATGAAATTGAATTTACTCCCACGCCCGAAATTCTCAAAGAAGCGCGGCCCCTGCCCGAAGTCTCGCCGATTCCAACTCAGGGAGGAATGGAAATTCCGGTTGAGAGCGTGACCGAGGAAGAGCCGTTGCTGATCGCCGAAGCGCCTGCCATTCATAAACCCGCTCCCCCGGCTGCGCCCGAGCCGAAAATAACCGCGCCCGATCTGAAAATAACCGCGCCCGAGCCGGCTCCGGAATTCAAGCCCATTCCTCCGGAGCGGCTCTCCGATTTTCTGTTCCGGTTCTGCCGGATCGCGCTCAATCCCCCTCAGCCCGAGCTTCCCGATTCCGCCCGGCAATTTCAGTCCCTGTTTGAGGATTTTCAGAAGCTGATGGAATCGCGGGAGCGCATCGGCATTTACCTGGTGATGGCAACCTCGGGCAAGGATTTCATCATTGAAGGCGCCCAGGCGAGCCCCCGGAGCATCCGGGTTTTGCTTCCGCAGGAGATGGTCGGCACCCTGCTCTTCCGGATGATTGACCTGTTTGATGAGAAGGAATTGGTCGGGATTATTTTCCGGAAGTATCTGGACCTCAACCATTTCCGGAATTTTATTTTTAGCCTGGCGCAATTTCAGCCGGAGAAAGAATCCGCGGATGAGCTGGCTTTGAAATTGATCCGGGCCGGCATTTTTTATTTCAACCTGATTTTTGAAACCGATCTGGTGCCGGTGCCGGAAAAAATCAAAGAAGACACCAAAATTATTCTGGCCCGGCTTTCCGGCGAGCTGAAGCGATTGAAAATCCTGGCCGAACAGATCAATGAAGAGCCGCTGGCGCTTCTGACCTTGCGGCTGGAAGACATCATCCGGCCGGTCTCTGATTATGAGGTTATTGCGCAGGTTCTGGAGCATCTGCCCCTGATCTGGAATAATCAGATCCGCGATTTTGAATTCCAGGATCTGGAAGACCAGATTCTGTTCTCCGTTCCGGTCCCGCTCCTGACCAAATCCTCGGAAATCCTGCTCCGAAAATTGATCCAGCAGAAAAGTCCCAAGGAAACGAAACCGGGCGAGTATGAAAAAGCCCGGGCCAACCAGGAACGGCTCTTGCGAAGAATGATGGCCAGAATTGCTTATGAAGCTCCGGACCAAGCCTTGCAAACCCTGAGCCAGCTCTTTGACCGGCAACTGATCAAATATGAAGAGCTTCCCGAAGGAATCCGCGACCAGGTGGCCGCCTCCAAACTCGCGCAGGAGTTCCTGAAAGCACCGGAAGAAAAAATCAGCCAGCTGCAAAACATCCGGGAGGCTAAGGACTATTCCAAACTCGCTTCTCAACTGATCTGGTCTTCCCTCGCTCTGATTGAGAAGAAGGAATCCAAATGGGCGCAAAAAATTTTCCAGACCCTGGTGGCTCATTATCAGGACCAGGCTCCGCCGTTCCCGGACCGGCCGGCGCTTGCGCGCGAGAGTTTGAAGCGGCTTTCGGAGCCGTTTGCGATTGAGCTTCTCGCGAAAATGCTGGCCACCGGAAAAAAGGAAGATCGGGAGCTTTCCGCCGGGATGCTTTATGCCACCGGAGAAGCCTGCGTGAAAAAACTCTTGCTCCTGCTGGAGCAAAGCCAGGACCGGAATGTGCGGAGACTGGCTTGCGAGATCCTGGCCAGAATCGGGCCAAGCATTGCCCCGGCGCTGGTGGAAAAACTTAGTCAGCCGGAGATTCCCTGGTATTTGATCCGAAACCTCCTGATGATTCTGGCGGAAATAAAATCGCCGGCGATCAAAGATAACCTGAGCCCATACCTGAAGCATCCGCATCCCCGGGTGCGGGAAGAAGCCATCAATTATTTGCTTGCCGCCGGAGAAAAGCAGGTGGAATCAATTCTGGCGGCAATGCTCAAAGACCCGGAAACCAGTGTGCGAAGGCGGGTGCTCGGGGCTTTGAGCAAGCTGGAAAAACTTTCCCCCGAAACCTCCCTCGCGCTCAAAAACTTGATTGCCGGCTTAACCGCCTCCGAACCGGGACCTCCCACCGAGTTATGCTTCCAGCAGGCAGTGGATTTGATGGCGCGCTCCGGCTCGGAAAAACTTTCCGACGGAACCGAGCTGAATGAATTTTTATTTGAGCTCCTGGATCAGGCCGAGGCGCGCGGAATCTTCTCCCGGCCCAAATCGGTCTTAAGCCCGAGAATGAAAATCGCCCTGATGGACGCGCTGGGAAAAAGAAAATATGAGAAAGCCAAAAAACTCCTGTCCAAACTCGCCAAGGACAAAGACGACCAACTCAAAAAATCCGCGGAAAAGGCTTTGGAATTGATCGGAAAAAGCTGAGACAAGTTTTCACCGCTAAGACGCAGAGTGGGCAAAGAGCAAAAGATCGGGGCAAGAGGAGAAGCGCCAATTCAGGGCGAGAAAACGGCAATTAAATTTTCCGTTATTTTTTCCTAAACAATGACCGCTTCTGACATTGAAATCAGTATAATAAAAGAAGAAGGCCCGTGCGTGTTAATCGCGTCCGAGCGATCCTTAGATAGGCCAACTTGTTTGACAGTGATAGTCAGCGGGCGTAAATTTACACATAGGAATAAGAGGGAGTAAAATTGGAAAAATCTCAAAGTTCCAGAAGCGCCAAAGATAGAGCAATATCACTTTTCAAGTATCTTGAGGAGTTTGCCAAGCTCCGCAGTCGGCCTGTATATGACTGCGAAAATTTCCTTAAAGTAATCTGGCTTGCGGATATTCCAAGAGCCAAGGAATGCATCAGCGGCTTATGGCAGGAAGAAAGGCGAACCGGGGATCAAATTTGGCTGGAAATTCAGAAGCCCGATATTTGTCCCTTGCCTGAGCTTCCAGAAAAGCTGAAACCTTGGGTAAACCAAAAGGAGCTCTTAGATCTTTCAAGATTTCCGGATCTTCCGGATCTTTTGGAAAAGATTGAACTCCCGCGTTCGGGAGATTCCGCATCAAATTCCAATGACAAAGAGCCAGCCGGGTTCCTTGAGCTTAAGGATTTCCCAGAGCTAACTGATTTGTGGCTAGATTATCTTGGAAAAGAGTGGGAACCCTGGGTGCGAATAAGAAAAATCCAAGAGAAAATTCAAAAAATATACTCAGAACTTCATTATATTTACCAACGACAGACCTATCTGGCTGAGACTTCCGAACTGGTATTGGCGTTGGGCTTGCTGACTTGGCAGATTCCGGACTCGCAGAGAATTCACCGCCATCTCATTACTTATCAAGCCTCAATAGAACTGGACGGAATAACCGGAACTCTTTATGTCAAACCTTCATCCCAAGGGGCGCAAGGCAAGCTTGAGCAAGATATGTTGCAGGAAGCTTCACAGAGGCCAGATAATAAAACTCAGGAATCTATTGAAGAATCTCTTAAGGATATTGAAGATTATTGGAAGGTGGATGAACTACTAAAACAATGGATCCATTCACTATCAAGCACCGGAATATACAGCGAAGACCTAAAGCCAGCAGCGCAAGCTTCTGCCGATCCCATTGTGAATTATTCCCCGGCGCTTATCCTGAGGAAAAGAACCAGCAAGGGTATGCAAAGAGTATGCTCTATGATCATAGAGCAATTAGAATCTGGAGAAACCGTCCCCCACCTCATTGCAAGAATAGCCTCCAGCCCCGGGGATGAACGAATAAATGAAACTGACTTGGGCCAAAGCGCAATATTATCTGATGGACGAATCTATTTCCCTCTAGCATCCAATGAGGAACAAGAGAAAATAATTGATCGATTACGAGCTGCGCAAGGCGTGGTGGTTCAAGGTCCGCCTGGGACCGGAAAAAGTCATTCAATCGCAAATCTTATCTGTCATCTACTGGCAAGTGGCAACCGCATACTGGTCACCAGCCAGACCGGCAGGGCGCTCAAGGTTCTCAAAAAGAAATTGCCTGACGAAATCAAAGACTTATGCGTAAGCCTGCTTGGAAGCGGCCAAGATGATTTAAAGGAATTGGAAAAGTCAATACAAAGCATAGATCAGAAGTATGCTGATTGGAAGAAGGACAAAATTGAAAAAGAAATTGAGCGGCTTCAAATAGAACTTGATAGGCTCAAGGAAAAGGAGGCAATTCTACAAAGCCAGTTAAGGGAATCCCGGATAAAGGAAACCGTTGATTATAATATATGCGGAGGAATATATTCGGGAAAGGCACAGGATATAGCCAAAAGAATCGCATCTGAGAAAGCTAAATACGGATGGATGAAAGCTGAATTCCCCAAAAAAGATAATTCCCGACCTCCCTTGACAAATCAGGAAGCGACTCATCTTCTCAAACTCATAAGAAAATTGGAAGCAGAAACGATAAGAATTTCCAAAGATTGGTATATACCAAGCACAGAGCTTGCTCCGCTGGAAGATTTTAAAATAGCTAAAAATGAAGAAAAGAGTCTGAGCGCACAGCGTTCTGAATTTTCCGAAGTAATCGGATCAAAGACCTATAGTAAGCTTCTGCATGCTCCGCCTGAACAACTCAAGTCTTTTGGGCAATGCCTTATAAATTTGCTAGATAAACGCGCTGACTTGCTAAAACATAGTCAAGCCTGGATAAAGGAAGCACTGGATGATGTTTTCTCAAGATCTAATAGTAGATGGGGCGCTATCCTGGAAAAAAGTAACTACCTTCTGAGCGAATTATCGACGCTGTTGACTGCCCTTGATGCAAAAAGAAACTTTTTGACGCGATGGTTGGCAAGAAAACGGATAAAAGAACAAGTTAGAATAAAAATGGAAGAATTGAGAACGGTTTGGTTACCTCATACTCCAAGGCTTCAGGGTGTGCGGGAAGAGCAAATGGCGCAGATTCAAGATAATTGCAGATTGCTAAAAGAGATACTGGATATCACCGAACTTCTAGAGCAGTGCGTAAAAGAATGTAACAAAATAAATGGATTATACCCGCCGAACTGGATTAAGATTGAGGAATTGAATCGCTATGAAAAGACCATTAGAGCGGCTCAATTGGAATTGGCATTCAGAAAAGCCGGGATGCTATTTAATGAGATGGCAACCAAACTCCGCCCATATTTGGATAATCAGCCGTCAAATGAAATAGTTAGAGGTTTTCATGAAGCTGCGGTTACCAGGGATGCAGAACTCTATACAAAGGCATCAATAAGATCGGTGGAGATCATAGAGAGCAAAAATTTATTTGATGAAAAGGACGGGCTGTTTAAGAAACTTAGTCATAGCCTGCCAGAATTGGCGCATAAAATTGCAAAAGAGCCATATAGAATAGAATGGGATAAAATGTTTTCAGAATTTGAGGAAGCTTGGCGATGGGCGCTTGCCAAAAATTGGCTTGAGCGATATTTGAGCCAGTTGAATGAGCAGGATATAGAAGATCAAATCATAAATTGCGAGCAAGGGCTACATAATATTATGGAGAAACTGGTTGCGCTTATGAGCTGGCAATATTGCAGTGGTCGGCTAAAGGAGAATGAGGATCAACGCAGTCATCTCGTTGCTTGGAGCAAAGCGATAAAACGCATTGGAAAGGGAACCGGAAAATTCGCGGAAAAACACCGCAGAGATGCCCGCTCCCATATGGAAAAATGCCAAAGCGTTATTCCGGTTTGGATTATGCCTTTATATAGAGTGACAGAGTCTATACAGCCTGAACGATATGCTTTCGATGTAATAATCATTGACGAGGCCAGCCAGTCTGGAATGGACGCTCTTATATTAGCGTACCTGGGGAGAAAGGTTCTGGTGGTTGGTGATGACGAACAGATAAGCCCTGAAGATGTCGGAGTTCCAAGGGAAGATGTCGAAATGTTAAAGCAAAAATATATAGCGGATTTTGAGCACAGGGACTCAATCGGCGTTGATAGTTCTTTCTTTGACCTCTCAGATATAATCTTTCCGAATCGAATAATATTACAAGAGCATTTTCGATGCATGCCTGAAATAATTAAATTTTCAAGCGATTTGTGCTACAGCCATAAGCCACTGAAACCATTGAGGCAGTATCCACCTGATCGCCTTGAGCCAATCAAGACCTGCCATGTTTCAAATGGATATAGAGAAGGCAAATTTAATAAGCCAGAGGCAGAAGCTATTGTCCAAGCCATATCCGAATGTTGCAAAGACCCCAAGTATAATGAAAATACCATGGGGGTAATCAGCCTTCTTGGCGAAGCTCAGGCATTGTTGATCCAAAGCAGGTTGCTTGAAGAAATTGGGCCCACAGAGATGGAAAAAAGGAGGTTGATCTGTGGAGATGCGTATGCATTTCAAGGAGATGAACGAGATATAATGTTCCTGAGCATGGTTGCTGTCCCCGAAGGGCTTATTGCGCTTACCAAGAAGGAATATAGGCAACGATTCAATGTTGCCGCCAGCAGAGGCAAAGATCAGGTCTGGCTTTTCCACACCCCGACGCTGAATGATTTCTCTAATAAAGAATGCATGAGATATAGGCTTTTGGAATATTATCAGAACTATAAGAGAATCAGCAGCGATGAAGTTAGAGAGATGAGAAGTAAGTGTGAAAGCCCGTTCGAACGTGAAGTCTACGATAAGATAACGGCAAGGGGATATAAGGTAATTCCTCAGCATGAGGAAACTGGATATCGCATTGACCTGGTAATAGAGGGAAATAAGGGCAGATTAGCCGTTGAATGCGATGGCGACCGATGGCATAGCGAAATAGAGGAACAAGAAAGAGATATAAGGAGACAGCGGATTCTTGAGCGATGCGGCTGGCGATTCTGGAGAATTAGGGGTAGCGCATTCTATCTTGGCCCCGATCAAGCGATGCAAGGCTTATGGAAAGAATTGGATAGCATGCATATCTATCCTTTTAAAGGCGAGGATAATGATAATAAATACATTAAGCATCAGGATACTCAACCAAAACCTGATTTGAATATCAAAGCGAATGATGAAATTGATGATAAGGCATCGGATATTGATGAGATAAATACAATCCTAAAAGCGGACCCGAAAAGGACGGACTCAGACAGCGCTTCTAATGGCAATTCTCTTTTGTTTGAAGAACCGACAATTCCGCCGCAAACGAAGAAGAATATGGCCGCGACAAGCTACTCAAGCATAACAGTTGGCAAGGTTAGCCTGAAACGAGGTATGGAACTGGTCGCTTCAATTATCAAGGATGAGAAAAAGGTTTATGCAAATTTAAGAAATATTATGAATAGCGCCCGATATTCATGGCCAACGAAACTGGGATTAAACTTTGCAAAATCAGAAGTCCTGGATAAACTCATTTCGCTATTAGGAGAATCAGAAAATTGGGATAAATCTGCTGGAGAAAAAGAAATTGGCAGGATAGAAATCAATAACTATAAAGGATGGAATGGATTAGACATTAATATAAGTATTGTCGTCCATGTTGGCGAAGATAAAAATGCAAAGGGACAATGGTATGTAGATATTCGGGAATATATGAGCTCTCCCAATCACAGCGGAATTACCGAAAAAGGAATCAGATTCCCGATGGAAATGATTTCTGATATTTTGGGATTGTTTAAAAAATTGAACGAAGAATTAAAGTCTCAGCAAAAGGCCGACCAAAATTAAATCGCAGACAAGGGCGTCTAAAGGAACGAGCCAGCATATCACCCGGAAAATTGATCCTTTGCGTCCCCTGCGCCTCCGCGGTGAAAATTGAATTTGACTTTAGAGTTCAACCGGCGCTTAATTTCAAACCAGCGTAATTCCCAGCAATCTTTCCAGGAAATTTTTGAGGATTTTGGCGGTTGCTCCCCAGGCCGTGCATTCGGGGAATTCAAAATAATAGCCCGGAGAGTCCATCTGCTCGCGCTGCCACTGCTTGACTTTGAAGCGGCCGGACCCCGGTTCTTGCTCCCCGCGCGCCCTTATTCCTTGATCCCCGGCCCTCAATCCTCCTGAACCTTCGCTCCCAAATCCCTTCATTCCAAGGCTAATGCAGTAAGTATCTAAGGATACTTAGCTACTTACTCCAATCTTCTTGGAGCAATAGGACCTGTCCGAGGGGGGTCGCGGTTGCGAAGAGACCGGTTTTGGGATTCCAAGTCTTTAGGCAACCAGCCGCAAAACCCTTTTCCAATGCGGGCCAGCTCATAGTCTCTCTTTGCGTCTTCCCTCGACCCCCCATCGCCCAAACCCTTTCATTCAGCGCTAGCACAGCAAGTAGCTAAGTAGACTGCTACTTAGCTACTTGCTCCGATTATTTGAGAACGATTGAATGCGGGCGCGACGCCCGCACCACGATTAAGCGGTGATTTCGGCGCCGGTTAGGCGTTCGATAAAATTTTTCACGATCTTGGCGGTTGCTCCCCAGACCGTGCATTCGGGCAGTTGAAAAAAATACACGGGATAGTCCTGCTCGTTTTTTTTCCAGGTTTGGATTTTCAACCTCGCCGGGTCAAGGAATTTTTCCAGGGCTAAAATATAGATTTCCTCAATCTCGGACTGATTGGCAATAATTTTCACCGGCCAGTCCAGGCAGGCGACAAAAGGCCGGATCCGGAATCCGGTCATAGTCAGAATCTCGTCCAGCTCTCCCAGCAGCCGGAGATTTTCACTTTTGATCCCCACCTCTTCTTCCACCTCTCGGAGCGCCGCGCCCAGGGCGCTTTCCCCTTCCTCAATCACTCCGCCGGGAAAGGAAATCTCTCCTTTATGCGCGCTCACTTGATGGCTTCTCTTGGTCAACAGCGCGCACCAGCCTTCCGCGCGCGGAATGAGCGGAACCATTACCGCGGAGGGTGTCAGATGGGGATCCGCGATTTGTGCGGGGCGCTTGGATCTGAGTATCTGTTGGATTTCTTCTTCAGTCAGCCCGGAAAGCTTTTTCTGTAATTCTCTGGATTCCATTTTCGCTTGATGCAGATAAAATTAAAGGTCCAGGATTCTATTTATTCTTTCTCATCTCTTCCAGCATCGCTCTTGAGAAGGTCAGGCTCTCGCTGGTCTTGCGCAATCTAGCGGAAAGAATCCGAACAAAATTCTGATAAACCACCAGAGCCAGCTCCTTGTCGCTCTTGAGCAGTTTCTCCAGGTCATCCTTCTTCATCCGCAAAAGCCGGGCCGGTTCATTGGTAATTACCGTTGCGCTCCGGGTTTCCTTCTCCACCAGAGCCATCTCGCCGAAGCTCATTCCGGGCTTGAGCAGGGCAATAATCTCATCCTCTTTGGCCTCTCCGATCTTGACCACCCGCACGGTTCCTTCCCCGATGATGTAAAAACTGTCCCCCTCATCACCCTCGGAAAAGATTTTCTGATCCTGCGTCAGAGTCAGTTCCTGCAGGCGTTTAGCAACCTTTTCCAGCTGGGCTTTGCTCAAGCCGGCGAAAACTTCGGTGAGGGAAAGAAATTCAATCGGGTCAAGTTTTCCGATTTCGGCCTCTTTTTCCACCTCTGGCTTTGGTTTTGCGGCCGCGGCCCCGGGTCCCGTCCCCAGAATGGTTTTGACCCTTCGGACGATCTCCTCCGGTTTTTGATCCTTGGTCATATATCCGTTGGCGCCGAGCTTTTTGAGCATTTCTATCTGGGAAGCCTTTTTGAACACGCCGGTGATGGCCAGCACCGGCAAATCCTGCCCCATTTTTCCGGACCGGATTTCCTTGAGCACTTCAAAGCCGGTGAGATGGGGCAGGAGCAGATCCAGAAGGACCAGGTCAAGATTGGGAAGCTCGTGTTTGATGGTCTGGACTGCTTCCAGGCCATCCTTGGCGGTCAGAACTTCAAATCCTTCCTTGTTTAATAGGTCCGCCATTAATGCGGAGAACATCTCCACATCATCCACAACCAGGATTCTCATTTTTCTCGCTGAGGTCGCCTCGGTCATTTTTTCCCTCCTTGCTCTAAAAGCACTCCGGCAAAAAGCAGGGGCAACATTATTTCGTGATGTCCGATCAAGTTGATGGCGGTTCCGCCTTTGCTGGTGGGTCGTTTCAGGACATTCAGATTCGGGCGATATTGATTGATGAAATCAAGATTGGCCGCGGTGAATTTTTTCAGCGGATGCCCAAGATTCCGGCCCAGGCTGACGGCCTTGAGAAAAACCTCGGGCATAATCACCGCGGAGCCGAGATTGATGAATACCCCGCGCTCCAGCCGGCTCACGGCCTGGGCGAAAATTTTGAAATCCCTCAAACTGCCGGCGCCCAGGCCGGCGCCGTTCAGGCCGGGATGAATATGAACAATGTCCGTGCCGATCGCGATATGAACCGTCGCCGGAATTCCCAGTTTTCGCGCCTGCGCGAAAAGGCTCAGGTTCCGATGCGGAAGTTTCCGGGAATTGATCAATTCCCCTAAAGCCTCCCCAAAACCGATTTCCTCATCCGCGCAAATCTCCGCGATTTCCTTGAAGGCGTCGCCGGTCTCAAGCGCGGCGCCGAAACTTCCGTCTTCCAATGCGCTCTCCACTTCCTCGGAAGTGGATCCGGCTAATGCGATCTCAAAATCGTGGATCGCCACGGCGCCGTTTCCGGCAATCGCGGTGATGACGCCTCTTTTGATAAAGTCAATGATCAACGGGCTTAAGCCCACCTTGATCGGATGCGCTCCCATTCCCAGAATCACCTGCTTTTTCCTCTGATGCGCAACGGCAATCGCTTGCGCGAGCCGGCGCAAATCCGCTCCGGCAAGAATCATCGGGATTCCTTGGCGCCAGAATTCTGAAAATTCCGCCCCGGCCGAGATCGGCCGGGCAAAATCCTTGATGTTGACCTTGCGCCGGCTGTTCAGGAGCGAGGTGGTTTTCAGCCGGGAATTATCAATCGGTGTGTGCCTTGATTTTTTATTTGCCATTCTTGTCTCCAAAAAGAATCAAATCCACCAGCTCGCAGAGGATATGACCGATCAAGAGATGAACTTCCTGAATCCGGGGCGTGCTTGGGGAGTTGACCCACAAGCAAAGGTCGGAGACCGAACCGATTTTCGCGCCGGGCATTCCGGCCATTCCGATCCGGAAGAGGCCGAGCTCTTTTGCCGTTTCCAATCCGCGGATCACATTGGGAGAATTTCCGCTGCTGGAAATGCCCAGGGCGATGTCCCCTTTTTTCCCGAGCGCCTGGATCTGGAGGCTGAAGATTTCGTCAAAGCCGCGGTCATTGCCGACGCTGGTGAGGATGGAGGAGTCGGTGGTGAGCGCGAGGGCGGGAAGCGGTCTTCTTTCCATTAGCATCCGGTTCACGAACTCCGCGGCAAAATGCTGAGCCTCGGCCGCGCTCCCGCCGTTTCCGAAAAAGAGGATCTTGTTTCCGTTCTTGATTGCCGCGGCGATTTTTTCTGAAGCCGGCCTGATTTTGGCCAGGTTTTCCGCCAGGTTTTGATTGACCAGGCCGGCGCAGGCCTGAAATCGCTCTGCAATTTCCTTTTCCAGATTCATCTCCTGATGATTTTATCGGAAACCCGGGGACGGGTCAAATTCTTGCGGGTCTGAGGGTTTAAGCAATCTTTAAACTGCGGCCGCGCCGGCCAATCCCAGGCCGGAGCTCCGGGTTGATGGGCGATAAAAATAAAATAATGAGAAGAATTTTTTCCGCTGACTTGCGCAATCGGGAATTGTCGGGTATTTTTATTTAAAATTACTTGACGGGTGATGGCGATGAAAAGAATCAAATGGATCCTGATCTTCAGCCTGGCGGTTCTGCTTCCGGGCTCAGGATGTAAACGCGGGGTTGAGACCGCTTCGGAACCGCTCAAGCAGCAGGCTGAGGAGCACTATCTTAAGGGCCGGCGGCTGTTTCTTAACTGCGATCCGGATAAATATGTGGAGGCGGCCAAGGAATTTCAGCTGGCGCTGAATTACTGGGACGAATATCCCGAGGCGCTGGCCGGGCTGGCGGAGACCATATCCATGTGGCGGGGATACAACTTGACCGAGGAGGAATTTGGACAGGCATATCAACTGGCGCAAAGGTCCTTAAGGCTCAAGCCGGATCTGGCGGATGGGTATCGGGCGATGGCGGACTTATTCCGGCATCGGCGTGAGGATGACCGCGCGCTGCGCCAGATAGAGAACGCGATTAAATATGATCCGAATAATGCGGAGAATTTTTATGTGAAGGGAAGCGCGCTTCTGGCCAAGGATCCCAAGGAAGCGGCCAGGATTCTGATTCAAGCCCAAAAACTCAATCCGGATTTGGCGAAAATATATTTTAACCTGGCGAGCGCGGCGCAGAAGCTGGGGAATTATGACGAGGCGCTGAAGAATCTGGAAAAATATCAGCGGCTGATCCCGAGCGATGTGGGAAGTTATTGTTCCATGGGAATGATCTATCTCAACAAGAAGGAAAATGAAACTTCGGAAAGCGCCGGGCAGGAATTTGAGAATAAAGCCGTGGAACTGTTTAAATTGACCATTGCTAAAAGTGATCCGAATAAAAAGCCCTGGCAGACTCCCTGGATGATGTTAAGCGCCAAGACTCTGGGCAAGCTTTATCTGGACAAAAAGAATTATCCGGAAGCGTTGAGCTGGTTGCAGAAGGGTGAGGAGGTTAATTCCGAGGACGCCGAACTTCATTATCTTTATGGGCTGGTTTACCAGAGTTCCGGAGACAAGAAGCAGGCCAAGACTCATCTGGAAAAAGCGGCTCAATTGGCGCCGGAGAATGAGGAGATCCAATCCGCGCTGAAAGGGCTTTGAGCCCTTGGCGCTCAAGCTTTTTTCCGCTTTGCCGGCGGTGGAATCGCAAAATCCATAATCTTCCATCCCCGCTTCTTTGCCTCGCGCCGGAGCAAAGGATCGGGATTGACCGCCACCGGATAACCAAACGCTTGCATCGTCTCCAGGTCCGTGATGCTGTCCGTGTAGCAATAACTATCCTTTAAGCTGATTCCTTTTTCCCGCTCAAACCGGCGCGCAAATTCCAATTTGTTCCTGCCATAGCATAACGGCCAGTTCATCTCTCCGGTGAAAATCCCCTTTTCAACCTTCATACTGTTGCAGAAGTAATTTTCAATTTTCAGATAGCGGGAAAGCGGCATCATCAAATAAATACTGACGGCGCTGAGCAGGCACAACTCGTCCCGCCTGCTCCGATGCTCTTCAATCAAAGCAATCGCCTGCGGGTAAAGATAATCCTTCACCTCCTCCTCAAACCAGCGCTCGCAGACCTCGGCCAGACGCGCCTCGGGTCTTCCCTGATAGCGGCCGCTGACTTTCTCAATGACTTTTTCCAGCTGGAGCAGGTTCAATTTATACCGGGCGAGATAGTAAAATCCGGACAGGATATCCCATAAACTATATTCGCCGGCCCGGCGCATATAGCGCGCGTAAAGCATCATCGAACTTCCATAGATCAGGGTGTAGTCCACATCAAAAAACGCGGCTTGCTTGACCGCCATCTGTTCAGACCTTGATCCGGGAGTATTTCAGGGTTTTCAGATCAATATTCCCGACCCCCAATTCCGCGGCCAGCTTGAGATGCTTGATTTCTTCCGGCGAATATTTCTTCCCGTACCATTCCGAGAGGCTGGTCATTACCGCATCCGCTTCCAGCTGATTCACCCCGGCCACCACCAGCTTCAGCGGAACCAAAGTGCCGGGCCCGCCCGGTCCTTTGTCAACCATTGCCGTGCTGGCGTCGATGATGGTCAGCCCGGGCTTGATCAAAGTGGCAAAGTCGGCAATCGCCTGATGCAGACTGTGGTCCGAGTGCCAGAGCTTTCGGTCAAGAACCATTCCCATCAGGTTCTTAAGAGCCAGGGTTACAATGGTGGCATTGTGGGTTTTGGCGCGGGGAATATTGATGATCAGATCCGCTTCCAGGGCTTTTTTCAAAACCTTGGTCTTTTTCAAATCCCTGCCTTTGGGGATGGAAACTTCGCTAAAAAATTCTCCGTCGCTGAAATACTGGAGCCGCGCCCCCTTCACCTGATCCATTTCCGGCTTCACCCCGTTCTGCCACAGGCAAAGCTGCGCCGGGTAAAGCGGGTATTCCGCAACCAAAACTTCGCCCGCCTGCGCCTCCACGCACTGCCGGGCAACCTCCGCAATCAGCTTCGGGTCCGCGTTAACCCCCTTTTCCGGCGCCTGGGCAAAGCTGATGTTGGGTTTGATCAATACCTTCATCCCGGGCTGGACAAACCGCTTGATCCCGCCCAGCGCCTCCAGAGCCTTCTTCACTGCCGGCACCAATTCCCCCTCAACCACTACCAGGTCATTGCTGACGGTTTGGGCCGGCGCCTTTTTCCCGGGCCCCAGACCCAAAGCGGTTATCCCCAGCGCGGAAGCGATCGCAAAATCCCGGCGGTTTAACTTCCCGGTCATTTTCAACTCCTTCGCTTTTCTTTTGATCTTTAAACTAACCGACGGTTTGATGGTTGTCAATAATTATTCGCGCCGGAAGGGAACGATCTGGAAAGAATCCAGTTGCAAGGTTCCCGGGCTGTCCATCGGGTCAAATCGGAACCGGACTATGGGGCGGGATAAAACGAAGTCTGGATTGAGATGCAGAGGAATCGGATAAGAATGACTCCGGCCATCGCCCTGAACCGGGAAAATTACGCTCGCCGGCTCGGTGAATCCTTCGGAGCCGGTATCGCGCCAGAACAATTGCGCGGAAATTTTTTGGCCCGGCGCCGAAGGGAAGAGGCTCATCTGGATCACGATTTTATCCACCAGAAGCGGGTCCAAAGATAAATCCATTGTTTCCAAAAACGGATCCGGGCCGAGGGCCTGGAAAATTTTCCGGTCCGGATCAAAAACCAGCTGGTTTTTCAAAAACAGCGGCTCCGGATTTCCCGCCTTCACCAAATCCAGGGTTTCCAATCGGCCGGACGATTCTTTTAACTCTTGCCCGCGTTGAATAACGGCTCGAATCATCGCGTCGGTAAGATCAACCAGCCGGCCGGACCGGTCATCCCATCGGTAAATTGCGGCTTGGCCCGAAACCAGGCCGGTTGAATCGGGAAAATGGAAAATATACTCGCCCGAGCTGAGCCGGCCGATATGATAAGCCTTGAGGGAAGGAACCTGGCGCAAATTGTTTTTCTTGGCTCTGGCAAGCGGGCCGGTAACCAGGCCGGCCTCGGGCCCGAATTTTATTTGGTGTTTTGCGGCCAGGTTCAGCGCCGAAGAGAGCGCCAGATCGCGGGAAAATAACATCACCCCGTTTTTGCTTCTGGGAAAGTTCATCAGGTAGATATCGCTTCTGCGCCCGGAAGGAGCGCCGGCAAAAGCCATAGTGGGAATGACCTTGGAGATCATCTCCTGACCCTGCTGGAAAGGAATAATATTTTTATTGAGCTGAATCAAATAAACCAGGATCAGGGAAATGCCGGCAATCGCGCCAATCAGCCTGGTCAAAAAATTGGGCTTTTTAAAATCGGTGAGCAATAAAGCCAGGGTCATCGCCAGACCGGCTGATGGAATATAAAGAAATCTGCTGCTCACATAATCTTTCATTTCAACAGGCGAACCCAGGGCCGGAATCAGCGAGAAGATCAGCAGGGCCAGTCCAATTAAGAGATAGCGAAATCTTGCCGGCCGATAAAAGTTTAGAAGCACCGCGGCTGCTGGAATTATGATCAATGCCCAAAAAATCCAGGGATGGCTTTGGTCAGGATGCCAGATCGGGATCAAAAGATGATCAAGGCTGATGCTCAGCCGATCGCTGAAATCCGCTCCTCTCATCTGCCCCGAGACCTCTTCTGGAATCAAGGAGCCGGTAAAGAAAACCCGGAGCAATACATAGATCACAACCAATCCCGCCAGGATCGCCCAGCGTCTAAGTATTTCCCGCCGGCGCAAAGGCGATGGCGACTGTTTCCCGCTTTCGCCCCGGTCTCGTTCCCAAAGCTTTACCAGGTCCATGCCGACCGCAACCCCGATCGCCATCAGCCCGGTTTCCTTGGAAAAAAAGCAGAGCAGGGCAAAACCAAAGATCGCGATCAGGTATTTGATAGAAGGCCGCTCTAAATCTTTCAGATAAAAGATCAGGGTTAAGAGGAAGAAGGTGAAACAAACCGGATCAAATCTGCCAGTGATCCAGAAAACCGCTTCGGGCTGAATCGGATGACACCAAAACAAAATCCCGGCGAAAATCCCGGCCCCTAAATTCCGGGTGAGCAGTTTTATCCAATAGATCAATAAACCCGCATTGAGCAGGTGAAGCAGAATATTACTCAGATGCGGCAATTTCCCGTCCGCAATTCCCAGGCCGCCTTCCAGGAGATAGAGCAAGGAAACCACCGGCCGACTGCGCGTGTCATTTACGATGGAGGTGAACGACCGAAAGAAATCAAAAGAATTTTTCTGATGAAGCATCTCCAGAAGCACAAAATCATCCGCGAACAGGCCGAGATCAAGAACCTTCCGGTAAATCAACAAGGCCGGGATCAAGGCCAGTATCCCTCCGGACAGCCATAAAAAACTCCTCTTGGTCATCTTCTTCAAGCGCTCCTGTCTGATGAATTTAATCTGAAAAACTGCGGAAGGTCAACGCCAATCTTTATCCCGGGCTTTCTCCGGAAAAAATTTCTTCAGCTTCTATCTTCTTCCAAAAGCCAGCCATTGTTTGCTCCGGGTTTGCAATCCCCATCCTGAAAATACGGTTTCAGGTCCAGAAGCGGCGTTCGGTCATAGGCGTCAATCGCGCTCGTGATCAGCTCTCCGTTTTCCATTCGCTTGAGCCGGACAATGCTCAATCCGATCGGATTGGGCCGGCTGGGGGAACAACTGGCAAAAACGCCCACCTCCAATCCTTTGGCTCGGGGAGGATGCGCGCTCAGAGAGGGCTCCTTGTGCGGCCGATCCAGGTAGAATAAAACATAAAGGTAATTAAACTTTTCCAGGAATTTCAACCCCGGCTGGTAGCCGGGGAAAATAATGATCCGCGCCTCCTCTGCCAAATCCTCTTCGGCAAAACGCGGACAGTTGCTCTGGTCATAAGGCGTCCGAATCTCGCCGATAAAAATAAATTCCGCTCCCTTTCCCCTTTCCCCCATCTCCGGTCCTCCTTTTCGCCCAAGATAAAACTTTCCGGCAAAAAAGCAAGATGATTACCGGCTTTGGTCCTGCCTCCTGATCCTGGCCGGCAAATCATAAAAAAACCATTCACTTTTCAGCTTCCCTTATCAATAAATGTTAATGATAATCGGCTCGGCGCATACCCTTTGATCCTGCCGATTGCTAAACTGATAAGGCGAGTCAAAAACACAGTTTTCCGGCGGATCATCATCCGCAGCGACACATTTACCCCTGGTTTCGGGATTATTACAATCGCATCCTTCAGGCAAATCGCCGCTCTGGCAATAACAGATAAACCAGCTTTCGGGGTCACTGCAGTTACAGTATTCAATTACCTCATAATCTGCCGGCACACAGGCTTCTATTTCCACCTGCGCCTCAGAAACACAATCCGGATTTACCTTTACCTGGATCTCAGATATTCCATTTTCATCGCTGATCTCAAATACCGATTTCCCCCCTTCCTTCACACTGATATACTGATCCCGCTCCCCGGTCCAGATCGGATGCGGATTTCGGCCATAGAGACTGATACAATTCATTGGATTTGAGATAATTTTATATTCAACCCCGAAGCCGGCTCTCCCGGATCCATAATCCGACTTAGACCAAGTGCTGAGTTTTCCCGATCTGTTAGAAACCATATCCAAATCAGGAATTTCCTTTACCTCTATATAATTGACATTTCCATAAAGATAACATCTCCCGGATCCAACAATAAATTCATATATTAGACTTAAATCAGGGCCATCCAGCAGACTATTTCCGTCCAAATCCAAAACCGAATATCCATTATTAGTCGGAATGATGCATTTGAAATCGGTGTTTTCAGGGTGATGGGCAAGAAGGTTCTGGAGATAGTCAACTTCCGGAATAATTCTGGTGACGCCATCACCATTGGCGTCGTTGAAATAAAAGCCGCCGGGAAGAGGGGGAGGATCGTAGCATTCCAGGCTGGGATTATAGATGAATGCCGGCTCAACCGTATATTCCATAATATTTCCTTTGGGAAGATCATCAGGATACCCTTCCTGGTCCCAGCTGATAACTTTTAGAGATATATTAACAGTATCCTTATAACGCTGATCGAAAATGAATTGTCCAGGCCAGCTTTCTTCCAGCTCTTTCCATTTATCTCCCGATCCATTAACCCTGAAATAGAGCTTGACCATCGGCCCGGGCCTCTCTATTTCCCCGGGCAGAGAATCAGAAACCTTGAGCTGAATCAAATTAAAGGTGTTGGGATGAAAAGTATCGGTTAATACCTCATCGGTGGTGAGCATAAAATTATCAATAAAGGGCGGATTTAAATCATCATTATGAGGGTCAATAATAAGATTGAGTTTTGCGGTGGCAAGATTGCCATGGAAATAATATTTCGGATAGTCAATGTTTACTTGAGTATATCCTTGAGGAAATCCCAGAGGCAGAGTAATATTGTTATAGCTTGCTAAATTATCTATTTCTATTTGCGTGGAGATATTCTGGGAATCGGTCATATTAACTTTAAGTTTCAACGAATCGGCTTCTCCGGATTGAAGAGAGAATAAGGGAGCGACGATGGTATACATTTTTTTCCCTTGCTCCTGAAGGAAATTCTTGTGAGATAGAATAATGAACATTTTTCTCTCCATTATATAAGCATTGACAACACCATACCACATCATCGGATCTTTGAATATCTTGATTTCATTTCTCAGGCTGGATATTGAAGACTTCAGATAGCTTAAGTTATAGGATCTGGCTCCCTCAGCCAGGGTCCGGTAGATATTTAATCTGGAGTATATTTTATTGGATCTAATTCCGGGCATATAGAAGTTGGAATTTACTCCGTCCGGATTATTAAAAGATATCGCCGGCAATCTTACATTTTCATTATAGATACTTTTGGGGGGCATAAAATAGATCAAATCCGAGGTGGTGGTATTTTGGGGGACAGCGACACTGCCTTTGTATCCATAAGGGACGCTGTATGATTGCCCCGGTGAGAGTTCCGGGAATTCAATTCTCGGATGCCTGAGATCATTCGCGGAATTCTGGTAGGTAATATTGGAATCAATTCCCTCTTGATAATCACTGAATTGATAGTATCTGCCGCTTTTTTGGATATAGAGATCCCAGCTAAATCCATATTGATCACTGACTTCGGTAAAATTGATGGCCAGAAAGTGGGAAGAAATATAGCCATAACACCAGGCATTAAAGACCAGGCCGGGATTAAGGTCCCAGGAAGGAGGAATAATTCGTAATTTCGGTCCAATTCTTCCAAATAAGGCCATATAGGTTGTATTCCAGGTAAATGATGATCCGTCTTTGTCCCGGGGGCTGATCAGATATTTATATTTAGCGTCGGATTTTCTGAATAATATTTTTGCATTTGGATTGGGAAGGTTATTATCTTTGATGAAAAAATAGGTGTCCTCGCCTGAAGCCGGAGGCCAATTGGTGACAAAAACATTAAGAGGTTTATTGCACTGGCAAGGGATAATTATAGATTTTTTCGCATACAATCTATGGTAGAGTTCGGTTTCGTCAAAAATGTCAATCTGGAGATTGGATAGGCAGTCCTCGCAACCCGCGGTGATAAAGCAGGTTTTAATATAGAAGGCGTCAAGCCGGGCTTCCGATAAAGCCAGGTTTTGATCCACAATAATATTAATATGGTCGTGAAAATAGCCGGGATAATCCGCATTAGGAGCCGAATTATTATCCACCGTGATGGAAACTTTAAATTGAGCGGAGAGGCCGGGAGCCAGGACGATTTTATCAGCGGGAACAATTTTATAAGCCACCCCGGCCGGAAGCGGTAGCGCCGGGAGGAGCTGGTAGGTATGATCGGCGCCGGAGAGATTGGTTAGAGTTACGGTAGCGACCGGGGATTGCCAGGAGCTTGCATTTTGATCGTCAATGCCGAAGTAAATTTTTTGAGGACTGACCAGGAGCTTGGCCTGGCTGGCTTTGGTGAGATTAACTCTTCCGGCGCCCTGATAATGAGCAGGCAGATTGAGGTCAAGCGCGGTCTGCATCAGCAAGGACTTGATTTGCTCAGGGCTGAATTGGGGATACTTCTGCTTGAGCAGAAGCGCCGCGCCCGCGATATGGGGAGTAGCCATTGAAGTCCCGGAGAGCAAAATATGAATTTGGTCTCCGCACAACAATTGTTCCGGGCGGGCGCTGTCATATCGGGCCGCGCAGATGCTCGCTCCGGGCGCGCTGATGTCCGGCTTCATTTCCAAATCGGGATAAACCGGACCTTTGGAGCTGAAGCTGGCAATTCCATCAGGCGCTGATTGATCTTTTCTCAAGGAAGCGGCGACGGTGATGGCCTTTGTGGAAGTGCCGGGATCGCTGACGGTAAAAATTTCGCCGCCGAGGTTGCCGGCGGCGACGGCGACAATGACTCCGGCGTCCACGGCTTTGTCCACGGCGAGAGCAATTGAGCTCTGGGAAGACCCGGGTCCGGAAGACCCCAGGCTCATACTGATCACCTGGGCGAGCGGCGTATAAGGGGCGTTAACCACATAATCTATCCCGGCCATAACACTACTCCAGGCGCCGGAGCCGCTTTGGTTCAGGACTTTTACCGAAAGGATGGAGGCTTCGGGAGCCACTCCTCTCAGCTCTCCGTTTCCCGCGGCGATCCCGGCGCAATGGGTCCCGTGATAATGGTCATCCGCGGGATTGATCCGGGTTCCATAAAAATTCCATCCCAGGAGGTCATCCCTTTTGCCGTTGCCGTCTTCATCCGCGCAATTGACCAGCGGATTCACCGCGCTCGGGGTTCCGGCAGCGCCGTCGCAAACCGAGGTATTTTCCCGATAAATCAAGTCCTGACCGGTGATCTCGCCATCAGCATCAAAATCATTGACGCAGAGATTGAATTTGCCCGGATCGGTTGACTGAGCCTGATAAATATAGTTCAGGTCAGAAATCGTAATCAACCCGTCCAGATCATAGTCCAGGCTCACTCCCAGGCAAGCCGGAAGATTGATCTCCGATTGATTGATCCAGATATTATTTTTCAGGTCGGAATGTTTCAGATCCACGCCGGTATCCAGAATGGCGATGGTGGTGTATTTCCCGGTCAGGCCCTGATCCCAGAAGGCCGGGGCGCCGATCAGATCCACCTGGGGCGGAATCGCCCCCTCGCCGGCAATCTGAACCGTTTTATCCAGCTCCACATTTTTCACATAAGGCAATTGCCGGATTTGCTCCAACAATTCCACCGGCACCTCGGCGGCCACGCCGTTGAAAACCGAGAAGTATTCGGATTTGATTTCCGGCTTGGCCAGATCCGAAGGAAAGCCCGCTTGCCAGAAAAGACTTTTCAGATCATCCAGGAGCTGAAGATGACTCTCCGCGAGAATCTCCCTTGCCTGCAAAACCGCGGTCTCCACTTCAAATTCGTCAAGCGCCCGGTCGGCTTGCTGGCTCAGAAACTCCGCGTCCATTCGGTTGACCAAGCGAAGCCGGGCCCAGAAACGGATGGAAAACCGATAGAGGATCAGATTCCGGCGGAATCCGGCCGCCCGCAGCCTGCTCTCCGCTGGCTTTTTCCAGGAGGAGTCCGCCTGGTCCAGAAAATTGCTCAGGGTTTTCAGAAAATTCCTGTTAACCCTGGCCCGGGATAATCTGGCGCGCATCGCGGCCAGGGTGATCTGGAATCCTTGGATGCGCGGGAATTTAAAATCCTGGAGGGCCGGGTTATCTAATTCAATGATCACCTTCTCCAGGGTGGTGGTTCCGAACTGGGGAACCGGGGAGAACTGAGGCTGGCTCCCTTCCTCCCAGGCCGAAAAGGCGGGAAGGGATGCCAGGAATAAAATCAGGCTAAATCCGAGCGGAAACATTCGTATCCTCATCAGCGTTGCCTCCTTTGGGCTTCTTTAAATCATCTCACCACCCCCCTTTGTCTGGATTTGATCCCGTGGAATTCCCCGCAGCTTGCCGCGGGTAGGTTCATTCAATACGCCTTACTGATTAGATGCAGGGGTTTGAAATTTTCCGTCAATAAAAATTTCCGGGCGTCCTTTATAATTTTTATTCCGGAAATGGAAACCAACTGACCGTCTAACACTTTTTTTCTTTGTCAAATTATGGATTTTTCAACTGCTGCGTCCTGCGAGCGGGACGCTTTGGAGTGTCCCGCGCAATACGCGGGATCCGCGACACCGCTTTCAAAAGCGGCGCCGTGGGCGTCGCACTCCAAAGCGCCTTCGGCGCGGATAATGAAGCCATTGATTTTACTAAAATAAAACTGTTAGACGGTCAGGGAAACCGGACTTTGACAGCGGGAACCGAGAATGATTTGATAAAGAAAAAAATGGAGGAGTTGGCCAATGAACTACCGGGAGATTAAATACGAGGTTTCGGAGCGGATCGCGACCATTACGATGAATCGGCCGGAACGGATGAACGCATTCACGCCCAGGATGGGCCTGGAGCTGACCGATGCTTTGCTTCAGGCGGACGATGACGATCAGGTTCGGGTTGTGATCGTGACCGGCGCGGGCAGGGCTTTTTGCGCGGGCGCGGACCTTTCCGCGGGGAATCGGATTTTTCAGGAGTTTGCTCAGGCCCGGGAAGAGGAGCAGAAATGGGAGCTGGAAATGAGGAAAAAGATTGCCGGCAGGGCCATCGTGAAAACCAGTCCCGCGGGCCGGCCCGGGGATTTTGGAGCAGGTTTGATGCATCTGTTAATGGCGCTGAAAAAGCCGGTGATCGCCGCGATCAACGGCCCGGCCGTGGGATTCGGCATCGCCTTTACCCTGGGGATGGATTTCCGGTTTGCGTCTGAGAGCGCCAAGATCGGCTTTGTTTTTGTCCGAAGAGGTGTGGCGCCGGAGTCTTTAAGCCCCTGGCTTTTGCCCCGGGTGATCGGCTTGAACCGGGCCCTGGACCTGCTTCTGACCGGAAGGACGGTCAAAGCTCAGGAATCCCTGGAGCTGGGGCTGGTGAGCAAGGTTTTTCCAGACGATCAGTTATTGGCAAAAGCGCGGGAGTTTGCCGGAGAAATTGTTGAAAATGGAGCGCCCGTGGCCATCGCTTTGACCCGGCGGATGATCTGGCAGTTCTTGCTGGAAAATGACCCGATCCAGGTGGAGAAAATCAATCATACCTGCTTTTTCTGGACCACCACGACCAAGGATTGCATTGAAGGCATCCGGTCCTTTCTGGAAAAACGAAAGCCGGTCTGGAAGCTGAGCCTGAAAAACGATTTGCCGGAATTCTTCCCGCTCTGATTTCAGCAGGTCAATGACTTCACTTAATTTAGCTTGATCTAGTATTTTGACCGCGTTATTTTGTCGGTTTTGTAGGGGCGCAATTTATTGCGCCCTCAAAGAAGGGCGTGATAAATCACGCCGCTACGATTCGGGTTATGAAAACAGTTATAGAATTTAAACCGTCATATTGAGGCGGTCAAAATACTGGACAAGGGCAAAGGATTACTGCTACAATATCCCCAAAATTTTTCAGAGGAGGATTTCCGATGAAGGAGACGGCGAAAGGAATCGGTTTTTTCTTTTTCCTGGCAATGATCGTTGGAATGTCATCCGCTTCTGCGGAGCAGGAATCAGGCGCGCTGACAAAGGCCCTGGGCGGGGGAGATAAAATTGTGGTGTCAACCATGCCCGAAGGAGTCCTGATTTCAACCGCCGGCGCAATCGGCTCTCCGGCTTATCATCGGCATCTGGTCCGGCCCGGAGCAATGACCAGCTATCTGATCCGGCTGCTTAATCCCGAAGCGCAGTCGGTTTCCGTGGAGTTGGAAATTTCCGCACCGCCGGAGGGCTGGAGCGCCAAGCTGGAAAAGACGAGCCTGAACCTGGAGCCGGCTCAGCCGACTTATATCCGGCTGGAGTTGATGCCGTCTTCAAAATTGCCCAAGGGCAAAATCGCTTCAGTTACAGTGGCCGCCAAACCTTCCTCCGGCCCGTCCGGGCAGATCACGGTAGAGGCCGAGACCACGGACAAGCACAAAATTTATTACATCTCCATTGACTCCTTCAGCCCGGAATATCTCAAGCTTAACGCAGCCGGCAACGGCCTGGGCAAAGAGGGCGATTGGCTGATGCCCAACCTGCATGCGCTATTGAAGGAAAGCAGTTTTTACCCGAATCATCGGACCCACCTGATCGCGGCCACGGATATGAATCACGCGGCTTATCTGAACGGCGCCTATCCGGGAAGGTCCGGCATTTACAGCGTGAATGTGTTTCTGTTCGGATTTGATCAGGCGGGCAATCCCATCATCAAGGCCACTTCGCTGGACCTGATGTATTACGGCAGGGAGGGCAAGCCGGTCCCCACCATTTTCAATGTGGTCAAAGACCCGGTCTATGGCGGAAACCCGGCGGCGTTCACCGCTTACATTTCCGGCAAAGACTGGGTGCCGGAACACTATCGGAACCCGGTATTCGGCCTGGACCGGATCGCCACGGTCAAGGATTATCCGGATTATGTCACCCCGGTTTCGCGCCAGCCGGTCAAAAACGAAGCGGTCAAGCAGATCCTGGCCGTGCAATTCGGAAAATTCCGCGATTCCGATTATTTCCTGTGGGAAGACCAATACACGGTTGAGCAGGCAATGCAAGTGATCAATAACGAAGACCCTGAGGTCTGCTATATTCTCCTGGGCGGGGTGGACGCGGCCGGGCATACTTTCGGAGCCGGTTATGACCTTGACGAATGGGAAACCAAAGGAACGCCGGAGGACCTTTCGGATGATGTTTCTAAAATCAACTGGCGGGCCAACCGGCTCGGAATCATCCAAACCGTCAAAGGCGCGGATGAGCAACTGGGCCGGCTGATCGCTTTTCTCAAAGAGCGCGGCGCTTATGAGGATTCTTACCTGGTAGTTGAATCCGACCATAATATGGAAACCAATTTCTTCCAGGGGCCGAAATTGCAGCAGATCGTTGAGAGCGCCGGCTATTCTCCCAAAACCGATTATTTCCTGTTCACCATCTCCCAGATCGGCGCCTTATTCTTGCGGCCCGGAGCCGGGGATCCGGAAATCATTCCCAGCCTGGAGAAAGCCCTGGAAGAATATCGGCTGAAAAATCCGCTCACCTCCGAGCTGGAATGCCCGATGATCATCCTGAACCGGGAGGAAATGAAAACCGGCATAGATCGGGTGACGGGTGAGCAGGTGACTTTGCCGATGGAGCTATATAGCGAATATTATATTGAGCATCGGAAAGCGGGCGATCTTTTGTGGCCGGACCTGATTTTATTATCCAAAAAATATTATCAATTCCCGCTGATGGGAGTGGGACTGGCCAGTGTCGGCGTCGGAAAACTGGATCTCCCGCTTCCAAAAATCAATGTCTTTGTGGGCGGACACGGCGGGCCCAGCACCCAGCCGGCCCTGCTGATGATCCGCGGGCCGGGAATCGCGGCGCAGGAGCTTGGGGACCGCACATACTCTTCAGATGTTGCTCCCACTTTGTATTTTCTGGAAGGGTATCAAACCCCGGAGAGCGTTCAGGGCAAGAAATTGCCCAAGGTTCACTGACCACTGACCACTAACCACTGACCACTGTCCCCTGGCCACTATCATTTGCCAGCGCCGGATCGCCGGGCTAATATTTTGGGGATGATGGTGGAATCCCGAGCCCCTAACCGGATTCTGGACCTGGGCGGATGGACCGATACCCATTTTGCCAAAAAGGGCTGCGTCTTGAATTTTGCCGTCAGCCTGTTCGCCAGAACCGCGATTCAGACCCGGAAAGAGGCCGGGGTTGAGATCAATGCGGTTGATTACGGCGAGCTGTTCAAAGTGGATGACATTATCAAGGCTCATTATGGAACCAAATACGACCTGCTCTTAGCCGCGGCCAAACAAATGCCGGTCAAATCCGGCTTAAGCATCACCATTTCCGCGGATGTGCCTCCGGGTTGCGGAACCGGAAGTTCCGCCGCGATCAGCGTCTCGCTTTTGCTCGGGCTGGCGCGGCTGAATCAGCTTGCGCTCAGCTCCACTGAGCTGGCCCGGCTTGCGCATCAGCTTGAGACCGAGGAATTGAATCTGGAATCCGGGATTCAGGATCAGGTCGCGGCGAGTTTCGGCGGAATCAATTTCATTGAGATTGAGCCGTATCCGCGCTTTCTGGTCTCGCCGCTCCGGTTGAGCCAGGAGCTGATCTTTGAGCTGGAAAGCTCTCTGCTTCTGGTTTATGAAGGCAAAGGGCATCTCAGCAGTGAGGTTCATAAAAGCGTGATTCAGCGGATGCAAGCCGGGGATAAAGAAATGAAAGAAATCCTCTCCGAGCTGGCCCATTGCGCGATTGAAGGAAAAAACGCGCTTTTGCTTGGAAAGCTGGAACTTTTGGTGGAATCGGTTAATAAAAATCATCTCCTTCAAAAACAACTTCATCCCGAAATCAGCACCGCTCGCTTCAATGAAATAGAAAAAATTTCCCTTGAACTCGGCGCCCTCGCGGTCAAAATCAACGGCGCCGGAGGCGGCGGAAGTATGACCATCATCGCCGGCCCCGGGGCCCGCGCCCCAATTGAGCGCGCCCTCAAACAGCAAAACTACCAGGTCCTCAACTTCACCTTCTCCTTTGAGCCGGCCCGCGCCTGGATGTGTAATCAATAAAAAAAATCTCGCTGCAAAGCCGGAGCCGACGCCCCAAAAAATAGGGACTGTCCCCATTTTAAAAAAGGAATTGACAATCTCGGGAAAGGAATTTAGATTAGAGGATGCGACGCCGGAAGATTTTGCCGGGAAAAAGGCCGGGCGAGGCTGGAGATGATTGGGGTGAGGACAAATTTAAATCGGGGAAGGAAAAATGAGGGAGGATAAATATCTAATCATTTATGTGGATGACAGTGTGATGGCGCAGGAAATGGTCAGCGACGGCCTGAAAGGAACCGATTATTTAGTGGAGACGGCCAATGATGTTCGGGACCTGGAGAAGCGGCTTCTCTCGGAGGTCAATACCCTCTGGCAGGTGGACCTGTTCATCTTTGACTTTGATATGCCGGACCTGACCGGCGCTCAGATCGCATCTTCGCTGGACCGGGTTTATAAGGAGTTGAAAGCGATTCCTTTTATTATTTTCTCGGGCAAGCCCCGCGAGGAGGTGCTGAAGGCGATCGAGGCTGCTCAACAATCCAGCCCGACCTTTGCCCGCAATTACCGGGGCTATCTGGAAAAGAAAGGCGAGTCGGTCGGGGAACTATTGGAAAAAATTCAGGAGCTTTTGCCCGGATAGGTTGAGCCGGCGGTTTGCCCGGGCAGGTTGTCAGGATTTGCCGGACTCGCCTGGAATCCAAAAGGAGGCAAAGATGAAGCATAAAATATTTTTAAAAAGCCTGATGATTCTGGTATTGATGGGAATGGCAATGATGTTCCCTGGGTGCAAGAATCAAGGAGGAAGCGAAATGGATCAAGCGTTGTTGGAAAAACCGGTGGAGCAGTTGACTTCGGCGGAGATGGCGAAGATGACCGCGGTGATTGAGACCAACTTCGGCGCGATCAAGTTCAAATTTTATCCCGAAAAGGCGCCCAACCACTGCCGCAATTTCATCAAGCTGGCCCAGAAAGGATTCTACAATAACCTGATCTTCCACCGCGTGATCAAGGGGTTTATGATCCAGGGCGGAGACCCGAACGGGGACGGCTCCGGCGGTCCCGGCTACACCATTAAGGCCGAGTTCAACGACCAGCCCCATCTCAAGGGAACCGTCTCCACGGCGCGCAGGTCCGGCGAGCCGGACAGCGCCGGCTCCCAATTCTTCATCTGCCTGGACCGGAAGGATTTTCTCAACGGGCAATACACGGTTTTCGGACAGGTGACCCAGGGCCAGGAGGTGGTGGACCAGATCGGATCCCTCCCCACCCGCAACGAGCGGCCGACCCAGGATGTGGTGATGAAGAAGGTGTATATAGAGCTTGCCAAATAAGCAATGAATTTAGAATTATGAATTATGAGTTATGAATGAATGTGCGAGCGACTTTAGTCGCGATAACCTTCTCGTGCGAGCGACTTTAGTCGCGATAACCTTCTCGTGCGAGCGACTTTAGTCGCGATAACCTTCTCGTGCGAGCGACTTTAGTCGCGATTCCTTTCTGTGCAGGCGACTTTAGTCGCAATAAATGTGCGAGCGACCTCAGTCGCGATTCCTTTCTGTGCAGGCGACTTTAGTCGCAATAAATGTGCGAGAGACTTCAGTCGCGATTCCTTTCTGTGCAGGCGACTTTAGTCGCAATAAATGTGCGAGCGACCTCAGTCGCGATCTTTCATTGCCAATTGTCTTTGATCTCATCCATCAACTTCACATTTTTGTCAATGATGCTGATCTTATCCGCCTCTGCCTGGCCGAGGCCAAGCTCTGCCCCGTAATAAATCTGGGCCTGATCCCACACGCTCTTCTTCACATAAGGCAGGTCAACCTGGTTCTCCGCGCCGTATCTCTTGAGCACGGCCAGGGCCACAGAGTCGCACGCCACCCGATCCTTTGACGCCAGGATCAGATTGGAGTTGCACCAGATGCTCTGCTTTCTCCGAAGCCCGTCCGGCCCTCCCTTGACCATAATCGTGAGCGCGTCCACAATATTTATCGTCGGCTTCTTGCTCAAGTTCAGCTCCGCGATCTTGGCGGAAATGTCCCGCAGATGAAGCGCGTTTAAACCCGGCTGGTTCCGGTCTTCCTTGTGGCAGACCCCGACAAAAGATTTCATACAGCAGGTGAAGTCCGCGCCCCCCACGCCGTGGTTCTTGAGCAAAGGCACATTGATGAAATGGTCCGCGTCCACCAAGACCTTGGGGATGCGGAAGCCCTTGGTCCAGTATCTCTTCTTCGGATAAAACCGGACATACTCGGATTTGCTCCAGGGAAAGCCGACAATCCCCTCTTCCCGGCACAGCCGGGCAAAACCCGAGGTCTCAAACGCCAGGTTGGGATCAAGCATAGCCCGATCACCCACCATCGGGATCGCTCCCCGCTCTTTCACGAGGCGAATGACCGCCCGCACAACCTCCGGATTGGTCGTGATCCTTCCCGGATATTTGTCCTTGATCGCAGGCCCGCAGATGTTCGGCTTGATCATCACCTTCTGCCCCTTCTCAATCTCTTTCAAGCCCCCCGCGGACTCAACCGCCTCCCTTACCGCTTCCTCTATCGTCCCGCTCAGGCCGACCGCAGACACCACTGCCCCAGGCATCACCGGATAAATCCTGGTCGGAGGCAACGGATCCGGATTCTCCGCGCTCGCCTCCTCTGCCCGGATCCGGCTGAAAATCCCGCTCCCATAAAAACCCGCAATTGCTCCTGCGTATGCCGCGCCCTTGATAAATCCCCTTCTCCCAATTCTCTTCATCTCCACATCCTTTCTCATAACTCACCTCATCATCAATTTATTCTTCCCTTCAGACCTCTAGTATAGCTTCCAATCCAAACTCCGCCAACCAATCCATAATCCCTGGCGAAGGACAAAAATCAGAAAAGATTTTCCAAATAAGGAATTTCCTGCTAGAATGTCTAAAAGAACGATATTATGGATCTGATCAAGCAAATAGAATACTGGCGATCCAGTTCCGTGGAAGACCTGGAGGCGGCGAGGTCGCTTCTGGAAAAGGGGCACTTTCGGCATTCATTATTTTTCGCGCATCTGGCGATGGAGAAGATGCTGAAGGCCCTGGTGGTCAGGCAGACCAAGACCGTCCCGCCGAAGATCCATAATTTGGAGCGCCTGGCCGAGCTTGCCGGGATTCGGCTCAGTCCCGAGCAGAAGAAGTTCTTTGCCGAGTTTGAAGCCTATCAATTAATCGGGAGATATCCGGACGCGGCTAAAGCGAGGATTGACCCGCAAACCGCGCGGAAAGATTTTTCCGCCGCAGAGGAGAAGCTCAAATGGTTGAAAAGTCTATTATAGAGATTGTCAAACGCTATCTTTCGCAACTGGCACCGGAAGGCATTCACGCCCGCCAGGCGGTTCTCTACGGCTCTTATGCTCGCGGCGAGGCAGGACCGGATAGCGATCTGGACCTGATCGTGATTGCGCCGGAGCTGGAGGGAGAGCTGACCATTGAAACCGTGAAAAAATTATGGAGAGTGGCAAGTGAGTCGGACAATAGAATTGAGCCGATCCCGTGCGGAGTTGAGGAATGGAATTCCGACACCGGCCGTCCCATCCTGGAAATCGCTAAAAAAGAAGGATTGATTATTCAGAATTGAACTTGCCAAGGACATTCTAAAATTTATTTTGCAATCTCCGGGCAAGATCAAGTAAAAGCTTCAATTCGTCATTGGAGAGATGATCCAGGATCGCGCTCAGTTCCAGATATTCTTTGGAGGGCTGGTTTTTCTCGGATAATTTTCCCTTGAAATGGAAAAGCTCTGAAAGCTCAACCTTGAGGGCTTTGGATATCAGAAGCGAGGTTTTTATGGACGGAAACCGGTTCCCCTGCTCAATCTTGCTGATATAGCTGATGCCGATTCCCGCCTGCTCCGCCAGCTCAAATTGGGTCAAGCCCCTTTGAATCCGTAAGCGCCGAATCTGATTCCCAATCCGCCGGGCAAGATTCTTATCCGAGCCTCTTTTTGGCATAGCTCAATGATAATCCCCCGCCCATCCCTCATAAAGACCCTATATGTGCTATCAATTGCATTAAACTTGACAAATAGTGATAGTTTTGGTAAGTATGGAGATGGTTCTTTTAAAATGGCTTTGGGTAGTAAATAGTCTAACCAAAAAGGAGAGAAACTATGAAGGCAGGAAGAAAAGCGGGTTTATGGTTGATCGCAACTTTCGCTTTGGTTTTAATGGCTTGCGGGGATGGGAATATTGATGGGGGAGATAATAGTGTAATTGAATCTGAGGTCATTGCTGACTTTGATCAAGCTCAAAGCGACCAAACCTCAACGGTCAATACCAAGATCAGTAAGACGGTCCGGCCTCCAGCCGTCTCAAATTCTCCCACTGCCAAATTCAAGTTTTCCTGCACCGCTGCGCCCTGCACCTTTAAATGCCAATTGGACTCTTCTGCTTGGGAGCGCTGCAAGTCCCCCAAGACCTATACCGGGCTTGATGAAGGGGATCATACATTTAAAGTGAAAGCCACGAATAGCTCGGGCATAAGTGACCGGACTCCGGCAAAGTATGCCTGGAAGGTTCAGTTCGGAACATGGACCCCCACTACCATTTCCGGCGCTCCGGTTGGAACGGCCAATCATACTGTGGTCTGGACCAACTCGGAAATGATTGTATGGGGAGGTTTATCATCGGTTTCGCCAAAGACTCAGGTTAACACCGGGGCAAAATACAACCCCACAACGAATTCATGGGCGACGGTCACCACCACCAACGCGCCAGGCGCGAGAGAGGGTCATCGCGCGGTATGGACTGGCAACGAAATGATCGTCTGGGGCGGATATGGAGGAGGATATCTAAATACGGGAGGCAGGTATGTCCCCTCCCTGGATTTATGGAGTGCCACTTCAACAACCAATGCTCCATCCGCGAGGTCGTCGCACACCCAAATCTGGACCGGTTTGGAAATGATTGTTTTTGGAGGAGATGGAGCATCCAACACCGGCGGCAGGTACAGCCCCGCATCAAATTCTTGGACAGCCACAAATACCACTGGTGCGCCTGGTGGAAGGACTTATCACGCCGCAGTTTGGACCGGAACGGAAATGATTGTATGGGGTGGAAATTCGACTGGAACTACAGGTTTCTTAAATACAGGTGGGAGGTATTTCCCAGTTTCCAACAGTTGGAGCGCGATATCAACTACTAATGCGCCAACGCCGAGAGATTTGGTATTCATGGTTTGGACGGAAACCGAACTGCTTGTTTGGGGTGGAAGAGGCGCAACTGGAAAACTCAATACCGGAGGCAGATACAATCCAACCTATGATTCATGGACACCAATTAGCAAATTGAACGCGCCCACAGCAACGGACTCAAACACCGATAACAAATCGGTTTGGACAGGCACGGAATGGATTATATGGGGGGGCTACGATGGATACAACTATTTGAACACCGGCGGCAGGTATAACCCTACGAGCAATACCTGGACTCCAACTTCTCAAATATTTGTTCCTGCGGCAAGATGTGCCAATTCTGCAATATGGACAGGCACTGAAATGATCGTTTGGGGCGGAGTTGCAGGAGTGGTTTTGTATAACAGCGGTGGAAAGTATACACCGTAATCCGGCACGATGAAATGCTTATTTCGGATGGTCCGCGCTAGAACTTAAGCCGCTTTGACTTTGGCAAAGATCAGGACATCGTCTTCGGGAGCTTTTTTGCCTTCGGAGCGCAGGGCGATCAAATGGGATTCAATGGCTTCCTTGATGTTGGCAAGGGTCTGCTCCATAGTGTCTCCCTGGGAGAAACAGCTTTCCAGGGCCGGCACCTCGGCCCAGTACCCGCCCTCTTCAGCCTTATGCAATATGACTGTATATTCCATTTTTTTCTCCCTTTTTATAATAGCTCAAGAAATTGTTTTTCGCTAATGCAAAGAAATTGACAGGGCAAGAGGGCTTTGCTAGACTTGCGCCGGTCGCGACTAAAGTCGCTCGCACGAGATTGAAAAAATGATAAAGGAGGAGAGAAGATGAAGGAGATACCGTTGAGAAGGCTGGATGCAAGGGAGTTCATTAGTGACAAAGTCGGGGAGATTTCCGCGCTGGTCGTAAACGGGTTGGCGGTGAACGCTCTTTCCGGCGGAGTGGATTCTTCCACCGTGACCTTGCTCGCGCACCTGGCTCTGGGCAAGCGGCTCAAGTCCTATTTCATTGAGAACGGCATTATGCGAGAGGGCGAGGCGAAATACATTGTGGGAATTTTCCGGAAGCTCGGGGTTCTGGTTGAGGTGATTGACGCGCGGTCTCAATTTTTCAAGGCGCTCAGTGGCATTGACGATCCGGAAGAAAAGCGGGAGGCGATCACGCAGACTTTTTACAAGACGGTTTTCGGGCCGCTGGTGAAAAAGAGCGGGGCGAAATTTCTGCTCCAGGGAACCAATTACACGGACATAGAGGAGACGGTTGCGGGCGTGAAGCGACAGCACAATATCCTGGAGCAACTGGGCATAGACACGAAAAAGGTTTTCGGATACAAGCTGATTGAGCCGCTGGTGGAACTGAGAAAGCCGGCAGTGAGAGTTGTGGGGAGGGCGCTGGGCTTGCCCAGGGAAATCTGGAACCGGCCTCCGTTTCCGGGACCGGCGCTTTCGGCAAGGGTGATCGGCGAGGTCACGCCGGAGCGGGTTGCGATTGTAAGAAAGGCGACCAAAATTGTTGAGGACGAATTAAAGGACAGCGGGGCGTTTCAATATCTGGCGATTTTACACAAGGACAAGGTAACCGGAGTGAGGAACGGGAGAAGGGATTTTGGAATGCAGATAGAGGTGAGATGCTGGGAGAGCAAGGATGCGGTGACGGGCAAGCCGACCCAGTTGCCGTATCCGGTTCTGGAGCGATTGGCGGCAAGGATCACGACTGAAGTCAAGGGCGTGGTGAGCGTGACTTACAATATTACGAAAAAGCCGCCGTCAACGATAGAGGCGGTTTAAATACGGTAAACGGTGAACGGTACACGGTCAACGGAATCGCGACTAAAGTCGCTCGCACGAAAAGGAGAAAAAGATGAAGAATATTTCAAGAATTATTGTTGCACTTTTCATCGCGCAGATTCTGATTCTTGCCGGATGCGAGTCGCGCCAGCATTCCATTCTACGCGAGAACAAGTATGTGGCCGAGCATCAGGTTGAGAAGGTGGCGCATTACTGGGACCAGGTGCAATGGACCGAGGTGAACGGGGTGAATTTGGCGATGGACATCAGCGCGCCTGAGGGCAAGGGGCCGTTTCCATCTGTGATGATCATTCACGGCGGGGGCTGGACATTACATACCAACACGGTGATGGAAGGGATGGCGCGCTATCTCACCAATCGGGGCTATGTGGTTTTTAACATCAACTATCGGACGCTCCCGGATGTTCAATTGGAGCAGATTGTGGAGGATTGCCTGGGCGCATTGATCTGGGTCAAAGAGCACGCGAGCGAATACGGGGGCGACCCGAATCGGATCGCAGTAACCGGAGACAGCGCCGGGGGCCATTTGACCGCAATGCTTCTGACTCAGGCGGACAATCCGAAATTCAAGCCGAGCTACATTGGCACTGGCAAGACTGACCTTTCCATCACCTGCGCCGCGCCGTCTTATGGAGTCTTTGACTTCCCGGCCCTGTCAAAAATTTCCTCCCCCATCACCAAGTCCTATCTGGGCGAAACCTATCAACAGAATCCGGAGAGATACCAACTCCTCTCTCCGGCTCTGAACATCAAGAAGGGTCTGCCGCCGCAACTGGTGATCGTGGGCAACGAGGACCCGTTGCGAGGCCAGAACCAGGAATATGTTGACGCTTTGAAAGCTGCGGGCGACCCGGTGGAAATATGGATTTATCAGGGACAGGGACACGCGTTCCTGAATTATTTCTGGGATGAAAGGGGCGTTAAAGGGTATGAGCGGATCCTGGAATTCTTTGATCAGCAGCTCAAAAAATAATTACAGATTACATATTACAAAATTTTTCTTTGCGTTCTTTGCGCCTTGACAGTGAATCAATAGTAAAACCCGCGCGAGGTGGGAAGGGCGTCGGTGGTGACATTAAGCCTGAGCTTTCGGAGTCCGTTCTCGTCGCCCTTGCTGATGATATGGGTGCAATGGAACTCGCCTCCGGCCAGTTGCTCCAGTTTTCTCAGGCAGACCTCGCTCACCGGGCTGTTGGCCGCGCTGATGGAAAGCGCGATCAGGACCTCTTCCACATTCAGGCTTTCGGCTTTTGAGCCGAGAATATCCTTTTTCATCGTGGCGATATTTTTGATCAGGGATTCCGAGAGCAGATCTATCTCGTGCGGGATCCCGGCCAGCTTTTTCACCGCGTTCAAGATCGCGGCGGATTCCGCGTGCATGAGCGGGGTATTGATTCCGGTGATGATGCTCTCATCCTTAAGCTGGATCGCGGCGCCGCAATACACGCCGCGATTGCCCTTGCCCAGGTCCTGGGCTTTGCCCGCGGCCTCCCTCGCGGCCGGAACCGTGGGCCGGTCTATGGGCTTGACTCCGACTTCCTGCATCAGCTTCTCCAGAATCTCCACGGTTTCCTTCTTTTCCAGCCCCTGCTTCAATTCCCAGGCATATCTGAAATACCTCCGGATGATTTCCTGCTTCGCGGCCTTGGTGACCGCTTCATCGCTGATGATGCCCTCTTTGGCGCGGTTCACCCCCATATCCGTGGGCGAGCAATAAGAGAGCATCGGCGAGTTCGGGTCGCTGACCCGGTTGATGATTTCTTTCATAATGCTGAAGTTCTCAACATCGCGGTTGTAATTGATCGCGGTCACGCCATAAGCCGCAAGGTGGAACGGGTCAACCATATTCTTGTCCTGAAGGTCCGCGGTCGCGGCCTCATAGGCGACATTGATCGGATGCCTGAGCGGCAGGTTCCAGATCGGGAAGGTCTCAAACTTGGCAAAGCCGGCGCTCTGGCCTTTGAGATGATGATGATAAACCTGGGAGAGACAGGTGGACATCTTGCCACTGCCCGGGCCGGCTCCGGTCACGATCACCAAAGGCTTATTGGTTTCCACAAACGGATTCCGGCCATAACCCTCGGAGCTGACAATTTTTTCCACATCCGCAGGATAGCCCTGAATCTCCGGCTGAGTATAGACCCGGATCCCCCTGCCTTTCAGGAAATTCATAAACCGATCCGCGGCTTTCTCGCCGTGATATCGGTTCACTATCACGGTATTGATGAAAAACCCGAAATCTTCCAGGTCGTCAAAGGTCTTGAGCGTGGCCGTGTCATAGGTGAGTCCGAAATCCCCGCGGATCCGTCCTTTCTCAATATCCCCGGCGCAGATGCAATAAACGATCTCCACGATATCCTTGAGCCTTTGGAGCAATTTGATCTTGCAGTTCAGGTCATAGCCGGGAAGCACCCGGGCCGCATGCTGGTCCTGGATCAGTTTGCCGCCGAACTCCAGATAGAGCTTGCCTTTGAACATCTCAATCCGCTTGAGAATCGCGTCCGCCTGGGCCTGGAGATATTTTTCATCATCAAATCCGATCATCCCTTCCCCTATTCCCAAATTATTTTTTCGGAAAAAGGTTAGCACAATTTTTTTCTTTTCCAAAATCGGCTTGACCGGCCCGGTCATTTGGGATAATTTGCCTGCTAACGGAGCAGGAGGCTGTAAAATTGTCCGCGGAATTCAAGATCAGCAATCGGCTGAGAAATTTGATCGTGATTATCCTTGCCCTGAGCTACCTTTCCTTTTGTGCCTGGAGCATCATTACCACTAAATCCTGGATCAACCGGCCTTTTCCCGGATTCCTGGTAATGAAAAATAATTTTGTGCCCGTTTTCTTTCTGCCCGAGTGGGAGGGGCCTAGAGCAGGAATCAAATCCGGGAATATTATTATCGCAGTCAATGGCCAGCCGGTGGCTAATTCAAATGAACTGGATCGCATCGTCTTAAAAAGCGGGCCGGGCAAGCGCTTGACTTATACAGTTGTCAGAGCCAAACAGGAGGTCTTTTTAACCATTCCGGTGTCTTTATTTTCCTTAAGGGATTACCTGCTCCTTTTCTCCGGCTGCATGATTCTGGGATTAGTCTTTTATCTGATGGGCATTATCGTTTTCTATCTTAAGCCAAATGATCCCGGGAGCTGGGCTTTTTTATCCTTAGGACTGGCGATGGGACTGGGTTGGGCGAGCGCTCCTGAACAGTGCACCGCTCATCACAATTATCTGCCTCTTTTCGCGGTTCCCCTGGCCGGGGCGTCAATACTTCTCGTCAGCCTATATTTTCCCTCCAAAATCAAGGCGAGAAGATATTTTCAATACTATATCATCTTTTCCCTTCCTCCCCTTATCTTTTTATATCTATATTTTTTCTTTAATACTTTTATTTATTCGTATATTGACAAGATCGTGCTGTTAAATACGATCACGATGACAGCTTTGAGCGTATTCTTAATGATTTTTTCATTTGTAACCTCTTCTGACCCGCTCACCCGCCAGAAAGCCAAAGTGGTCATTTACGGGTCCACCGTGACCTGTCTGACCGGGATCATCGGGATCTGCGGTGTATCCTTATTTAAAATACTCAGCATTTACTGGTTGCTTGGTCTGGTTATTCCTGCTTGTATGCTTCCAATAAGTGTGGGTTATGCCATTGTCAATCATAACCTGTTTGATGTGGACCTTTTCATCCGGCGGAGCGCCAGCTATTTTCTGGTCAGCGGAATCGCGGTGATGATGTTCCTGGCTTTGGTCGCGCTCTTCAGTCTCGCCTTGCAAAAAATCACCGGACAGTCCTCCCAGATCGCCGCGGTGCTTTCCACACTCTTGCTCGTGGCCGGCCTGCGCCCGCTCAAGGACCGGATTGACCGGGCCATTGACCGGAGGTTCTTCCGGGAAAAGTGCGAATACCAGCAGACCATCCAGAAGGCCAGCGAATACCTGGTTACCATTATTGAGCTTAACGAACTGCTTCAGAAATTGCTGGACACGGTGATGGGCGCCATCAAAATTGAGCGGGGCGGGATTCTGCTTCGCCAGGATTCTCCGGCTCAGTTTGAAAGCGCGGTTGCCCGGGGCTATGAAATTCCTTACACCCTCAAACCTTTGGAGCCGAACCATCCGATTATCCTGGCTCTGGAATCAAAACCGCGCGCCTTTCAGATCAATGATGTTCAGGAGTTTGATGAATTCCAGCCGCACCGGGAGTATATCCTCAAGATAATGAATAATCTCGGCATTGTTCTGGTGATTCCGATCTTCTTTGAAAAACGCCTGATCGGAATTCTCGGGCTGGGCGCGAAAAAATCCGGGGCCTGGTATTCCAGCGAGGATATAGATTTGCTTCAAACCCTGATGAACCAGACCGCGGTATCCATTGAGAATGCCCGCAAGGTGGAGGAGTTGAAGAAGATGGTGGAGCTGGAAACCTCATACCGGGAATTGAAAAAAATAGGTGAACTGAAAGATAATTTCCTGGCAATGGTCTCGCACGATCTCCGGACCCCGATGACCAGCATCCAGGGATATACCTCCATTTTAATCGAGAAAATGAATCGTCTGGACCCGGAACGACAGAAGCATTATCTGGAAATCATTCAAAATGAAAGTATGCGTTTGACCCGGTTGATCAATGACCTCCTTGACCTCCAGCGCTTTGAAGCCGGCAGGATGCAATTGGAGCTTAAGGACATTGACCTGGTCAAAATCGTCCGCGAGATTGCCGAGTCCTTCCAGGGAGCGGCTCTTGCCAAAAAGCAGATTCTGGAAACGAGCTTGCCCGAGGAGGAAATCCCGGTAAATGCTGATCCGGACCGGCTCAGCCAGGTCATCGCAAATTTGCTTTCCAACGCCACCAAGTTCACGCCCGAGCAGGGAAAAATTTCGGTGAATCTTGAAAAAATCTCTCAGGACGGAAAGCCGATGGTCAAAGTCTCGGTAAAAGATAATGGACCGGGAATTCCGATTGAGATGCAGGCTAAAATCTTTGATAAGTTCCAGCAACTGGATAACCCGGTCCAGCCCAAAGAAAAAGGCTCGGGCTTGGGCTTGGCCCTGGTCCGTGAAATTATTGAGCATCACCAGGGCGAAGTCGGAGTGGAAAGCGAGCCGGGCAAAGGCGCCACTTTTTATTTTGTCTTGCCGATCCTGAGATAGGAGGAGAAAAATATGGCAAAAAGAATTTTAATCGCGGATGACGATCCTCATATCCGGGAGTTGATTCAACTGACCCTGGAAGATGACGGATACGAAATCCGCGAGGCGAGCGACGGGAACGAGGCCGTGGCAAAGGCCAAAGAGTTCCAGCCCGACCTGATTATCCTGGATGTGATGATGCCGGGAAAAGTCGGCTATACCGCTTGTTCGGAAATCAAGCAAGACCCGGCCGGCCGGAATGCTTACATTATTTTGCTCACCGCGCGCGGAACTTCGGTTGCGAAAATGACCGGGGAAACCGCGGGCGCGGATGAATTTATGACCAAGCCCTTTGAGCCGAAAGCCCTGCGGGAGAAAATCAAAAAAATCCTGGATCGGATTTGACCGGGGTCGCCGACCCTTGACCAGATTTTTTATCGTCGCGCAAGGAATTTCGGCGCCGGCCGGCCCGGCCTCCAGGGTTTCCTCTTTAATCGTTTCTCCTTACCGGCTTGCCCTTGTCCATTCACCGGGTGTCAGATCGGGTGGTTCCTAACCGTCTAACACTTTCATTTAGCAAAATCTATGGATTCATTTTCCGCGCCAAAGGCGCTTTGGACTGCGACGCCCACGGCGTCGCTTTTAAAAGCGGTGTCGCGGACACCGCACTCCAAAGCGTCCCGCTCGCGGGACGCAACAGTTGAAAAATCCACCATTTAACAAAGAAAAAAAGTATTAGACGGTTAGAGGTGGTTCAGGTTGATTTCAGGCAATGATTCTGTTATCTTTTGATGGCGATGTTCAAAAGGAAAGATTTATTCGGGCTCGGCCTGGGGTCATTGATTTCTATCTCGGGATTGATTTCCATTTTATCGCAGGGCAGCGCCTTGAATGATTTAGAGCTGGCGATTAAAGTTGGGCCGGGATATTTATTCTTGATCTCCGGACTGGTGGTTATCCTGGTATCGGTTCTGGTGATGCAGGCGGAGAAAAAAGACGGAGAAGGCTAAGCCAGGTCGGAATGAGATTCCGGGTTCCGGGGAGCAATCGCCGGTGACGCTTAAAATCCGGGGGGCGGGTTGGAGCCGGGGCGGGGATTCCAGAAACTTCCGGGTCAAGCTGAAAAATTGAAACCAAGGCGATGCAAAGAAGGTCAAAATGCGGAAGGCATTTTTTTCGGCAAGGAGTTAAAGAATGATAGAAGTTGAACATTTGACCAAATACTACGGCGAGATCCGGGGCATTGAAGATGTCTCCTTCAAGATCGGCAAGGGGGAGATCGTGGGTTTTCTCGGTCCCAACGGCTCGGGCAAGACCACCACGATGCGGATTCTGGTCTGTTATATGCCGGCAACCAACGGCAAAGCCCGGGTGGCGGGATTTGATGTGGAGCAAGAGTCAATGGAAGTGCGGAAGAAGATCGGATACCTTCCGGAGCATCCTCCGCTTTATAATGATATGACGGTCCGCTCTTATCTTGGGTTTGTCGGGAGATTGCGCGGTCTGACGAAGAAGGAGATCAAGCAAGGGATAGAGCGGGCGGTTGAGATCTGCGCCTTGGAGGAAGTGATTGATCGGCTGATCGGACAGCTTTCCAAAGGCTTCCGGCAAAGGGCGGGATTGGCTCAGGCGTTGATCCATAACCCGGAGTTATTAATTCTGGACGAGCCCACCATCGGGCTGGATCCGAAGCAAAACGCCGATATTCGGTCTTTGATCAAAAGCCTGGCCGGGACTCATACCATTATCCTGAGCACCCATATTTTGCCCGAAGTGAGCCTGACCTGCGAGCGGGTGATCATCATTCATCAGGGCAAGATTGTCGCCGACTCCAGATTGGAGGAGTTGACCCGCGGGCAGGATCTGGAGCAGGCGTTTTTAAAACTGGTCGGGTTTGAAGCCGGGGAGAAGAAGATATGAGGATAATCAGCGCCATTTTCTGGAAGGAGTTTAAGGGATACTTCCTGTCTCCGGTCGCCTATGTGGTCTTGACCGGCTTTACCGCGATCAGCGGCTGGTTGTTCTATCAGATGTTGAATTATTTTCTCCGGATCACCAGCATTATGTCCGGGTATATGGTCAAGGGACAGATTATGCGGGAATGGACCATTGTGGATGATATTATGGGACCGCTCTACAAGAATTTAAGCCTGTTTCTGATCATCCTGGTTCCCGGGATCACCATGCGGCTGTTTTCCGAGGAGAAAAAACTTAAAACCGAGGAGCTTTTGCTCACCTGCCCGATCCGGATGGGACAGGTGGTGATCGGGAAATACCTGGCGGCCCTGGCGTTATTATTTCTGATGCTGATCCCGGTCGGAGTCTATTTGCTGATGATCCTGATTTATGGAACCGAGCCGGATCCCGGCACCCTGATCGCCGGGTACCTGGGTTTGTTTCTGGTCGCCTTCAGCCTGGCCGCCATCGGGATTTTCGCCTCGGCTTTAACCGAGAATCAGATCATCGCTTTTTTCGTTTGCGCCGTGATCGGCCTGTTCTTCTTTTCCATCGGACTGGCTTCCCGCTCCGTGGGCGCCGTGACCCTATTCTCCCGCCAAATAGATTTCGCCGAATTTCTCCGCCAGCTTTCCCTGTTTGAGCATTACAGTCATATCGCCTCAGGCCGGATTCAAATTACCGATCTGGTCTATTTCCTGATGATCATTATCTTCTTCCTGTTTGCCGCCCGGGTGAATGCGGAAAGCGCCCGGTGGAGTTAAGAGAGGAACCGTGATGAAGAAGTTTACACAAATCCTCGGTTTGATCGGCCTGGTGGGACTGGGAATCGGCTTCCTGGCCCTTTTGATCGGTCAAAAGGCGAATATTTTTATCAACCTGCATCTGGTAATCGGAGGCCTGCTCTGCCTGCTCGGTCTGTTCAGCAACCTGGCGGGACTCCGGGATTATTTCTTAAAGCGGGCCGGCAAGGCTTACAGCCGGGCGATTTTGCAAATTCTCATCCTGGCCGTGATTGTCTTTTTGCTCGGCTTCATCGCTTACCGGAACGACCGGGTGCTGGATGTCACCCAGAATCGGATTTTTGCCCTTTCCGAAAAAACCAGGCAGGTTCTGAAAGAGCTGCCCGGCGAGATCAAGGTTACCGCCTTTTTTCCTTCTGAAGGCTCGGACGCGGGCCGGCAGTTATTAAAGCTATATCAGAGGGAGAGCAAGAAAATCAAGCTGGAAATTATTGACCCGGACCGGCATCCGGAGAAGGCGGAGGCCAAAGGGATTAACACTTATGGCACGATTATTTTTGATTATCTGGGTCAGGAGACCAGGATCACCGAAGCCCGGGAAGACCGGATTACCAATTCCCTGATCAAGGTTTCCCGCCAAGAGAGCCGGGTGATTTATTTCATCTCCGGACACGGAGAAGCCGATCCGGAGGCGGAAGATAAAGGCGGCTTATCCCTGCTCAAGCAATCTCTGGAGGATGAGAACTATCAGGTAAAGAAGCTCCAGATTACTTCGGAGGGAATTCCCCCGGATGCCCGCCTGATCGTGATTGCGGGTCCCCGAATCCCCTATCAAGCCGGGGAAATAGAGGCGATTGATAAATATCTGGGCAAAGGCGGGGACGCCATCTTTTTGCTTGACCCGGTGGTAATCACTAACCTGGAGGGACTGATGCGGGGGTACGGGGTGGAGCCTTTAGCCGGAATCGTGGTTGATCCGGTGCATTACCTGACCGGAATGGATGCCGTGGGCTTGACCCCGGTGGTGAACACCTTTGATCCCGGTCATGAAATTACCAGAACCTTGAAAGGAAAACTGGCGGCATTTCCCAGGGTTCGGTCTTTTCAAATCATCGGCGGCTCCGAGCGGGAAGGAAAATGGATGCCTTTAGCTTACAGTTCTTCCACCAGTTTCCTGGAGACCAATCTGGAAGGATTATTTAAATCCGGCCGGGCGCACCCGGATCCCGAAGACCCGAAAGGGCCTTTGCTCCTGGCTTGCGCTTATTCGGAAATGATCCGGCCCAAGGTCTGGGAGGAAAAGCAACCGACTGAAGAAATCCGGATCGCGCTGGTCGGCAATACTTTTTTTATGCGCAATATGGCTTTAGAAATTTATTCCAACTATCTCCTGGCGATCAACCTCTTCAACTGGGCCGCAGGCGAGCGCGAGTATGCCTATATCGTTCCCAAGATCCGCAAGCCGAGCCGGATTTTTATCACCGCCGGCCAGACCCGGATCATCTTTTATAGTTCGGTCTTGATCATTCCGGAACTCCTCTGCGTGATTGGCCTGGCGATCTGGTGGAGGAGGAAGTAAGATGAGGCGCTGGTGGGGAATCGGCCTGGGATTGGCAGTGATCGCGATTCTAGTCTATTTTGCCTTCTTCCGGGGGCGGTCGGAAAAAATCCCGGCGGCCAAAATCGGGAGCGCGGAAAACTCCCCGGTGATTGATCTGGACCCGGTGAAGGCCTTTGAGCTCATCAACAGCAAAGGTAATGTGAGATTTGTCAAAGACGAACAAGGCCGGTGGTGGATTGAAGAACCGGGAAAAGATTTCCCGGATCCGCTTTTTTTCGGAGGAATGATGGAGGTGCTCGCGGAGCTTACCCGGAAAAGGATCGTGACCCGGGCAGATCCAAAAATTCTTCCCCAATACGGCCTGGACCCTCCGACCGCAACCCTGATTTTTGAATTCCAGGATACCCGGAAGAAAAAAACCCTCCGCATCGGCAAGGTGAATCCGGCTGTTAACGCGCTTTATGCCTGGTATCAGGATGAGCCGGAGGTCTTTTTGCTTCAACCGAAAATCCGGATGTTTGTGGTCAAGGGTTTCAATGAACTCCGCTTCCAAAAATTGATGAGAATTAAAAGCGACCAGGCGCAGGAATTGAAGATCGTGGTTTTAGATCCGGAGCTGAGAAAAGAACTGGCCGCGCCGGAAGTGAGAACTCTGGTCAAACAGGATACCTCTTCTGGACCGGCCTGGCTGCTTCTGGATTCGGGAGGAAGCAGAAATGACGGCGGTCAGACTGCCAACCTTTTGGTATGGATGGAAAGGGGATCCTTTGCTTCCCGGATCCTGGATCTTGGTGAGGAGGAGCTCAAGGCCTGGGGATTGGCGCCTCCCCGGGCTTACTTTGAAATAACCTTTCCGGATCGGAATGAAAAAATTCTGGTGGGAAAAGAAAAGGCGGGCCTGATTTATTTAATGCAGGAAAACCAGTTAAAGCTTCTGGGTTATCAAAAGGAGTTCCTGCTGGAACTCCTGGGCAGAGATTTCAAAATTCATCAGTTGATTACCCAAGCGGATCTGGCTCAATTTGACCGGATGGAAGTCGGTTATCCGGAGGGAAAATCCTATCAGCTGGTCAAACTGGATCAAAATTTCTGGACCCTCGGCGGCGATGCGGGGAAAAAATTTCCGGCGAGGAAAACGGCCTGGCTTTACGAGCCTTTTCTTTTTCAGGAATATCCCGGAGCGATTCGGGAACGGCCGATTAATTTTGAAAACTACGGGCTTCAAAATCCGGCGGCAAAGCTGAAATTTTATTCCGGCCCGGAGCTCCGCCTGGAAATCTGGATTGGAAAATGGGAATCCCGGAAGGCGAAATGCTATGTTTATGTTCCGGCCCAGGATCTTCTGGTCTGGTATAATCTGAATCTGAATGAAAGGATTCCGCCCGAGGCGGACGCTTTTCTGGCCGGAGAAAAATCAAACCGGGGATCAGGAGGTGATTGAGAATGGAGGACTGGAAATTTGATTTAAGAGTTTGGGAACGGTTTGTCCAGCGTGGAGAAATTATGGAAAAAGATTACCAGAACTTTTTGCGGCAACTCCCGGACCTGGAGGGCAAATCCGAGGAATCCACTCTGGAAGAGCTTCTCCCCAAAGGGCTGATTAACAAACTGGCGGGTAAAGCGGAGGAAGCTGATGAAGGAAAAGAAGAATAGGGATCTGGTCTGGTTGACAATCCTGCTGGTTTATCTGGCTTGGTATTTAACCATTGCCCTGGAGGATTTATTTCAGTTAAAGCTTTTCTGACCGGAACCGGAGGACCGAGATGATGGAGGATGATAAAAAAGGATTTCGGGTCACGGATCGCAGGATCAATCCGGAGCAAGAAGAGAAATCCGCGCCGGCTTCGGAGCCGGAAGCCCCTGGGGGAGATCAAAGCCCGCCTGCTCCGGGCCGGGAAAAATTCCCCTTGCCGGAAATGACTTTTGCCTCCTTTATCATTTCCCTGAACACCTCGGCGCTGATTCATCTGGGCTTGCTGCCGGAGCCGGTCTCGGGAGCCCTGGAGCAGAACCTGGAGCTGGCCAAACAGACCATTGACCTGCTCGGAATTCTTCAGGAGAAAACCCGGGGAAATCTTGACCGGGAAGAACAAGACCTCTTTGATAATCTGCTCTTTGAGCTCAGAATCAAATATGTGGACCTGAGCAAGCCGAAGGGAGGATAAATATGACCGGAAAAATCTTCTCCAAACCGGGCGGTTTCCTGCTGGGAGTAATCTTCGGAACCCTCCTGGTATCTTTTGCCCTGGCGCAAAGCTCCCGGGTTTTCTGGCAGGAATCCGGAAAAGAGCCGGCCGTGGTTTTTAATGCTCCCTCCAGCTTTGCGCCCATTGCGGAAAAAGTCATCCCGGCCGTGGTGACGGTCTATACCACCAGGACTTTCAGTCCGCTTCAGGTTGAGCCCGGCCAATTTTTCTTTTTCTTCGGTCCCGGCCCCCACAAGGAAAGGGGAATGGGATCCGGCTTTGTCATCACCCCGGAGGGCTACATCATTACCAATAACCATGTCATTGCGGACGCGGATGTGATCAAAGTGGAGATCGGCACCAGGGATAAAAAGAAATATGACGCCAAAAAAATCGGCGCGGACCCGAAAACCGATCTCGCCCTGATCAAGATTGAAGGAAAAAATCTGCCGGCCGTGGTGCTGGGAGACTCGGATCAGGTTCATCCCGGCGACTGGGTGGTTGCCGTGGGAAGCCCGTTTCAGTTCCCGCACACGGTGACCGCGGGAATCGTCAGCGCCAAAGGCCGGAGCCTGGGCGGACCCTATGACGATTTTATTCAAACCGACACTTCCATCAATCCGGGAAATTCCGGCGGGCCCCTGGTGAATATGCGCGGGGAAGTGGTTGGAATCAACTCCATTATTGTCTCTCCTTCTATGGGCAATGTCGGCCTGGGATTTGCCATTCCCATCAACCTGGTGAAATCCATTCTTCCGGAGCTAAAAGAAAAAGGGAAAGTGGTTCGGTCCTGGCTCGGAATCTATACCCAGGAATTGACCCCGGAATTGGCCGAGAGTTTCGGATTGAAGGAAGCCCGGGGGGTATTGATTGCCCAGGTGAATAAAAATAGTCCGGCTGACAAGGCGGGATTAAAAAATGGAGATATCATCCTGGAAGTGGACGGAAAGCCGATTGAGAATGAGAATCAACTCCGGTTGTTAATTGCCGCTTATGCCCCCGGCTCCGAGGCGCGGATAAAAATTTTCCGCGCCGGCCAGACCCGGGACACAACCATCGCCCTGGAGATCAGGCCCGAGCAGGAGAAATCGGAGAAAGCTCCGGCTCAAAAACAAGTGAATATCCTGGGAGTCAAGGTGACGGACTTGACTCCGGATAAAGCCCAGGCGCTCCAATATTTCAATCTCAAAGGCGCATTGGTCGTGTCGGTTTCCGATTCCAGTCCCCTGGCTGATGTTTTAGCGCCCAACGACCTCATCCTCGGGATTAATGAACTGACAATCAACAGCGCCCGGGAATTTAATGAGACGGTCGCAAAATTGAAGCCCGGGGATCTGGTCCGGATTCAATATCGGAGAGGAGACGCTTCTTATTTTTACGCTTTCCGGATTCCCCCATCATAAAACCCGGCCGCGGATTTTATCATCAGGATTATTTGCGGTAAAATAATCCGAGATTGAAAATCTGTTTCCGCCCGGGCCGGCTCAACCCGGGGTGGAAAGGATTATTTTTAAGCCGTTGGAAAAAAGGATGGGAATGATGGAGAAAAAAGTTGTGCTTCTGGTGGATGATGTGAAGTTATTTTTGAGATTGGAGGAAACCTTTTTCCAGCGCGCCGGGTGTCTGGTCCTGACCGCGGAGTCCGGCGCCAAAGCGATCAAGCTCGCCCAAGAAAGAATCCCGGACTTGATTCTCCTGGACTACTTGATGCCGGATCTGAAAGGCGATCAGGTCTGCCGGGAGCTGAAGACCGGCCAAACCACCAGCCAAATCCCGATCATCATTGTTTCCACCTCTTCAAAAAAAGAAGTTGTTGACGCCTGCTTCCAGGCCGGCTGTGATGATTACTTGACCAAGCCGATTAACCCGGAAACCATCCTGGCCCGGGCCGCGCATTTCCTCGGAGTCGCTCAACGCCTGCACAAAAGATTGATGGTGAATTTCCGGGTGGAAGGAGAAGCGCCTTCCCTGACCTTCACCGGCTTTTCCCGCAACTTAAGCCCAGGGGGAACTCTGGTGGAAGCGGATCAGAAGCTGGAACTGGGACAACAGCTCCGGCTCTGGCTCCCGGTTTCAGCGGATTTAACTATGCTTGAGTTCAACGGCGAAATCGCGAGAGCGGAGCTGGATGCGAAGCGCGGGAAATATTTATACGGAATCAAGTTTGTCTCCTTAAGCAAAGAGGCGGAGCAGGCTCTCAATCATTACCTGGAAAAAATTCAGCCGGAGCAGTGTGGTCAGAGCTGAATTGAAAGATGAGGTAAAAGGTGACTCCAGATAAAACCGAGAAAAAGCCGGCCGGCCCTTTTGCAGCCCAGCCTTCCCGCAAGACCCCGGCCCGGAAGAAGATGGACCCCGCGGAAAAGGAGCGGATCAAATTTAACCGCTCGGTTCTGGAGTCCGCCGGCAGAATTGCGAATCATCTGGGAGTAAAATCGTTTTTCCTGATCCTGGACGACCCCAGAGATTTTCAGATCCCGGAAAGCATCAGTCAGAGAAAAGACCTGAAAGTGGTGATCAGCACCAAGGAGGGGGAAGAGCAGGCCCGAATGATCTTTCCCACCGTCCTGACCATTCCCGACATCAAGCTCAACCGGATGGGAAAAATCAAATTAGCCGTGATGAGCGCGATCAGCAAAGGGATGCTGGAGATGGGGGATCGGATCGTCTGCCTCTGCGGGATCAAGGAGTTCAAGACCTTTGATACCCTGGTGATTATGGAAATCGGAAAAGAATATGAAATCTTGAGCTCCAAGGAAGCCGGAAATATTTCCGCCACGGTTCATCCCGGGGTGTTTGAGGAACTGCTGAAAATTGCCGTGGAGCTGGCGAATCAGGGCCGGGAAGGAAAGCCGATGGGAACTATCTTCGTGCTCGGGGATTCCGAGCGGGTGATGCAGCTTTCCCGCCAGATGATCTTCAATCCCTTCCAGGGCTATCCCGAAGAAGACCGCAATATCCTGGATCCAACTTTAAGAGAGACCATCAAAGAGTTTTCCTCGCTGGACGGCGCCTTCATCATCCGTGATGACGGCGTCGTGCTCGCCGCGGGAAGATACCTCAACGCCTCCATTGAAGACGCCAACCTGCCCCAGGGACTCGGCGCCCGGCACGCCGCGGCCGCCGGAATCACCGCCCTGACCAATGCCATTGCCCTGGTCATTTCCGAAAGCACCGGCGACGCCCGAATCTTCAAAAACGGCAAGGTGTTCCTCACCATTGAAAAAGAAACCCCGCAACGCGCCGGCTGAAATTGAATCAAAAATCCAGAAACATCTTTGCCGCCATCCTCTTCCTGGCAAATATCTCCCTCAGCATCGCTTACTGGCGAATGCTCCAGGACAAATTCCCGATCCATTTTGACCGGATCGGATGGGTGGATAAATACTGGTATAAGAATGAAGCCGTGGCGGCTTTTACGGTCTTGCAGGTATTTTTGATCTTCAGTTATTTCCTGTCAATTTATTCGGTGAGAAATCCGCTTTTCTGGAAGAGCAAACTGGCTCCAGCCTTGTCCCCGGCATCCTTGCAGAAAATTATCCTTCGCGCGGATCATCTTTTAGACTGGCTATTCATCTGGATGATGATTCTGATCCTTGAATTCCAGTATGAAACCCTGATCGTGGGCCTGGGCAGTAAAGAAAAATGGGGAAGCTCAATCTGGATCGTCCTGGCCCTGCTCGTCGCAGGAGTGGTCTGGCTCTCAATAAAATTTGTCCAGGAATTGGCCCGACCAGGGAAAAATTCATCCCCCGATCAATTCCCGGACCAGGGGAACTGAAAGGAATTGATGATGAAAAATCGGATGCTGGTGGTTCTATTGTTTATTTCCACCTCCCTGGCAATGATTTTTTATTTCCAGGACCGCCTGCCTTCGCGGGTGCCGGTTCATTTCAACGGCCGGGGCTGTCCCGATCGGTACGGGTCCAGGACCGAGGCGTTGGTTATTTTTCCGATTATGCAAGCCTTTGTCTGCTCCATTTATCTGATCTCATTCTATCTGACCCAAAACCCTAAGTATTGGAAGAAAAAACTCCGCAAGCCGGTGAGCGAGCAGGGCTTGAGCCGATTGATCTCCAAATCCAATCAAGTGGTGGACTGGGCAATGATCTGGCCCTTGATCCTGTTTCTTTATCTCCAATGGCAAAGCCTCCTGATCGCGATCGGGAAAACTCAGCGGCTCGGGCCCGGATTATATGTCATCCTGGCATTGGAATTCGGCGGCATCGTCTTTTTCATCATCCGGCTGATGCTGGAACAGCGCCGGGTGTTGAAGGCTGATGAGGCAAGCCCGCGGCTTCAGGGAAGCTGAAAGAAAGTTATATTGTTGTTAAAACTGCGGAGCAAAATATTGAAAAAAGCAAAGGTCAGAAAGATCATCAGCGAGACCAGGAACGCGTAATAAAGGCTTTTCAGGATTTTCTCAAACGGATTCCGGCTGAAGCCGGTCCCGAAAAATCTCTTCGCCTCCCAGTCCAGGACCAGAAACCAGCCGAAGCAGAGCCAGAAAATCACCCCCAGCTTGATCCGGAGCAACATCTCCATCAGCAAAAACCAGCCGAAAGCAAAAACCAGAAACCACTTTTGATCCAGTCCCCAAAGCCTCTCCGTCTTCATACTGCTATTTTATGAAATCATCCCGCCCGGAGCAAGCCGGATTGCGGTGCACGGTGGAACTGGAGGACGGGTAGGGGGCAGGTCTTACTTGTTAACTTAACGGTTCCGGAGGAATCGCGGCTGACCTGTCCTCCGTAGCCTTGGCGAAGGAGGAAGCCGCTCGCACATTCAAAGCGTGAAGGATGAATTATGAGTTATGAATTATGAAAAAAACGCCGAAATTAGAAGGTGAATTCTGACCTTTTTAGGGGCGCAGGCACTCCTGCTTGTCCTCCGTAGCTTTTTCAGCAGAGCGAAGGTAATTGGGGTCAGGGCTTTAGTTTAAAGTTAATGCATAAATGTAATTTTATCGCAAATCATTATTGCTGCTATGCTTATGTTCTATGTAGAGACTTGACCCCAAAAACGAAAGATGAATTCTGAATTATGAGTTATGAATTATGAAAAAAACGCCGAAAGCAGAATGGGAATTCTGACTTTTTGTCGTCTTTTCTGAGCCGAAATTTAAAAAATCGTTTACTAATCTTAAACAAATCGCGAATTTCTCTAAGTCCTTGAAATTCCAGCACAAAAAATTTTTTGTTTAACATTACTTAAAAAACTTTTCCAAGTCATTTTTTTCAGGTTTGGGTTGAAAATCAAATGGTTGATTGAGCTAATTATAGGTTTTTTTGGGGAACGATTTTCGTACTTATAGGGGGGCAGTGTGTTTTGCCAAGCAAAACACACCGGTTCCGTGTTTCGGGTTTCGGGTTCCGGGTTGAAAACACGCAAACATCCAACTCGCAAACCAAACGCGCAACCCGCAACTCAGAACTTTGAACGCGAAGGTTGATAGGTTGATAGGTTAATAAGTTGATAGGGAATCACGGAGGCAGTATTTTCTTCCTTATCAACCTATTCACTTATCCACTTATCAACTCCATAAAAACGCATCATTGTTCTCTTCTCATATGATTTGAGGAGCGACCCATCCGGCTGGATGATCGCGGCGGCGACTCATGTGCTCATCGTCATCACGCGCGGCAGAGCCAAGGTAACGGCGGGGAAGGTGTAAAGGGTAAAGAGGTAAAGGGTAAAAGGAATTCGAATACCGAATTCCCAACCCCCAACCCCAAAATCCCAATCGCTGTTCTTGTTTCCCGGTAGCCGAAAAGCTGAACTCGGAAGCAGGAGCAAGGAGCCCGGAACCGCTTAAAAGCCTCAAGGACCATTAGATTCAGCTATGAATAACTTCTATGCATCAATGATGCCGGAGTTCAGCGTAGCCCTTCGTGCCTACTCCGCCGTAGTAGCCTACGGCTACGAAGGCTGGAAGCTCCGCAGGAGCGAAGGAGGATCGGATGAGGGACAACAACCATAGTACAGCTTGGGATCAATCGCAGGCGGGAATGCCTGCGCCCCTTGCCGAGGCTATGCGATGTGATTGTAATGGTTCTTTCAGAGATGCGTCCCACGGGAAGGACGGAGTCCTTCACCCAATTTGGGCGTATGCAATACGCCCCTACAAAATGCGCATTGCGTTGCAAAAAAACTTGATTTGAATTCTTTGCGTCCTTTGCGCCTTTGGTGCGCCAGGAAGTTTGGCTGATCTGATGATCTGAAAGGAGGTCATACTGGAATTGTTCGTTCGCCAGTTAGCGAAGCAGGCGGTTGGGGGAGTAATCCTTCC
>Ga0315277_10000289_pt1 | contig 83173 bp, 97 predicted proteins | sample YL17G05_15_MG_FD_203695 | JGI IMG/M metagenome (GOLD analysis project Ga0315277, IMG submission 203695) | Sediment microbial communities from Yellowstone Lake, YNP, Wyoming, USA - YL17G05_15 | ecosystem: Environmental > Aquatic > Freshwater > Lake > Sediment | place: USA: Wyoming | collected...
CTCTGATATAAGGCATCCCTTGTCGTTGCATAATATTAGGTTTCCCAAGGCCGTCTCCCTTGATTTTATTATCTCAAGGTTCAAACCAAGTGTCTTTAGTTTTTTGATCTCATAGTCTTCCACTATGTGTGGCAAGAGTATGCCGCTCTTGTTCCCTGCCACGAACAAACCAACAAATTCTGTTCCAGCGACTGTGGCTACTTTGATCTTGGTATCCAAGGTCGTCTCTATCTTACCCAATATCTTCTTTTCAGGTTCGAGACCGAGTAGGCAATAATCATCAGTGGCAAAACCATACATACCCACGTTGGGGTCCCCATAAAATTTCGCTTTCAAAAATTTGAATGTCATGTCTTGAATTTAGAAAAAGAAGTATTTAATGCTTGTTATATATTTATAAATTTGGCAGAAATTCTATTTCTATAAGGTAATGCTTGTGAAGGTGAATGGTAAGGATTATAGGACTGTTTGGATGAAAGGTTCATCTCTGTTCTTTATAGAGCAGAATATCCTACCTTTTGATTTTAAAATATATGAAGCAAAAAGTTATCGAGACACTTGTAACGCTATTAAGACAATGATGGTGAGAGGAGCCGGAGCAATAGGCGCGACTGCTGGTTTTGCGATGGCTCAGGCGTTCTTGGAAGCACCTGAAAACGACCTATGGAATTTTGTCAGAAAGGCTAAGAAGGACATCGAATCAACAAGGCCCACCGCACAGAATCTGTTCTATGCCGCCAATCGTGTTTTCTCTGCTTCAGAAAGTTCTAAGAAACCTAGAGAAGCTGCTGTTCTGGAAGCGCAAAGGATAGCTGACGAGGATGCTGATGGCTGTAGAAAAATAGGAGAATACGGAAACAAATTGATTAAAGATGGCTTTAACATAGAGACCCACTGCAACGCTGGTTGGTTAGCCTTTGTAGATTATGGAACTGCCCTATCTCCGATATATGTAGCTCATAGAAGCGGTAAAAAAGTTTTTGTTTACGTTGACGAGACCAGACCCAGAAGTCAGGGAGCACGATTGACTGCGTGGGAGCTCAAGAACGAAAACGTCCCCCACAAAATCATAGTTGATAATGCAGGAGCTTATTTCATGTCACAAGGCAAAATCGATATCATTATAGTTGGAGCTGACAGGATCGCTAGAAATGGGGACGTTGCTAACAAGATAGGAACTTTCGAAAAAGCTATTGTTGCAAAAGAGTTTGGCATACCATTTTACGTGGCGGCACCAACCTCGACATTCGATCTAAAATGCAAATCTGGCAAAGGAATAACAATCGAGGAAAGGAGCGAGGACGAAGTATTGTATCAAACAGGATTGGCAAAGGATGGAAATATTGAAAGAGTTCTGGTCTGTTCACCTGGATCCGGAGCAATCAACCCAGCATTCGATGTGACACCAGCAAAATACATAAAGGGAATAATAACTGAGAAAGGTATTATCAAATCGGATGAAGTTTCAATAAAGAAATTGTTTAAGCTATAAATCTTTTGCGACAGGATTTACTTCTTTCTTCTCTTCCTTAGGCTTTTCCTCTTTGGCTTCTGAAGCAGGTTTTTCCTCAGGTATCTCCTTTGGCTTTCCTTTGGTCTCCTCTTCTATCTCTTCCTGTATGGTCTTCTTTCTTCTCTCCTTTCTCTCTTCCTTGATCTTCTCTTTCTTTTCCTTTTTCTTTTCCTCTTTCTTCTTTACCTCTTCTTTAGAAGGAGTCTTTATGTCGACGCCTAGCAACTCGCTATAAATGATGTCCTCTTCTTTGACAGCATGAATCCTTATTCTTCTAGGAGGTTTTTGAATGCCTCTCTTCCATATGTTCTCGTTGATAGATTTGCCTATTCTAATATTTTTAGATTTCATATGTTTTATCAAGAATTCTTTAACAATGTTAGTGGCAATCTTGGCCCTCTTAGTTCTAGGCTTATCATAGGCTTCTCTTAATGATATTGTGAATATCTTCTCTTCAGGCATAAAATCATCTTATTTATAGAACTATTAAGCCCTTTATAAATATTTAAAGTTTTTATTAGTCTGCATCAAAACCAATAAAACCTCTTTGAACCAAATAAGAAATTGTTCCCTCCACATTCCTCGCTCTAGGCATTTTTGATTTGACTACTCTAACAGTTTCTCCAAAATTTTTCGCCTCGTAGCTAGCATCTAGACATTTTAAAATAACATTACACTCAGCATTAGATTTACCTGTTATCTCCTCTCTAAATCCTTGGAAGTCTTTTACTATTTCAGGCGGCACACTTCCATCAGTTGAATAATCTATTGTTCTTAATAATTCCGATTTTGGGTTTGCACTGCCTTTACCAAAATATCCTACTAAAAGCATGCTAAGCTGAGCTAGCCTATAATTTTCAGAATTATCGTTAATATTCTTTTTGCCTCCAAAGCTTTCTAAAAGAACATGAGAGAGAGCATCTCCCTTTAACGATAAACGAAATCTCTTGGTTTTACCATCTTCATATTCGACATGTATATCTCCGCTGTTTTCCAAGTTCTTTAGGCGTCTTCCAAAAGCCATCCATCTACCCCTATCAGAACCGCATATCATACTACCAATTTGTTTATAATCGAAATAATATTCAGCCATTAATAATTATAAGAACAGAAAAAGATATAAAATTGAATTATCTCTTCAAGCGACCATGTCTCCAGTGCTTTGTGGCGTGAACAGCAATCCTTCTGGTCCTAGCCCTCTTGCCATATTTCTTCAGGTCAGCCCACCTCGGAGCCGCCCTTTTCTTGCCCACGGCTATCAGCCTTAATTTTTTTGGCAAATGAGTAATCTTGTTGGGCATAAAATCACTTTCTTCTTATTTTTATTTTCCTCTGGGGCGTCAAGACCTCGAGTATCTGTTTCAATTTCTTATCATCTACCGTCTCGGTCAGCTTACCGGCCTGATAGAGCTGGAACAGGTACATCTCAATCTGGGTAGCAACCAAGGGTTTCGCCATCCTTACCCTGCCTAGCCTCTCCAGTGCTTCTTTGGTCAATACCTTTCTCAAAGCTTCCTTCTTCAGGTTCTCGAACTCAACCATGTCAGAGTCTTTCATTTTATCTCACCCGTCGCCTTGCCTAATAGCTTCTGACCCTTTGAGGTTATAACCCTACCTTTCTTCGGCTTTTCCACCTTTTTAACATAACCAGCGTTTTCCAACTGCTGTAAAATGAGCCTTATTATCTTTCCCCCGGCCTTCCTGTGATGGGATACCTTCTTACCGTGGGGCATCTTTCTTCTACCTCCAAAAGCTGTTCTTAGCCTTTGAACACCCACAGGGCCGTTAACATAGACTTTGCGCAGAACAGCGGCTGATCTCAAGAACCACCAATCGTCCTGGAAAGGAGGCCTTTCCGTTGACACGCCAGTCTTCACATACTTAGACCAGTCCGGAGGCTTTATGTTATCGTTCTTCTTTAACTCTTCTGAAAGCTTTTCAATAAGTTTTTGTGGTGCAACTTCTCTCATAGTCATCCTTTTCTAATATTGTTTTTACCTTTAAAAATCTTTGCCTAATCTGTATTTCTCCTTCAGCCTCTTTATTAGCTTCCTATAGCGTTCGGCAAACTCAGGTTTCTTGTTTATCATACCTTCTAATATCTCTATTCTCTCCAGAGCTATCTTCTTCCTCTGATCTTTTATCTGCTTGAACATTTGGTGTTTCATAAAAATGATGTGCGTCGACCGGGGTTCGAACCCGGATCGTGAGCTTTCATCAGAATCTATGGAAGGCCTACACGCTAAGCTTCATGTCCTACCATTAGACTATCGACGCATGTAATAAATACGTTCAATAGCTTATTTATTTCTTTTTTATTAAAACTTGCTAGAACCCATGAATTCATTGTTCTGTCTGGATAAATGTTAAATTTTATGTTATTTTTGTTCAAAATTTCATTGATGTCTTCCAAGAGTATTTTTGTACTCTGCTTCATAGCCAATGTTTTCCTGTTATATTTTCTTTCGCTCAGTGAACCATCAGAATTATAAAAACCGTAGATAAAACTCATCTGATTGATGTGTTCAGATTTTCTTATAATAAATGGAACTCTGATTCTATTCTTTTTCTTTCCTTCCGGTAGTTCAAAAACATATATTAAAAAATATTTTAATGGTAAAGAATTTACGATAAATTCAGAGTAATTTTTAAAACTTATAATTTTTGGATTTATGGAAAATACTTTATTAAATATTTTGCTAATATTTAACAGTTCATTTTTGCTTCCAGATATGCTTAATGTAGATCTTTCTGAAGATATTCCACCATCACCAACGATTACTCCTATTAGATAGGATAATTCATTATCAAGGTATTTAGGTAGTTTTATTGCGTTACCGTTTCTAGAGGAAAATTCAGTAAATAACTCATATGCCTTGTTAATATAAAACTCAGAATTTGTCGTTTTCTTGCACAAACAGAAAAAGTTTTTTACAGATATAGGCGTATTTTGTTTCCATCTGTAAATTAGAGATTTGTGTACTTTAAGTTCTCTAGATAAATCTGAAATTGAAATTTTGTTATCTTTTAAAATTTCAACAACCAAAGAGCTTATACCATGTATATACAAGTCAGCCTTAACCAATGAAAGACTGTATAAATAATTTTCTATTTTCATGGCTACCAACGCATATAGAATAAATTCTGATAAAAGAATTTAAAAAGTTATAACTTGTAACCAATTTTCCTTAGAAACTCTTTCCTATCTCTAACGTCCTTTTCTGTCTCTATCCCCTTGATATGAGAACCGTCTATCACTCCTAGTATGCCTCTGCCTTGCGATGTCTCTGCTAATATAACCTCTACAGGGTTGGCCGTTGCACAGAATATTCTGCACACTTCTGGCACATTCTTTATCGGGTTAAGAACATTCAAGGGATAGAACCCCTTCCCTAACACAATGATAAAGGAATGACCAGCCCCTATGTTCAAAGCATTTTTCTCTGCTACCCTCTTTAATTCCTCGTCTGTCCCGCTGCTTCTCACCAAACAAGGACCTGAAGACTCGCAAAAAGCTAGACCGAACTTTATTCCTGGTAAACTTTGAACTAAAGTCTCATTCAAATCCTCTACGGTTTTTATGAAATGGGATTGACCTAAAATTATGTTGCAGTCTTTTGGAAACTCTAGTTTTACAGTCTTTGTTTCTATCATATAATCACGAAGTGGGGTCAGGGAGATTCGAACTCCCATCAACTGGTTTCTTCTATCATCCTTGAATCAATGCTCCATGACTGGAGCCAGTCGTCTTGCCTGGTTGGACTATAACCCCATTTATATTATAAACACAATCTTCTGGTAAGATTATTATTTTATTTGATTTATATTTAATTCTACTAATATTGCCCTTACCGCTATGGATTATTATTCCGTTTTTACACTTTAAATCATTTAATTATTTATTAATTTGCTTTATTTTTAGGAACTCTTCTCAGACAAAGCTCCATTTCAGCCGGAATATATGGAATCCTATAGAAAAACGGAACTGCTGCGAAGTGTTTTTTATTTACAACAGACAGTTCGCTGTCATTTATAATCTGAATTATTTCATCTTCTTTTAGAATAGAAACATGCGTTTTATCCTTGTCCAAAAAGTCAAATATTCTTCTTGGCCAAGTGCGTATGGGCGTTGAGACGATTAGATATCCACCCATTTTCAATTTCTCGGCTATGTTTTTGAAAATCTTCTCAAAATCTGCAGTGTGCTCCAAAACGTCTAAAGCCGTTATGCAGTCAAATGATTCGTCACCGTAAGGCAATTTTTTTTGTATATCGACGATTTTTAAATGAGCCTTGGGGTTTTTCTGTCTTGCCTTTTCAATGGCAAATCTTGAAATGTCGCAGCCGTACAACTTATCGAAGAAGGGGGAGACTTCTCTTAAGAGCAGTCCGAAAGCACATCCAACGTCCAAGAAGCTACCGCTAATTCCATTATCTTTTATAAAAGAAGTGACGCTCTTGAACATCTTAGAAGAGTCCATTCTGTTATAATTATAATAGTTAGACTCTTTCCTACCATAAAAGTAATCTCTGCCGAACTTTTCTTTCATTCAAAACACTAAAACTTCCAGTCTTCCAAAGTAATTTTGTTAGAAGATAGTAACGCCTTTAAAAAGTAAAAATTGTATATGAAGAAATTTAACGGCGAATAGAGTATGTAGTAAATGGTGAACTCTTTACTTTTAAAATTATAACCAAGTTTCTTAGATGCTATGTAGAACGCTATGGCCGAAAACACATAGGTTAATGAAAATAACAGAAGATTTTTGGCAACTATACTTGCTAAGCTTATTAAGAGCACAAAAGGCATCAAAAAAGTGAATTTAAGAGAAAGAGAAATCAAAGAGAGCAATAAAAATTTTCCTAAAAATGAATCTATGAAAAACAGGCCGACTAGAGAGAATATCGATGGCCAAATGTAATATAAACAGACCAAAAAATTTGTTGGGTGATTAAAGCATTCCCTTAAAATAGGCTTCCAATATTTTTTAAAATGAAGTCCGCACCCCAACCCCCATCTTTTTCTTTGTTTTAAAAAGCTACTCCAAGAAGATGGAGCTTTAGAGCATAGTTCGATATCTTTTACATAAACATATTTCTTTCCATTTAAGTAGGATTGGATACCGATTTCAAGATCCTCTGCTATCACGTTTTTAAATCCTCCTGCTTCTTCAAAAAAATCCCTTTTCACAGCAAAGGCCTGACCACACAAACCTAAACAAACATTAAATTTACTAAAAATCCAACTAGCTAAGGCGCCTATCAAAGACTCGTAATTAAACATTTTAGAAAAAAAGGATTCATTTTCTATTATTTTCTTTTTAATATCCAGCAAGTCTGCATGCTTCATCTTCTCTTCTACTGTTCTTAGAAAATTTACTGATTTCTCTGAGATTATGCAGTCGGAATCTATGAATAGAAAAATGTCTCTCTTGGAAATTTTAACAGCCTCATTCAAAGCATTTACCTTGCCTCGCCTCTCTTTGTTTAGAATGAATTTAACCCTGTTTTTATACTTTTTAACGGTCTTAAGGGAATTGTTGGTAGGCTCGTCTATTACGGCGATTATCTCTCTATTTTTATAAGGCTCCTCTATAAGCCTGTTCAATAAATTTTCAAGGAGGTCCGACTCCCTAAAAACAGGAATAAATACGCTTATACCTTGCATAAAATCTACTTAAGATTGCTATTGGTTAATTTATAAATTTTTCTTTCAATTTCATATAAATATGCGGTATTTAAACGCCATTTATTAATTATGCCTAGTATAAAATCTTAATATGATAGCCAGCATATTGTTGATACTGCTATACGCTATTGTAAACGCTTCCGGGATATTTTTACAGAAATTAGGACTTGAAAAGGTTAGAATCTGGAAAGACACCTTAAGGTCTAGCAAATGGATAGTAGGCACTTTACTCTTTGCCCCGGCTTATTTTTTATATGTCCTAGCCCTGAAATACGAAAAATTGAGCATTGTACAAACTGCCGGAAACTTTTCTATATTATTTCTTGTTATACTCGAATTTGTATTTCTAAAGGAGAGAATTAAGAAGCATGAGGTTTTTGCTTTAGCCCTTTTCTTTTTAGGAATTATACTGATAGGATTGTGATTTCATGAGATACTACTTATACTCAATCATCAGCGGCTTGCTTTTCGGTCTAAGCGGCATTGCTCTCAAGATTCTACTAGCAGGAAACGTTTCACTTTACGCCTTTGTACTAAATCCGTTATTTTTCTTGTCAAGCACTTTTAGCATCTCAGCATCGTTAATAAGCCAGATAGCCCTTAAGAACATAAAGGGGAGCAACGCAGTCCTAATGCTAATGATTACGTCAGTAATAACTTCTATAATTGGAGGCATGCTCATAGGAGAATTCATTAATAGCTATGAGATGCTGGGGATAACTCTTATGTTGTTAAGCATGGTCATAATCTTATCAAAGCAATAAGAGGAAATTTTACCACTTATCCAGATGTATCTTCTCTTTATCAAACTCTTTATCTCTATGCTCCTCTTTCTTCTCGTCTGGATATCCTATTGGCATGAGACATAGGACGCGAACGCCCTCTGGAATTTTGAACAGTTGCTTTACATATTCCTCCCTATCCTTAGAAGAAAGGGTCTCGGGTTCCAAAACCTGACAAAAGCAAGTTCCTAGCCCTTGATTTTGAGCTTCTAAATATATATTTTCTGTTGCTATCGAGCAACCCTCTATCCATAAATAAGAATTCTCCTCACGCCCGACCATTACTAACACCACTGAAGCATCTTTGATAAAACCGCACCAAGGAGTCGTTTTGGATAATTTGTCCTTCATCTCTTGGTCTCTGACGACAATGAATTCCCAAGGCCTTTTGTTCATTGCCGAGGGCGAGTACATTGCAGCTTTTAGAATTTCGTTTAGCTTTTCCTGCTCTACCTCCTTGCTCTTGAACTTCCTTATGCTTCTGCGTTTTTTAATTGCTTCTAGCATAGATAATGTCTGCCTTTAGAATAATTTAAAAAGCCTCGGGAGAATGGTCATAAGATGATATCAAATAAAAGTCCTATTTAAAATTTGAAAGATTAAAAATTATCATGATTATATGTTAGAATTTATCTTAATTTTTATATTAGGATTAATTTTTCAAGCTATACTACCCGGCAGCATAAGAATGTTTTTAATTTATCCACTTGTTTTTATTTTAGGTATCTTAGCTAACATTAATATTTTATTCCTCGTTTTCGCTTTAGGGATGACTTCGAGAGCATTGATTGGAGGATATTGGCGTTGTTTGATACTAGAACTATTTTTATTATTTTTAGGTTTTTTATTATCTGTGTTCGGTTTGGTCTGATTTAGTAGGATATCCGATCAGATAAGCCTAGGGAGAGATTTGAGTCCTTAACGTCCTAAGTATGATACTAATTATAATTACTCTTTCTTTTTAATTTCATGTCCGCCAAAGCTATTTCTTAATAAAGCAATAAATTTATCTGAAAGTGGTTCTTCTTGTCTTGATCTCAAACGAGACTCAAAAGCTGTTGTTGTTAAAGAGAAGGGTATGCCTTTTTCCCATGCCTCTTCTATCGCCCACCTGCCAGTTTCACCGCCTTCAACTACACCTTTTATATCCTCAACATTTTCATCAAGTACACCTTCAGCAAGTTCTAAAATATGTGATCTTACTATCCCGCCATTGTTCCAAGCATGTGCAACGTCACTAAGTTTTAAATTAAATTGAGATTTTGACAATAACTCAAACCCTTCTGCAAAAGCTTGAAGCATGCCATATTCTATTGCATTGTGTACCATTTTGACATAATGTCCGGCTCCGCTTTTGCCTACATAGCACAAACCATCTTTAGCTGCTAGAGCTTTAAAAACCGGCTTGAATTTTTCAAAAGCTTCTTTTTTACCTCCGACTGTAAAGGAAAGTCCATTTTCAGCTCCCCTCAAACCGCCACTCGTCCCTGCATCAAGAAAATAAACATTTTTCTTCTCAAGTAATTCGGCTCTTCTCATAGAATCTTTATAATAGGAATTGCCAGCATCTACAACAATATCTCCTTCTGTTAAGTGCGGATAAATCTCTGAAATAACCTGCTCTACTGGTTTCCCAGCAGGAACCATCATCATTATTTTTCTATAAGGACCTAGATTATCAACTAATTCTCTTAGATCTGTCGTAACCTTAATTTTTCTTCCTAATTCTTCTCTTGCCATAGAATCTATATCATAGCCTATTACATCAAATCCTTCTGACGCTAACTTTGAGGTAATCCTCTTACCCATTTTACCTAAACCAATAAATCCAGTTTGCATATTATCCATCTTTTAATTTTTCAAGAGCAAAGACGAAAGCTCCGAAAAAACCAATATCATCACCAAGTTTCGTTGACACTATTTAATTCCGCCAACGTCATAGCATTCTATCAATTCTACCATATCTATTCTTGGATACAAAAAAATAAAAAGACTTTTCATTTGTTGATTTCCATTTATAAACCACTCGAAAAGTAATAAATAGAAGTAGAAGCCTCGGGAGAATGTTAAAAGCTGAGTTACAAAGCCCTAAACAAAAGTTTCTACAATGTATAGCCTTTTTATTCTATTTATAAAAATATGTATTATAAGCGGTGAAACCTTGAAAATAGCATACTTTACAGACACTTACGAACCACAAATAAATGGCGTTGTCATTTCTATAAAATTATCTATTCAAAATCTTCGTAAAAATGGACATGAGGTTTACATATTCTGTCCCTCAGGATCTAAAAAAGATGAGTATACCTTTCCTGTTTTTTCTAAAAAATTTAAAAATTATCCAGAATATAAAATAGGTTTTCCATCTTTTGATTTAATAAAAAAGATTAAAAAGATCAAACCAGACATAATCCATATTCATACACCAGCCACAATAGGTATGGCAGGTTTAGCTATTGCAAAGCTGTTTGATATACCAATAGTAACTACATATCATACCCTTTTGAAGGATTATATGAGTTATATTACCTCAGAAAAGCTAGGTGATCAGTTTATCGACATGTACACGTTATGGTTCTTCGATAGATCCTCTACAATCATAGCCCCTAGTACGCCTATAAAAAAAATTTTAGTCAAAAATGGTATTAAAAAACCAATAAAAGTTTTACCTACTCCAATAGACGTAAATATGATTAGTAAAAAATCTAAAAACAAAAATAAAAAATTTACAATCTTACATGTTGGAAGATTGTGTAAAGAAAAAAGAATTGAAGTTGTTTTGGATGCATTTAAAGATGTCTTAAAACAAATAGACGCTAAGTTAATAATAACATCTGCTGGACCTGATGAAAAGAGATTAAAAAATCTTGCAGATAATCTTAACATAAGTAAAAATGTAAAATTTACAGGTTATTTACCTGTTGAAAGTTTGAAAAAACTTTATTCTGCATCGAACATCTTTGTCTCTGCGTCTGACACAGAGACCCAAGGCTTAGTGGTTTTAGAGGCTATGGCAAATGGCTGCCCTGTAATAGCTAGAAATGCATTAGGATTTAAGGACGTCATTAAAGATGGTAAAAATGGACTTCTTTTTGATAGGAAGGATGAGCTTTCAGAAAAAATAATATTATTATTTAAGGACAAAAAACTTAGAAGTAGGCTAATAAAGGGGGGTTTGAGAACAGCAAGCGAACTTAATTCTGAAAACTATATCAAAAAAATAGAAAAGATTTATAAAGAAAATTTCAAATCGACATATAATACGATTAGCAGTAAAATTTTTTACAGTTGTTTTCTGTTTTTAAACCTTTTTTTGTACTGGTTTTTGAAAAACATAAGACTTTCCATAAATTCAAGGCTAATAAACTTATATTTAAGGTTTATTAGAATCTTATTATCACTTAAGATATTTAATAAATTAATGTATTAAAGCTATAAATAATATATTGTAACAAAAATAGTATATGGATACCTTAAATGTTTATGCAAATATTTTGAAGAGCAGATTCTTAACGCAAACTCCATTGGCACTTACACATCTTGTTACATCTCTTTGTAACTGTAAGTGCAAGACATGTGATTTATGGAAAAAATCATCTGAATATAAAAATGATTTGAGTAAAGAAGAAATTTTTAAAATGCTTAAAGACGCAAAGAGAGCAGGAATTATAAATTATACCGCTTGGGGTGGGGAACCACTCTTACGCAAAGATCTACCTGAAATTTTGCAATTTGCAAAAGAGCAAAAGATTACTACAACTGTAATTACAAATGGTTTTTTCTTGAAAGAGAGGTATAATGAAATATTACCGTTTGTTGATTTTTTGATAGTGTCAATAGATTCAAATGATGATCTCCATGACAAAATGCGAGGGGTTAGAGGATTAAGAGAAAGAGCAATAGAGGGGATTAAACTATGCAAAAAAACCAAGACAAGAATAATAATCAACAGTGTAATAAGTAATCTAAATTTAGATAAAGCAAAAGGTCTGTTAGAGCTTTCTAAAGAATTGGATGTTTCAATAACATTTGAACCTATGGAAATAATTGAAGGATATAATGAACAGTTAAGACCAACCAAAGAGGAATTGAAAACGGTATTTTCAAAAATCATCAAATTTAAGAAAGCTGGTTACCATGTGGGCAACTCTCTTGAGTATTTGGAGAACTTTTCCAAACAAAAGAAATATGTTTGCCACGCTCCAAAATTTTATATAACTGTAGACACACGTGGAAATGTTCTTTCGTGCCTAAAGAAAAATTGGGGCAATATAAAAAACAAAGATTTAAGAGAAATATTTAGAAGCAGAGAATTTAAGAGGTTTTGCAAAGATGTTGAAAATTGTAACAAATGTGACGTCTCCTGCGTTATTGAAACATCTCTTGCTTATTCATTAAATCCTTTATTTTTCTTAGACAAGTCCAAAAATCTTTTACAATAAAAGCATGATTAGAGAACGCTCCAAAAATTTTATTAATAAGGTAGCCTCGGGAGGGATTTGAACCCCCGACATCCTCATTACAAGTGAGGCACTCCACCAGGCTGAGTTACCGAGGCATACTTCAAATATATATTGATAGTTTTTAAATATCTTTCTTATGAATGTCTCTGTCATCATCTGCGCAAGAAACGAGCAACGATACATAGAAGACTGTCTGAAGTGCTTAAAGAATCAAACAGTAAAACCTGAGATAGTGGTGGTGGATGGTCACTCGACAGACAGGACAGTATCTATAGCAAGGAAATATGCAGACAAGATAGTGAAGGATAATAAAAAAGGAATAGCTGACGCAAGGAATTTGGGATGGAAAGTCGCCAAAGGAGACATCATAGCTTACTGTGACGCAGACTGCCTGCCCCAGAAGGACTGGGCCAAGAACATTCTGAGGCACATGAAAAACAACGTCTGCGTCTTCGGACCAATAATACCCTACGAGGGCACGACCAAAGTAAAAATAGGACTAAAGGTGTGGGGCGACCTGTTCCTGAGAGCAAGTTCAGTGTTCAAGTATCCTTGCATATGCGCTGCCAATGTTGCTTTCAAGAAAAGCGTTCTGAAGAGATATCCGTTTAGGTACGGCATCCTAGAAGACTTCGATGTTGGAAACAGAATCAGAAAAGCCGGTAAAGTCAATTTCTACAGAGATCTCTATATGCCTATCTCAACTAGAAGATTCAAGGAAGGCTTCCACAGGCTGGCCTTCAAGTATTATCTCATTAATTATCTAAGACTAAAAACTGGCAAGAAGATGAAGCCGTATTTTTGAATGTCAGTTGCGAGAATCGAAGGTGTCGGCGACGAGATTTGAACTCGTGACCCCTGGATTCCATATCATCTTGAATCAAATCTCATAATGATTTTATGAGACCAGTGCTCTGCCAGGCTGAGCTACGCCGACGCTTAATACATTAATCTTATTTTCAGAAGATAAATTTATATAAACTTGTCAGGGGCGTAAAATGGGCAGGGGCTTGAGTATGTAGACTCCGAAAACTATTCCCAAGACCAAAGAGCCTAGAGCAACCAACAGCACGCCAACAAAAGTTATGAACCAGTTCAAATTCCACCATTCCAGAGGAGTGTAGTTCTTCATGAAGGGAACATAGACTCTACCTCTTGCTCCCTTTACTTTTCCTTTTATCTTTTCTTGGTGAAGCTGTCCGGCAGCCATGGCAAAGGCAAAATCAGCCCCCCAGAAACCTAGGACAACCAGAAAAGAACCCATGAGCACGCTAAGGACGGACAAGAGGAATTGCAGTTGAATGTTCAGAGTGAAAGAGAAGATTATGTAGACCAAAACAATGATTATTGTTGCAAGCATGCAATAGTTGAACTCTCTCTGGAACCTCATAATAATTATTTAAGGAATTGATATAAAAAGGTGGGCCCGGAGGGATTCGAACCCTCGACTTTCTGGTTTGAAGATGCTTTTTCTTCCTGTCATCGTGCATTTAAGCACTATACATGCTTTTATCGACAGATAAAAGCCAGACACTCTACCAACCTGAGTTACGAGCCCAAGGCGCCTTGGCTGGGATTTGAACCCAGGTCGTGAACTCGACAGGCTCACATACTAACCACTATACTACCAAGGCATATCTATTCTTTTATTTAATAGAATATTTAAATGCTTTTTAGAAAACTAAAAAGAGTGGTCACCAACTTCTTCGGCTTCCCATATTTTCTATAGTACAACCGAAATCGATGAGACGATTCATTACTGAGTTCGAAATGGGATCAGATCTTGCCGTCTCTCTTTGGTCGGCAACCATTCATTAGTTAATTTTCAAAACTATTTAAAGTTTTACTTTGAACGCTATAGTAAACCTAAAATATATGTTTTTATATCGAGAATTCTAAATTAAGTTTATGAAGAAGAAATACTGGTGGATTGTTGGAATTATAGCAATTATTTTGATAATATCATTTTTTATTTTACTACCAATTTTACCACTTGGAGATACATACGGTCATTGTTTATTTGATTTACAATGCCAAATAATAGGTTGGCAAACGTGTGTTCCTGATTATAGTAACATAATAGGCGGTAGTTGTGAGACTTTTGGTAGACCTGGAACTCCACCTGTTAATTCAAGAGTTGAATCTGGAGGAACACCACTTTCTATAGAAATGATAAAATTTGGCTTTCTTACTAATTCAACAGGAATACTAAATCCTGAATATGATGACGTTTTAGGTTTTATTGAAATCGAAAACGAAGGAGATTACAACGCAAACAAAATAATACTTCAATTATGGGCAACTTGGAAAAACATTACGAATTCCACTGAAGTGAAAATAGGTAATATAACAATACATAATTGCGTCAATTCATCTAACTCTTCAACATCTGATGATACATTAACCTGCATTTGGAAAGATGTAACTTATCCTTCCGAATTAAAAACTTTAAGCTTCGAATTCAAAAATAATTCTTGGAATTTGCCAGGAGGAGACAATCTAAATAAATGTGTTGATAATGAAAAAAATATAGTAAACTGTAAAAGTCTAGGTGCTATTTATGAACATGGAGACCAAAATGTCAATTTTAACATCAATCTAACCTATGATTACGTTGTTAATGTTTCATTGCCTGTAAGAATCATAGGATTTCAACTTTACTTAGATAGAATCCAAAAGGGAGATATAATCTTACAAGATTTAACTTCTAATTATGTAGGAGGACCTGTTAAGGCAACTTTATATTCTTCAAAACAGCCAGCAAGGGCAGACGTTCCTTTCTTAGTTGTAGCTTCTATCTATAATGATGGTAAAGGCGAATTATTGAATATAAATAATTTTAATATAACTATTTACGGTGGAAGCGTAATAGATAATGTTACCTTTATAGGAACGGATTTTAGAAAAAATCAACCAGCAACAGGTCAACTTCCAGATGGTTGCGGAGATTTTATTAAAGATAATAACGCAAAGACATTTAGTATAACTTGTTCCAATACTAACGGAATATCTATAAAACCTGGGGAATTCAAAAGAGTTGCATTTTATGTTTATCCTCAAAATATAACGAACGAGCAAACTGTTCAAATAGTAGGAATAGCAAATTATGAGTACAAAAAAACATCAACAAACACTCTAACAATAGCTAGAAATCCTGTCTCATAGCCTATATTTATGACAAGCTCAGAAAAGCAGCCAATAAATAGGCCTTCAGGCCAATATGGATATAGGTTTATCACAGCGTTCGATTTTAAATTTAAAGTTTTCTTATAGGTAGTTTATTTTTAAATAAGCCTAATAATTATATATGCTAGAAAAGGCTAAACTCAAGCTCTGGCAGTGGCTATTCCTACTCATAATAGGATTCCTGTCTCCTCTATACAATATCCTCTTAAACAATTTTTTGCTGACTTTGAATTTCCAAATAGCCTACTACATAATCTCGGTAATGGTAACCACCGTCATATTCTCGTTCGTACTTTTTATTATCCTAAACTCTTTCAGAAAGAAAACCGGTTATGAAAAAAGGATGGACAGCGCGTTCATGCTCTACGTGTTGTCAGTCAGTTTCGGCAGCTTTTTCAAGGACCTGGCAACTGTCATAGGTCTGTTCGTTTTATCTTTCTTGATAGCCTACTTCCTAGAGATAAAGAACATTCTTAACGATTTTCCGAGAGAATAAAATACTAAAAAGCGTAACATTGTTGCTCCATTTCAGGTTGAGGAGAAAGACCTATAATTTTTATTTGGCTTCCGCAATTACACTCATAGTCATTGGTGCTAATACATCTCTATATGTTCTTGTCCCAATAATTCTATAATTTTTTTCGTCTCTATCTTCAGGACTAATTGCTGTTCCGCATTTAGGGCAATTAAAATCTCCTGAACCTTGTAATTTGCTTGCTTTTATTTCAAAATATTTTGGTTTTTTAACAGGCATGAAAATCAATTAAGTTAATAAAAGATTAAATATTTAAATCAAAAAAATCAGTCCCCAGAGTGGGATTCGCACCCGCAACCTATCGGTGATTACCGAGCGACTGCTAAGCAGCAAACACCAAACAGTGCTCGCCTTTAGCCTTAAAATACAGCCGATCGCTCTGCTGTTACTCCAATTGAGGTAGACTCAATTTGATTGAGCTATCTGGGGTTATTCAGAATTAAAGTTTACAAGTATTTAAAATTTTTATTAAAGAATTATTTACTGACCTTCACTGTCATTACTTTGGTCTCTTCTTTCTCAGGCTCCAGATATATCTTGTTAGAATTCTTCTGCGAAATCTTCTTGCCATGGAGTGTCTTGGCCACTGCTGAAGGCAGTCTCTTTTTGCCGATGGTGTCATTCGGTTTTATGGTGTAGTGGAAAACCCTCTCCTCGTTCGGCTTTAGTTTAGACACCTTCCAATCGAGCTCTATACCGCTGCCTATTTTCTTTATCATTGGTTTGACTGTCTCGAACTTGCTCACAACCGAGAAACCTGAAGGAACAACGTCCCTGACAATCGCCTTGTCAATCTCCTTGTTCTTGTTCTTCAGGTTCAACGACACTGACACTTCTTTTCCAGGCTTCAATATTCTTCCGCTCATCACGTTCTTTGTGAAGGTGAAAGCTGAGGATTGCCAGTATGCTATTACTATTATTGCTATTGCGATTAGTATGACGGCATAGGTAGGCCAATAGACCTCTGAATAGGATATTTTTGTGCTCTCGTTAGGACTCAAAGCGACTGTCCAATAATAGCTGCCTCCAATGGCCATGCCTGTCGGCGACGGCCCTGAATAAACAGAATACCATGCTGCTGGAGCGACTGACTTGAGGTCAGCATCAGCAACAGCGTTACCTTTGTTTATGGCTGTGACTGTTATAAAACTGCCAAAAATGGTAGAAGAGACAGACTTGTCATAGACCACGTTCTCTATCACAGGTATCTTGAATGAGCCTGATTCATTGTACATTTCCTTACCATTAACATCAATCAACTTTGCCTCAACGTCATAGTCGCCAGGTTGCCAACCATCCAAAGAAATGGTTGTCTGAAAATCCTTTTTACCATATATGTTAACGTAACCAAGAGGAACCGTTTTTATCTCGTCTCCGACCTTAAAAATCATTGACAAATCTATTGAGTCGGAACCAACATTGTAGACGGTTCCAGAAATATCAACACTGTTAACACACTCTGTACAACTCAGCTTGAAGTCCTTTATTATCGCGCTGGTTATCTGCTTCACTCTTATCAGCAGGCTCTTTTCAACGACAGAGTCTGTTCCAACCCTTGTTACCTTGAGGAAATATTGATAGGGATAGAGAAGAGGTATAACATCCTTTGGTGGACTGACAACTATTTTCATTTCCCCGCTTCCATAACTTGGAACCTTTAACAAAGTGTTCTCAGCATGGACCCATTTCTCCGGTCCTATGAGTCCTAAAGAAAACCAGCTCTCAGAAGACGGGTTGTTTATCTTCAGTATTACGTAATCCGTCTGGGTTGCGACGTAATATTCCTTAATAGTAGCGCTCAATGTGAAATCTTCTGCCCATGCGACCGAGTTAAAGACGAGAAATGCTAAAAGAAATGATAAAATGAGCTTTTTCATATGAATCATTTGTATGTACAAGCTTAAATATTTTTATGCTTTCGTCGCTTCTTAATAAAAACTATTATAAGCGCTATTAGGATTATAAAGAGCAGTATAATCGAGTATAGACCGTACATTTCAAAGAATGTCAACAGCGAAAACACAAAGGAAATCTGCGGCAGTATGCTTCCTACCTGCTCTGCGAGAGAAGACAGCATGCCACGTATGAAAAAATTGGCTATTAGGAAGATTACAAGGATTCCTATGAGTAGAATAGCGTCAGCATATATCAGTTCTTTTAGTGTTTTAATTATTTTAGGTTCGGTTTTCTGTTTTGTGCTATCGCTCATCTCTAGTCCTGCTCTTGGAACATGGTCAGCGCAGTAAACCTTGCCTCCGTCAATGACCTTGCAATTTGAGCAGACAACCCTGTTACAAGTTGAGCACAGAAATTCTCCCTCGTTTTGGTTACAACGCTGGCATTTCATATTATCAATAAGAATAATCTGCATTCACTAGTAAATATATGTTTAACATGAGTTATTCTCATAAAAGGTATGGAAAGTTAGTCTTATTTTCAAACAATCTCAGAATAACCTATCAGTCTCCATCTCTCTGATATCTTCCTTGACAGGACCACCCTATCACCCTTGTCAGCACAAACCGGCAGTTTCAACTCAATCTCAACAAAATCCTTCTTTATGTTCTTAACAATTCCTAATGTCCTAGCCGTGCCTACGTTCAGCATTATCTGTTCTCCTTTCTTTATTGGCTCTACCTTCTCTTCAGATATCTTGAACAGATTAAACTTTAGATTCAAAGTCTCGAGAACAGGAGGAAGATTTATTCCAGCAATGGAGCCAGACAAGTAATCAGCCTTCGTAAGATTCGTGTCCAATTCTGTCATCACCCCTAGCAGACCTCCGGAACCGGCCTTTTCCAAGTTCTTGCCTGCCTTTTGCAAGCCGACAACCTTTGTCTTCAGAGGAACCCAGTTGCTCTTCAACAGATAGCCAGGTTTTATCTCAATCTCGTCATTTATTTTTAATTCGCCCTGTATCAGAGAACCGCCGATGACTCCTCCTTTCAAATCTTCTACCTCAGTCCCTGGCTTGTTTATGTCGAAAGATCTTGCAACCAGCATCCTAGGTGGTTTAGTCAAATCCCTCTGAGGCGTTGGTATGTTGTTCTGAATCGCCTCTAGAACAGAGTCTATGTTCACCTTGTTCTGAGAAGAAACAGGAATTATGGGAGCGTTCTCTGCGACTGTTCCCTTGACAAACTCCTTTATCTGTTTGTAATTTTCTAAAGCTTGTTCTCTGCTAACAACGTCTATCTTTGTCTGAACAATGATTATGTTCTTTATTCCGACGATGTTCAACACCATCAGATGCTCACGGGTCTGTGGTTGAGGGCACTTCTCATTCGCTGCTATGACAAAAAGGATTCCGTCCATCAGGCTTGTCCCCGCAAGAACAGTTGCCATTAGCGTCTCGTGACCTGGCGCATCTACAAAAGAAATTGTTCTTTGAGGCTCGCATACTTCAAAGCATTTCGGACATTTATCTGTTGCGCAGAAAATGTTACACTTCATGCATTTGTATATCGTTGCGTCAGCATAGCCTAACTTAATCGTTATTCCTCTCTTCAATTCCTCGGAATGGACAGAAGGCCACTTACCAGAGATTGCTTGAACCAGAGTTGATTTGCCATGATCGACATGCCCGAGTGTCCCAATATTTACCTCAGGTATAAGTCTCGGGTCTATTTCTGTCATATCAATCCCATTTTTTTAAGAGTCATCTTTGCATATCCTCTCTCTTTATCTCTTTTGTCTAGAGTCAAATTAAATTGTTTGCAAACTTCAAATATTTTGTTTTTAGGTCCTTCTATTTCTATAAATTCTCCTAAACCGTCGACCTTATCTAAACATATTTCACATTCGTTAAATTTACCTTTGCTTCTTATCTTATTAACCTGAATGTTTATCGGAAAGAAAACATTAAAAATGCTTTTGATGTTTGCATATTGCTCTTGTGTTAGTTCAGTTTCAATCTCATCTGCCTTGTAAACGTCTTTAGATTTCTCCCCACCCAAAGTTATTATTTTTAAACCTAAGAATATTTTGCCTTTCTTCTTTCTAAACCTTAGATAAATATCTCCATCAACATTATCCTTTGTAAAAAAATATTCATCAACTTCTTCGTACTGCTCTAGCTTGATATTTTTCAATTTAGAAGCAATATCTTCGTCAATCTTGAATTTCATCTCGACCTCTTTTTTGAACTCACTCACCTTCTTTCTTTGGTTCTTCTTTAGGTTTTTCCTCTTTAGGTGCTTCTGTTTTCGGTTCCTCTTTCTTTTCCTTTGGTGGAATTCCCAGTATCTTTGGAATGTCTCCCTCGCCCTCTAAGATTTTAAAATTAATCTGGACTATGCTGTCAGATATCGTGTTGCCTCTGATGTATTTTCTCTTTCTCATTCCCCTTACTTTGTACTTGACCTTCCTTATTTTCTTGGTTCCCCTGAAACCTACACCCTTTGTCAGCAAGGCTTTTTTCCTAACGACACCGTCCAAGTCAGACCTCATAGGGAAACCATCTTTATCGCTCCCGCCAGTTATTTGCAAGGTAAAACCCGCTAAACCTATTAAAGAACCGTCAACCTTGTCTCCGATTTTCTTGCCAATCAAAGAAGGTACATCCTTTTCTATTTGCCAAGCTCTCTTAACTTTTGGTTCTGAGACTACTATTTTGAATGCCATAATTTTTCACCCCCAGTTTTTGCTTATTAGGCACATATCCGGGTTGTTGATAAATATAATCAAAGGGCAAGATATTTAAAACTTTATTTATAGAGATGGCAAATATTCTTTATGATTAAAGAGAGACTTTGGGAAATAGATTTCTTTCGTGGCATTGCTATAGTCTTGATGATAATTTTCAATTATTCCTTTGCTCTTCTCTATCTCAAAGTATATGTTTTGAATGGTGGATTCCTTTATTGGTATGTGTTCCCCAGATTCATTGGAGGAATGTTTATTTTCTTGGCCGGTCTATCCTTGACACTAATGTACAGCCAGATTAAAAACAAAAAAGATGCCCATAAAAAATTCTTCTCAAGAGGTCTGAAGATATTTGGTTGTGGTCTTCTCATAACTATTATCACTTATCTAACCTTTCCTGAGGCCTTCATAATTTTTGGAATCCTCCACTTCATAGGAATCTCCATAATACTGGGCTCGTTCTTTCTGAAGTACAACAAGCTTAACTTGGTATTGGGTTTGCTTATCATTCTCTTTGGATTTTATCTTCAGAGCTTTAGCTTTAATTTTTCATATTTATTATGGTTGGGATTTACTCCTCAGAACTTTTATACGTTTGACTATTGGCCTATTCTGCCCTGGTTCGGCGTCACACTGCTAGGCATCTTCTTCGGGAATTTGTTTTACAAGAACGGCAAAAGAAGCTTTAAAATCAAGGATTTTTCCAATAGTCTAATTACAAAATTCCTAGATTTTCTAGGTAGAAATTCACTAATCATTTATCTTGTACATCAACCTTTGTTGATACTGCTAATGTTGGTTCTAGGCTTTAAAGTATTTTAATCAAGTTTAAATTTTTAACTTTCTTTATTTAATTTGTGGTTATGTGTCTGAAGAATTTCCTGTGAATATAAGAAGAATAGGAAAAAATGAAATGGAACCTTTAGGACTTAGTTTTGATGGACATGTTGGTTATAGATTCAATGTAAAAATGCGACCCAATGAAATCAGTAAAACATATAAAGCATTGAAGCAATATTTTAAAACCCTAAATTATAAATTGCCGATGAATACAGAGGCTCCTATTATTATGATTCCTTCAATAGGAAAAATGTTTGTTACCATTATTGGTGAAGAGGGTGTTTCTGTATATCCTCAAGATTCAAATCACCAAGTTAAAGATGATAATGAACGTTCTGAGTTTAAGAAGTTCTTAAAAGATTTTGAAAGCTTTTTTGAGTCAATTTAATATTTCTTTAGCCAACTCGATTTCGTCTTTCATTCCAAGTTCTTTGAGAACCTTCAAAGTTCTTTCATCAATGACAGTTGTTAATTCATCGCCCTCATCTATCTGTCTTCCAACGGTCGGCCCTTCAATAGAAACAGCAACTTTGTCACCTGTGACAGCCTTCTCAACAGCCGATCCTTCTGATTGCATAGCTTTTATCTCGCCGATTTCCTTTCCATTCTTCTTTAGCTTATAACCACTTTTTATGGTGCCTGCTAAAACTTCTACTCCAATAATAGCAGGATGAGAAGCGTGAAACGTATGGCCTGCAAGAAGCTTAATTTTGGCAGGCAAAGTTATGGTATCAAGTTTCTCTAGTTTAATTTTTTCCTTCTCCTCTTCTACAAATATCTCATAGTGCTCTATGAGCTGATATATAACGTTGTTCTGAATAATCCTTATCGACTTGTCCTTAGCCTCTTTTGCAGCAGACTCGTCAATATCAACATTAAAGGCAATTATCAACCTCTTTAACCTATCATCAACGTTTTCTATTTCGATGACATCCTTTCTCAGAACCTTTCCTGTCTCGGCCTTCTTGATGGGAATCTTGTCCTTGAATATCCCTATCAACGCCTCGAGACTTCCCAAGTTGTCTGCCTTGAGAATCACGCCCTCTCCTTCAGTGTCAAATTCTATCTCCTCTATGCCTGCTTGCAACTCTTTCTTAACATCCTCTATCTTCCTCTCGTCAGAAACAAATGCCACCGGACTTCCTGCAACCACGTTATCGAGATTGGGGGCTGATATTTTTATTCCGGAGGCAGCAGAAACATAATCGATTTTCTCGAATTGTTTTTCGACTCTCATCTCCTTTAACGGCCTTGGCTTTAACAGCGCTTTTATTTTAGTAACAATCGGTTCTTTACCACCAATTATCATCCAGTCTCCTTTTTTTATCTCCCCATCATAGAGGATGACATCGATCGTTGTTCCCAAACCTCTCAATTCTTTGACCTCTAGTATCGAGCCCTTGCCGATTCCCTTTGAGACTTCCAGTTGTTCCTTAAGGAATGCTTGGGCCAATCCTGCCAACATAACCAACAGGTCAGGAACGCCTTCCCCTGTTATTCCGGAACACGGAACTATCGCAACCGTCTTCTTGAAATCCGTTATTCTATCAAACCTCTCAGACTCGAAACCTCTCTCGGATAGTTGACCGACAATCTTGTAGAACTTTTCATCAAACCTTTGCTTTACCCAATCAGGCTGTTTATCGAAGCTGTCCAAGAAACATTTATCACCAGACTGAATCCAGCCTTCTATCCTATCGATCTTTGTGGCAGCAACCAAGAACGGTGTCTTGAACTCTTTCAAAATATTTATCGACTCGTCTGTCTGTTCCTGTATGCCCTCGGTTATGTCTACAACTAGAATAGCCAAGTCTGCTATTGATGAGCCTCTCTTCCTTATTGAAACAAAAGCAGCGTGACCGGGAGTGTCTATGAATAAAAGACCTGGTATTTCTATTTTTATCTTAAATTTATCCAACAGTCCACCGCAAGTGTTCTTTATGGTTTCTATAGGAATGTAACTTGCCCCAACGTTCTGCGTGAGAAGACCTGGTTCCATCTTGGTAACAGCGGTGCCTCTAATCTTGTCTAGCAGAGTCGTCTTTCCATGGTCCGAGTGACCTACTGTTACGACAATGGGTTGCCTTATCATAATTATCAGAAAATACTTGATTTTAGAACTTTAAAAGATTAAGTGCTTTCACGAAAATTTGTAATCAAAAAATTACCGTTGGGTATATATCTGTATCTGAAACTTCTAAATCTTGTTTTACCTTTCAATAAATCTTCATGTTCTCTGTAAATATCTCCATGCTCTGCCATTGATTTTAAAGAATAATTTTTGACCGCTCTTTTTATGCCGACCTCAATTTCTTCTCTTGTAAATTTTCTTTCAGGATTTTTATAAAACTGTTTTTCTAAAAATTCAATCACTTCTCGTTGCCCCATTAGTTCACCGAAGATTCTCATTCGTTATTCTCTTCGCAACCTTCACAAATGGCTTTAGTCTTATAACCAGCAATAGAAATATCGCATGATTTACATTTTTCTTCTTTCTTTTTTCCATCCCATCTTTCGTCATAAATGCTACTCAAGTGTATTTCTATATTAGAAATAGGATAAATAGTCATTAATCTGTCTCTTTCCCTTTCGATTTCCTTAACCAATGAGGGATTGAAAGACAAGGGACCGTGAATTCCATTGTTTACTTTTGGATCTGGCATGGGAAAATAAATTGTATCGTTAGAATATAAACCTAACTACGACATTTTAAAAAATAAGATGATTGTCGTAAGCAAGATTAAGATTTAAATAACTTTTGCTCCAGATGCAACCTTATATCTAATGGGATTGTATCCTTTTTTCTTCAATTCACTAAAAACTAAATTCTCTTGTTTATTTAGAAAAGCTATAGATACCATATTTCCACCGCCTACTAGATAGTAAGTTTCTATTCCATTCCTTCTCATATCTTCAACATCCAAACAACAATTCATCATTTCTTTTTTTCTAACTCTTACACCAACGTCTTCAAGAAGATAATGCGCATTTCTTATGTTTTCCTCTGCATTTTTAAAAACGGTAACAAAATCCCTTCTTTCCAGAGCTTGCTCTATATTCTTGGTCCATTCTGGAATTCTTTCTACCCTATATTTAAACCAAGGATGACTAACAATAGACGAGTGAATATCATCTGCGGAAATTCTAGACGGATAATTAAATTGAATGGAGTAAATTCCAATGTATTTGTTAAGCTCATCTTCTGAGACCAGCTTAACACCAGAAACTTCAGAGTCTTGATCAACAACTATTTTGCTCATACCTCCATAAACGCTTCTTATTGCACTTTCCGAACATTTCATTGCGTATCTTGCAACTTCTTCAATTGGGTAATTAGCCTCTGAAACATCACTCAAGGCACGAGAAAGTGCAGCCGCACCAGCATCACTGCTACCACTTATTATTCCTTGATTTCTAGACTCTATATCCAATCCAACATTTGCACCATAATTCTTCAAAAATTCTTTGACTGCATTCAAAAGATCGTTTCCTCTTTTTCCAGCTATTGGTTTACCGTCTATCAAGAAGTTGATATCATAATCATCTTGTAAAACTTTTACACTTGTTTCTACCCTGACCTTTTCTTGCTGGTCTGTCACAGCTAACCCTATAGTATTGTACAAGGGTCTTCTATCTTCAGTTATACCGCCTAAGAAAATAATTGGAATCGTAGGATATGCTACAGCAACAGATTTTTCCTTCAAGGCATTCACTATGATTTTAATTCTTTAACTTTATCCAAGGTAAAGAGAGATGCTTTTTCAAACATATCATCAAACCACTCATTGTACGGGCTATCTTTTGTTGGAATTATTAAAGCACCTTCAGATTTTCCTGAGAAACCTTTCCATGGAATCGCTGTATGATTATCTCCAATAAAAGCAGCTGTAAATTGATCGTGATTAGCAAATCTTAATTTAAAGTTTGGAAGCTTTAACAGGTCCTCCAATTGATGGATAGAATCTGTAGCCAACTCAGGTTCTCTTTCATGCATATCATCAAATTCTTTTTTTGTATTAGGCCAAGACGCAACATACTTGAAGCTCAAAGTTCCTTCAAAAATTCTTGGTTTCGCTTCTATCACATATCTATCTCGCCATTGTGATGATTTTTGTTCTGTTCTAAGATAAAGAGAAGGTGTTTTAGCGGCTGACCTAATTTCTTCAGATTCTTGAACTATAAGAGCAGCTGCAATATAATAAGCATCACTTCCAGACAAAAATGCTAAAGGAACATCTTTAAAATTTAAATCTGTAATATTTTTCATATTAATTATAACATCCTAAAAAATATAAACTGATTTTCACTGTACGACGTTCCTAATCAAACAATAAAAGGATTTAAATTGCTGTTGTATATTAAATCTATGGAACAGCCTTTGGTTGTTGTTGACGATAAGGACAATATACTAGGTTACGCCTCGCGAAGCGAATGCCACACAGGAAAAGGTAAAAGGCATAGAGCCTTTGTGATACTTCTCTACGATAAAGATGGAAAAATTCTTTTGCAGCATAGGAAGCACAAATTATTCGACAAACTATGGGACCTAGCTGGCGCCAGTCATCCGCTTCATATTGACGGAAGGAATGATAGCTATACAGAAGCTGCATCCAGATGCTTAAAGGCTGAGTGGGGAATAGAGAACGTAAAACTGGAAAAGATAGGAGCTTTCAATTATTTCAAAGAGGATGGAAAGAACTGCGAGAATGAGTATTGTGCTTTGATTGTTGGGGAGTATGATGGAGAAATAAAGATAAATCCTGAAACTGCTTACGGCTTTAGATTAGTGAACCTGAAACAACTCTTGTCCGAAATCGAGAAAAACCCTGAAACATTTACGCCGTGGTCGATCGAAGCGGTTAAAATTCTAAGATATCATGAGCTAGGCAAGGCATTTCTTGAGGATTAATTATTACCACTACTAAATAGTAACATTTAAATAGTAGTTTTACCAATATATTATTATGACAAACCTAGCGTTAACCATAATAGAAATTGGTTTGACAATAATGATATTCTTACTAGCATTTTACATGATAAGATCAGTAGACGCTTATTATCAAATGTCAACAGAATCGATGCTGCACATGATGAACACGCTAGAAGACACGCTGCCGACAAACTATACAGATTCGTATGGCAATGCGCCAACTAGTCTTATGCACGGCTTGATAGATTTAACAAAGTCATAGTCTTATTACAGTTCCTATTTTCTCATTTCTAAAAGCTCTAGCTATATTGCCATTAGTCAAAGTGTTTATAATCTGAGATTCAATTCCAATTCCAAGTAGTTCAGAAACTTTTTTGAACATACCTCCAGTGACATCTGTTGCTGTAGAGCCTGTTAACCAATTTTTAACCTGATCAATGTTTTTAGAATTTATTTCAGTTATTAATTTCGCATCAGGATTTTTATTTGGATCTGAGGTAAAAATTCCATCAACATTTGTTGCATGTATAATTTTTTTAGCATTTAGCTTAACTGCTAGATAAGGAGCAATTTCATCTCCTGATAAAATGGAACATTTTTGTATTTCATCGTAAGCAGGGACTCCGTAAAGAACTGGAACCATTCCTATCTTTAATAGACCTTCTATTGTAGAAGTATCCATATTAACCAATTTCCCAGAATTCATTACAGCAAATGCTGATGCTTGACAAGGAAATGCAGGAATTCCTTCTTCTATTAAATATTTTGTAACTATGCAATTCAATTCATTCTGTAATCTCTGAGTTTCTGCAAAGTCTTTCAATTGATTTTCTGTTTTTATTCCCTTATCAATCCCTGTCTTCTTTACGATTAAGTGACCGTAAGAACCTACTCCATGAACTATTATCAAAGACATCTTATTTTTATTGTAGACAGAAGCAATTTCTTTTGAGATTCTTTTTAAATTCCCCAAATTAATCTTAGGTGTTTCACTGAACTTATCTGTTATTACAGAGCCACCAATTTTTAATACTATCAAGTCTTTCATTTCAGTCCCATTCAGCTTTTGAAACGGCAGTTTTCCATTGCTCATAAACAGTTTGCTTTTTTGGGTCGTTTATCGGTAAACTGTTATATTCTATTGCCTTTTCTCTTGCTTCAATTTCACAACTACCTATAGGAAAGACTATCACAGGTAATTTATCAGGTAATTCTTCTTCAGGCATAAAATCACTTATTACTATTAAGTTACAAACGTTTTTAAATCTTTCTTTTCATTGCAAAGAAGTCTATCGCTGATTCAAATGTCTCCTTATTTTTTATGTTGGGAAAGTTTTTACGGAACTTCTCTTTCGCCTCGTTTGCAAACTCTTCAGCCTTCTTCTCAGCGTAAGCTATAGAACCATACTTCTTCATCAAATCAATAATATGCTGTACTTCATCTGCTGTTTTGTCTTTTCTTTCCTTTTTCATTATCCTAATTACATCGTCATGATCTTTTCCTTTGGTGTTGTTTATAAGATGTATCAGCATAAGGGTCCTTTTGCCCTCAAAGATGTCCCCGCCTATTTCCTTTCCATACACTGAACCTTCACCTATAACGTTAAGTAGGTCGTCCCTTGTCTGAAACCCCTTACCCATTGGAATCGCAAACTCGCTGATTTTTTCCAGAACTTCATCACTCTGTCCAGCTATTATTGCTCCTAATCTTAGCGGACCGTTTATGGTATACCAGCATGTCTTTCCAAACACTATGTCTTCATAGTCTTTGTCCGTTAGCCCCTCTAAACTCCTCTTGAATGTGGTATACAATTCTATGTGTTGGCCTTTTGTAGTTATCTCAAGGATTCTTACAAACTCTTTCAATAGCCTGAATGTAGTTTTCTCGTCAAGAATTTGCCTGTTGTCTATAAGCATCTTCCACATAATTATATGCATACTTTCTCCAGCGTTGATTGCAAAATAATCGCCATAAATTTTATGCAAGGCCAGCTTACCCCTTCTTTCATCAGAATCGTCCATCCAATCATCATGAACCAATATCCAGTCTTCCGACATTTGCATTGCGGCTGCTGTTTTAACCGCCTTTTTAATGTCGCCGCCAAAACCTTCGCATGACAACATGATTAGAGTACCTCTACCATACTTACCTTGGCGTATAGGATAATCATTAACTATATCAGCAAACCCGTATGGAGCATCTTTCAACAGATATTTCTGAACCTCTTCCCATATAACGGGCTTTTTCTCTGCCAAAAATTGTTTGAAATCAACCATAGGTAAATAATCGTCATAAGGGTTTATAAACGTAATCAAAACAATCGACAATTCATCAATACTTTTTATTTACCGAAAGCAAACTCATTTTATGAAACTAAAGAAAATCCAAGAAGGAAAAGTAAAGTTTTTCGTTCCAGAAGGAAGAATATATGATGCTTCTGTATTCTACAACCCAGAAGGAGAGCTAAACAGGGACATCTCAATAGCAGCGATACAAGAGTTTCAAAAAGGATTCAAAAGAAAGATAACTATCTGTGACGCCTTAGCAGGAACCGGGATAAGAGGCCTAAGGTATGCTAAAGAGATTAAAGGAGTAAAGGAAGTTGTTTTGAACGATAAGAACCCCTTGGCCGTGAAATTGATTAAGAAAAACACAAAAGAGAACAAGCTAAAAAAGTGCAGGGCAAGTTGGGAGGATGCGAACCTTCTTCTTAGAGAGAGCATTTTCGATGTAATTGATCTAGACCCATTCGGTTCTCCTAACATCTTCATAGACTCTGCCGCGAGGTCGATCTATCACAAAGGCTTTTTGTGCGTAACAGCGACGGATCAGGCAGCCTTGTCAGGAACCTATCCAGATACGACCTTAAGGAAGTATGGGATAAAATCGATTGAAACGGAGTTCTACAACGAATTGGGAATCAGAATATTGATATCTTTCACAATGTTGAATCTAGCCAGGTATGACAGAGCGTTCGTACCCATGCTATCAATTTCTACAAAGCATTATTATAAAGTGTTTGGAAAAATCGAACATGCAGGAAGGATAACGAAATTATTAGAAGACTTTGGCTATGTTAGCTATTGCGCTAAATGCGGCGAGAGGAGATTGGGAAATATAGAAACGTATCACCAATCTGATGGCAAAAATCATATTTTCAGGAATTGCGGTTTAATTTATTTAGGGAATATAAATGATAAAAAGTTCTGTAAGAGTGTTTTGAGTGAGATTAAGAAAAGAAAATTTAGACTTAGAAAGGAGGAGGAAAAGTTGTTAAGATTATTAACGGAAGAGGCTGAAATGCCTGCCTTCTATTATGATCTGCACTCATTGGCTAGAAAAATAAAAATAGAAATCCCTAAGATAGAAGTATTGATTAAGAAACTACGAAAAAAAGGTTTTAAAGCGTCTAGAACACATTTCTGTTTAACAGGAATAAAAACTGATGCTGACTACAAGAAGTTCCTTAAATTAATTTCATAATGAGGTAAGTTTTCTTTATAAGCAGTTAACATTTCCTTGACTTTTGGTGGTGCTCTATCTTGATTATTTTTCCATCTTGTACCAAGAAAATCAAAATATTGCGTTACACTACTGTCTCCTAACTTTTCTTCCAATTTTTGTAGAGACGACACAGACCAAATCTTTCCTTTATCAAACATTCGTCTTCCAACAGCTGTAACAGGTGTTGAAGGATTTATTTGATAAAACAAATAATCATGTAAAAATTTCTCTACTCTGTCATAGGTTCCTTTTTTTCTTTCTTCAACCTTTTGTGCAACATCAAAACAACGAGGTAGAAATGTTATATCAACAGTATCTGCCTCATAAAAATTATTATCCACTTCATCTCTCTTTGAAGAATCATCTATTTCATGTCCTTCTACTATTTCAATTACTTGGGGTATATATCTATTTTCAATTTTAGCGTTTTCCATTAATCTTTTCGTAAGTTTTCTCAATTCAGACCAATTGTGATATCCTTTACCTCCCCTTCCAGCCTCTTTTAAATGGTCATGAAGCATTGCTCCATATCTACAAGCCTGAATATCCTCAGTTCTCAAGTTGTTGACTGTTCCTATCAACGTTGTAAATGTTCTAACTCTATCATGATGGTCAAAACCATGTCCTGGACCGCTAGGATGATTAGAAAGAAAACTCATTACTTCTGCATCTAGTCTTGCTTCCTTAATGACGTCTAAATCTAATAACCTTCCTTTATTAATTTCAAATTTAGAACGTAGGTCTCCTAGCCAGTAATCAAGTGAATCAGGCATAAGATTAACCTACCAGTTTAAATTATTTAAAACTATTTTGCAGTGAACTGTACTTTCTTGTTTTTCATTCTATTGAAGATAGGACAGTTGCCAACCTTTATCCAGAAGCATAATGGTCCTAGACAAGTCTTGGTACCTCTAAAGTAAAAGCACGTTTTAACCGTGTCTCTTACTCTTATTACAGTCGGTCTTTGAGGTTTTAGCCTTCTAAACACAAAATCACCTTTCGGAAACATGTTCAACACAATAATCACTCATCCGTAATAATACTATATACAGAAAGGCATTTAAAACTATCGTTCAGTAGTAAAAGTATTTAAATCTATCGATGGAAATCAAAAAGGTACTTTTTCAAATCAATTCTGTTGTTCTTGATTTCTATGCCGTCTCTCTTCAGCTTCCTTATCTTGTCTCTTACGCCACCAAGAGAGGTGTAACCGCCTATTCCACCATTTGAATAAACAACCCTATAGCATGGATATCTGATGCCGTCGGGATTGCTGCCAACAAGTCTGCCAGCAGCTCTAGGATGTATCTTAAGTTTTCTAGCAATTATGCCGTAGGTAGTAACATTTCCTTTAGGAATCTTTGCCAAAAGAAGCTGCATTTCTCGAATTTTGTTCATAAAAATCATTACAATTTTTTACAAACGATTAGCATGTGTTCACTTATCCCTACAACCACAGGATGCGTACAGGTCTTATAGTGCATTTCCAACCAAACCTTCCATCTTCTTTTGCTTCTGGCTAATTTGTTTATCTTTTCTTCAAAATGAGATCCTATTCCTTCTACTCCAACCATTTCTAAGATTTTAACTTGTTTCTTCTCAAAATCTTTTCTAAGTTCTTCAGGCAGAAAGAAGTGGCAAGCGGTAAATCCATAACCGCCGAAATAGTTCCCTGTACATAGCGCTTCCTTAAAAAGAGGTTTGTCTATTTCATTCTGAAACAACTTAAGTTCTGATACAAAAACGGATAATTTACTCATTACAGAAGTAAATAGAGGAGCGCCTCTTTTGGCAACACGAATCATTTCTGAAATTGCTTTGTTTCTTTCCTTTTCACCCAAAATATGAGACAAAGGACCGCCCAAGCAAATAACGGCATCAAATGTGCTATCAGAAAATCTTGATAAATCTTCAATTGAGCCCTCTACCACGTCTTTAACTCTGTTTTGAACTCTTTCTTTTTTAATCTGCTTTTTAGCAAACTTAAGGTTGGCTGGTGTAAGGTCTAGCAGAATAACATCATAACCCATTTTCGCAAGTTCAATCGTATACCTTCCTGGCCCGCCACCTGCATCAAGAATCAATCCTTTTTTAGGAAGATATTTTTTAAGGAAGTGTAAAGTTGTTTCGAATTCCAATCGATGATAATCATCCCTAACCAATCTTTTCCATTCTTTTTTCACAGTTCCACTGTAATATTCTTTTACCATTTTACTTGTCATAGAACTAAATTATCCTATTTAGTTAATATTTCTTTCTAGAATCTCTTGACTGGTCCTGCGACGAACAGTCTAAACCTGATATCATCATTTTCCAATTCTTCCATTATTCTCTTGATTATAGAACTCATAGGATCCGGCATCAGCTTTATCCTTTTCTTGATGTCCTCAAAATTCGTGAACGGACCCTTCTTCCTCTCTTCGATTATATCCCACATATGTTTCTTGCCAACGCCAGGCAACAGCTCTAGCTGGTGCAGCCTAGTTGATATGGGCTGGGCAGTGTTAAAGAAATTAACAAACTTTGCCTCATTTTCCTTGACGAGCTTTTCAACGATAAAAGGTAACTCAGACTTGGAAAAGGAAGTCAAATCGTTAGTGTTTATCCTTCTCTTGATATGATCAATCTGGTCTCTCTTTGACTCGCCGATGTAAACCAAATCGCCATTCTTTAAAACAACTTCTGGCTTGACAACAACCTCTAATAGAGAGAAGTATTTAATGCCTATGACCTGCGCTATGGGTTCCTGCCTGCCTGTGGAATGACCTCTAGGAAGGAAATCCAATACTATAACATTTTCGTCTTTTAGAAACATTTATATCCCTACTTAGAATACTTCGCTACTATATCCAGAATTTTTTTGATTTCGTCTTCCTTTAGGCTAAATTTCTCTCTAGCAAATATCATTCTTAGTTCATCTGGCGTCTTTGGTGCCAGGTCAAGTATTTTTATCATGGTTTCATTAGACATCCTAAGAACCTGAGATAATTCTTCCAAGAACTTGTCAGCATCAGCGAGACTCAGCTTTGCAAACTTGTTCAAGTGCTCCAAGGCTAGCTTCTGCTCGTAACTCAATTCCTTCTTCTTCTCGCGATTAGCCATAATCTTCTTTGCCTCAGGCATTCCCACTGGCCTTACTTCTATTATCTTCATAAAATCATTTAGTATTTAGAACTTCAAAGCTTTTAAATATTAAGATGTTTCTTCCTAACACTCTTTCCAAGTTGTACGATTTTTCTGACTCTGGCGCAGCTAGGACAAACGAAAATCTTTCTGCTGAACATGTGAACATTATAACTCTTGACTTCCCTTCTCAAAACAGGGTCGGACAGTCTAAATCCTTTGAATTTCGTAAAGGCCTTCCACCTAGGAAGGGATCTTCCACAAAACTCGCATCTAACCAAACCTTCTTTTCCCCTCACTCTACTATGAGCATACGCCCTCGTATATGGTGCTGTACTTATAGGCAAACAAATTACCTTACTTATTTAATGCATTGTAGAGTTTATAAAACACAAATATAAGCTTTTTATAATTTGGCGCGATATTAACAAAGTGATAATTTGAACGTAATAAACAGAATAAATGATTTTGTTTGGGAAATTCCTAAAACAGATGGAATGCTAGTTCCTGTTAGAATCTATGCCACAAAAAAGATGCTTGAGAAAATTAGAGCGGATAGAACCTTGATGCAAGCCTCAAACACTGCCCAACTAAAAGGCATAGTCAGGCATTCTATCGTATTGCCTGATGCTCACGAGGGCTATGGTTTTTGCATAGGAGGTGTCGCAGCGTTCGATTTTGAAGACGGCATAATCTCTCCGGGCGGGGTCGGTTATGATATTTCTTGCGGCGTAAGGTTGTTAAGAACCAACTTGAATGAGAATGAGTTGAAACCAAAGATGAAGGAACTGATAGAAGCGATTTTTAAGAACGTTCCGAGCGGGGTTGGCTCTGAAGGAAAAATAAGACTGAATTATAATCAGTTGGATGAAATCCTGCTCACAGGAGCAGAGTGGGCTGTCAAAAACGGCTATGGATGGAAGCAGGACTTGGAAAGAATGGAAGACAGAGGAAAGATGGAGAATGCGGATGCAAGCAAAGTTTCCAAAGAAGCAAAACAAAGAGGCATTCCTCAGATAGGGACACTAGGTTCTGGAAACCATTATCTAGAGGTTCAAAGGGTTGACAAAATATTCCTGCCAGAAATAGCAAAAGTCATGGGCATTGAGAAAGAGGGACAGGTAACAGCCATGATCCATTGCGGTAGCCGCGGACTTGGCCACCAGGTTGCGACAGATTACCTCAGGGTGATGGAACAGGCAATGAGAAAATATAATATAAGAGTGCCTGACAGAGAACTGGCTTGCGCGCCTGCCCAGAGCAACGAGGCACAGGACTATTTCAAAGCTGCCTGCGCCTCTGTCAATTATTCTTTAACCAACAGGCAAATGATCTTGCATTGGGTCAGGGAGTGCTTTCAAAAAGTTTTTAACAAGTCTGCGGAAGAATTAGGCCTAGAACTTGTCTATGACGTAAGCCATAACATAGTTAAGATAGAGGAACATGAGGTCGACGGCAAGAAAATGAAGCTATGGGTTCATAGAAAAGGCGCTACGAGAGGTTTTCCGCCAAATCATCCTGCTTTGCCAGAGATATACAAGAAGATAGGACAGCCTGTTATAATAGGCGGCTCTATGGGAACTTTCTCTTACCTATTGATCGGCACGGAAACCAGCAAAGAAACTTTTTACTCGACTGCACACGGAGCTGGAAGGGTCATGTCTAGGAACGAGGCCATGAGAACTAAGAGAGGAATTGATGTTAAAAAAGAATTAGAGGGCAGAGGTATTACTGTTAGGAGTGCTGGTTTGGAAACTTTATCAGAAGAGGCTGACTTTGCCTATAAAAACGTCACAGAAGTTGTTGAAACTTGTGAGAAAGCTGGAATAAGTAAGATTGTTTGTCGTTTCAAACCTTTGGGTGTAATTAAAGGTTAGCTCGTTCTAAAAATGCGAAGTTCAGAATGCGCACTTAATATTATGGGTTAGTTGATGCATGAGTTCAAATCCGGCCCCCTGCATCATTCTCCGTTAGAAGTCTTACCTAGACTTTATTAACCTTCAGGTAAGGCTTTGATTATGGATGTACATAATTACACCGAAAGACTGGAACATTATTTAGAACTCGTTGAGACAGACAAGAATATATCCAAAGAAAATAAAGATATGTTGAAAGAATTCAAGGACGAGCTTCTGAATGGTTTTGTGTTAGGAAAGAAGGTAAGCATTGGCAGGACGTACAAGTATCTTTGGATATGCAAAGTTCTCATGGAACGAATGAAGACATCGATAAAGTTGATGAAAATCGATGACTTGAAAAAGTTGATAATGGACTTGGAGAAAGAAAAAGCCAATGAATGGAATGCTTCTACCATGGCCGAGTGCAGGCTTACTCTGAAGAAGTTTTTGCAATGGTTCAACAAAGCATATGAAACAAAATTCGACTATTCATGGTTGAGATATGGCAACCCAACGAAATGCTCAAAGCTTCCCGAAGAGATACTGACTGAAGAAGAGGTTCTGAGACTTTTAGATTATTGCAATAATTTGCGGGACAAGACGTTGATTTATGTTTTATATGAAAGTGGATGCAGGATAGGAGAAATCCTTTCTTTGAAGATAAAGAACGTAGAATTTGACGAATACGGTGCACTGTTGCTAGTTAATGGCAAGACTGGACAAAGGAGAGTAAGAATAATAAACTCTGCACCTATGCTTAAAAGCCACATAGAAAACCATCCGTTCAAGAATGATGTTGAAAGATTTTTATGGCTCACAGAGTTCAACCAGTATGGAAATGAAAGATACGAATCGCTAGGATACAAAGGCGTTCAGTCATTAATGAGAAAGCTGCAAAAAAGATCCGGAACCAAGAAGAGAATACACCCTCATGCTTTCAGGCACGCACGAGCCACAAAGTTGGCAAACGTGCTTACTGAAGCTCAGATGAAGGAGTTCTTTGGCTGGACGCAATCGAGTGATATGGCTTCAATCTATGTACACCTAAGCGGAAGAGACGTTGACGCAAGCTTGTTGAGTGCCTACGGTATTGAGACTAAGACCAATAACAAGCTCGATATGGGCATTGTAAAGTGCCTTAAATGCGGTGAAAAGAACAGCTCGACTTTAAAGTTCTGCACCAAATGTGAATTTCCCTTAGACGGAAGGTTTTTGGCACAGACGGATGATATTGAGGACCTGCTCATAGACTTCTTCAAGGCTTTGGGAGAGGTCTTTCCTCCAGCAAAGGAAAAGTTTATCGAGGTAGCGAAGAAAAGGGGAATGCTGGACTTGTTTTTGGCTGACAAATGATGCTATCATTCACTTTACTAAATGTTTACTAAAATTTTAGTAAACTACTAAAATAGAATAAGAATTATTTTTATTTTTAAAGATGCTCTTCTCTATATCACGTATACTAATAAGCATGGTAATTATTTGCACGAGCATAGTAGTAGATGATGACGCTGTTGGTGTTATAAAACTTTAGTAAAATTTACTAAAGTTTACTAAATAGAGTGTTTCTTTTTTATCTGGGACACGTAACCGGGGGAGACATCGCATATGCTGGCTATTTCCATCGTGCCTTTACTTTGCTTCAGCATATTTACAATTTTGGTCTCCTTGCCGCTAAGCTTGGATTCTGGTATGCTTGGTGCCTCCTCATGTTGTTCCGGTTGCAGTTCCTTCAGAGCTTTCACCAGTCCGTCTTTATCAGACTCTAATTTTACAACATTTTCACTAAGGACTTTGTTTTCTTCTGCCAGTTCGTCAACTTTGTTGACTAACTCTTCGTTACTGCTGTGCAAGCTATCCACCTCCGCATCGCTCTTCTCCAGCCTTTTTACTAAGCTATCCAGATTGTTGATGTCTGCCAGAGATTTTGTGAACTCATCCCTCATCTTCTTCAGAGATTCGGATGTTGAATCCACCCTCTTGATGCTGTCGTCACACCTAGCAAAGAACTCCGTCTGTTTCTGCTTGTAGCTTTCAATGACAATATTGGAAAAGCTCTTGATAGAGCTTTCTACCGCGGAAGATATAGTGGGAGTTATGTTAAGCACACTTTTTCCAAGGTTCTGCAACAGTTTGGACATTTCAGCATTGAGTTCATTCATAGTCTTTACCTGAAGTTGGAAAGCTTTGATCATGTTTGAAACTCCTTCAGACATGCTCATGTTAGATTCATTTATCTTAGCTATTTGGGATTGGAAATATTCGGTAGATTTTGAAATCTCGGATATTGCGGTCTCAAGTTTTTTCATTTGCACGTCCACGATATTCAGACGGTTGTTTACTGCTGCCAATATGTCTGATGTCAACTCGGATTCAAAATTATTATGTGCTTCCAAATGTGCAGACAAAGATTTTACAAGTTCCTCGAAAGCATCAATGATCTGCTGCTGCAAGGAGTTATTTTCTGATATTGAAGAATTCAGTTTTTTCCACATATCACTTTCTATGAACCACGTATTTCCTCCTAAAACAATTTCTCTCATACTATCACCTCATTACAATCATAACAGGCTCTTTGAGTATTTTCGCCAAATATAGTTCAAAAGTGATTACTAAGATTATTAGGATGAAGAGAAGCACTTTTAGTTCGAATGCATCTGTGAATCCAAATGAACTGGAACAGAAAAATAAATAAAAGATTAGCAAAACTATCAATGCCGATGCTACAACTGCTTTAGATACCATATTTCTTCCCTCTTTCCAACTTTAACTTTATAAAAGAGTTTGGCACAATTTTCAAAAGCCCAAGATCCTGAAGCTCCTTCGCCACCAAGAACCAGTCTTCCTTTTTAATATGAAAATAGCACGTCAGCATTGTTCTGAAGGTAGAAAAAGAAACCACAGGGCTGATTCTGCTATCTGCTTCGCTAATGGCCACTAACTTCTTGTAGATAATTAAATAAAGAAATGGCACTTTAGGCATGCCTTTTATTTTAAGATTTACAGCTGTCATTATTATCTACTCTTTTTTCCGATTCACAATTTTTGGTTGCTATGAGCCATTCGTCACGGATGAATTTTATCAATTTCTCCATGGTTGTCGCTAATATCTTTTTATCCTTGCACAACCTATATTGTTTATGAACAATTACATTGTTTTTAAACAATGTAATGAATTACATAATTGAAAGAAGTGTGCAGCATGGCAGAAGGCATCAATGAAATTTTTAAAAAAGATATAACACTATCTACATTGTTTGTTTCCTTCTACAGCCCTAAAATTCAAAGTGAGGCTACCGAATGGATATACAACAAAAGTTCATCCCTAGTAAATCAAAGGCCGATAATACGTGCCCGGAATAAATTAGATGATCTGGGGATTTTAGAATCGAAACATACAATCAAAAATTTGAAAAGAACAGAACTTATTTCTAAAGTCGATCCTGTTGTTGAATACATAAAGCAACGTTTTGAAAACAGGAAGAAGACTTCCAAAAGGCCGTCGTTGTATGAACTAAAAGATGAAGACATGCATTTTTTAAGACTTTTTTTGGATTCGGACTGGTTTAGAAAGAATTGCTTCAATAGAAAATTCGTTGAAGAAGAATTTCATAGATTCGGCATACTTCCGATTAACAAGGAATATCCAAGCAATAAAATAACAATTTTTGATGGCTTGAAATATATATTCTATACATTCTTTCACATAACAACCATCACATATGGTGTAGGTATTGTTTTGGGCGATAGCTTTCCAGAATCGAAAGATTTTTTGAAGTTCAACAGATTCGAAGACTTCATGGAAAATTGGTCTATGGACAAAAGTATTTCTCAAAAGAAGATGAATAGTGTCATAGAAAGCATTTATCCAGAAAATGAATCAGAACAGGAATTTAACAAACTAACGCTTACAAAACCGTATCCAGCACTTTGCATACCATTAAATATTGCAATTTTGCTTTGCTATGTAATACGTTTATCTTCTGGCATTGACGAAATAGTCGGTGCCACAAGAAAGGTTTTCGGAAACATGAATAGTAAAAAATTTTCAGAATTTGATAAAGAACTATTTACACAAGGTTCAAATATAAGATAGAAAATTGATTTTTACTTTTTATATCCAATCTTCTTGGTCAATAAGAAACGATGCTCATTTACCACCCCCGGTGGTAAATAAAGTAGAAATATACTGGTTCTAATAATTGATAGGTGATTATGTGACTCAGCTTCCTGATAAAATTTATGTAAACGCCACAAAAAGATGTAATTTGAACTGCGATTATTGTTATTCTGCATCTGGCGGTAAAGAGGATATAGATTTTAACAGTGTTCTTTCTTTAATGGGCGAAATAAAACCACGCAGGATTGGAATAAGCGGTGGAGAAACCTTGCTTGTCGCTGAAAAATTAGCTGACTTTATCGGAAAGTACCCCTGCAAAACTGAAACAACTTTATACACCAACGGCTTGCTGATAAAAGATAAGCTGAAAACTTTAGAAGACAAAATAGACGTATTAAAGATAAACTTCCCTGCAGCCACAAGAAAAGTTTATCAGCAAATGAACGGAGCAGACGCTTTTGATACTGTAGCAGAGAGCGTTAAGACAGCAGTCAGCTCTGGCATTAAAACTGTTTTGAACACAACTCTTACTCATCAAAACAAAGGAGAAGTAAAAGGAATTGTAAACTTTGCCGCAGACAACGGGGTAAATGAAGTAAATATACTCAGGATACGCCCTTCTGGACGTGCTCATAACATAGAGCTCACGCCACGGGATGTTATGACAGCATATCAGGATTTGCTCTCTTCTGGAAGAGAAAGAGGGGTAAAAATAGACTTGCATGACCCGCTTGCAAACTTGTTTGGAATTGAGGTAAAGTGTGCGGCTGCGACAGGATACTTGAACGTTGACACAGACGGTGGTCTTGGTCCGTGTCCTTTCTTTAACCAGACTGTTAAGGGAGAATTTAAAGATGTCTGGGAAAACAGCGACCTTTTTAAAAATGCTCGCAAAACGGCAAAGGAATGCGAAGACTGTTCAATAGATAATTGCTCGGGCGGATGCAGGGCCTGTTCAACGAACATTTCAGGTTCTGTCAAGAAGGATCCATGGTGCTTTAAGGATATTCTAGAAAGTGCTTAAAATGGAAAGTGCTTTAAAGAGTATTTTAAGTAGTCAAGAACCTCTGAAGGTTCTTTTTTATAGAGATAAAGTTTTCAAACTCTGCAAAGGCGTTTACGAGCCTAGCGATGAAAGTTATTTTCTTGCAGAAAACGCAGAGATTCATGATAAAGACACTGTTTTGGACATAGGAACTGGAACCGGAATTCTTGCAATAAGTTTGGCAGACAAAGCCAGATATGTAACTGCTACAGACATGTCCAAGAGAGCTTTGGACTGTGCAACAGAGAATGCCAGGATGAACAATGTGCTTAACATTAATTTCAGGAATGGGAGTCTTTTCAATCCTGTCAAGGGAAAGCAATTCGATTTAATAGTTTCAAACACGCCTCACATACCAACGCCCAGAACATCATATAATGAATACGTCAGGATGAATGTTGACGGCGGTCCTGATGGAAGAAGGTGCATCGACCAGTTGATTAAGGAAGCGAAAGACCATCTCAACGAGGGAGGAAGGATTCAGCTAGTCCAGTCGCATGTTGCAAACATAGAAAAAACAATTTCAGAATTCTCCAAGAGCGGCCTTCCTGCAAAGGTGACTGCTGAAAAGACAGAACCCTTTGGAAGGACTGGATGCGAAAGGATAGATTACTTCAAAGGCCTGGGAATTGGCATCGAATATGACAATGGGATCCCCCTTGAAAAAGTATGCATAATAACTGCCAGGAGAGAATAATGGACGAAGACACCATTGTCAGAAAAATAACCTCCAAATTAAAAAGACCGAAGTATATGGTTTCTAATTTCAATGACGATGCGGAAGTGCTTGACGTCAGAATCAACAAGGACGAATTATTATTGGAAAAAATTGACACTGCAAATGAAGGCATAGACTTTCCATGGGAAGCTCCTGCTTGGATGGGTGCTTATGTATCCACAGCACAGAGCATGAGCGATATTGCCGCTTGCGGAGGGGACATGTTTGGGGTGTCCACATCAATATGTGTTCCGGATGATGTAACTGAAAAATATGTTCTAGATTTTTCCAGAGGCATAAAGCTTTCTGCTGAAAAAGTCGGAACCTTCGTTCTAGGCGGAGACTATAACTCTGCCAATGATTTTTCACTGTCAGTCGTAAGCATGGGAAAGGCAAAGAAAAATAATTTGTTGACAAGAAATGGAGCATCTCAAGGAGATTTCATAGGCTTGACAGGCGAGCTGGGAAGGTTTAACGCAGGCTATTTCTATTACCACGATGGCATCCGCAATCAAGATGTTTACAGAAAGATGCTCGTTCAAGACCCTAGATTAAAAGAAGGCAAGTTGTTAGGAGAGTCAAGGAAGGTTAGCAGTTGCACGGACGTTCCCGATGGCTTGATAAGATGCTTGAAGTTTCTTACAAAAGGTGCGGTTATTTACGATGAAAGCATTCCTCTTTCAAAGGAGGCAAAAAAAATAGCTGAAAGGAAGAATATGAAGCCTTATCAAATAGCATCAATTCCAGCTGGCGATCTTGAGCTCGTTTTTACAACGAGCCCTAAGAATAAGCCTGCGATGGACAATATATTTAAAAAAGAAAATCTTGAATTATCATGGATAGGAAGAGTGACTGGAGATGACTCAATAAAAGTGGCCGGGCATGGATACGAGGAGGTTGCCAAGAAAATAGGTTATGTTCATGGCCATGGAAATATGCTGTTTGCAAGCGGAAAAGATGCCCGAAGAGAGGCTATGAAAAGATATGGTGATTAAATGACAGTGGATGTTGTTGCTGGCATTTTTTTAAAGTATGGGAAGTTCTTGGTAGAGAGAAGGCGTTCTGATGACACCGCAGACGCCGGGTTTATTACCATACCTGGCGGCCATGTAGACAAGGGGGAAACCCTTGAAGATGCCTTGAAAAGAGAGATGAAAGAGGAATTAAGCGTTGATGTCGAAAAAGCAGAAATGATTTTTAAAGGTCTTTACACAGCAAGCGATGGCGAGAAGCAGATGTGTTATTACTTTATTGTTAAAGATTGGAGCGGCAATCCTTCGCCTAATGAGGCTGCTGAGATATTCTGGGAAAATAGCATAAACAACTTGACAATTGATATAGACAGGAGAGCAGTGAAGGTTGCTCTTAATAAAAGTTGAAAGTTGCTATTTGCGATATTCATCCAAGGCATATTGATTTTTCTATTATTGCATCTAAATTGGCAAAAACTGAAGTCTACTCGCTTAGCCAAAGACTGAAATATCCTTGTGAAGTATCTTTTTTTATTTTTCTTAAAATCACTTTTCTTTCTACAGATAGCATGCCTGAAATCATTCCTCTGAATAATGCAAAACCTATTTTTTCGGCCAAACCTGTCCAAGGAAAGTAATTAACAACAATCTTGTATTTCTCTCCTTCTTTCAGAACTAGTATGTCACCCCATCCAAGAGCACTCATAAAGTCCGTAACAAATTTTTCAATATTTTCTTGCTGAGACAATTTTTTACCATACTCAAAAGCAGCATTAAACAAAATATTATCACCACCTTTGAGTTTTTTCAACTCACTCTCTAAAATGTACATTAAACTAACGTCTGCCGGGAAAAATCTTTGATTTTTAAATCTTATGATTCTTCTTTCCCATGATAAGAAGCCTGAATCAATTAAACTCTTTATAGAGCTTTTTGCATATTTAGTTACTCTGATTTTGTTAATACTTTCATAGGTATTTTTATCTTCAAAAAGTTTGAAGATTTTGGAGTCTTTAAAAAAATTAATTTTCATTTTTGAAAGAATTTTGGAAGGGGCACATATAACTTCACAATTTTTATCTCCTCTCCCTTGACATTTTACTTGTTTGGCTTCAATAGAACTATTGCTTAATTCATAAGACCATATACCAGCTCCAGATCCTTCTGCCAAAATAAGTCCTATACCATTTTTAGAACATGAAACAAAATTTTTCATATATAGGTGAAGCAAGTTTTTATCCCATTCTACTTTTGATTTTACTTCTTCAGCCCAAGTAGTACTAAGAAACATAGCAAACAGTTCTGCGAATTTTGTAACGTCTTTTTTTGTAACATTTTTTATATTTGGAAAATTAGATGAGCTTGAAAACACGAAACCAAAATTTTTGCCAATAGAATATAACACTTGCTCGCCTTCTTCCTTATATTTATTTACTATACTTTTTTCGAAATCAACAAAAAGTTCCTCAGGTAAGAAAACTTCTCTTCTAAATACTTCTTGAGATTGCTTTCCGAACTTGGTAATTACAAATCCAGGATTATCCAGTACCCATATTTTTGGTGCTATTATATTGCGAATATACCAAGATATTATTTTTTCACCTATCATAGCTATACCTTATTTAGATATCATATCAAATAAAATTTTTGGTAATTGACGAAGAGTCCTCCAAAAAAGTGCTTTATATTCTATCTCGCTACCGATCATATCATGCAGTATTCTTGCATAGGTTTTGCTCTTGGAAGCCAAATTTATTGAAATTTCAATGGCATAAGGATTGTATATGTATTTCCTTAACTTAGATCCTTCAATCAAGTCATAACCATATTCATTTCTCCACAATTTATCAAAAAGTGTTATATCATCTTTTTTTATCGCTTCTGAAAGCAATTCACCATCCCATAAAGCATACATAATACCTTCTCCAGTAATAGAGTCTACATGTCCGGCAGCATCGCCGATTAATCCCCAATTTTTACCAGTGCATGGAAGTTTGTAAAAATTTGAATTTTTAATTGTTGGAATAATTGCAGACCATTCAGATATTACTTTAAACTCCTTAAAGTAAGAAGAAATAAAATTATTTAATATTTTTTTTAAATAATTTCCGTGTATAAGGTCGCTGCCTATGCCTATACTGGTGTGATCTTCTCTAGGAAAAGACCAGATGAAACCTGGGATGTTCTCCACAAACTTTATCAACATAGGTTTGCGTCCTTTTACGAAATAGCCAAAACATAAACCAAGATTTTCTTTTGGTATAACGCCTAGTACATTCTTACGTATCAAACTATTAACTCCATCTGCCCCTATGATAAATCTAGCTTTAATTTTTCTTTTTTTAGTTTTAACTGTCCAATAGTCTTTATTTTTTTCAATAGCTATAACTTTTTCCCTTGCGAGAATGGATCCAGCCTTTGTAGCCTTTTCAAGAAGATATTTGTCAAGATGTAATCTTGAAATGTTCATTCCAGTTTCCCCATAAGTGTCAACTTCATTTCCGCTTGGGGATATCAATTTAATTTTATTGCCATAATATTTTGATTTTGGAACTCCATGTAATATTGGAAACTTCTTAAGTGCAAAAGAAGAAATGCCTCCTCCACAAGGTTTTTCTCTTGGATGCGAATCATCAAAAATTATTGGATAAATTCCATTTTTAGCCAAATTATAAGCACAAAAGGAACCTGCAGGACCGCCGCCTACAATTACAATATCTTTCAAACTATCTTTTAGCATATTTTATTATTTCAGTTTGTTTCTATAAAAACATGATCAAATATCTTCCTAAAATCACAGCTATTGCAAATAGCATACAAGTTGAAACATTCATTTTTTCGCATATGAATTTCAAATCTTTTTTACCTGAGTAAAGCCTTGCTATAACGATATATCTCCATACACATCCTATAATCAAGAATAACCAAAAAGAAGGCAAATTAAAGAACCAAACACCAGCTACAACCAAAGCAATGCAAATTGTGTTTATTATTAAAAACATGTTTAATGTCTGATTCCAACCTAGTTTTATAGGTATAGTTTTAATATTGCTTTTAATATCTCCTTGCATGTCTTTGAAATCTCTTGTTATAGTTCCCATAAAAATCTGTAAAAATAGGAATGTAACTAATAACACTAGACCTATTGTTACTTGATAAGGCAACGCTACAACTGGAATCAAAAATCCTATAGCCCAACCCAAGGCAATTATTACGCTTTTGGACTCTGAGGATAGTTCTTTAAATCTTCTGTAGCCAGTTCTCTTAGGGAGAACTGGATAAGAGTAGACAAACCCCAAAAAGAAGATAAAAATTGTTATAAAAGTTGATTCTAAACTAAGAAATATAGAGAAGACTAATGCTAAAATGAGGACCAAAAAGGAGAACAAGAGAATCTGTTTTTTAGTTACTTTACCTTTAATAATTGCAGAGCTTGGTAAATTTATTCTATCTTCCTTTAAGTCGGTCCAGTAATTAAAAGAATATACAGAAGAAGTTATAAACGCAACAACAATTATGCTTATTAGAGATACAGTAGATAAAAAGGAAATGTTTGTGAATACGATTCCTAGCAACGCCAGTGATACAGCTGCTATGACAAGTATGGGCCTTGTAGATTCTATGTAATATCTTAGGTTGGTTATCATAATTATTTATTTGAATATTCTGATTTAAAAAGTCATTAAACAAGCTGCTTTGACTTTATTACCAAACCTTTGGTTGTTATTTCCATTGGGCAGTTTCCACCTTTGATATCAGTTTGCCTCATTTTTTCTATTCTTAAAGTTCTCTCAATTTTGTTTCCTACAACCTCTTTTGACAAAATAATTAATCCATCTGCTGTAAATTCACTGACGGTATCCCTGCTGAAAAAGTTAGACTCCTTTGGAAGTTCCGATGTCATAATCACTGTGCAATTGCCGTCATCCTTTACATGACCAGCTAGTTCATGCATGAATCTTCTCAGAGTACCTTCATCTGCAAATGTGAAAGCTGAAACTGAATCTATAACCATTCTTTCAGGTTTCATTGTTCTCATCAGTTCTCCCAAGGCAACCCCCCATTCTTCAGGTCGTGGAGTAACAATCTTTGCCTTTTCAAGATTAAAACCAAACTGTTTTGCTTCGTCTATTAGTTGATTTTCCTTCTCGCTGAGAACAGATATGTAGATGCATTTCTCTTCATTTTTTATCCCTTCATTTATGAATTGCATCGCAAAAATGCTTTTGCCGGTACCCGGAGATCCTGAAACTAGAGTAACTGAACCCTTTATTAATCCACCTTCCACCAGTTCATCAAAACCCTTTATTCCAGTTTTGACTCTTTTTGTCATTGACATACCTCCATTATATTATAATTGCACCTTCTCACTTATATAAAGTTTATAATATTATCGAATTATTTATCAACGCCTTTCGATAAATTCTGTAAATAAATTCAGATTTTTAAATCACATAGCTAAATATTAGTTATGAGAGGAGAAAGGATTTTAGACCATATAAGCTATCATGTTGTGTATGATAGTTCAATTTTAGATTCTATCGAATTTGCTTCTAAGAATGGTTTTTCTGGAGTGCAGATTGCTATCGAATCGCCGCACCTGTCCTTTGAAAACATTAACCCCAAAGAAATATTGGAAATCAGGGAAAAGAGCAAAAAACTCGGTATAAATATAACATTACATGGTCCTGATGATGTAGCATCTCTGATGAATATAAATCCAAGTATAAGAAAAGGAATTCTTTCCTACTATGCTAGTCTGTTTGAGTTTGCCAAAAAGATAAACGCTAACCTCGTGACTATACATGCTGGTGCCCCAGCAATCTTTCCAACCGATGCAACGCCATCTGAAATATTTCCTAAGAATGATACACAATATTATAAGAAGGCTTTCGAAGAGAATCTTAAAGATGTAATTAAACTAGCCCAGGGCAAGACGCACGTCTGCATAGAAAACTACTTGCTTTACGACTTTGTTTTAGAAGTGATCCAAAAGCATGTGTCAAGGAATGAAATCAGTCTGTGCTGGGACATACCAAAAATCTACAATAAAGATGGCAGTGTAAATCAGGAAATAATGAACTTCTTTATGAAAAATCTCTCTGCTGTTAGACAGGTGCACCTTCATAGCATTAGAGACGGTCATTCACACAAGGTCATTAAGCCAGGTTTTATAGACTTTCGTTATTACTTCAATTTGCTAAAGGATGTTGATGTATGGGACTATTGCATAGAAGTTAGACCAAGAGAAAAAGCTGTTGAGAGTTTGAAAAATTTGAATAAGATATTACTTAAATCTTGACAATAATTTTAATGTTTAACGTTTAAAATAATAGATATAAGGCATTAGTTAGTTTCTTAACTAAAATTTTAATTTCTTTTCTAATAAATGTTGAATAGTTTTTGCATCTATTCTATTCTCAGTTTCTTTAGCTATCATTCCTATAAGAAAGTTCAATGCTTTCTTATCTCCTTTTCTATAATCTCTAACTGCTTTATCATATTTTTTCAATATATTGTCTATAATTTCTTCAGTATTAGTAGTTTCAATTTTTGAAAATTTCTTAGCTAAGTCATTAAATTCTTCTGGTTCAAAAATTATCTTTCTCAATATTAGTTCTCCGCCTCTATCTGTGACACTCTCATTTTTAATTAATTCGAGTAATCTTAAAAATAATTCTTCTGTCAGTTTAGTTTCCTTTAATGATGTATCATTATAATAAAGAGTTTTCTTTAAAATGTTCATCCAGCTTGCTGCAAAATCAGGTTCTATTTTTTTAGCAAGTCTTTCATAGAATTGAGCTAATTCCAAATCAGATGTAATTGAATAAGCAAGTTCAGAAGATATTTTAAACTCTTTTTTATATCTCTCAAATTTCTGGTGCGGAAGTTCAGGTAATTTTTCTTTGATTTTATCTATAATATCTTTTTTAATTTCAATCATTGTTAAATCAGGCTCAAAAATATAGCCATATTCTTCTTCAACTTCTTTTTTCCTTAATGTTTTAGTAGTTCTTGCATCCGGATCCCATGTCATGGTTTCTCTTTCTATTTCTTCATTTCCTCTTAATTTGCTTTCTTGCCTTACTATTTCAAATTCTATTGCCTTTTCAATATCTCCAAAACTAGTAATGTTCTTTATTTCTACTCTTTCATGCCCTTTAATAGAAATATTAACATCTGTTTTCAAAGACATTTCACCTTTTACAAAAACTCCCAAGTATTCTAGAATAGCTGAAAGTCTTTGTAGAAATATTCTTACTTCTTTTGAAGAAGAGAAATCAGGCTCAGTAACAATTTCGCAAAGTGGTATTCCTGAACGATTATAGTCAATTAAAACATAATTTGCTGTTGTTATGTCGCCTCCAACATGCTCAAGTTTGGCTGGATCTTCCTCCAAGTTAATTCTTCTGATTCTAATGACCTTTTTTTTGCCTTCTAAATCGAGTGTTTCAATTTCTCCTTCCTTTGATAATGGTATTTCATATTGAGTTATTTGAAAATTTTTTGACATGTCTGGATAAAAGTATGTTTTTCTTGAAAAGAAGATTTCTGGGGAGATTTTACATCCTAAAGCAAGTGCTATTTTTATTCCAGCTTCGATAGCTGCTTTATTTACTCTTGGTTTGCTTCCAGGCATTCCTAAACATGTAGGGCAACACCTAGTATTAGGTTCTTCAGGTATATTTTTAATTGAGCAACCACAGAACATTTTGGTTTCTATATTTAATTGAACATGTGTTTCTAAACCGATCATAGCTTCTGGCATATTTACACCTTAGGGTATTTTATTTCTCCTCTTTCTTTTTCATAAATAGAGGCAAGTTGAATTATTTTCTTTTCTTGTAAATGATCTCCCATTATATGTAAGCCGACAGGCAAATTATCTATAAAACCGCAAGGAACAGATATGTGGGGCATTCCAGCTAAATTAATAGGAACTGTTAAGACATCAAATTGATATTCTTGTATAGGACTTATATTCATTAAGTCAGAAAGTTTTGGAGGCAAAATTGGCATTGTTGGAGACAATAGAACATCAACATTTTTGAAAGCTTTTTTAAAATCATTTATAACCAAAGTTCTTACTTTCATAGCTTTAAGATAGAATTCTTCTCTATATCCCGCCATCCTAGCATAGGTACCTAATATAATTCTTCTTTTTGCTTCATCGCCAAATCCTTTGGATCTTATTTCAGAAAAGTATTCATTAAACCCTTTTTCTTCTGGATTAGAACTTAATCCGTATCTTAAACCGCAGTATTTTGCAAGATTTGTTGATGCTTCTGACATAGCAATCAGATAGTAGGCCGCCAAAGCATATTTTGTACAAGATAAAGAAACCTCTTGATATTCGAATCCTAAATCTTCTAAAACTTTTATTGATTTCCAAATCTTTCCCTTAATTCTTTCATCAATATTATCAAAGTATTCTTTTGGGATTCCTATCTTTAAATTTTCTTTTGTTAAAAACTTCGTATAATCTTCTTGCTTTACATTTAAGCTTGTGGAATCTTTAGAGTCATAACCAGCAATTATTGATAAACCAAATGCACAATCTTTAACACTTCTTGCCATTACTCCAATCTTATCCAAAGAGTTTGCATAATCAATTAAACCATATCTGCTTACAAGACCATAAGTAGGAGTCAAGCCGACTACCCCGCAGAATGAAGCAGGGCATGAAATAGAGCCGCCAGTTGATTCAGCAATAGCTATATGTGGATAATCTAAAGCTGCGGTTACACAAGCAGCTCCTCCTGAACTTCCACCGCAACTCCTTTCTAAATCCCAAGGATTTTTAGGAATTTTGTATGTATTTTTACAAAAAGTTCCAAATCCAAACTCGTCTTGGCAAGTTTTTCCAATTATAAATCCTATTTTCTTAATTTTTTCAACAACGGTTGCATCAAAAATAGGTATATAATTATGCAAAATTTTGCTCCCAGCACTTGATAACATTCCTTTTGTACAAATACAATCTTTAATAGAAAAAACCACTTTGCTCTCGCTTAATTTATCAGTTATTTTTGTGAAGCAATTTAGCTTTTCATCTATTCTTTTACATTCTTCAATAATATCCATATTAAACAGACCTCGGCCCTTTAAAGAATTTATCCTCCTTTTGTTCAGAATTTGCTAAAGCTTCATCTTGTGTTAAACATCCTTCAGGAATATCATCACGAACTATATTTTTTATTTCAATGGGTTGAAAGGATGGCTTGATATTTTTTGTGTCAATTTCTTTTAACAATGAAAAGGCATCCAATACATCAGAAATTTCTTTAGAAAATTTTTCAATTTGCTCTTCTGTAATTTCTATTTTTGATAGCTTTGCAACATGTTTAACTATTTTTTTATCAATCATAATAATCCTCTTCTAAATTAAAAATGGCGGCTGAGGCAAGAATCGAACTTGCAACCTTCTGCTTAACAGGCAGACATTCTACCTATTGAACTACTCAGCCATTAACTATACTAATTATTGTTCTATAACTTTTAAATATATAAACTACAAATATAAATAACTATGAAGAATGTTTTTATTTCTGATATAAAAGAACTAAAAAACGGAAGTAAAGTAGATATATCAGGTTGGATCAAATCCAAACGGGATATTGGTAGTTCTGTTTTTATAGATTTAGAGGACTCTACAGATTATATTCAGATTGTAATAAAGAAAGATTCTATGGATGATAAGAAATTTCAAACAATAAAAAAGATAGCTCCAGAATCTTCAATAAGAGTAGTAGGAATTTTAAAAGAAATGAAAAATAGAATGAAAGAAATTGAAGCTGAAAATATAGATCTAATTGGTTTAACTAAAATCAATCTAACACCAAATCCACGAAGTAATTTTAATATATTTGATAAAAAATATGTTGATATTACGTTAGAAAAAAGACATTTATATCTAAGAAACAAAAAGATGATGGCTGTCTTAAAATTTAAAAGTAATTTTTTGTATTCAATACATGAATGGTTTCATAAAAAAGAATTTGTATTCATAGATGCTCCAGTTATCACACAGACTCTACTTTATGATGATAAAACCGCATTTTCTTTGGATTTTTTCGGTACCAAAATGTTCTTATCGCAATGTGCAGCATTCCAGCTAGAAGCAGCTGTTCACGGTTTTGAAAGGGTTTATAATATAACACCTTCATTTAGAGCTGAAAAGAGCAGGACCAACAGGCATTTAGCAGAATATTGGCATCTTAAAGCAGAAATAGCATTTGCAAACTTGAACGATATGATAAAATTTGCAGAAGATGCTCTTTATAATACTTTAAAATCGACTTTAGAAAAAAGTGAAAAAGAATTAAAGATACTTAATGTTTCATTTGATATAGATAAAATAAAGCCCCCTTTCCAAAAGATGACTTATAGCGAAGCTTTGGATTTGTTGCACTCTAAAGGAAATAAGATGAAATGGGGAACAAGCTTAGGTGCAGATGAAGAAAAAATACTTTCTCAAAATACAGAAAAGCCAATGTTTATAATTGGCATACCGTGCAGTGCTGAAGGATTTCCATTTTCAAAGGATCCTAATAACAAAGATATAACAAGGACAGCAGATTTAATCCCACCTGAATGCTATGGTGAAATATTAGGCGTGGCAGAAAAAATATGCACTGTTGATGAATTATTAGAGAGAATGAAAGAAAAAGGAAAGAATACAGAAGAGCAAATAAAGAGATATAAGTGGTATTTAGAACTTAGGGATTATGGACATGTTCCTCACGGCGGCTTGGGTATGGGCATTGAGAGAGTTGTAAGATGGATTCTTAAACTACCTCATGTTAGAAACGCCATCTCATTTCCAAGAACATATGGAAGAATTCCATACCCTTAATTTATTTGTGATTCTATGGCAATTGAAAAAACCGGATTAGAATATATGATAGATTTGTTTATGGCAACTAAAGAAAAGAAATTCAAAAAAATAATTATTTGTCCGGAGTTGTATTCATATACAAAAACTTTATATAAGTTATATAATCAGCCCTTAAGATTAGTTAAAAAAACTGGTATTTTAAAGCCAATTATTAAAGAAAAAGAAAATTATGTTTCAATAGCTTTTAGTGGTGGGAAGGATTCCTTAGCAACCTTGTTAAGAGCTATGAAAAAATACAAACATGTTAAATGTTTTTATGTAATGAGGATGAGTCCGCTTTATCCAAATGAAAAAAGGCAAACGTTTAAGGTGGCAGATTATCTTGGTATTAAGTTGAATAAAATAAACTTGAAATTAAATGAAAAGCTTTGGCTACCAGAATCCGTAATAAAAAACCAACTTATTTATGCTGCAATAATGGAAAATGATAAAAAACGTCCAATAGCAATTGGTTTTGGTGGAACAAAGGAAATAGGACCTCAGTCAATGTCTTTCTTCCATGATAGTAAAAGGTCATTTTATCTGTTTCATGAATTTGCAAAAAAAGCATGGGGTTCGCATAAGTTATTACCTCTATTAAAAAACGAAATTGAAAGCTATCTAATATTAAATAAACTAGGATCTACAAAACTTTATTCAATGACCGCTAGCTGTATGACGCCTCCCACTGATAAGAAAAATGTAAGAAAAGAGATTGAGAAGAAATTTAAAGTTAAACTTTCTAATCAGTATGAATGTGGTGGATGCTACAAATGTGTAGAAAAGGCCTTGATAAATAACATGTTTTTTCACAAGAAATATCCAAAGGAATATATAGAAGAATGCAAAAAATTAATAAAGAAAAAAGTAGACACCACTTTCAATATGAACGGTTATCCTCACAAATATCTAAAAAGATTAGGATTAGAATAAATATTTCGATGAAAATGTGATTGATATGATAGATGAAATTAATGGTTGGCAAAGAACCCATTATTCAAATGAAATTACACCAGATATGGATGGTCAGGAAGTTATTGTAATGGGTTGGTGCCGTGAACTGAGAGATATAGGTAAATTAAAATTTATTAAATTGGCTGATAGAGAAGGCTTTATTCAAATAATCGCAAAAAAAGAAGAGGTACTAACAAAGATTTTAGAAAAAATAGAGACTATTGGCAGAGAATATGTAATTGCGGTTAAAGGAACTGTCAGAGAAAATAATAAAGCTCCAGGAGGAATAGAAGTAATACCAATAGATATTAAAATTCTTAACATTTCTGAAAAAGTTTTGCCTTTAGAAATTGAAACTAAAAAAACTCCTGCTGATTTAAAAACTCGATTAGATGCTAGACCCTTAGACCTTAGAAAGCCTGAAAATTTAGCTATTTTTAAAATTCAAGCAAAGATAATTGAAGGTATGCAAAACTTTCTCAATAAAAATGGCTTTGTTCAGGTTTATACTCCTTCTTTGATAGGCGGTTCCTCAGAAGGTGGTTCTGATATGTTTGAAATTCCTTATTTTGGTAAGAAGGCATACCTGAGACAAGACCCACAATTGCATAGAGAGCTATTGATAGCTGCTGGTTTTGACAAGATTTATGATATAGGACCTAGCTGGAGGGCTGAGAGATCTCATACCACCTACCATTTATGTGAGCATAGAACATGCGCACCTGAAATTTCATTCATAAAAGATGAAACCGACACCATAAAACTAGAAGAAAATCTTATAGTAGAAACTTTAAGGCATGTTATTAAAAACTGTGAAGAAGAACTTAAAACTTTGAAGATTGAACTAGGATTACCAAAGCAACCTTTTCCAGAGTTAAGGTTTCCAGAAATTTATGATATTCTAAAGGAATTAAAAGTTAAACTAAGATTTGGAGAAGATTTAACTAGAGAGTCCGAAGAAACATTGTTTAAATACGTTGTTGATGAGTATGGTAGTGATTTCTTTTTCATAAATAGATTTCCATTTTGTATAAAGCCGTTTTATGTTATGAGAGTAGATGAAGAACCTAAATGGGCAAGAAGTGTTGACCTTATTTTTAAAGGGCTTGAATTATCGTCGGGAGGTCAACGTGAACATAGATATGACGAACTGATAAAAAATATTAAAGAAAAAAAATTAAAAGTAGAGAGTTTCAAATGGTTTACAGATTTCTTTAAATACGGAGTTCCATCTATGGGAGGTTTCTCGATAGGTATAGAGAGGTTTACAATGAAACTTCTGAACCTTTCTAACATTAAAGAAGCTGTTTTGTTTTCCAGAGACCCAGAAAGATTATTACCATAATTTTAATCTTGAATTAAAAGATAATTATTTATATATTAAATTAATATTAATTCTATGGATGAAAAATTCAATGATCAAGAACTAAAAGATAAAATATTAAAAACCGTAAAAACTGATGATATAAAGTTTATTTCTCTCCAATTTGTTGACATACTCGGTAATGCAAAAAATTGTGAGGTAACAGCAAAGAAATTAGAAGATATTTTAACAGAAGGTTTATGGTTTGATGGCTCTTCAGTAGAAGGTTTTGTAAGGATACATGAGAGCGACATGCTTCTCAAACCTGATCTAAAAACATTTACGAAAATTCCTTGGTCTGACAAGAAGATGGCCAGAATAATATGCGACGTCTACACTGTTGATGAGAAGCCGTTCGAGGGGGACCCCAGAAGCAATCTGAAACGCATTGTAAACAAAGCAAAGGATATGGGCTTCGAATTCAAAGTTGGTCCGGAGCTAGAATTTTTCCTGTTCAAGATAAATGACGGCCCTGCTCCGACCCAAGAACTTCATGACCAAGCTGGCTACTGGGACCTGAATCCTTTGGATTTGGCTGTTGATGTTAAAAGAGAAGTCATAGAAAATCTAGATGCGATAGGACTAGGAGTAGAGAGGGGGCATCATGAAGCTGCCCCAGGTCAACATGAAATAGGCTTTAAATTCAGCGATCCTGTAACTATGGCAGACAATGTCTTGATGTATAAAAATACAGTTAAGATAATTGCAAAGAAATATGGTTTGTTCGCTTCGTTCATGCCCAAACCGGTCTTTGGAATAAATGGATCTGGAATGCATACTCATCAAAGCTTATGGATTGATGGAAAAAATGCTTTCTATGATGCTGAGGATGAATACAAACTATCAAAAATCGCTTATGAGTTTATAGCAGGCCAGTTGAACCACGCAAGAGCTCTGGCTGGAGTGGTTGCTCCAACTGTTAACTCTTACAAGAGACTAGTTCCTGGCTATGAAGCACCAGTTTATGTCTGTTGGGCAAGAATTAACAGATCAGCCCTTCTTAGGATTCCAAAATTTATAAAAGGTAAGGAGCAAGCCTGCAGAATAGAATTAAGATGCCCTGACTCTTCTTGCAATCCATACCTTGCATTCGCTGCCATGCTTCAAACAGGTCTTGATGGTATAAAAAACAAAATGGTTGCACCAAAGCCAGTAGAAGAAAATGTTTATCATTTTGATGATAAAAAATTAGAAGAATTTTATATAAAAACTCTTCCAGCATCTCTTGGAGAAGCAACCGAAGAGCTAAGTAAAAACAATGTAATAAAAGAGGCTTTAGGAAATTATATCTTTACCAAACTAATAGAAGCACAGAAAAATCAATGGAATTCTTATAGAACTCAGGTGACTCCTTGGGAAATTAAGAAATATTTTCCGATTCTCTAAAAAATAAGTTATTCCCATTCTATACAGCTAGGAGGCTTGTGAGTAATATCATAAACGACTCTTGTTACTTCCGGTATTTCATTTGTAATCCTTGTTGATATTTTCTCTAAAACTTCATAGGGAATTCTCGCAAAATTTGCTGTCATGGCTTCTTTGCTTTCTACAATTCTAACAGCAATTGTATATCCATAAGATCTAGAGTCTCCTTTTACACCAGTTGATTTTGTATTTGTTAAAACTGCAAAATATTGCCATAGGTTTTTGATATTTGCTTTTTCAACTTCTTCTTTAACAATTCTATCGGCTTTTTTAAGAATATTTAATTTATCATTTGTTACTTCTCCGATAATTCTAACAGCCAAACCTGGACCTGGGAAAGGTTGCCTATAAACAATGGTTTTAGGCAAACCTATACTATCTCCAATCTTTCTAACTTCATCTTTGTATAAATTCCTTAAAGGCTCGACAATTTTCTTAAAATTAACCTTGTTTGGTAAACCTCCAACATTGTGATGCGTCTTAATTCTATCAGACTTCTTTCTAAAACCAGACTCGATCCTATCAGGATATATTGTTCCTTGTATCAGGTACTTCGCCTTATATTTTTTAGCTATTTCCTCAAAAACTTTAATAAACTCTTTACCTATGATCTTTCTTTTTTCTTCGGGCTCTATAACTCCTTTTAGTTTTTTAAGGAACCTGTCTCTTGCATTAACAGAAATAAAATTCATTTTAAATTTCCTAAAAGTTCTATTTATTTCTTCTGGCTCTCCTTCCCTCATAAAACCATGATCCACAAAAACTGCAATAAGATTTTTCCCTAGAACTTTAGAAGCAATAGCAGTTGCAACAGAAGAGTCTACACCCCCACTTAAACCTATTATAGCTTTGCTATCTATTTCCTTTCTGATTTCATTCTCTGACTCTTTAATAAAGTCTTTTATCTTCCAGTTTGACTTGCAGTTACATATTTCAAAAATAAAATTTTTAAGGATTTTTATACCCTTTTCTGTATGCACAACTTCAGGATGGAATTGAAGCCCATATATAGACTTATTTAGTGCTTCATAAGCTGCAACAGGGCAATTTTCAGTATATGCTAAAACCTCAAAATCTTTAGGTAGTTTGTAGACAGAATCTCTATGACTCATCCAAACCTTTTCTTTTTTATTCAACCCTTTAAAAATTTTAGAATTTTCTAGAATATTCATGAAAGAAATTCCGTATTCTCCATTTTTTCCCATTTTTACTCTTCCTCCCATCAAATAAGCTATTAACTGATGACCATAACATAATCCTAGAATGGGTAAATTAGATTTTAGAATTCTCTTATCTATCATTAGAGTTTGACCTTTACCTATATCTGAAGGTCCACCAGAAAGTATTAACCCTTTGACATTGAATTTTTTATTTAAATTTTCAATTTCTTTAATGCTTATGTTATAAGGAACAATCTCAGAATAAACATTTTGTTCTCTTACCCTCCTTCCTATCAAATGACAGTATTGCCCACCAAAATCAAGAACAATAATCGTATCCGGTTTCATATAATTCTTTAGTAAGAAGTTCTTTAAATATTAATTCTATACTATAATCTTATTTTATCTGCACCAAAACTTTGTACAATAGTATATGTTGTTCAAAATTTACATGCCAATATAAATTGTTGTGTTGTGTTGTATAGAAAGATTTTTAAATCTCAAAAACGTACTTATGGAAGGTTTCTTCTCCCTGAGATAAGACATGAAAGCTGTTTTAGCATTAGAAGATGGAACAATAATCTATGGAAAGGGATTTGGTGCAGCAACAGAAGTTGTTGGAGAAGTTGTTTTTAACACAGGAATGGTTGGTTATCCAGAATCTTTAACAGATCCTTCTTATCATGAACAAATATTAGTTCAAACCTATCCATTGATTGGAAACTACGGCATTCCTTCTTATTCTATTACTGACAATTTTGGTATACCTTTAAACTTTGAATCAGATAAGATTCAGGTTAAAGGATACACTGTACATTCTTTAACGGAAAATCCAAATCATTGGTCTTGTAAAAAAACTCTTAACGATTGGTTGATTGAACAAAGTATTCCAGGAATAGCAGGAATTGACACAAGATGCTTGACAAAAAAGTTAAGAATAAATGGTACGATGCTTGGAATTTTAAAGGTTTCAAATAATATTGATATTGAGGTTTTAAAGAAAAAAATTAAAATAATAGAAAATCCTAATAACAGAGACCTTGTAAAAGAAGTAACAATAACCCAACCAATAACATATCAAAGCGAAAATTCTGCAAATATTGTTATAATTGATTGTGGAGTTAAATTCGGTATAATTAGAGAATTGCTATCAAAGAATGTTAATGTTATAAGAGTTCCTTATGATTGTTCGGCTGAACAAATTTTAGATTTTAAACCGTCTGGAATTGTCATATCAAACGGTCCTGGAGATCCAAAAAAATGTGAAAAAACGATAGAAACTGCTAAAGCGTTTTTAGAAATGGATTTACCCATAATGGGAATATGTTTGGGAAACCAAATTCTTGCCCTAGCTGCTGAGGCTGATACATATAAACTTAAATTTGGACACAGAGGACAAAATCATCCTGTCGTTAACTTGCTTACTAAAAGATGTTTTATCACAAGTCAAAACCACGGCTATGCGATAAATGAAAGGAGTTTAAAAAATACTGACTTTGAAGTTTATTTCATAAATGCAAACGATAAAACAGTAGAAGGAATTAAACATAAAACAAAACCTATCTTTGCTTCACAGTTTCACCCAGAATCGAGTCCTGGACCTTATGAAACTGAGTTTCTATTTGATAAGTTTATAGGAGAGGTTAAAAAATGCCAAAAATAGGTATAAAGAAAGTTTTAATCATAGGATCAGGAGCTATAAAAATAGGCGAAGCCGGTGAATTTGATTATTCAACTTCACAAGCCATTAAAGCTCTGAAAGAAGAGGGAATAAAAACAATTGTTGTTAATCCTAACGTCGCTACCATACACACAGATGAAAAATTTGTTGATAAAGTTTACTTTGTTCCAATCTACCCTGAATTCGTTGAGGAAGTTATAAAAAAGGAAAGACCAAACGGCATCCTTTTGGGATTTGGTGGTCAAACCGCCTTGAACTGTGGAGTTGAATTAGCTGAAAGAGGAATTTTAGAAAAATATGATGTTAAGGTTTTGGGAACAGGTATTGAATCTATTATGATGGCTGACGATAGAGAATTGTTCAAAAAAACTCTTATTGAAAAACAAGTACCCATACCAAAGAGTAAAAAAGCTAACAGTTTAGAAGAAGCTTTGGAAGCTGTGAAAGAAATTGGTTACCCTGTAATAATAAGAGTTGCTTATACATTAGGTGGACAAGGTTCTGGTGTTGCTTATAATGAAAAGCAATTAAAGGAAATTGCCCTTAGAGGATTGGCTCATAGCAGGATAAAACAAGTCTTGATAGAAGAATATTTAGGCAAATGGAAGGAGATTGAATATGAGGTTATGAGAGATTCTGTTGATAACTGCACCATAATTTGTAATATGGAAAATTTTGATCCTATGGGTATCCACACAGGCGATAGTATAGTCGTTGCTCCTTCTCAAACTTTATCGAACAGAGAATATCATATTCTAAGAACAACGAGCTTCAAGGTTATAAGAGCTCTTGGAATTATTGGTGAATGCAATATACAGTATGCTTTGAATCCTGATAAGGAGGAATTTAGAGTCATAGAAGTTAATTCAAGACTTTCAAGAAGTTCTGCCTTAGCATCAAAAGCAACAGGTTATCCAATAGCTTACATAGCAGCAAAACTTGCAATAGGTTATACTCTGCTAGAATTATTAAATAAAGTAACAGGTGCTACGACCGCATGCTTTGAACCTGCCTTAGATTATGTTGTAGTTAAGATACCAAGATGGGACTTTCAAAAGTTTAGGAGAGTTAGTAGGAGATTAGGACCACAAATGAAATCTGTTGGAGAGGTAATGGCAATTGGAAGGTGTTTTGAAGAAGCTTTACAAAAAGCTGTTAGAATGTTAGGAATAGATAAAGAGTTAACAGATGTCAAAGACATATCAAATGGTGAAAGAAAAATAAGAAAGGAATTAAAAGAACCAACAGATCAAAGAATATTCTTTATAGTTAAAGCAATTAAGAAAGGAATAGATATCGAAGAAATTTACAAATTGACTGGAATTGATAAATGGTTCTTGTATAAGATAAAGAATATTTTAGAAACAGAAAAGGAATTAAAAAAATTAAATTATGAAACTTTAAAAAAATCTAAAGAATTAGGATTTTCTGATAAGAAAATAGGAAGCATAACAGGCAATAATGAGAATTTTATAAGAAATTTTAGAAAGAAATTTAAAATAATTCCTGTTGTCAAACAGATTGATACTTTAGCAGCTGAATGGCCTGCTGTTACGAATTATCTTTATCTAACTTACGGTGGAGATACAGACGATGTAAACTTTGAAAATAAAAATAAGATTATTGTTCTTGGCTCAGGCTGTTATAAAATTGGATCAAGCGTAGAATTTGATTGGTGCTGCGTTAATATGGCTTTGTCATTGAAGAAAGATTTCAAAGAGGTTATAATGATAAACTACAATCCTGAAACTGTCTCAACTGATTTTGATGTTCTAGACAAACTTTATTTTGAAGAACTAACATTGGAAAGGGTTTTGGATATAGTAGACAAGGAGAATCCACAAGGAATTATAGTAAGTGTCGGCGGACAGATACCAAACAATTTAGCCTTAAAGTTAGTTGAGAACAAGATTAAAATTCTAGGAACAACTGCTAAAAATATAGACGAAGCAGAGGACAGATCGAAGTTCAGCAATTTACTTGACAAGCTAAAGATAGGACAGCCCCAATGGAGTATGCTAAGAAACATCAACGAGGCAAAAACTTTTGCAAAGAAGATAGGTTATCCTGTTTTGATAAGACCTTCCTATGTCTTATCAGGTTCTGCGATGAATGTTGCTTTTGATGAAAGCCAATTAAAAAATTATCTTAAAAAGGCTGCAAAGGTTTCTAAAGAGTATCCTGTTGTCATATCAAAGTTTATGACAAAAGCTAGAGAGGTTGAGGTTGATGGTGTATGTGACGGGAAAAATGTTTTCATAGGAGCTATAATCGAGCATGTTGAAAACGCAGGTGTGCACTCGGGAGATGCAACCATGTCCATACCAACTTTAACCATAAGTGAAGAGATAAAAGATAAGCTTAGGATTTGTACAAGGAAAATTTGTAGAAATCTTGAAATAAAGGGGCCGTTTAATATCCAATTTATTGCAAAGGATGGTGAAGTTTATGTTATAGAGTGCAATCTTAGAGCTTCTAGGAGTATGCCATTTGTCTCAAAAACAATAGGAATAAATTTGATGGAAATAGCTGAAAAAGCTATTACAAACAAAAAAATTATTGATAGCGAAGGCAAACCTAAAACCTTTGCTGTTAAAACTCCACAATTTTCTTTTATGCGTTTGGAAAAAGCAGATCCCGTAACAGGGGTTGAAATGGTTTCCACTGGAGAGGTAGCATGCTTTGGAAAGAATTTCGAGGAAGCATTTCTAAAAGCACTAGAAGCAAGCAACTTCCGCATCCCCAGTAAAGGAGATACTATACTTATAACCTTAGGAGAAAGCAAAGAAAAGATTATTCCTTACGTCAAAAAACTAATGAAAAGCTTTAAAATTTGTTCAACTGAGCATACAGCAGAGGAATTTTTAAAAAATAGAATAGAGTGTAGCATCCTTCACAAGGTTAGCGAAAGAAAAAAACCAAACATCCTTGATTATATCATAAACAAGGAAATAAAGCTTGTGATAAACATACCAAGATTAAATGGGAATATAAAATCAAAAAAGATATTTAAAGATGAATACCTAATAAGAAGAAAGGCGGTGGAATTTGGTATCCCTGTTGTTACAAACCTAGAACTTGCTAAAACCCTGATAAACGCCTTGGAAAACAAGGGATTTGAATGAAAGACTTAATATCTATAAAAGATCTAAAAGGAGAGGAAATAGAAAACATACTGAAAAAATCTGAAGAAATGGAACTTCTTTTGAAGGAAAATAAAGGCTTAGACATAATGAAGGGTAAAATACTAGCAACCTTATTCTTTGAACCAAGCACAAGAACCAAGCTGTCATTTACCTCGGCCATGCAAAAATTAGGAGGAAATGTTCTTGGCTTTGAAGCAGTTGAATCTTTATCTGTCGCAAAGGGTGAAAATCTTACAGACACAATAAGAACTGTAGAAAAGTATTCTGATATAATAGTAATACGTCATCCCAAAGAAGGTGCTGCAAGATATGCGGCTGAGATTTCTTCTAAGCCTGTTATAAATGCTGGTGATGGATCAAATCAGCATCCTAGCCAGACACTGCTAGATTTGTATTCGATAAAAAAGTTGAAAGGAAAAATAGAGAACCTAAACATTACTTTGCTGGGAGACCTAAAGCATGCAAGGGTTATGAAACCTTTAGCTTATGTACTGTCCATGTTCAAAGCAAATTTAACATTTGTTGCACCAACAAGTTTGGAATTTAGCAAAGAATTAGTAAATGAAATAAAGGAAAAATTTAATGCGAATGTAATTCAGACAAATGACATCTATGCCGGTGTAAGAAAGGCTGATGTTCTTTATGTTTGTAGAATACAAAAAGAAAGATTTACAGACCAATACGAGGCAGAAAAGTTACAAAAATCCTTTAGAATAACTCCTGAAATAATCGAGCAAGCAAATAAAGAAATGATAATTTTACATGCCCTACCGAAAATAGGTGAACTTGACTCTTCGATTGATGAAACAAAGCATGCAAAATACTTTGAACAAGTAGCATATGGCATCCCAGTAAGAATGGCAATACTTAGCATGGTGAGATGATGGAAGAATTAATTGTAAGAAAAATAGAAAATGGAAGCGTAATAGATCATATAGCCGTGGGTAATGGATTAAAGGTTCTTAATATTCTAAAATTGAATCATGAAGAGACAGCAGTTTTATTAATGAATGTTCTAAGCAAGAAACTTGGAAGAAAGGATATTGTTAAAATTGAAAATAGGGAATTAACAATGGATGAAGTTAATAAAATTTCTTTGGTTGCACCTAATGCAACATTAAACATAATTGAAAATGGGGAAGTTAAGGAAAAAAAGAAGGTTATATTGCCAAGTATCTTGGAAAATATTGCTAAATGCCCAAATACAAATTGCATAACAAATTTTAATGAACCTATGAGAACAAAATTCATTGTTGAAAAAAAGGAGCCTGTAAAACTTAGATGCTGGTATTGTGAAAGATTATTTAATTCAGAAGAAATTATAGTATAATTAGAACAATGTATTATGATTTAGTTAAGTTTCTATTGAGAAAATGAAATATAAATAATTATCTGCATTAATAAAATTATGACAGAAGCCTATGTGCATGTTACTGTAGAAGACAGAAAACATAGAGAAGCTATTTCAGAGTTCAGAAAATATGATGAAATAAAAAATTCAGTATCAGTTATCGGCGGATACGGAGACGGACTACTTTTAAACGTGAAGACGAATAACAATGAAGAACTAGAAAGAGTTTTATCCAGAATAAAGAAATCACCTTATGTAAGTAAAATTTCTAATTGGTTTGTTGTTGAACTTTAATATATTATCACTAATAGTCGGTAGTAAAAGGTATTTAAAGCTTTATTACCAATAGAAATTTATGATGGAAGATTTTTTATCTATTTTTATAGAAGTTTCATTTTATATTCCAGTTGATAATCATGAGAAAATTAATTAAAGATATAGTTAGTAGCAAGGAAATAGACGAAAAATCAGAAAACGTCTACGGTTGGGTACAAGCAAAAAGAGACCTAGGAAAACGTGCATTCCTAACCATAAAGGATAGAAGTGGTGATTTACAAGTTGTCATACCTTCAGAAAATTCACTTAATCAATCTTTCTACTCAATAAATCTTGGAGATGTTGTATCTGTAAAAGGAAGTGCAAAGGAAGATAAGAGAGCTCCCGGAGGAGTAGAATTAGTACCTAGCGAGCTAAAGGTGATATCAAGTTGTGCTACGCCAACACCAATACCTCTAGATCATTTAGGTTATAGACAGTCATCGAATCTTGAAAAGAGACTAGATTTTAGATACCTTGACCTCAGAAACGAAGATGTTGCCAAGATATTTAAAATAAAATCCAAAGTTGCAGAAAGTTTGAGAAAGAATTTTCAAAATAATGATTTTATTGAAATACAAACACCAAAGATAGTAAAAGAAGGTGCAGAAGGTGGTACAAATCTTTTCCCAGTAGAGTATTTCGAAAAGGATGCTTTTTTGACTCAAAGCCCACAATTTTATAAGCAAATAATGATGGCTAGTGGCTTGGAAAGAGTTTATGAGATTGCACCCGCATTCAGAGCAGAAATGCATGATACACCTAGGCATTTGAATGAGTTTACAAGCGTAGATGCTGAAATGTCATTCATAGATTCTGAAGAAGAACTTATGAAATTACAAGAAGAAATGATGAAAAACGTATTTTCAGAAACTAAAAAATATGCAAGTAAAATAGGATTTGAAGGAAATGTTACAGTACCAAAAACTCCATTCCCAAGAATAACTCTTGACGATGCTTATTCTCTGCTAAAAGAATTGAAAGTTCCTGTTGAAGAAGATGAAGATATAAGAGCACAGGGAGAGGAAGCATTAGGTAATCATTTTAAGCAAAGTGAAAATCAAGAATTTTTCTTTTTAACTCAGTTTCCGAAAATGTTAAGACCTCTATATCTAAAAACAGTTGAAGATAAACCTAATCGCACTAGAAGTTTTGATTTGATTTATAGAGGAATGGAAATAACCAGCGGTGGTCAGAGAATTAATGATTATGAAGAGCTCAAAAAAGCATTTGACGAAAGAAAAATTCCAGTTAGAAACTACTCTTTCTATTTTGAAGCGTTCAAGTATGGTATGCCACCTCATGGTGGATTCGGTTTAGGATTAGAGAGGTTAGTTAAGCAAATGGTTGAGGCAGACAATGTAAGAGAAGCTGTGCTCTTTCCAAGAGATAAAAATAGGCTAACTCCTTAAGGTTGATTTTATGAAGTATGAAAACGATGCAAAGAAACTATTAGACGAATTTTCAAAAAAATTGGAAGAGATTCCAAGAGCTCATGAAGTATTTTACAATACAGTTGAAGTTAATGTTTTTAGACCAGATTGCAAACCTATCGATAAAACACTTTATGATAAAATTATGCAGATAGTTCCTAACAAAGACAAAAAAGGTTTTATTAATGTAGAGAGGACGAAACTATGATTAGAGAAAAAATTTACCAATTGAAAAGTCAGAATATATCAGCAGAGGAAAACGTTCAGCATTATTTAGATAAAATCAGATGCAGTGACTTGAATGCTTTTATTGACGTTAATGATAATTTAGCTATAGAACAAGCTAGAAAAGTAGATAGAAAAATAAAAAATAATGATAATGGTTGTCTCTCCGGTTTGGTTTTAGGTATAAAATCAAATATAAATGTAGATGGCTATAGAGCAACATGTGCATCCAAAACATTAGAGAATTATGTTTGTCCTTATGATGCCGAAGTTATAAAGAGAATAAAGAAACAAGACGGTATCATAATTGGAATGACAAATATGGATGAATTTGCATGTGGAAGCTCTGGAGAAATGAGTTATTTCGGGCCAACCAAAAATCCTAATGCAAAGGATTATGTAACAGGTGGTTCCAGTTCTGGCTCAGCAGCAGCTGTCGCAGGAGGATTGTGTGATATGGCTTTAGGTTCAGATACTGGAGGCTCTATAAGGAACCCAGCATCACATTGTGGTGCGGTTGGAGTTAAACCAACTTATGGATTAGTTCCTAGAGAAGGTTTGATAGATTTAGCAATGAGTTTAGAACAGATAGGGCCTGTCTCTAGAGACGTATATGGTACAGCTCTTCTACTAAAAACTATTGCAGGTCATAATGAAAGAGAATGTACAACTCTAGATGTTGATATACCAGACTACACAAAATGTCTAGAAAAAGATTTGAAAGGTTTAAAAATAGGAACATCAAAACAATTTGAAAGAGTTACAGACGATAGAATAAATAAAATAATTAACAGATCTACTGATAAACTAATTTCTGAATTTAACCTAGAAAAAGTAGATGTAAATCTACCTCATGTTGATAAGGCTTTAGTTACCTATTATCCCATAGTTTTCGTAGAATTTTTTTCAGCTACTAGAAAATTTGATGGCAGAAGATACGGTCATAAAATAGAAGATGTTTGCTTAGAAGAAGTAGGAAGAAGGATGGACATAGGTAGTTTTATAAGTCAGAAAGAAGAGCAAGGAAAATATTACAAAAAAGCTTTACAAGCAAGAGGAATAATTAAAGATGCATTTTCTCAAGCCTTTAAAGAATGTGATGTATTGCTAAGTGCAACTGTTCCAAAATTGCCACATAAAATAGGCGAACGAATACCATTGTTAGACATGTATAGCTATGATATGCTAACAACACCAGCAAATCTGTCAGGAATTTGTAGTGGTGTCGTACCAACTGAAAAAATAGATGGCATACCTGTCGGATTACAGATTCAGGCTGACAAATTGCAAGAACCGAAGATGTTTAGCGTAATGGCTGCATGGGAGAAAATAAGAGGTAATGGACATGAATGAAATTAGTTTAGATAAGTTAAAGATAGGTTTTGAAATTCATGCACAGATGAATACTAAGCAGAAGTTATATTGCGACTGTCCCACAGATTATCAGCAAGCAGAACCGAATAGAAATGTTTGTCCTGTTTGTATAGGTCTTCCAGGAAACAAACCAATGCCTGTAAATGAAGATGCTTTAAAAACAGCTATCGAAATAGCGTTGATGCTGGACGCTGATGTTATTAAAGATGAAAATATTTACATTCAAAGAAAACATTATGACTATCCTGACTTACCAAATGGATATCAGAAGACTTCTACTCCCATTGCAAAAAAAGGCAAGTTTCTTGATGTTGGAATTACAGAAGTACACTTGGAGGATGATCCTGGTAGATATGATCTTTCTAAAGGCAAGGTAGATTTCAATAGGTGTGGTGTGCCTTTGATTGAAATAGTAACTGATCCTGATATAAAATCTGTCAATGATGCTAGAAGCTTTTGGAATGAGATAACAGGCATGTTAACATATACAGGAAAAATAAGATCAGAACCTGGGACAATTAGATCTGATACAAACATATCTATGGGTGGTGAAAGAGTTGAGATTAAGAACATAAACTCTGCTACAGGTGTTTACCATGCCTTACAATACGAAGTTAAGAGACAGTTAAAAGCTTCTAGGAGAGGAAAGGAAATAAAAAGAGAAACAAGAGGATTTCTAGAAGACAAAATGATAACAACTCCATTGAGAACAAAAGAAACATTTGCAGACTATAGATACATACCAGATCCTGATATACCACCAATAGTGATAAGTAATCAAATGATAGAAAGCGTTAGAAATCATGTTAGAGAAAGTCCTAAAGTCAAAGAAGAGAGATTCGTTGATATATACAGAATAAATAAAGAACAAGCAAGAATATTAGCATACGACAAAAGCATGTCAGACATGTTTGAAAAAGTTTCTAAAAAAGTTAAACCTTCTTTAGCAGCTAGTTGGCTAACCCAGGACGTCAGAAGATATCTTGATGAAAAGAATGTTCATCTGATAGATACTAGTTTGACTCCAAAAGATATGGAAGATCTGTTAAGTTCAGTAAGTAAAAATGCAATCAGTCCATATACAGCAAAAAACATATTCAGGAAATCGATGGAAGAAAAAAAGCCTATTGATTTCTATCTAAAGAAAGCTTCTCCTATGATTGATAAAAGTTACTTGGAAAAAATAGTAGAAGATGTAATTTCAAAAAATGAAGGAACTATAACAGAATACAGGTCAGGTAACAAAAAAGCGTTAAATTACCTAGTCGGACAAGTCATGAGGGAAGCCAAAGGCACAGCAGATCCGAAACAAACTCTTGAAATTATAAAAAGAAAGGTATGTTAAATTTAGTCAAGCATAAATATCTTTCTATTCTATAGTTAATTATGCCTGAAAAATATAAAGTTGCATTATTGGACTGCGGCGGAACAATAAGCATGACAGAAGAAGATGGTATTGCACAGTTAGGATTAGAACCTTTGAATTTCGATAAGGTTGTGCACCATTCAAAGTATGCAAGGGATATTGATCTAATAACAGAAGAAAAGGTACTTTGCCAAGATAGTTCAGATGCAAAACCAGAAGACTGGATGTATATCGGTAGAAAGGTTATTGGCAAACTAAAGAAAACAGATGGTTTAGACGGAATTGTTATAACTCACGGAACAGATACTGCTGCTGATGCTGTTATTGCACTATCTTATTTACTTAAAAAATTACCTATGCCTATTGTTTTGACAGGTTCTCAAATGCCCGCAAGAAATCCAGATAAAACATTAAACTACAACAGCGATGCTTTTAGTAACTTGGCGAATTCTGCTAACGTTGCTGCAAAGTCAAATATAGCTGAATGCTGCTTAGTGTTTAACAATAAAATTCACCAATCAGAAAATTTAATCAAAAAAGACGCTTGGGATGTTGATGCTTTTACGAATGTGAACAGAAGATGTATCGGAAAAGTAAAAGATGATGAAATAGAGATAGGTGATTGTGAAACTACCAGAAATTCTAATAAAGATTTCTTTATTGATAAAAAATTCGAGCCATACAAAGTCGGTTCTCTTAAAATAAGACCCAATCTCAGACCAGCTACTCTTAATAATTTCATGAAAAATTATTATTCTGTTGTTTTGGAATCGTTTGGTGGCGGAAATATCCCTAAGAGGCTTATAGACAAATCAGTTAAAGATGCAGTTAATGATGGTAAATTCATCATTAATTGCACTCAACCAAGAGGCATTGTAGATATGTCAAGTGGTTATAGTTTAGGCAGAGATTTTCTTGAAGCAGGTAAAAAAGATGGAGACGATTCTCCATTATACGTTATTACTGGTGGTGACTGGACCCCATCTTATGCTGAAATCAGAATGGCATATATTTTAGGTCACAAAAGAGATATCAAAGCTGTTGCTTCAAAACAAAGCTTAGATCCAGCCCACTTAATTCACGCAACATTCATCGCTGGCGTTAAATTTACAAATCAGAGTTCTAGAGATAAATATAAAGATATAACACGAGTAACACCCTACCCTAAAAATATATTGCATAACAATGACTTTAATGATGTCATAAGAACAATAGCAAATTACCAGTGGAAAGGTTGGGAATTATAGAAAGTTACTTCTATAAATTAATCAAATACTTAGATTTTATGTATTGAGACACTAGTTAGATTCTCTTAAAATCTAGGATCATTGGGAGATATGATATAATTGAATTTTGGTCCATGGTCGCCTATGCAATGTAAGCAAAGTTGATTTTTAGGTAAACCTATAGCTTCTACCAATTCATCTACATTTATGTATGAAAGACTGTCATACCCAGATAACTTTGCTATTTCTTCTTCAGTTTTTCCTCTAGCTACTAGTGTATTAGGGTCTTTCATATCTATTCCAAACTCACAAGGATTAACTAATCGTGGTGTTCCAGTCTTCCCATGAATTTCTATAGCACCATAATTTCTTAGTGATTCATTATTATTCTTAGAATTAGTTCCACGAACTATAGAATCTTCTGTTGTTATAATCCTTTTACCTTCCACAAGATGTCTTATAGGATTTAACTTTATTTTAGAAATCTCTTCTCTAATTTCAGGAGGTCTGATAAAAGCCCTACCGACATAATCATTTCTATACCAAATTTGAATACTAGGTATTCCAGTTGCAGCTGAAAATCCTTCGTTATAAATTTTTCCACTCTTAGGAGTGGCTGTTACTAAATCAGCCTTTGTTTTATTTTTTCTTCCTAGTTCATGTCCTAATCTATATCTTACCTCACGAACAGAAACTCCATTCTCTACAGAATCTGGTCTTGCAAAATAAGTGTACTCGAAGAAACAGTGTTTTGGCTCAACTTCTATCAATCTTCTCTTTAAAGGTTCCTTTCCTTCTTCTGCTATTACTACTTCTCCACCCTGAAGTTCAAAAGTTTCAAACTTTTCATTCAGATAATTACTTAAAACATCAATTGCAGCAGTCTCTGAAGCAAATAAATAAAGTTTAGAATTTTTACCAAAAACAAGTGGCCTTATTTTTTGTGGATCTGCAAAACCAATAAGCTTACGTTCATCTTTTGGAGTCATTAGCATAATAGCAGAATATGCAGCAGGAACCCTTTCCATCATATATTTAACAGATTTGAAAATATCTTTGTTGTTAAAGTTATAATTTTTAATATTTTTTCTTAATCCTTTTGAAAGAAATTTTTCTATAATTTCTAGCTCTGAATTAGTTTTAAAATAAAACCCTTCATCATATAATTTTTTTCTTAGAGTTTCATACTTAGTTTTAGGCATGTCACCATTATGACATAAAGCGAAGAAGCAAGGATTTTCTGTCCAAATGGGTGGTGCATCTTTTAATTTTTCTTTAGGATCATTATATACGCCTATAGTGGGATATCTAACATGTCCAATTGCATAGTTACCTTTTAACATTTCTAGATTCTCTTTTTTGAAAACTTCAGTAACATGACCAAGATCGCCATATTCATGATGTGTATTATCAAAACTTAAAATCTTAGTTGCATCTTCTCCACGATGTTGCAACTGGATTAAAGAATTATATACAAAAAAAGATGCATTTTCTCCAATACAGCCTGCAATCCCACAACCCATAAATAAAACTTATAGCTAAAAGATTTAAGTTTAATTGTTAATGTTTATAATCGCAAAATCTATATATATGAAGTGAGAAAAGATGAAACTGATTATTTTAGGTTCAGGCGGGGCATAGGCTTTTCCTATACCTACATGCTTTTGTAAAAAATGTGTTAAAGCAAGAGAAAAAGGAATACCCTATGCAAGAACAGGGCCAGCGATGCTTATAGAAGATGAAGGTATTTTATTTGACACGCCAGAAGAAATAATACAACAATTAAACAGAGAAAAAGCAAAAAGTGTGAAGCACGTCTTTTATACTCACTGGCACCCAGACCATACTCAAGGCATGAGATTATTTGAACATATTTCAAGACGTATGAAGCATCCGCAAAATTATGGCAAAGCAGAGCCAATCAATGTTTACATTCCTATTGAAGTTTATAATGATTTCAAAAAATATTTACCGACCTTTTTCTACTATGAAAGAAGAGGGTGGATAAGAGTCTATAAGATAACAGATAGAAAAGAAATAAAAATAGGAAAATTAACTATCATACCATTAAGCTTTAGAGTTCCAGAAAAATCACGTTATGGATATCTCATAAGAGAAGATGACAAAAAGGTATTTTATGGGCCTTGCAGCATATGGAATATGACATTAGATAAATACTATGAAAATATAGATTTAATGCTTATTGAATTTGGTTGGTTAGGAAAAACTAAAGAAAAAAGAAAAAGTGAACCTAAGACTTCATCTATTCATGACCACATAAGCTTTGAAGAGGATATGGAACTTATCAAAAAATTGAAACCTAAAAGAACAATACTTACCCATATTGATTATACAGAATATGAAAATGCTAAAAAGCTGATAAGACCATTTAGGAATCTGAGCATTGATATAGCATACGATGGTATGAAAATAGAAGTTTGATTATTTTGGTAATTGAATGAAAACAGACATGAAACAATACTATAGAAAGTCAGATCATTTTGGCAGGTACCAGATGACGAACAAAGATAGAGTTAAGAGAATAAAGAAAATATATCTTTCAAATAAAAAATACTTTGGAAAAAAGGTTTTGGACATAGCGTGCGGAGGAGGAGTCTTAGGTTTTGTTATCGAATCAAAAGGTCATGCCTATACCGGAATAGACATCAATCCTGACATGATAAGTTCAGCCAAAAAATATGCCAAAGAAATCAGGTCTCAGAACAAGTTCTTATTAGGAGATGCCACAAAAAAGAAAATTAATGGAAAGTTCGATACCATAACCATGTTGGGAAATGCTTTGTGCCATATTAATACACATGATTTTCTAATCATGCTTAAAAATGTTAGTGCAAACACGCATAAAGGAACGTACTTTATAATCGATTACAGAGACATTGTTGATCTATTGTTTAAAAAGCAGTGGAAAGATAGGTGGATAGAAAAGAAGGTTGGTAAGATTATAGTTAGTTTAACAACTGGTGCTGATACAGAATTTGGAGAAATATATAAAAAAGCATTTGAGAAAAACGGTAAGAATAAGATAAATTTCAGCCATACAATATGGTCACCATTTATAATAGAACCTATTATGAAAAGCTTTGGATGGAAACTTCTTAAAAGAAAAAGAATTAAAGAATGGCAAGGCTGGATAGACATTTATAAGAAAGTTGATTAAATGGAAAAAGAAAAAGAAGTCGAGCAGTTTTATGATGCAATAACCAAAAATTTTGAAAAATATAACAATAGATTTTGTGATGAAATCCTAGAATATTTTGTTATGAAATATTTGCCAAAAAAGAGAATTAGAATACTAGATGCTGGTGGTGGTACAGGAAGATTCGCAATTCCTTTGGCTAAGAAGGGTTATGACATAACTCTTTCAGATATATCTAAAACTATGTTGGATAAGGCAAAGAAAATCTCAAATGAAAACAGAATAAACAGTATAAACTTTGTAAAGGAATCAATTACCGATATGAAAAACCAGAAAAACAATTCTTTTGATGCTGTATTAATTATGAATGCTATTCTTGATTATTGCGGAAATCATAGAAAAGCATTAAAAGAGATAATGAGGGTTCTTAAACCAAATGGAATATTAATAGGAAACGTTAATAACAGGTTCGTTTACTGTTCTCAGCATGAATTAAAGGATGGAGAAATTGGTTTATTCAAAAGGAATATGAAAACAGGGGATAGGTTCATAAGTTGGGGAAATGGTAAAGGGCATTGGACACATGAATTTACTTTAGAAGAATTAAAAAAAGAGTTAAAGTAAGCAGGATTCAAAACAATAAAAATATTAGGAGTTTTCAGCCTAATCGGGAAATATGACGAACCCAAATGGTTAAAAAACAGAAAAGATAGAAAAGAATTATTAAATCTTCAAATTGAATATGCACAAAAGGAAGAATATACCAACAGTTCCACAGACTATTTTTTCGTAGCAAGAAGGTAATGAAAAACTACACTAGAAGTTATGAATATTTCTTAATTCAATCCCACATAGTTTTAAATATGTCTTTTTAGTAACTATTTTTTAGTGAGAAAAATGAAAGGTGAAGCTCTTTGGAGTGGGTGCCTTCACACAAGAGGCACAAGATTTAGTTAGCTTTACCTCTAGGATAGATAAAAAAGGAAGAGCTCTTATTTCTGCTCGGATAAGGAAAATATTAAGACTTTGCTATGATTCTAGAATCTTTGTAAAACTAAATGGCTATAGCTTTATTTCTAAAATTGATGAAAGAGGAAGATTCTCTATCCCTCTAAAAATAAGAGGAAGGTCGTTTTTCATAGAGGGTAAAGTTGGTAGATTCTTATGAAAAGCATAGGCATACTAGGTGGAATGGGACCAGAAGCAACTGCTGAACTTTATTTAAGACTGATTCAAGCGTTTCAGGCAAGAGGTGCTGTTTACGATGAAGACTTTCCATCGATCTACATTTATAATCTTCCTGCTCCTGACATTGCTGAGAAAGAAAATGATATTTTAGACCTATTAAAAAATGGCTTGGGAAAATTACGGAAAATGGGTTCAGAAATTTTGGCAGTTCCTTGTAACACAGCTACTTGCATCATAGATAGAAATGTAAACATAGGTGGATTTGTAAGCATAGTCAAAGAAACTGTCAGAAAGGTAAAAGAATACAGATACAAAAAAGTTGGATTGCTTTGCACGAAATTGACGCTAAAGACAGAAGCTTACCAGTCTCTACTAAAGAATGAAGGAATAGAATTTGTCCTACCAACAGAAAAGGAGAGGGAAGAGATAACTGGAATAATCTTGAACATATTGTCTGGCAAGAAACTTCCTGCAGACAAACTAATTCTAGAAAGAATAGCATATAGAATGATTGAAAAAGGTGCAGAAACCATAATCTTAGGCTGTACAGAACTTCCTCTAGTTTTCAAGAATTCTACTATAAGAACAATTGATACACTTCAGATACTTGCCGAAGCTATAGCTAGAGAATTAACAATCAATAGCTAACCAATGCATCGATAATTTTATATATAAGTAAGATAAACTTACTTTATGAAGAAAATTTCAATAGGCAAAAAAGTGGAAATTGTGAAGGTGAGCTCAAAGGGCCAGGTTGTTCTGCCAAAAAGCCTTAGGGAAAAGCTTGACTTGAAGAAAGACTCCTTTGTGGCCTTAACAAACGTGGATGGTGCCGTTATTCTAAAGAAGATACAGGGCATGACAAAAGAAGATTACGAAACTTTGTTAGGAATAGCCAAAGCATGGAAGGACATAGAAGAGGGCAGATACAAGAAGTGGGACTCTAAAAAGGAATTTCTGGAATATCTGAAAAGGCTTTAGAGGGCATTCCATGGAAATTTTAGCTAGCGAAACGTTTCTTAAAGAATTTGAGAAAATAAAAGACAAGTCTACAAAGGATAAGCTGATAAAGCACATAGACAAGATTCTAGAAAATCCTAATATAGGAAAACCCTTGACGCATGACCTGAAAGGAGAAAGAAGCGTTCATATCAAGCCCTTCAGGTTAATATATGTTTGTGAAAATGACAAAATTACTTTGCTAAGATTCGAGCATAGGAAAGAAGTCTATAAATAAAGCAAAGCTATTTATTTTTGCTGTAACAATAATAGATTCAAAAGGTAAATGTAAAGCAAGATAAGACTTCTAACGGATTAACTTGCAGGCCCCCTGCACATTTGATGTTCTTCACCGATTAATTTTGGGGATGGGAATAAGCATTTAAGATTCTATAAATAAATCTTAAAGTGTAAAGGGATAGATATGACAAAGATGTTAGCCGCTTTATTGTACGGGAAGGAAGACATTAGAATTGAGAAGATAGAGATTCCAAAAATAAATGACAATGAAGTTCTTGTAAAGGTTGAAACCGCATTGACTTGCGGAACTGACTTGAAAGTTTTCAAAAGGGGCTATCATGCCCAGATGATCAAACTGCCTGACGTTTTCGGACATGAATTCTCAGGGATTATAGCTCAAGTTGGAAAGAAAGTAAAAAACTGGAAGATGGGACAAAGAGTTGTGGCAGCTAACAGCGCTCCTTGTGATGAATGTTTCTATTGCAAAATTAATAGAAAGAGTCTTTGTGAAAACATCGAATGGAATAATGGAGCCTATGCCCAGTTCATTAAGATACCTCATAGGATTGTTGAGAAAAATATGCTAGAAATTCCCAAGAACACAACCTTTAATGAGGCAGCTTTGGTAGAGCCTTTGGCATGCGTTGTGCACGGAATAGAAGATTGCAGCATTAAGGCTGGCGATGTTGTTGTCATAAATGGGTCAGGACCTATCGGACTGATGTTCGTAAAACTTTCTAAGTTAAAAGGAGCAAAAGTTATAATAACCGATTTCTCAGAAGAAAGACTTGAAACCGCAAAGAATCTTGGGGCCGACGAGACAATAAATCTTAATGGGGTAAAGGATGTTGTAAAAGCAGTAAGAGTGTTAACAGAAGATGAAAGGGGGACAGATGTTGCCATAGAATCTGTTGGAAAACCTGAAACATGGGAAAAGACGATTATGATGGCCAGAAAAGGAGGAACTGTAAATCTATTCGGTGGCTGCCCTCAGAACACATCGATAAAGATTGACACATCGTTGATACATTACAACGAATTAACACTAAAAGGAACCTTTCATCACACGCCAGAATACATAAGAGAAGCTCTGAGGCTGATTTCTACCAAGAAAGTTGACGCGAACAAATGGATAAGCAAGGAAATGCCTTTGGAAAATCTTTTAGACGCTTTCAAAGAAATGATGAATCAGAAAGTTATAAAAGTAGCAATAAAACCTAATTAGACGTATAAAATAATTCTGGCGTAAGATGCGAAGTTCAGAGTGCGTACCTGATTTTATGGGTTAGTTGATGCATGAGTTCAAATCCGGCCCCCTGCATTATACGTCTAGAATAACCCTAATCCTGCATTTTTCTGGTTTTTCCTCTATCTCCATTTGAGTATAAGATACGCCTTTAACCTCTATCTTTAATTGATGTCTTTCAAAATCTATTTTTTCTCCGTAAGCTTTTGCAACCAAACTAAACTTTCCCTCTGCCTCCTTTATCTTCACGTCAAACTTGCCAAAGAACATCTTTTCAACATCCCCCAAGTAGATCAACTTAGAAAGCCAGTCGAACAACAAAGATTTTTTATCCTCTGATTTTATTCTAACCTCCTTTGATATAGTTGGCTTTATCCTCTTTGTGTCAGTCTGAACCTCGAACATAGCCACGGCTGCCTCAGCAAATGCCTCATCCAACGTTTTTCCAGTTGCCTCGATGGCAACGTCTGCTGTTGCAATGCCTTCCAAAAATTTAAATGACATTAAATCACTCAACTGTACTGCCTGATTGTTACAGAACGGTTACTGTTCATTAAGATGCTGCAACCGTAAAGGCCGCCAGCGCAGTCTGAAAAAGGACAGTCTGATCCGTCATCCATCAGCCATCTTATCGTTCCAGAACCTGTTGTCTCGGATAGACAGGCAGACGTATCTTCCTGCACGTCTAGAGAAAATGGTAGGGACTTTGTTTCATTAAAAACAATTTTATTAACTGTATAGATTACCAAAACTCCCAGATTATGAGTAGAGTTAACAAACAGGGTGTAGTTTCTCTTTATTACCTGAGGCTGCGTAGCATTACCTCCTGAACCGCCGCCCTTGCTACCGCTGCCTCCACTACCGCCGCTTCCTGCTCCTGCACCGCTTCCTGAAGGTTTTGAGGACCAAGGAAATGTGATGTTGGGAAACTTCCAAGAGCTTGGTGTTCCATTATTCCCCTGATCAGGAGAAGGATTGAAAATATTTCCTAAGGGGTTTTTTTCCGAAGGTAATGACATAAAAATGAAAATAACTATAACAGCCAAAGCTACACAAGCTGTTAAAATAATTAAAAATCTTTTTCTCATAATATCAATTATGGTTTCTTGTTTTTAAAAGAAAGCTTTAAATAATTTAGTATTTTAGTAACTATTATATAACTTTTTAAACCGGAAAAAAGTTAATTTGGTGTGATAGATGGAAAGAGTTGAAAACTTATTAAGGGAATTCGGCCTGACAGAATACGAGGTCAGGGCGTTCGTAACTTTGTTGAAGCTAAAAATAGCAACAGCAGAACAAATATCAGAAAAAGGTAACATACCGTTACCGAGAGTTTATGATACTTTGTCCGAACTAAAGAAAAAAGGCTTTGTATTAATAAGTAAAATGAGACCTAAGAAGTTCAAACCAATTTCTCCTGAAAAATCCTTGAAAAATCTGATTAAAATAAAAAGGGATAATTTCGAAGAAAGTATAAAGTCTCTAGAAGACAGCATAGAGAAAGTTAAAGATGTTCTTATCGAGATAGAACCATTTGAAGCACCAAAAGAAGAATCAATTACAGTATGGTCAACAGAAAAAAGAAGAAACGTGATAAAATCCCTAAATGAACAGCTAGACTCTGCTAAAAAAGAGGTTTTATGTTTTGCTGGTGACATATCTTGGTTTCCAGAAGCAGTAGACACTATAAAAAATGCCTTGAAAAGAAATATCGAAATAAGCATTTTAGCAAAAGAATTAAAGAATTCTAAAGAGTTTTTGAAAAACATTAATAAGGCTAAAAAGTTAGGCTTGAAGGTCAAAACTGGTTATGAAGGGGTGTTAAGAGGTTACATAATAGACAGTGAAAAAATTTCATTGGCGATCAAAACTTCAGAAAAAGGAGTAAATATAGCAGAAGACGGTTTGCCAAAATCAGACGAGTACAGGAAATATGAGTTGATTACAATAGAAAATTCTGTGTTGGCAACAGCCTTAAGGGAAAATTTCAAATTCTGGTGGAGCAAATTAAGGTAATTTATGATCGTCTATTCTTAAAAGTTCTTCTCTACCTCTAACAGAATTATCTTCTTCTGCCTTAACTTGAGCATAGGGAATTATTTTATCCCACATTGGTAAAAGATAACTGTTTGCTTGTTTAACATATGGTTGAAAGTTTGTATGCAAAAATGTATAATTTACATCTCCTATAGGTTGTGCTTCGCCTATAACTTTTTTAGCACCTTCTTTAGGACTTCTATGAATGACATACATTTCATCTCCACCTAAAACACCACCATGAAGCTCACGATTTGTAGCAACACGCCCAACAGAAACACCAATACTATCCAATACTTTGGCACTACGCTTTATTGTCCAAGCTCCTAAATCTCTAAGCATAACTCTTATATCGCAACCTGATTTTACAGCGTCTTCATAAATATTAATACTATTTTGGTTTTCAGGCCTATCTGACCAATGATCTCCATCACCAGTAACAATTGTTGCTATTTTATTTTTCTTATTTTTCAAATTTTCTATTCTCTTATCCAAAAAAGGAGTAAAATCACTTTTTTCATAGGACTTGATCTCAAAATCTTTTCCTTCTTTTTCCTCAAAGTTCGCACAGCCAATTATTTCATAAACAGAATCGTCCCACGTTCTACGAGCATCTAAATATTTTATCAGAGTAGGAGCATCATTTAATATTCTATCGTCTAACGAATTAAGAAATTTTTCCAACTCCTCTTTTATCCAAGGAAACATTGATTTCACTCCTTTTATATAGTTAATAGTAAGATGCAAAACTTTAAAAATCCTCCTAAAAATAAAATATTTAAAATGTTGAAAAAAACTCAGTTTTTTGGTTTATTTGTTTATTAGAACCTATTTTCTGAATTTATTTAAAACTCAGAGTGTAAATCGATATCTGTCGAACGCAACTTGTGCATTTACTACTAATAATGAGTGAGTATATAAGATAAAAAAACCATATTATGTTACTGTATGGAACGTAGCAAAAAAGTCATTTTTGTATCTCACTGTCTTCTGAACCAAAACGTAAGAGCCTCAGGCAGAGAAAGATTCTCTGGTTCTTTTAAGGACTTGTTAGAACTGTTTGCAGAGTCGGGAATAGGAATCGTGCAACTGCCCTGTCCACAAATAGAGTTCAACGGAGGTTTGGACAGGAGAATGAAAACAAAAGCTTCTTGCGAAGCGAATGGATATAGGAACCAATGCCATAAACTGTCAACTAACCTCATATGCCAGATAGAAAACTATCTCAAAAACAGTTATCACGTCGTAGGTATCTTAGGTGTGGAGCTGTCTTCTACGTGCGGTGTTCATCAGGTGCAGAACGGAAGGAAGAATGTTCCTGGAAAGGGGATACTAATGGAAGAAATCGAGAAAGAAATGCAGAAAAAGAACTTCCAAGTACCGATAATAGGCGTTAATCTAGATAATATTTTTAGTTCCATAGAGAAGGTCCAATCTTTATTAAAATTCTCTTAATCACATTTTTTCTAGAATGGGAATGCCTAACAATTCTAGACCAGTTCCTAGAACGATTTTTACTGCTTCCACGAGTTTTAGTCTTGCGTTCTTTAACTCTTCCTCGGACTTTAAGACTGGTATAGACTGGTAAAACTCATTAAAGGAATCTACCAAATCATACAAATAATTTGCCAACAAGTGTGGTTTTAACTCATCGGAAGATTTTTCTAAAACGCTTGGATATTTTGATAGAAGCTTTATAACCTTTATTTCCTTCTCATCCTTTAGATTTTTAACATCGAATTTCTTTATTCTTGCCTTTTCTAAAATAGAATTTGCTCTTGCATAAGCGTATTGCAAATAGGGTCCTGTATCGCCCTCAAACCTGAGAGCATTGTCCCAGGAAAAGTTGACTGTTTTTTCAGGAGAATATTTCACAATAAAATAGACTATGGAACCCAAGGCTATTGCTTTGGCTCTCTTTTCTCTTTCTTTTACTGGCAGGTCGCTCCATCTCGTTTCAATTTCTTTCAGAGCTCTTTCAATGCCTTCCTTAAGAAGATCGTCCCAAAGAATCATGTGGCCTTTTCTTGCAGACATTTTCTCCCCTTCTAAAAGCACCATTGAATAGCCTAAGTGAAAACATTTTTTTGCCAGTTCTCCAAAGCCCAGCAGTTGTATCACTTTGAATTGCTGTTGGAAGTGAAGCTTTTGATCCTCTGCAACAACCCATATGTTTAAATCTGGTTTGTAGTGTTTGAATTTCCACAGTGTTGTGGCAATGTCTCTAGTCAAGTAAAGACCAGTACCATCCGACCTTACAATAACTGTATTAGGCAACTCAGGTTCTAGCTTTAAGATGGAAGCACCATCTGCATCGAAAATCAAATTTTTAGATTTTAATTCTTCTATCACTTTATGACTCTCATCTTTCATGGAAGATTCAAAGAATATGTCTTTGAACTTTATTCCAAGGCTGTCCCAATTTTCTTTAAAGCCTTCTAGGCACCAATTCAAGACTTTTTCTGCAAGCTTTTTTATTTCCTTGTCTCCCCTCTCGTATTTTTTCAACAACTCTTCTGCTTTTCCTTCCAAAGAAGGATCTTCAGCTATTTTCTTGTTTATATCAAAATACAGGTTCCCGAGCCAAACATCAGGCTTGCCTTCGGGCTTTGCATTGTTGCCAAGCATCTGGTAGCCTAGCAAGAGAATGGAGAATTGCTTTCCGAGGTCGTTCATGTAGCAGAATCTTTTGACGTCCCAGCCCTGACTTTCCAAAATTCTGGACAAGGCCTCCCCCAGAATAGTTGAGCGGGTTGTACCCATGTGAAAAGGATGAGCCGGATTCGGAGAAGATAAATCGACAACAGCTGTTTTCTTAGCCTTGTTAAAGCCGTATTTTTCATTCACTGATTTAAATAGTTCTTGTCCGAAATCTCCCCAGTTAACATAGAAGTTTACATAAGGCCCTACTGCTTCTATCCTGTCAACAAACTTTATATTCAATTTCTTAGCTAAATCATTGGCAATGTCTTTAGGATCCTTCCTCAGCTTCTTGGCCAGAGAAAAACAGGCATAGGCAAAGTCTCCATATTTTTCAGGCTCCTCTACCTCTTTTGCATCGACTCCCAAGGCCTTTGCTATCTCCTCTTTGAGGTTTAACCATGAGTTTTCCATAATAATCATATATATTTGTTATTTTTTAACTATAAGTAACCTTTTTGTTGAGGTTATGACAATTCTTATTCATGAGAGGGCAGACCGCCTTTGAGTATATCTTGGTATTTTCAATAGTTATGCTCATGGCACTCATACTAACAACCTATGCTGGAGAGATGACTAAAGGTAATCAAGAAGACATAAGAGTGTCAGATGCTATAACTGCAGTAAATAAAATTGTCGAAGCTTCAAACATAGTAAGCACGCAAGGAGTACCTTCTCAGATAACCTTGTCTGTTCTTATTCCTGATGAAATTCGATTAATAAACATCACTGGAAATACGATTTTGATGAAGGTCGGCATATCATCCGGGGTGACCGATATCTTTGCGTCGTCAAAATCACAGCTTCAAGGTTACCTTTCCAATAGTTCTGGGTATAGAAACATAAAGGTAATAGCGGAAGGTAGTTATGTCAACATCACAGAAGGGTGAAGTGTCAACGGAATTTATCATCCTAATAGGTATAATGCTAATTATCTTCATCTCAATGGTTACAGTCATCGGTTTGAAGAATAACGACATAAATCAATCGATGATTTATTCTGACGCGCAGAAAATCGCCGACAGTGTAGCATCCGAGATAAACACAGCCTCCAGAATAAGCGGTTACTACAGGAAATTCGAAATACCTGATAAAATTGCGGGCATAGAAAATTATTCCGTTGTCATTAACACAGATATCAGAATAGTCCAAGTAAAATGGGGCAACAACAATGAAATGTCTAATATCGTTACCGATAATGTTTCAGGAAGCGTGAACCCAGGTGTAAACAGCATCAGAAATGAAGGAGGAATGATCATAATTGAAAGCTGAACTGTTTTCATCAGACTTTATTATCGGTCTATCTGTATTCTTGATAGCAATAACTATATTTGGGCTTTATTACGAAAACCTACAGACTGATATTGCCGATTACAAGATCCGCAATGAAATGCAAAACAAAGCCATAAACATTGCAGATCTTTTGGTGACAAGTGGCGGAGATCCTCCATATTGGAACTCCACTAATGTGAATGTTATAGGGCTTTATGATGAAGGCCTGATTAATCTGACAAAGTTTGAACAACTAAAAAACATTGAATACTATACTGCCAAGAGATTGCTTGGTGTTGGCGGTTACGAATTTTATATTGAACTTAAAAATTCAACCGGAAGTGTTCTAAAAAACGATGGTATTACGTATGACTTTGGCACACCAAACACCGAAAGCGCACTTCAGGTCTTTTACGTTGAAAGATACGGCTTAACCAATCTAAACGGCAACATAACTAAAACAGTAATAGGAGTTGTAGTCTGGATATGAGAGGCATAATATTTACTCTAGATGCGATAGTGGCTTTTGGAATAATAGTGGCAATTATAAGTGGCCTAATAGTTTTCAGAACAGAGATAGTGTCTCCTTATCTATCTGCACAAAAGTTGCACCTCGTATCCGAAGACGTACTAGGCATACTTTATAACTCCAATCTCGGAGATGTTGTGAACCGGACTCTTCTGGACAAGTATATCGCCGATGGAACTTTGGATTCAAGCGACTTGAGCAAAAAAACAATGGATGTAGTAGGTGCCTTGTGGTCCAATGGCAGTAAAAAAGAGCAAATCGCGAATATAACAAAGGATATACTGGGAAATTTTTTACCCAATAACACCGGGTATCAGATATTGATAAATGGTGATGATGTTTACAATTCTTCTGACACTTCAAGACCAAAATATGAAGATGCCTCTATAAGAATATCCTCAGGCAGAATTATTTCGGGTTATGGAAAGTACAAACCTGTGTCTGGTTATGTGGCAAGGGCATGGGCAACTAAAATCAAGAAAGCCACGACAAAAATAATTCCCATAAACCTGGAATGGGGAAGTTATACGCCAAACAACGGAGCAACCAACAGATACTGGTATAATGGTTTTGCGCTTGATAACGTGTCTAACAATTGGTCTGTGATCATAAAGAACTTTACATTGCCTGACGATGCGAACATAACTTCTGCCTACATGCAAATGGCCTTTGATACTGACTATGCAAATATAACCATCAATGGCAAAAGAATCTTCACCGGTTCGGCGCTAGCCGGAGTGATTAGAGAGTTTAACGTAACAACCAACATAACAAATGGAACTAATATAGTTAACATAAGTTTTAGAAGAAATAATCTGGACTTGGGGCACTTCCATCCAGGCTGTTATATAAGAGTAAATTATAACACTTCTGATGTAGAATCTGGCTCCAACGAAACCGTTTTCAATGCCGACTGGATTAGAGGCGCCCCTGCTGCGAACGAAATAATA